>ERZ842401.456-NODE-456-length-59412-cov-11.061088_pt1 | contig 59412 bp, 49 predicted proteins | sample MGYA00521270_ERZ842401 | MGnify/ENA primary metagenome ERZ842401 (study PRJEB31892, sample SAMEA3878208) | bioreactor metagenome | biome: Moose rumen | place: Sweden | collected 2011-10 | study: EMG produced TPA metagenomics assembly of the PRJEB12797 data set...
GAAGAATCACCAGAGAGTTTGAGCTGCACGGCAGGTTCTATGCCGTGGACTCCACGACTATCGACCTCTGCATGTCGCTCTTTGCCTGGGCGAAGTTCAGAAGCTCGAAGTCGGGCATTAAGATCCATACTCAGGTGGACATCGTCACGGAGATTCCCGTGTTCTACCGTATCACCAATGCCAATGTGCATGATGTCAATGCAATGGACTGGCTCACCTACGAGCCGCTGGCATGCTATGTCTTTGACAGGGGCTACTTTGACCTCGCCAGACTTTATCAGATTTCCGTGTCCGGAGCCTTCTTCATCATCCGCGAAAAGAAGCATCCTGACTATGAGGTCATTGATGGCGAAGACATTCTTGACGGAGTGGACAATGTCCTGCGCGACCAGACCATCGTCTTCACGAAGAAGCAGAACAAGGAGAAGTATCCTGGCAACATCAGGCGCATTGTTTACTATGCTCCTGACTTGCGTCGTACATTCACTTACTACACGAACAACTTCTATCTTAAAGCCAAGGATATTGCACTCCTTTATAAATACAGGTGGCAGGTCGAACTGTTCTTCAAGTGGATCAAGCAGCACCTCAGGGTCAAGTCTTTCTGGGGAGAGAGCGACAATGCGGTGCGTATTCAGATTCATGTTGCCATCATCACATACTGTCTCATCGGAATCATCGAGCACGACCTCAAGTTGGACAGGCCAATCATGCAGGTCATGCGAGTCCTGGGCAGTTCCCTGCTCACCAAGGATGACATCATGGAGCTTTTCACCCCGTCTGAGGATGGGGAGGAACCCGATGATGGGCAACTTGAGATTGACTTTAAATTCGATTAACATTTATTAATAGACACTAGTGCATGATCATATATTATGTTTCTGTAAAAAGAATATAGCAGACGATTTAAACGGTTGGAGGATAGGACTCTTGCCTCGAACTGGTGATGTTCCCCAAGGTTACTCAAATCCTGATAATGACCCAAGGGGAGTTTGGACATCTACTATTATGTCCGCAAAATCTGGTTCTCTTACGTTACTATATGAAATTAAAACTCCTAGTGGTAGGCTTGTTACTCCACCTAGTGGAAGATTCTGGAGCTGCTCAAAAGAAACGTTTGAGCAGTGGAGGTCTGAGAATAGAATATGGTTTGGTAAAGACGGAGCTGGAACGCCTCGAAAGAAAACATTTTTGAGTGAAGTTCAAGAGGGGCTTAGGCCTAATAGTTTAATATTACAAGATGAAGGAGGAAACAATCAAGAAGGCAAGCAGGAATTAAAAAACGTCATGGATGGTGAGGGAGTTTTTGATGGCCCCAAACCAACAAAACTAATAAAATTGCTTTTGAGAATTGCAAATGGGAACAATCTTAGAGTTCTTGACTTTTTCGCTGGATCTGGCACCACTCTTCATGCCACTATGCAACTAAATGCAGAAGATGGAGGCCATAGACAATGCATTTTGGTGACTAACAATGAAAATAATATTTGCGAGGAAGTGACCTATGAGCGCAACAAGCGAGTGATCAATGGCTATACCACTCCAAAAGGTGTAAAAGTGGATGGCCTAAAAGATAATACCCTTCGTTACTATAAGACAGACTTCATTTCTCGTGAAAGAACGCAGAAAAACATGCGTGACTTGGTAGCAGCTGCCACAGATCTGCTCTGCATTAAGGAAGACCTTTATGAAGAGAAGCAGAAGTTTGGTCATCTTAAACTGAAACCAAACTTGGCACGCTATTTCAGTGACGAGAATAAGCACATGCTTATCATCTATCATGAAGAACTGATAGATGTAATTGTTTATGAAATCAAGAAAATGGACTTTGGCAAGAGTCGTTTGAAGATCTACGTGTTCTCTCCTGGCCGTTATGCTTTCACGGATAACTTCATTGAGGTAGAAAACAAGGTGGAACTGGTAGCACTACCTGCTGCCATTTACGATGCCTATCAGAAGGTTCTACCTAAACGCAGGGAGAAGACATTTGAAGAAGAAGCAAAGCAAGAGGCTGTTTTCCCGACAGACTTGTTCGCTGGACAAGAGGAAGGAGGCGAAGTATGAAAGAATTGAAGTTTCAACAGAAAGCAGTACGCAAGTTGGTAGATGAGACCATAGATTTGCTCCGTCTTTCAGGAAATAGAAAGACACTTATCTTCAAAGCTCCTACAGGGTCAGGAAAGACTGTGATGGCTTCACAAATGCTTGCCAACCTGACAGAAGAATTGCAGAGTCGTGGTGATAGCCCCTACCAGCAGGTGGCCTATATATGGATTGCACCAAATAAGCTACATCAGCAGAGTTACTTCAAAATGAAGAACTACTTCACAGAAAGCCGTCTGCTGAAGCCCGTGATGTATGATGAAATAGACCAAAGCGAGGGCACCATAAAACCAGGCGAGATACTCTTCGTCAACTGGGAGAGTATAAACAAAGAAAAGAACGTGATAGTGCGTGACTGTGAACAGAGTGCTTCACTCTATGAGATAACACGCAGAACTCAGGAAGAACAGGGGTTGCCCATCATCGTGGTGATAGACGAGGAACACTTGTTCTGGTCGAAGTCTGCAGACAAGAGTGCCAAAGTGCTGCAAAGAATAAACCCCAAGGTGGAAATACGCATTTCTGCCACTCCCAAAACAAACTCAGACCATAAAGTCACTGTCAATCGTGAAGAAGTGGTGAATGAGGAAATGATAAAGAAACAGGTGGCGCTAAATCCTGACATCACTAAGGGGTATAATGATGAAAACGAATTAAACATCCATCTCATAGAGTGTGCCTTGGAGAAACGAAAGCTATTGGCAGAAGCATATAAGAAAGAAGGAACGAACATCAATCCGCTCCTGCTCATCCAGCTTCCCAATGACACCTCTGAAAGCATGACTTCTGAGGATGCTGCCATTGCAGAACAAGTGAAGACGTACTTGCGGGCTATCAAGGACATAACTACGGAAAACTTAAAACTCGCAGTATGGCTTTCTAATGAAAAAGCCAACCTCGATGGGCTGGAAGAACCAGACAACCTAACAGAAGTGCTACTATTCAAACAGGCCATTGCCTTGGGATGGGACTGCCCGAGAGCAGCAGTACTTTTGATTTTCAGAAAGCTGCAAAGCAACCAGTTTACCATTCAAACCGTTGGGCGTATCTTGCGTATGCCTGAGCAGAAATTCTACAAGAACGACCTGCTGAATGTGGGCTATGTCTATACCGACATCAGCAAAGACCAGATTCAGATAGTAGCAGAAGATATGGATTATCTGAATAAAGATGCCCTGCAAGCCATCAGGCGCGAGAATCTGGAGAATGTGGCGCTACAGTCTTATTATAGTGTCTATAAAAGTTCTGACCGTAATCGTCTGGGGCCAGACTTTAAGAAAGTACTGATAGACTGCTTCAGTAGAAACTGGCTGGTGAAATATCAGCAATTCAGCTTCAGCTTTGATGACGAAGAAACTCCAGAACCAGTTCCAGCAGAAAGCATCGCTGCCCAAAACCAGAAACAAGTGGCCCAAAACGAACACATCAAATTTGATGTCACTCGTTTAGGGGTGGCTGTGCCAGAGAATATAGTTTTCCAAAACGAAGTAGGTATTATCGATGTAGAAGGCAAGAAGCACGAATTTGCCAAGAGTGCAGGCGAAGTGCGTCGCATATACATAGACTATTGCAGATCCCTATTAGGACATTTCGAGAAAGCACATAGTACTGATGTGCTGGCTGGCTACCTGCTTCAGGCTATGGAAGAACTGTTTGAGTTGTTCGAGACAGATGCCATGAAAGTGATTCTATATTATGCCAACAAGCCTAAGTTCACGGATATTATCACAAAGGCACTCGACAACTATGAGCGCATACTCCTGAAACGCCAGCAAGCTGCCAAGGAACGTTCGTTTGAGGCTTATGTATGGGAAGTTCCTGCAGAACGGATCTACAAAGAAAGTACCCATCATGCGGTGGGTAAGGTGGAAGATCATGCACTGCTGCCATATATAGAACTTAATGCTGCATCAAATCCAGAAAGAAGATTTTCTGAATATCTAGAAAGCAACAAAGCTAGCATAGATTGGTGGTATAAAAATGGTGATGAAGGAAAGCAACATTACAGTATCCCCTATGTGAACTCACAAGGCGAGAAGGCATTGTTCTACGTCGACTTTGTGGTGAGGATGAAGAACGGGCAGATTTTCCTTTTTGACACCAAGACGGAAAACAGCGATTCTGAAGCTCCAAATAAGCACAATGCTCTGATAGACTACATGGCTGACAAGAAATTGAAGGGAGGCATCATTGTGGAAAAACAAGGCGTTTGGCATTACTCGCATTTCCACATAGACACTACAGAGAATGTAACAGGATGGGAAACCTTCTTCCCTGACCAATATGTATAAACAAGAAAGCTGACTAGATATGAGAAAAGGAATCGATAGTACATTCCTGCATTATGGAGTGCGAAAGGAAGACATGGCATTGATTGAGCAATCATGCCAAGACAGCGGTATTGATCCCGACTGGCTGAAAGAAAATTTATTGAAACCCTACAACGAAGAGCGTAATAACCAAAACGTTGTAGAGGAGAAGAAACTTGCCAGAATAGTGAAAAAGGCTCTAAAGAATCTGTAGCGTATGAAAATAAAGAAGATACATGCTGAAAATTACAAGACTTACAAGAGTCTTGATTTGAACCTAGAAGTGACAGATGAAAGACCTATCGTCCTCGTAGGTGGTGGTAATGGCTGTGGTAAGACCACACTGTTTGACGCTATCTATCACGCACTATACGGCCTGAAAATAGAGAATGCACGTCATTTTGAGGAAATCTTCAATGCTGGGGTTAAGAACGAGCAAGGCATGGAGAAAAAGCAAATCGTATTGGAGATTCAGTTTTCTGGAATGGTATTAAACCAAGAGCAGCAATATAAGCTGAAAAGAGCTTATATGCTGGATGACAACAGGGTTCTTGAATCAGTAACCCTGTTTATGGGTGGTAATCAATTCACCTATGGCTCTGGCACACCAGCCTCACAGAGAGCGACAAATGAAGACATTGTAAACAAAATAATAGCTGCGAATCTCCCAGCCGAACTTAGCAACTATTTCCTGTTTGATGCCATGAAGACATCAGACTTAGTGAAAGAAGAGCAGATAAACAAACTCATCATGAAGAACATCAATTCTGTGATGGGCTTCAATAAATACGCTCAGATGCGAAAAGTATCTGAAACTCTTTTGGCAGAGAAGAAGGCAGAACGTATGGCCAATGAGAATATCAGGAAAGAATACTCTAAACTAACGAAAGACAAACAAGACCTTGAAGATGAAATTGCAAAGTTAAACGACGAATACGCTGCTGCCCTAAATTATGCAAATGACAATAAAGAACAATATGATCAAGTAAAAGAGGGGAAAGATGCTGACGAAGTGACTCGTGAGATGATGAGTAGACTAGAGCAGTCTATCAAGAATACGATTGAGCAAGAAAGTAAATACAGCCAAGACATAGATACACTTGCAAAAGATCTGGAGACCAAGGTCATCTATCCCAAATTGGCCAGTATTATCAAAACGGAAATTGACGTGATCATACAAGCCAAACAAGACGTAAAAGATGCTCGCGTGAATATGCTGACAGACAACCAGATAGAAGGTATCACAAAGCAGCTGGTTTACTTGATAGAAGATCGATATGTCAGGTCTGGTGTTATAGATATTCCTTCATTGGTCAATGAGTTGAAACTTCTACAGGAAAAAGCGAATACTGTAGAAGACAAATATTCATTTCTATCAACTGCAGAGGTCGCGCTTCTGGATAAACTAGTTACTACAGCAGTAGAAAACCCATTTATAGCTTTAGATGAAAAGCGAGATAAATTGAACCAAGAAATCGCTCAAATGCCTCTGCAAAAGGAGAAGCTCAAAGAGTATCAGCGAACATTGAATGGGAGCGACTATACTTTCTTAGAGCTTTATGAGAGAAATACTCAAAGAATAAAAGAACTGAGAGAGACGATAGAAAACAAAAAGAATGAAGTGAAAGACCTGGAAAAGAAGATTGCTACTTATGACTATGATATCCCTCAGGTGCCAGATCCGCAATATGATATGCTCTGCATTTTGCCAGACTTCTTCAAAACTCTCTCTGCCAAATTGCTTAGAGCAAAGAAAGCCAGTATAGAACGAATGATGCGTGATCAGTTGAACATTAATCTTATCGTTTATGCTGGTGTTGTGGGCAGAGTGGAATTGTCTGCTAACGATAGCGATGACATTTCCTTCAAGATATTCCATAAGAATGGTAACGAAATATACCTTAGTCAACTGAATGCTGGTGCAAAACAGACTGTGATGCAAGTTCTCTTGAAAGTGCTCTACAACCTGGGCGACTATGAGCCACCTGTGATGATAGACACAGTGATGGGTGTACTAGACAAGGAAAGTCGTGAAGTTATCCTTGAAAAGTATTTTCCAGATCTGGCTCACCAGACCATCTTGCTTAGTACTGACACAGAAATCACTACTGAGCATGATTTCGAGAAAATAGAAGCGTATGTGGCAAAGACCTATACTCTGCATAGAGATAAGGAAAATCAGTGTACCACTATATCCGAAGATTACTTTGGACTAAAAGTTAGTGATTATGAGTAACATTAATTTATTGTCAATAAGAGGTGTGACGGCGATTGTGGGAATGCACGATCGTATAGCAGATGTAAAAGCAGCCTTAGAGCAGCGTATCAATCTGGAAGAATATAATGTCAATATCAGACCTGTGACGCTAAACTTTAGTGTGGTACTGAGAATTTGTCTTTTAGCGGGTCTAAGTGATAAATCTCCACGAAGAATAGATAATCTGAATGATTATAATCTATCCATATCAAGGACACCTTATGCTACAACCTTTTTCACAAAATCTGGTGTCGGAACCTTGTTTGAGGTATTACTAAAAATGCGTTATCACGCTGTGGATGCAGACTGGACATCTGCTACCCTTGTCAGCAGAGTGATTGGGCGTGAAATCCTGAGAGGAAGAGATATTCTGATGAAGGAAGGAGGTATTGATGAGTGGCTGACGTTCATTCCTCTTCGCGCAGGGCGTTCTTTGACTGATATTCCAGAACTTAATCTTAGAATCGGCGAATATGAGAATGGAATGGATGCCTGCCTTGACATTAACAGTCGTGAGATAGCCAATACCCAAATTCTTATTGCTGGTACTACAGGATCAGGAAAATCAAATCTTATATCATTGCTCATTAATCAAATACGTAGTGCATCGTCAGATACGCACTACCCTGTCAATTTCCTGTTGTTTGATTACAAAGGAGAGTTTTCTGACCCTGCTAATGCTTCATGGCTACAATTCTTTGATACGGATAAATCGGCCATACTTGATCCCATAAGAGACCCATTGCCTTTCACTCCATTCAAGGATTTTACAGGACGGCCTATCAACGAAGTGAATCTATATGCCACCTCACTGGCTTCTGCGCTGAGTGCTATCGCACCAACCAAGATCAGTGCAAACATGGATAACAGACTAAGTGAAGCAATTATCAATGCCTATAAAGAGAAGCTACTGAAGCCTGTGACATTCAGTGATGTGCTGAATAACTATATAGCATTGCTACCTCAGAAAAAACAAGATGAGACAGACAGCGTCATTTCTGTACTAAGCCAGTTGGTGCGTAATAGGATTTTTGCAGATGAAGACAAGATAGATCTAATGAAGAACTGCTATATCATCAATCTGGGTGGTTTTGAGAAAGATGGTATTATGGCAAAAGCTATCGTCTATTTCGTCATTTCAAAGCTGAACACAATCTATGAGAAGCTGCCCAAGCAGGCAACCAATAGTGAGCGTGTGGAGATTAGGCACTTCACTATCATAGACGAAGCTCATTACATGTTAGGGTTTGAAAACAAGCCTTTACAGAATCTGATAGCAGTAGGTCGTAATAAAGGCATGAGCATTATTCTTGCCACTCAGAATATGGAGAGTTTCAAGAGCAAGCATTTCGATTTCTATGCGAATGCTCAGTATCCGCTCATCATGAAACAACAGCAGCAGAATGATGCTGTAATAAAAGACCTGTTTGGCGTTTCTGGCTCTGCACTGCAGGAAATAAAGCAAGCTATAGCTGGTCTGCAGAAAGGGGAGCTGATTACAAAAGACGCTGCAAGCATGGCTCTGGGAATAGGTAAACATTGGCAGAAGATAAAAGTCACCCACTTAATATAAACTGAACAAATATGGAAAAACTTGAAAAAGCATATCAGGCCATCGACCTACTGGAGTCTATAGACTTCCCTATTACGCCAGAGTTGATGGGAATAATTGCTCGTTTTGAAAAAGAATATTTGAGAGAGGAGGTAATACCACTAATAGAACAGGAAATGGCTCCTCTATTAGAAAAAATGCGGAATAGTTTCGAACTGGAAATAACATATAATCCAGAAGATGCCCTAAATATAACTTTAGTAGATCGTCCTAAAGTACAAGCGCAACTATTTGCTGAAGAACAGCCATCTAAACGTCAAAAGAAATATATCATTCGTGTGATATTCCCAGACAACCATGTCTCATGTAAGCACATGGTATGGGAGACTCTTATGGATGTGATTCGTTTTGCTGGTCCAGAAAATGTTCAACGCCTTGGCATAAACATTATGGGTGGTAATCTTGTATCTCGTCAACTTCATGAGAACGAGAGGTATAGGGTAGGACAGAAGGAAGTTGAGCCAGGGCTTTATGTCTGTACTTATTCTTCTACTGATACGAAGTTGGAGCAGATAAAAACTATTAACCGTGCATTGAATCTTGGACTAAAGATAGAAAAGCAAATGCTTTAAAGAACTATGGACATTGAATTATTAAAAAAGGCATATGATGCCATAGAGATGCTCAAAGCTCTGAATTTACCAGTAAATGATGAGCAGCTGAAAGGAATTTCTAATCTTGAAAGAAAATATATAATAGAAAATGTGATTCCTACATTGAAGAAAGAGCTTGACCCCTTCTTCTCTATTATAAAGAATAGCATGAAGTTGACAGCTACCTATAATATAGAAGATGGGCTGAATTTCACTTTTGATAACAAGCAAATAAAAGTGCATTCACTAGAAGGCAATAGCCTAAATACTCGTGATACGAGAAAGTATTCTTTTGACGGAGGGCTTCCTTTGAATAAGCGCAGATTCGTATTAGCTGTTGTAAAAGATTACGTAAAGAGCCATCCTAATATCACGCTGGATGAGCTTGAAGAGCGTTTCCCTTCATCTTTGAGCAATAGCTATATGCATGGTGTAGTCAGGAAATATGATGACATTATGGGTAAAATAGAAAGGCAGCCTGATCTTAGGAAGCGTTTCTTCTTAGATACTGAGGATATTATTACGCTTAATGATGGCACAAAAGTAGTTGTGTATAACCAATGGGGAACTCATTTCCCTTATTTTTTGACTGTAGTCCAAAAGTTTCATGATGTCGAAATACATGAATTATAAAAGTGAAAAGAATTAACAGGCGTAGGAAAAGATGGAATTATTAGGATATTTCAGCAAGACCTTTTATATTTGCAATGTAATCCCGCTCGGGTGAGATATACCGAAGCTCAAGCTCCCTTCGGGGGGCTTTATTTTAAAGAGCTCTTAAAGGGAGTTTTTAAGAAAGGAGGATACCATGATATTCCAGCTCATAAAAAACTTTTTCGTTTGGTTAGCAATTTTTGCCGTGGTAATTATAGTGTTAGCGGCATTTGGAGGTGACCCGTTCTCAATAGGCTTAGTGATACTATTCGTTGCAGTCTTTCTGGGGGGAGTCGCCATTGGACTTCTGCAAAACAAATATAGGGACAATATCTTACTCAAAGCAAAAAAAGCATGGAATAAGCTGCCAGAGAGTGAAAAGAATGATTGGGAGAAAGCAGATGTGTATAGGGTTTACAATCTTGGAAAGTTCAATAACTATAGAGACGAATATGCTCCAGAATCAGGCATACGTGCGTTCATGATGTGCTACTATATGAAAGCGGGAATTCTGGATTGGTTTCGTAAGGATGGGCTCAAAGAGAATCCTCGGATTCCTGAAGGAAAAAAGAAATACATCAAGGATAGTGATTATCGCAATTTTGGGGCTTACATAGAGAACATAGGCAAATACTGATAGACATAAGACATCGCTACAAATGAACGGCCTCACCTTGCATGAAGAACAAAGACATGATACCTACCATACCATACATAGAAACGAAGTTTGAGGAGTTTAACCAGCTGATATTTGCTGGTAAACTCCCCAAAATACCAATCGTGCTTTCTGACGCAAAGACATTTCTTGGGAAATGCGTCTGGAAGAGAAGGAGAGGGAGCGATGGGAAGGTGGAGTATTACGACTTTAGACTCCGCATCAATATGCGCCTTGACTTGCCTGAAAATGAAGTGGAAGATACGCTGATTCATGAGATGATACATTATTATATAGGGCTGAATAGGCTGGAAGATGCATCTTCGCACGGACCTCTGTTCACTCGCCTGATGAAGACTATCAATGAGAAATATGGCAGAAACATCACGGTTTCGTTCAAGGGTTCAGCAGAGCAGCGTGAACAGCTGATAGACAAGAAGCAGCGCTATCATGTGGTGGCTCTCATGAAACTCCATAGTGGCAAGACTGGCATCAAAGTGCTGCCTCGCGTGCTGCCCAGCATACTGAAGTTCTATAATGCAGCCACAGCATCTAAAGAGGTGCTGTCTGTGAAGCTCTACATGAGCAATGACATCTTCTTCAATCGCTTTCCAAGCTCTGCTGTCTTGAAAGTGCATTTCGTGGATGAAGCAGAGGTGCTCAGCCATCTGGAGGGGGCAGAAGTGCTGGACTTACACCACTGGAGAAAGGCTCATACTACGTAACAGTGACCACGAGAGCTATGCACCGTTTTATGGCAGAAAATGGTTGGCAAATAAATAAAAAACTGTATTTTTGTATCCAAAGAACGAATTAGGGTGAAATGGAAGAAATCTAACCAAAGATGGTAAAGAAGCACGAGATAAGAAATAGCACTGCGGAGTTCCTTATTTTCCAGCTGGAGAATAAGGAGCAGGGGGTAGAAGTGTACTACAAAGATGAGAACATCTGGGCTACACAGAAAGCGATGGCAGCACTCTTCGATGTGGGAGTGCCTGCTGTCAGCAAGCACTTAGCAAATGTATTTGAAACAGGAGAGTTGAAGCAGGAGGCAACTATTTCCAAAATGGAAACAGTTCAGCAGGAAGGCACTCGTGAGGTAAAGCGTTTGGTGGTGATGTATAGTCTTGACGCTATCATCGCTGTGGGCTATCGCGTAAACAGCATTCGTGCCACTCAGTTCCGCCAATGGGCAACCAGCGTGCTGCGCCAGTATGCCATTCGTGGCTACGTCCTCGACAAGAAACGCATGGAGAATGGAACGTTTCTCGGAGAAGACTACTTCGAGCACCTGCTGGCTGAGATTCGGGAAATACGCCTCAGTGAGCGGCGCTTCTATCAGAAACTGACAGACATCTATGCCACATCGGTGGACTATAATCGTGATGCGCCTACTACCAGGCGATTCTTCGAAATGGTTCAGAACAAGATGCACTATGCCGTGCATGGGCATACGGCAGCAGAACTGATAATGGATAGGGCCGATGCCGATAAGGAGCACATGGGACTGACCTCTTGGGAGAACGCGCCAGACGGGAAGATAGTGAAGACTGATGTGGTGATAGCCAAGAACTACCTGAAGCAGATGGAGTTGGAGGATATGGGGCGCATCGTCACAGCTGTGCTGGAGTTTGCAGAGAGCCGTGCCAAGCGGCATATCCCCATGACAATGGAGGACTGGGCCCAGCGTATAGATGCCTATCTGACAAGCGACGAACGTCCATTGCTGACTGATGCTGGAAGCGTGAGTCATAAGGAGGCGGTGCTCCATGCCGAAACGGAGTTTGAGCGCTACCGCATCGTGCAAGATCGCTTGTTCCGTAGTGACTTCGACAAGTTTCTGGGGGAATTACCCTTTGAGGGCGAAGATCCTGATAAAGAAGGCTAGAAAATACTGTACGATGATGATACTATTGTAATTGAACAATAGAAGAATGTCATCCACCAGCCAAACTTCAGAAAAGCAGGCTGGTGGTTTTTTATTCTACTTCGACTTTCTGAATCTTGCCTGCTTTCTTCAGCTTCTGGAATTCTTTCTTGGCTTTCTTGAGCTGGGCATTGAAATCATCGTTGGCGTGGAGGCGGGCTACAACGGCAGCGGAAACCAGGCGACCTGCATCGACATCGCTCTGGAAGTGGAAACCGCTGATGACTCGGCTCTGCCCCATCTCATAGCCTCGCTTCAAGATGGCGTCTTGATTGTCTACATTGATCTCTGCCAGCACCAGGGCTGTGGCCCAACCAATGGCTGTATGGCCAGAGGGATAGGAGCCGTTGGTGCTGAGTCCTCGCTGAGCGCCTGGCACGGAGGTGTCTTCGCTGTAGAACATGTAGGGGCGCGGACGCATGTAGTAGTTCTTCGCCTCACGGGTGGAGAGGTCGCCCGCATCCTCGCGCATGGTGTTGATGAGCTTGTAGATCTCTGGAGTATTCTCTTGGTTGATCTCTATACCGAAGGCATCGGAGAAGCTGTCGGCTCCTGGAGAGGCATCCTTGATGGCCTGCTCGCCACGGGCAGAGGAGCGCAGCATCTTGCCTTTCTTGTACTGGGCATCGTCCCAGAGGAACTGGATGCTGGTGACTTCGGGTGGCGGAGGGAGCAGTTTGAGGCTGCTGGCCACATCCTCGTAGTTCAGGTAATAGCGATCAGGGTTGGTGCGATGGTCGCGCTCATTGGAAACCTGTGCAGACACGCCACAGGAGATGGCTGCAAGCAGCACGAATGAAAGGATAGTCTTTTTCATATCGGATTCTGATTTATACTTTTATTTCTTCTTGTGTTGCAAAGATAGGAATATATTTGATATGACAAAAGGATGGGGTCTGTAAAAAAGGAAAATCCCTGCTTCCAGACGATTCACATCGGCTTTGGCAAGGATGATTATTTCCAAATAAAGTGGTTACGTAATTATGACTAACTAATTCATAAATCTCTGATGCAAAGGTAGTGGGTTCTGACCACGTGGGCAATCCCACAAAATAGGTATAATGCCTCAGAAGGATAATAATTAGTAGGTAAAAACGCTCAGCCTGCATAGCTGTGCATGCCTCCCAGCACGTAGTTCACGCCAAAATAGGTCATGAGAATGGAGAGGAATGCCAGAATCATAAACAGGTGGAACCAACGGGGACGACGCAGCCACGGGAGGCTCTGCTGGTGGAAGGCGGCTCCGTAGATGAGGAAGGTGATGAGGGCCCACACTTCCTTGGGATCCCACGACCAGTAGCTGCCCCATGACACATTGGCCCACACGGCTCCGAGGAAGATGCCTGCTCCCAAGAAGAAGGTGGCAGGATAGAGCAACAGGCGGGAGAGCACGGTGAGCTGCGCCACACGCTCGTCGGCCTCGCCATAGCGATGTATCTGTATGAGCGCCAAGATGCCGTTGAAGAGGTTGAACGCCAGCAGGGCGTAGGCCACCATGATGACGGACACGTGGGCACTGAGCAGCGGAGAGGCCAGCACAGGCATCAGAGGCGTGATCTGCGGATTCATCTGCCCCAGGTAGGACACCAGCAGGGTGAAGCCTGCCAGCAGGAAGCCGAAGGTGATGGTGAAGGGGAAGCGTCTGTGCAACAGCACGGCCAGCACCAGAATGCTGAGGGCCAAGAACTGCATGGTCTCATAGCCATTGCTGAGTGGCATCCTGCCTCCTATGTACCAGCGCAGCAGGTAGCCCGCGAGGTGGAACAGGAGGGCTGCCCAGAGGGCGAGGCGGAAGAAGGTGGTGATGTAATGAGCATTTGAGGGTTCATCGTTCTTAGCGTCCCCCCTCTTTGTCCCTTTATAGAGCATCCAGAAGAAGGAGAGGAAGCCCAGGGTGAGGAGTGCCATGAAGAGCAGCTTGGTGAAAGGAATCTTGTTGTAAAGGAGCTCTGCCTGTAGGCGGGTAGCACTGACGGGCTGCACATGAGGCATCTCTGAGACGGGCTTGATGAGGGTGCCTCCCTGCAGCATCTTGATGAGACCTATCTTCTCATCGATCTCGAGGATGCCCTTAGCCAATTGGTTCTGTGGCTCGTTCTGCACAGACGACCAGAGGGATTGTAGCTTGTAGTCCTCACCCTCGTAGAGGCTCTCCAGAGTGACATAGCCATCGGTTATGCCCAACTCTTTCTTCAGCGCAGCGCTCTTCACCTTGATGAACGGTTCTTTCGACCATGCCTCAGGACTGAGCAGCCAACCACCCACCACCTGCTCTGCTGTGAAGCCATGATAGGACGCACGCCCATAGATCTTCTGCACAAAGTCGCGTGCCAAGGTGTTGAGGGGCACCACACGATTCTGGTACATCACCTGCACCCGACTCAGCGAGTCGGCCTGAGTGCGATTGAGCACAGGCAGGTTGCGCGTCTGTGCCTGAAGCGACTGGGTAGATATGCCCAGCAGCAGGAACAGCAAGAAGAGGTTGCCTTTCTTCAGCAGCGGATGACGAAGCAGTCGACGGAACTCTTCTTTCTTGGAGAGCAGCGTCCAGATCATTGACAGGCCTAAGAGGGCATAGCCCAAATAGGTGACACCTGTGCCCCACGGATCATAGTTCACAGCAAGCCAACTGCCCAGCTGGTCATCATCGAACGACGACTGGTAGAAGCGATAGCCCTGAAGCTTCAGGATATTGTTCATAGAAATCATGGCCTGCTGCTCACTCTGCCCCTCCAGCTGATAGGTGAGGTAGCTCACATAGTCGGAAGGCATACGGGTACCTGGATAGGTTTCTATGACGAACGTATCGAGGGTGAAAGTGAAGGGCAATCGCTGTGGCTCACCTGTCTCATAGTCGACATAGTTGTCTACCTGCATACCTGGACGCAGATGCATCTCGCCCTGCTTGCCCCACTCGAAGGTTATCATAGCTCCTATGAGGATGATAAGGAAAGAGCAGTGAAGCAGCAGCAGAGGCAGCCTGTGCCAGATGGCACTGCGAATGAGCACCCAAGTGCCCAGCAAGGCGACAAGCGCCCAGCAGCCACAAAACCAATAGGTGTGGTAGATGTGGGCACTAGTGTAATCAGCCCCTTGGAATTGTTCGATGAAGGTAGTGGTTCCCAGCAGCACGATGAGTGCCAGCATGAGGAGCCAAACCAACTTTGTCAGCAGCTTGTATTTGTCCATTTGTATTATTTTAGAATCTTGGATAAGCCTGATTGGCAGCCTGCTTCGTGGCCATGCACTCCATCTCGATGAGCCATCCCGGACGACAGACGAAGGCATTCACCAGCACCTTTGGGGTGCCTGGGAAGCGCTGCTCGTAGATCTCCTTCACCACCTGATAGTCGGCTGGATCACGCAGATAGACCGTCATCTGGTCAACGTCTGCGTAGGTACACTCAGCCTCCTTCAGCAGCATCTCCACATTCTCCAGCATACGGGCTGTCTGCTTGCGGATGTCGCCTTCATACATGATTTCTCCCTTATTGTTGATGCTGGCAGTGCCAGAGATGTAAACCTTGCGGCGATCGCCATAGTCTACATAGGTGCCACGCTCGAAGCTCACCCCATATTCATAGGTAGGATTGAGGTGCGTACGGGCATAGAGGTATTTCATCTGCCCAGGTTGCAAACCTTCCACAGCATAGGCATCCATAAGTACCAACGACTCTGCCTGCGGATTGCCTCCGCCAATGCCTGTACTGGCAATGAAATGGGTCTGCGACGTAAGGTTTTGTGTCTTGAACACTTCGTTGCGGGCTTTCACCACCCCCGTATAGTTATGGTCGATATCATGTACAAAGAACCACGTACGCACGCAGTTGTCAGCCAGTTTGAGCCCTTGTTCATTGAGCTTCACCACATAGTCGCTCAGCAGCAGGCGCGTCTGGTATTCCGAATTGGCTGCTTTATTCAGGTTCCCTACCGACCAAAGGTCGCGATAGTTGCCACGACGCACTTCGTACATGTCATTACCGAGCATATTACCCACGACATTTTCTATCAGGTAGCACCACAAAGCAATCTTAGTACCGTTGAGTGGCGCTTGCTGCACGATGGAAACCGCGCATTCACAACCCTCTGTATTCATGCCCAACAGGGTATTTGTCTGATTGGCTGCATCACTGAGGTAGTATCGCTTGAAGACCGACTGTGCCCCACTGCAATGCGTAGCGAGGACGGCATCATAAGCCTGAAAGACGGCAGTCAGCTGCTCTGTGAAACTCAACTTCGCATCTGTGACATGTATCATCACATGATGCTCTGCCACGCCTCCTTCAGTTCTGAAACTATTTATTTCTACTTTTGTCTTATCTAAATCAAAAACCTGTTGTTGTCTATTGCTCATAAAATAAATCCCTATTTTTTAGCCCCATTGTTAATCCACGTTCTAATCAACGTTAGAATATCCTCATTCACGACCTCTGCAGTATGATTATATCTCCAACTATTTGCCACTGAAATATCTGTAGAAATAGCCTGATACAAGACGCTCTCATCTGCTTGGCCTGGCTCAACTATATTCAGGCCTTCAACCTTGGTAGAAGGTACGCCTACCAATGCCTCATAACTTCTGCCTTCTGTGAGATAAAGACCAGCTGCTGCTGAAGTGGCAGCTCCATGGCAGTTGGCACAGGTGGTAGAGAATACCTGATCTTGTATGGTGCTGAACATTCCCACATCGAGTGTTCCTGCGTCCACGTTGATGGTGCTGGATGATTTCAGCGTGGCCTCATCAATACTATAAAAGCTAAGGATGTGCTTTCTCAAACGGTTCAGCACACAAAACTCCACATGAGTGACATTCTCCTTGATGCCCATAAGCTGAACGTTCACTTCACCTCCCTCTGTAGCAGGAGCAGGTACAATCTTAGAAATAGCCGCATAGTCGTTGCCTTCTTCAAAGCCTGCTATTTCTATAAAGTAGCTTGTGTCTGGCCATGACCCGACTCCAGTGAGATGAGCCACCAGATTGACGGTGCGTCCTTCCTGGTTTACGATGGACTCTTCTTCGTAAATCCTCCCCTCATCACAGGCTGTCATGCCAAAGAGCAGAGAAGAACACGCAAGTATTATAGAAAGATAGTTCTTCATTGCTCCCTATTTTAGAAACTATACTGCAGCATGACGGTAGCTGAGTGGGTAGACAGTCCCAAGTCATCAATATCACGATCAAGTTGGGTGGAGTGTCCTGTACGTCCAATATACTGATACATAGCCTGCAACTTCAGGTTACTATTGGGGAAGAAGTAGTTCACACCCACAGCTGGCATATTAAGAAGTCCTTTCTTATCCATACCGTTGCGATCCATAAAATCGTAGCGCGCAGCTGCCTGCAGGCGTGGAGCCACGAAATAGCCGCCCTGCACATAGCCACCCCAGTAGTTGTAGCTATCATTTATTTTCATGCGATCTGTGAAGCCCACATTCATGTAGTAGAGCTCGGCTGCCAGATAGAGCTTGTTCTTCAGCATGGCAAACTCCAAGCCAGCGCGGAAATCGTTGGTGCTCTCACTCTCACTTTCCACATTGAGCGAAGAAGACACGCCAAAGAGAATCTTATCCTCATGCAGACGGTTAGGATTGCCCTGCGTCTGAGGCATTACACCCTTTGGCATATAGGTGAGACGTCCTGCATAGAGCAGTGAAGGGATGTGCCAATCGTCGCTGAAGGTCTTGCCAGCGGTATTGACAGAAGCCCCTGTGCCGTTGAAGATGCCCAATTCATAGCCCACCTTATTCAGCAAGCCATGGATCTCGATACCCAGATCGAAACCCGTTCCGAAGTTAGGTGTCACAGCATTGAGTGAATATGGCATAATGACAGGAGCTGTCAATGAAGTAGGTATCACTGGCATCAGTGTTTCACCCAGCGTGGTGAGATAGGCATGGGTATATGGAGTCTTGAACTTACCCAGGCGAACAGCGAATTTCTCACTGGCGGCATAGTCGAACCATGCTTGCTGCAACAGGGCGCCACCGCTACCTGCTGCATTGATAGACAAGTTGAACGTCACCTTTCCGAAAGCCTTGCCTGTGAAACCCAGCACAGCATAAGGGATAGAAAAGCCCGAATTGGCCACGTTGTCTTGATTGTAGGCCTTGTCCAGACCTTCATCGTCGTAATAATTGAACTTTCCAGCCGTCTGCACCAGCAGGTAGGGCTTAAATACAAAATCACCCTTCTTCGATTCGATGGAGAAGCCTTCACGCCCTGCCAACGAAACCACGCCATTCTCACTCTCTTCTTCATATTGTGCCATCACTGCCAATGGGAGCAGCATCAAAAGACACATCATCAGATATTTTTTCATAATTTCCTATGTTATAGTCTTGTTGTTATAATGATTTTAAGAATGATATCAAGTCATCACGGTCGGCCTTCGACATCTTCTTGAACAGATTCTTGGATGCCTCACCCTCTCCACCATGCCACATGATGGCTTCAACGAAATTGCGAGCACGCCCGTCGTGAAGAAAGTAGGTATGACCATTGACACGCTGCTGAAGGCCTACGCCCCACAGAGGAGTGGTGCGCCACTCATTGCCTCGTGCCAAACCACTGACATAGTTATCGTTCAAACCCACGCCCATAATCTCAGACCCCATGTCGTGCAGCAGGAAGTCGGAATATGGATGAATCACTTGTCCTCCCAACCAAGGCAGCTCCGTGCCATTAAGCAGCGTAGAGCCACGTGGCTGCGTATGGAGTGTGGTGACATGGCAAAGATGACATTTAGCCTGATAGAACAACTGCTCGCCATGTATCACAGCTGGATCGTTGACATTTCTACGTGCAGGAACGCCAAGACATTGCATGTAAAGGTCTACGTTCTCCATATCTTCTGTAGAGACATCCAGTTGGTCATAGAGCAAGCCCATCATGCTGCCTTGGCTGATTTGTGCCTGTCCTTCGCAGATTTCTTCCGGATAGCGGCTGTTGGTGAGTCCCATATCGCTGGAGAAACCAAGCTCTACAGTCAAGTCGGCATGCTGAGCCTTATTCCCGCCCAGGCCCAGTTGCAACTTGCCACGTTCGTTGATGTAGTTGGCACGGCCACTAATACCATATTCTGGGTAGTTGCTCCTACGAGCCAATTCTTCAATTTCATTACGGTCAATAGCCATGATCTGTCCCATGCCTACATGGCGCAACGGAATACGAACCGTGCAGAAGAGGTCTTCAGGACGGATGCTGTCTGCATACCACTCATAAATCTCATAATTGGGTTTGGCTAACTCATATTCTTCTCCATCGGGAAAGGTGAATTTCTCAAAATCATAGGTCACTTTCAGTTTTCCTTCAGGCTTCACGCCATATATGGCATTGTCGTGAATCACGCGTCCATAATCTTGAAAGAATGCTCCATTCTTACGAGTGATGTAGATAAGGGCTGAAGTAAAACCATAGGTGCCAGAACCGCCTTGCGACCACAACGTAGGCTCTGTGCGACCAGCATTGCGATGGCAACTGCCACAGCTGTAGCCTGCATAGACAGGACCCAGACCGCCCATGTGTCCGTTGTTGTCAATGGTTTTCACATTGTCATAGAGGCGATCGCCACGATTAAAACGGGAATCATACACCCCTGATACCCATCTGGCAGGTTGGTCATAAGCCACGGCAGAGTTAAAGAACACTGTAGATGTTCCAGCCGACAAGGCATAACCCACAGGAATCTCTATCTCTTCAGCCGTAATCTGATCGCCCGCTTCATCACAAGAAACCAGCATCCCCACCCCCATGACGAGCAAAATAAGTCTAACAAAACGATTCATAAAGTAATAATTATTATAAACGCCAAAAGTGAAGACTGAACACACAGCGCATTCAGCCTTCGCTTTTCTAAAAGTTTTGCAAAGATATATAAATCTTTCTAATAATCAAATCAATTGTTTATGGTACGTGGCTGACCATCCTTGAAGATGAGGAATTCCAAAGTATGGAAACCACGAACTTCCTGCTTGGAAGCAATGGCCTCATCATCTTCATCATAGTCACCTTCCCACTCCATCGCTGCCCAGTCTTGTGACTTCAGGATGTTCACAATAGCGACCTGATCGAGTGGCCAGCTATCCATATTAGGATCAAGACCCTTGTCGGCTACTGGGCCAAAGAGGAAGGCTTCACTTGACTCCCAAGGAGTGCGGGCATCCAGCCATGCATTGCAACATGCCACAAAACCTGCATTAGAAGGATTGGCTTGGAAAGCAGACACGGCTTCGTGCAGAGCAGAATTCTTGGCTTTCAATTCTGTGTAGGTTGGAATCACTACACCGTCAACATATTGCTGAACCACTGGATCAAGCACTGCGTTGGTATTGATGGCTGCCGTATTTGTAAAGAATGGTCTCAACTCCTCGTCCAGAATAGTTTCCAAATCACCACATGCATCCATTGCAGCTGCAGCTTGGGTGCTGTTGATGTTGTTACGGAATGGTTGAGGGATGGCCATAATAGCTTCAGCAGCTGCATTGATGGCAGCAGTCACTTCTGCATCCAATTCTGGATCTACTGACTTAACAACAGCCGACATAGAATTGACATTCACTGTTCCATCCAGAGATCCGAAATAAGCATTGCGGATAGAATAAATGTTGTTGCGATAGTCTTCACGAGAGTGCCAGCTATACCAAGACTCCACAGCATAGAGAGCACCTTCTGTATCACCACTTACATAGAGGTCGTATGGTTCACCGATCTTAGAAGAGCCCACCTCGCTGGCAATATCAGTACATCCATCAATCATCTGCTCAATGCAGTTCAAAGCACTGTTGAAATCCTCACGTCCGTCATGAGCTTTGAAAATGGTGGCATAGCTGTCATCGCCATTATAACTATCTGTCCAGTCATCATACAGAGTGGTGGCGTCTGTTCTGAGCAAGAGAGAAACGTTTCTCATATAGTTGCCCCATGCGTCAGCTATACTAGAAGTATAGACATAATCTGCAGCATCTTTTCCCTCATTAGGATCCGTTGGAGTAACTGGATCTACTGGAGTAACTGGATCTACTGGATCTACAGGCTTGGGATCGTCATCATCGCTACACGCTGCCAAAGAGAATGTCATTGCAGAAGCAAGCATTCCAATCAAAAATAAATTCTTCATCATATCGTTTACAATTTAGTTATTTAATAGTTTATTCATTTCTGGAAAAACCAGCCTGCATAGGCAACACCTATAGCAAACTCATTCTCACTATTGTATCTACCCGTACCAAACACCTTATCGGTGCCTATCTGACGGGTTGTGTAGTCGGCCTTTACCACGAGATTAGGCAATGGTTTCCAGTTGAGACCCACACGCCACATACTCACCTGATTACGGGCATCCATCACTTGACCTACATCCCCCTTCTCTTGGGTATTATAATACTCGTAATGGCCGAAAGGTATGATTGTCGGGAAATGGCCAGCGAAAAATGCGGAAAGATTGATGCCGACCTCAGCACTATACGTCATTGCTTCTGCTGCAAACGGTCCCTTACGGCTATAGGGTGATTTGCTGGTATAGCTGCTGTTGGCAGAAGTAATGCCAGAGGCATGGGCTACATGACCACGGATATAATTAGCACGGGCAATCACATATTTGTTGCTATACTGGGCATCTATATTCCAGAGCTTAACAGGAATCTTACCCACTTTGTCGTAAGTCACCAAGCGATCGGCATTCTTGCCTGCATCGGCAGAATAATAGAAAGAGCCTCCAAAGCGTAAGCCTGGCACACCTTTATAATCTAAACGAAGGATATAGGCAGGAGACGTGAAGTTATCGCTCTCAAAAAAGCCTTGACGACCACCCTTTATCCAATTATACTTATTGAAGCCATTGGGATTAGGGCCAGAAACGATCATGGCTTCGTAGTCGAATGTACCGAGGCCACGTCCAACAGTCCCGTAAAACTCTATACCCGTCTCGTGCCACGTAGAAGGCATGATAGTAGTTTCGCCCTCAGGACGTGATGTCCCGAAGAAATTAATTGGTTCATGATGGGTATTTGTGAGTCCTACAGGAAGAACCATGTGACCCACACGGACATTGAATTCTGGAACAATCAGGCGAGTGATATGGAATTGTTCCAAAGCTACTTCTCCGCCCTTTTCAAACTCTTGTTCGTATTCACCATTCTCTCCACCTGTACCTGCCTCCATCTCATAGGCTGTGCCTACACCGCCCGACTCAAATTCAATTTCAGCACCGAGCAACCATTTCTTATTGAACTTATAGTCCAATGCTAACACAAAGCGGGGGATAGAAATATCATTATGGTCTATTTTCTTATTACCCACATCAGTTCCTGTAGCCCAGCGATTCAGGCCATAGTCCATACGACGAGCCAGCATCTCGCCATAGCCACCAAAGCGAAACTTCCAGTCGTCTTCAGAGTTTACCTGCTCCTTATTGACTGATTGGTATTCGGAGGTATTTTGTGCTTTAATAGCAGAAGTGCCTGCCATCAAACCACACATTATTAATATAATAATAATATTCTTCTTCATCGAAACAATCTTTTGTGATTGCAAAGATAGATGAACGAAGAATGCAGGAAAATACCTAAAAATGACTAATCAGGCATTCTCGCCTAACGGAATATAGGTAAAAAACAGCTGTCATGCCTGTCACGCTGTCACGCTTGGAGGCTATAGCTCCAGCTCTCCCAAGCCCTGTCGGACTATCTGAGGGGTACCGTCCGTGCAGTCTACCACTGTAGTTTCATCGAAACCGCCTATGCCTCCATCGATGATCAGGTCTACCTGGTCTTCCCACTGCTCAGCTATCAGCTCTGGGTCTGTGAGGTAGGCAATGTCTTCACTTTCCTCATAAGGCAGAGAGGTGGTGAGAATAGGTGCCCCTAAGAGTTGGGCTATCTCTTGGATAATAGCGTTTTCAGGCATGCGGATGCCCACTTCCTTGCGCCCCTTGAAAATCTTGGGCAGACGGCCAGAGGCTTCCAGAATGAAGGTAAACGGTCCAGGCAGATGACGCTTCATCAGCTTGAAGGTATTATTGTCGAGCTTGGCATATTCGCTCACGGTGCTGAGGTCATAGCAGATCACGGAGAGGTGGTTTTTCTTGGGATCTATGCCCTTGAAGCGACACACCTGCTCTATGGCGCGCTCTTTCAGGGCGTGGCAACCGATGGCATACTTGCTATCCGTGGGATAGATGATGATGCCACCGTCGTTCAAGACATCGACCACTTGCTGCAGGGCAGCAGGAGAATTGTTTTTCTGGTAAAGCTTAAGTATCATGACTGTCTATTTTTGGCTGCGAATATAGTAAATAAATGATTACCTTCCTAACATGTCTTTTTCTAATTTGCGGATTTTCTTCCAGGCTTCCTTGTAGGTAGGACAGAGTGTCACGGCCTTGTCGTAGTTTTTCATGGCAGCTTCCTTCATGCCATGCTTCAGACACTCATCGCCCATCACCATGTACTCACGCGCATAGCGCATCAAGGCCTTGTTCTTCTCTTTCTCGGCCTTCTTCAAAGCCTCAATCTCTTGTTTCAAGGTATTGATGACGTTCAGTTTCCTGCGCATCAGGCGCATCACAGCAGGTTTCTCGATGTCGTAGCGGGCATGAATGGCCTTGAAGAAGTGGGGCATGAAGGCTTCAAAATCGCCCTCGTCGAAGGCATGAGAGGCTGCTGCATACTCCACATCGGCCTGTGCCTCACGCAGGGCACGTTCCAGGTCTTGCTGGTTGTTAAAGCTCTGGGAGAACTGCACGATCTCTGGTCTGACGAACACGTCCGTGCGGCTAAGGGGTTTCTTCAGTCCGATGCCCTGCATAGAACGGCAGCGGCTCAGTGCCACATAGGTCTGCCCAGCAGCAAAAACTCCACCAGTGAAGTCGATGACCACCTTATTAAATGTCAGTCCCTGACTCTTATGCACAGTGATGGCCCAAGCCAGTCGGACAGGGAATTGGGTGAAGGTACCCAGTTCCTCTTCTTCTATTTCCTTCTTGTCTTCGTTGTATGTATAGCGGATATTACGCCAAGTCTCAGGCTTCACGTCATACGCCTCGCCCCCTTCTACCACCACGTAGAGGGTTTCTTCCTCCACGTCGAAGCCTTCTATCACCCCAATGGTACCGTTCACCCAGCGTCTGTCGAAGTCGTTCTTCACGAAGATGATTTGTGCCCCAGGCTTGAGCAGCAGGTCCTTGTTGGTGGGTAGGCTGCTGTCTGGGAAGTCGCCCATCTTCTCGCCCTGAAAGACGGTAGCCTCTCCTGGAAGCTCTGCCAGCTTTCGCTCGTTGATGTAATCTACTTGGTCGCGACGGGTAGCCAGTGTAATGCGCATCTCTTCCTCCTCTGGCACATCGGCATCATACCTGCTGTTGAGCAGTTGCAGGTCGTTCCCGCTCACGGTATTGTTGCGTATATGGTCCAGTATGTTCACGAAAGTGGCATCTGTTTGTCGATAGACTTTCTGTAGCTCAATGGAGACCAGCGACAGCTCTTGGAATACCCTGGCGGAGAAGAAGAACGGATTGGGATAGAAGCGATTCAATATGTCGCGCTCATCGCCTTTCACGACGGGTTCCAACTGATAGACATCGCCTACCAGGAGCAACTGCTTGCCTCCGAAAGGTTCGCGCAGGTTGTGGGAATAGACACGTAGGATGCGGTCTACAGCATCTATAATGTCTGCACGTACCATTGAAATCTCATCTATGATGATCAGCTCCAGCTCTTCGAGCAGTTTCCGTGTCTGACGATTGTATTTGAAGAAGTCAAAAATTCGCCCTTTCTGCACGCTGAGATTGGGATCATCGGGCAGCAAAGGGTAGAAGGGCAGCTTGAAGAAACTATGCAGCGTACTGCCTCCTGCATTGATGGCTGCGATGCCTGTGGGTGCCAGCACCACGTGTTTTTTCTTGGTGTGTTCGGAGACATAACGCAGAAACGTGCTCTTGCCCGTGCCTGCCTTTCCTGTGAGGAAGAGCGAACGACGGGTGTACTGCACCATGTTCAGTGCGTCCATAAACTCCTTATTGTGCTTATCGGGCGTAAACTCCATAGGCTCAGATCACTCCAAAATGTCTTAGGGCATGCGCTACACCGCCTTCATCGATGTCAGTCGTTACAAAGTCGGCTGCTGCCTTAGCCTCATCTATGGCATTGCCCATGGCTACGCCTATGCCTGCATGACGCAGCATAGGGATGTCGTTTCCCCCATCGCCAAAAGCCATAGTTTCTTCCAACCGGATGTCGAAGTGCTGGCAAAACGCATCGATGCCCTGATGCTTGGTCACTCCCTTTGGGGTAATATCGGCAAAGGCAGGATGCCAACGTCCATACTCCACACCATTGGCAATCTGACTTACCTCTGCTTCTTGCTCGGAAGTGATAAAGGCTGTGAGCTGCAAAACGTCCTTGGCTTCCTTCTGCACCTCCTCCGTCTTGCGCACTGAGATATTTACCCCAACGTTCAGCTGTCCATAGAACAAGTCCTCATAGAGCCGATTGGGCTGACAGATGCAGATGTCATGCTCTCCCACCACCATGCAGGGAATGTCACGCTGCTGGCAGTAAGTCAGCAAGTATTCCACTTGCTCTGTGTCTATGACCTGCTTATTCACCACCTCATCGCCCACGAAGCAGTAGGCCCCGTTCATGGTAATGAAGCCGTCTATCAGGCCCCGTTTTTCCATCTCTCCAAGCACGGTGATAAGGATTTTCGGTCTGCCCGTAGAGATAAAGATATAGATACCACGCTGCCTGGCCTCTTCAAGCGCCTGGAGCGTGGACAAAGGGATTTGGTGAGTCTTGAAACTCACCAAAGTCCCGTCTATATCGAAAAACAGTGCTTTTATCATATCAAAACATGGTATCTGGATCCAGATGCGCAGCCTCGATGTCCTTGAAATAACGATAGGTACCCACCTTCAGTTCGTCGGTAGCAGCATCGTCGCATACGATGATGCCTTTAGGATGCATCTGCAGGGCGCTGATGGTCCACATCTGGGTCACTGCACCTTCGATGCCGTGCTTCAAGGCACGAGCCTTACCATGGCCATTCACCAGGATCATGACTTCCTTAGCATCCATCACTGTACCTACGCCAACGGTCAGGGCAGTCTTTGGCACCAAGTTCACATCGTTGTCAAAGAAGCGAGAATTGGCAATGATGGTATCTGTAGTCAGCGTCTTCTGACGGGTGCGTGAGGTCAGCGAGCTTCCTGGCTCATTGAAGGCGATGTGGCCGTCAGGACCAATGCCACCCATGAACAGGTCTACGCCGCCATAGCTCTTGATTTTTTCCTCAAAGCGGGCGCACTCTGCCACCAAGTCGGGAGCATTGCCGTTCAGGATATTTGTATTCTCTGGCTTGATGTCAATGTGGCTGAAGAAATTGTTCCACATGAAGCTGTAGTAGCTTTCAGGATGCTCCTTAGGCAAGCCTACATACTCGTCCATGTTGAAGGTTACCACATGCTGGAAAGACACCTTCCTTGCTTTGTTCAGTTTGATCAACTCGCTGTACATGCCCAGTGGAGAAGAGCCCGTAGGGCAACCCAACACGAATGGCTTTTCTGCTGTAGGCTTAGCGGCATTGATGCGTGAAGCCACATAGCAGGCTGCCCAACGTGACAGCGTCTTGTAATCAGGTTCGATAATTACTCTCATTTTGTTTAGTTTTAGTTATTATTGTTTAGTAATGTATATCCCAAATGTTCAATGTTTAATGTTTAATGTCCCAGCGCCTTCGCCATCTGCTCTGCCAGCACAGCACATTTCTCGAAGTCGTCGCCCTTCATGGCCTGCTTGAACTCCACAGGATCGCCAACCAAATGGAACTTACTTTTCTCCACAAATTCTGCCATCTTCTTCACGGCCATGCCAGCCCATGTGAATGAGCCAAAGTAGCCAAAGTAACGGTCTTTCACCTCACGCAGCAAGATTTTGCTCATCAGCGCCTCGATGCCCGGATAGATGTTGGCATTGTAGGTAGGAGAACCCAGAATCAGGCCCTTATAGCGGAAAATATCAGCAATGATATCTGATGGGTCGCTCTTGCTCACATTGTGCAGCACGATGTTCTTCACCCCGCGTGCAGAGAGCTCAGAGGCTATCTCCTCTGCCATCTGCTCATTGTGTCCGTACATGGTGCCATAGGCTATCACTACGCCCTCATCGGCATCGTAGCGTGAGAGACGGTCGTAGATACCTATCACCTTCTGAATGTTTTCTGTCCATACAGGTCCGTGGGTAGCACAGATGGCTTGCAGAGGCACTCCACCGAGTTTAGCCAAAGCACGCTGCACAGGAGCGCCGTACTTACCTACGATGTTGCTATAGTAGCGCACCATCTCATACCAATACTTATCCAGATTGATGCGAGTATCCAGGAAGCCTCCATCCAGCGTACCAAAGCAGCCAAAGGCATCACCGCTGAAGAGCACCTGATCTGTGCTGTCATAGCTCACCATCGTCTCTGGCCAGTGCACCATAGGGATGAGGTAGAAGCACAGCTTATGGTGACCCAGATCCAATGTATCGCCTTCTTTGACTACCAGTTGGTTGCCTTGAACTCCATAGTAACCTTCTATCATGCCGAAGGTCTTGACATTGCCAACGATAGTGATATCGGGATATTCTTGCTTGATCAGGCGGATAGAGCCAGAATGATCAGGTTCCATGTGGTTGATGACTAAGTATTTGATAGGTTTGTTTCCTATGATTCTATGTATCTTTTGCAGGAACACTTCGAAGAAATCGGCTTCGACAGTGTCTATCAGTGTTACTTGCTCATCGTCAATGAGATAGCTATTATATGAAACGCCATAGGGAAGTGGCAGCATGCCCTCGAAGAGGTGTTTAATGCGGTCGTTTACGCCAACATAGTGAATCTTGCCTTTTATCAATGTCTTTTCGTTCATAGTTACAAGTATTTATTTTGCCTGCGAAGATAGTGAAAAATTTTTATATTTTTCAGATTCTTTTCTTTTTCTTTCGCTCGCCCAAAAGAAAAAAGAACAGGCAACTTTAATAAAACTTTCCTTGTAAAAGTCCCTTTTCAGTAAGATGCTTTTCAAAAAACAACTGAAAAGCATCTGGCTTCACTCCCCACCGAGGAGCAATCAGCATCTCAGAAGGCGACTGCGACACTAAGCGTTCGATAGCAATATCTGGTCGCAGATGCGACACAAAAACGCCCAATTCATCGAGGTATTCCGACAATGTCAAACCACGAAAAGGCATTTGACATTTTGTTGACAAAAATTTGACATCCATTTGACATTCCTCATAAACATGTGCCAACTTTGTGCCACGTAGGATTTGGAGTTGATGGATTTTTACCGATGAAATAGGTAATTTTGACAAATGTATGGCTTCATCGCTTGCCGAATATGTGCCAAAATGTGACAATCCCAGTATAACGTGGGCACAAACTGGAAGTCCCAGCGCTGCTGCCCGTGAAATGGCATCTGTCGTTTCCGCAAAAGTATGCTGCCGATTCATGGCGCTCAGCACGGCATCATCACAACTCTCCACACCAACCTCCAGCATCACGAACACACGCTTGCTGAGCTGCTGCAGATACTGAAGCACCTCATCGGGCAGACAGTCGGGACGGGTTGAGATGACTAGTCCTACCACATCGGACACCGCCAATGCCTCTTCGTACTTCTGACGCAACTCCTCCAGCGGTGCATAAGTGCCAGTGAACGACTGGAAATAGGCCAGGTACTTCATCTCTTTATATTGCCCTTCGAAAAACGCCTTGCCCCGTTCCAGCTGCTCGGTGATAGTGAGTCCTGGCTTTCCATAGGAGGGATGGAACGATCGGTTCACGCAATAGAGACACCCTCCCCTGCCCCGCGTACCATCACGATTGGGACAGGTGAAACCACCGTCAACTGGCAGTTTCTGGACTTTATACGGAAAATGTCCAGCCAGCAGATCGGCATATTTACGATAGAGTGCCTGTTCGTTCATGCTGCAAAGATACAAAAAATCATCAAAGCGGTCGAAACCGACTCCCTAACTGGAGAAAAAAAAGAGGCCACCAAGCGACATCTGGGAAATGGCTTCACAAGATACAGGAAAACTATTGCAATCTGAGAAGAAATGTATTATCTTTGCATCATTAAAATTAAAAGAACATGCGTATGAAAAGATTTACATTGATAATGCTTTGTGCCCTCTGTACACTGGCACTGGCTGCCCAAGGCAAGAAGGAAGTTCAGTTCAGCGACGTGATGCGCGGTACGTTCAGCGCACGAGGCATCAGTGGCATGACACCTATCCCTGGCGACGGAGAACACTTCACGCAGATGACGCGCGAAGGCCAAGTGGTGAAGTATAGCTACAAGACGGGCGAGCAGGTGGAAGTGCTCTTCGATGTGAAGACCGCACGCGACTGCCCTTTCGAGCAGTTCGACAGCTACCAGTTCTCTCCAGATGGCAACTACCTGCTCATCGCTACGGAGAGCCAGAGCATCTACCGTCGCTCTTTCAAAGCTGTATACTACCTCTACAGCCTAAAGCGCAACACTAACGGACAGATACGCAATGCCGTAGAATGCCTGAGCGACGGCGGTCCGCAGCAGAGCCCTGTGTTCTCTCCAGACGGCACGATGGTGGCCTTCGTACGCGACAACAATATCTTCTTGGTGAAACTGCTCTATGGCAACAGCGAGAGCCAAGTGACAACCGACGGCAAGCGCAATGAGATCATCAACGGCATACCCGACTGGGTGTATGAAGAGGAGTTCAGCACAAACCGCTCCTTGGAGTTCAGTGCCGACAGCGAGATGCTGGCTTATATCAAATATGACGAGAGTGAGGTGAAACAATATGAGTTCCCACTCTTTGCAGGCCTGGCACCGCACTACGATGATTTGGAGAAATACCCCAGCAGCTACGTCTACAAGTATCCTAAGACGGGCGAAACCAACTCTAAGGTGAGTGTGCATACCTTCGACATCAAGTCGAGAGTGACGCGCAAGGTTGACGTACCTATCAGCGAAGACAGCTACATCCCTCGCATCCGCTTCACCAAGCAGGCCGACCAGCTGGCCATCATGACTCTGAACCGCCAGCAGAACCAGTTCGACCTCTACATGGCCAATCCTCGCAGCACCAACTGCCGACTGATACTCCGTGATGAGACTGACACTTACATCAAGGAAGATATTTTCGACAACATTCAGTTCTTCGACGATGGATTCACTTTCATGAGCGAGCGCAGCGGCTTCAACCACCTCTATTGGTACGGCCTCAACGGCGAACTGCAGAAACAGATCACCGACGGTCAGTTTGAAGTGACCAACCTCCTGGGATATGCTCCACAAGAAGGAGCTTTCTACTTCCAAAGCAACGAAGGCAGTCCACTGCGCAAGGCCATCTACAAGGTGGACAAAAAGGGCAAGAAGACACGCCTCACCCCTCGTGAAGGCACCAACAACGCCACGTTCAGTAGCGACATGAAATACTTCGTGAATCGCTTCAGCAACCTTGACACCCCGACCATCATCACCGTGCATGACAATAACGGCAAGCAGCTGCGTACACTGGTGGACAACCATGAACTGGCTGAGCGACTGAAGGAGTACAATCTGCCGACGAAGGAATTCTTCACCTTTACCACGCAACGTGGCGATGAGCTGAATGGCTGGATTATGAAACCTGCCGACTTCAATGCTTCACGCAAGTATCCTGTACTGATGTTCCAATACAGCGGTCCGGGGTCTCAGGAGGTGCTCGACAGCTATGTCATCAGCTGGGAGAACTACATGGCTACACAGGGCTTCATCGTGGCTTGCGTTGACGGCCGAGGCACTGGCGGCCGAGGTGCAGCCTTCGAGAAGTGCACTTACATGCAACTGGGCGTGAAGGAAGCACAAGACCAAGTGGCAGCTGCCCAATACCTAGGTTCACTGCCTTACGTGGACAAGGACAACATCGGCATCTGGGGATGGAGCTTCGGTGGCTACATGACGCTGATGGCCATGAGTGAGGGAACGCCAGTTTTCAAGGCTGGAGCAGCAGTGGCCCCTGTGACCGACTGGAACTACTACGACACAGTCTATGGCGAGCGTTTCATGCGCACACCGCAGCAAAACCACGACGGCTATCTGGCAGCCTCCTGCCTGGAGCGGGCCGACAAGCTGAACGGCCATCTGCTGCTGGTACACGGCATGGCCGATGACAACGTGCACTTCCAGAACTCAGCCGAATATGCAGAAAAATTGGTACAAGTAGGCAAGCAGTTCGAGATGCAGATCTATACCAATCGCAACCACAGCATAGCCGGCGGCAATACACGAAATCACCTCTATACCCGACTGACGGAATTCTTTAAACGAGAGCTGAATGGAACACGTTAAGAAGCCCGACTGGCTGAAAGTGAGCATTGGCGCCAATGCCAACTATGCCGAGACAAAACGCATTGTAGACACACACCATCTGCATACCATCTGCAGCAGCGGCCGCTGCCCTAACATGGGCGAATGCTGGGGAAAGGGGACTGCCACCTTCATGATAGGCGGAAATATCTGTACCCGTGCCTGCAAGTTCTGCAACACCCGCAGCGGACGGCCTCTGCCACTGGACGCAGAGGAACCCATGCACGTGGCCCGTAGCATAGAGCTTATGAAACTCAAGCATACGGTCATCACCTCTGTGGATAGGGACGATCTGCCCGACTTCGGAGCAGCGCACTGGGTGCAGACCATCAAGACGGTGAAGGAAGTGAATCCGCAAACCACACTTGAGGTACTTATTCCCGACTTTCAGGGACGTGAGGAGTTGATAGGACAAGTGGCAGAAACGCAACCCAACATCATCTCACACAATATGGAGACGGTGCGCCGCCTCACTCCCGTGGTGCGCAGCGTGGCTACCTACGACCGTAGCCTCAAGGTGATTGAAGCGTTACAGCGTTACAGCGTTACAGCCAAAAGTGGCATCATGGTAGGACTGGGCGAAACACCGCAGGAAGTCGAGGAAGTAATGGACGACCTGCTTGCAGTGGGCTGCAAGATTCTCACTATCGGGCAGTACCTTCAACCAACCCACAAGCACTATCCCGTGCAGGAATATATCACCCCAGAGCAATTCGCAGTTTATCGGGAAATCGGGCTGAAGAAAGGATTCCAGCAAGTGGAGAGCGGTCCGCTGGTAAGATCGTCCTACCATGCCGAGAAGCACGTCAGAGGTATTGCATCAGCACATCCCACACAGCAATGAGGTGACACACCGACCCCATGAGGACGAAGAAGTGGAACACCGTGTGCATGTAACGACGCTTGCGTAGGCTGTAGAACAAAGCACCCGTTATATAGCACACCCCTTCAGCGATGATCCATGCAATGGCAGCCGTAGAAACACTGTCCATCAGCGGCTTGAATGCCACTAGCACAGAGAGGCCCATGCCCACAAAGCAGACGGTTTCCAGATGGCTGTGCTCCCTTAGACGGGCAAAGCTCATCACCGTGCCCACGATGGCACAGAGCCATATAAAGATAAAGATGCCCCAGCCCCAGTAGCCCTGCTCACGTAGTGCCACCAGCGTGATGGGAGAATAAGAACCAGCAATGTGCCAATATATAGCTGCATGATCCCACTTACGCAAGTGTTCTTTCCACTTGCCGACAGGCAGGGCATGGTAGGTCACAGAGGCGATGTAGGACATCAACATGCCAAAGAGGTAGAGAATCACTCCCGCCGATGCCCAGCCATCATGCTCCGCAAAGCACCAGTACAGGAAAATGATGCCAAACACCACCCCCAGCACGATGCCCCCCACGTGCGACCATGAGTTCCAAATTTCTTCCTTATGTGTATATCTCTTCACCATAGCATCAAAAGCGTTACAGCGTGACAGGCAAAATTAGAGGGATGATCTCTGCCGCCTCATCTACGATGTGCTGCGGAGCGAATGTATCCAGTTCGGTACGCGGACGGAAGCCCCAAGTCACCCCACACGTCTCCACTCCCGCATTAGCACCCGTTTGCATATCCACCCCAGAATCACCCACATAAAGCACTTCTGCAGGCTCTACGCCCGCCAACCCGATAATCTCATGCACTATGGCAGGATCGGGTTTAATAGGTTTTCCTTCCCGCTGACCAAGCACCGCCACAAAAGGAATGTTCGGGAAGAAATAACGGATAATCTTCGTTGTGGCTTCCTGATATTTGTTGGATGCCACCGCCATCTTCACACCTTTCTCATTAAGAAAATGCAGCAAATCTTCCATTCCGGCATAAGGCCGGCTCAAGTCGGTATTGTGCACGTTATAATAAGGGATGAACTCCCTGCGCACACGGAGCACATTCTCCTCAGTCTTTTCCCCTTCGGGCAGGGAGCGCTCGAGAAGCTTGTTGATGCCATTCCCCACCCTGAACTTATAGGAACCCTCCTCATGAGTAGGATAACCAAGTGCGTGCAGGGCATGATTGGTGCTCTGCGCCAAGTCGGCAATGGTATTTATCAACGTACCGTCTAAATCGAATATGACCAGCTTTTTCATTTTCATCACTCCGTTTTGTCGTTACAAAGATAAACACTATATTTGCAAAAACAAAATTTATGGCTGCACTATACCTGATACCTGTCTTGCTTGGCGACACTTCCGTAGAGAGAGTCTTACCTGCCTACAACAAGGAGGTAATTCTTCCCATCAGGCATCTCATTGTAGAAGACGTGCGCTCTGCCCGCCGATTCCTGAAGAAAGTTGATAAGGACTTCGACATAGATGCCTGTACGTTCTACCCACTCAACAAGCACACTCCTACAGAGGACATCGCCAGCTACCTGAAACCACTGGAAGCAGGGGAGTCCATGGGAGTCATCTCCGAGGCGGGATGCCCAGCCGTGGCCGACCCTGGGGCTGACGTGGTGGCCATCGCCCAGCGCAAGGGGTTGCAGGTAGTACCATTGGTCGGTCCGTCGAGCATCATCCTCTCCGTGATGGGATCTGGATTCAACGGCCAGAGTTTCGCCTTCAACGGCTACCTACCCATAGAAGCACCTGAAAGAGCCAAGAAACTGAAAACATTGGAACAAAGGGTATACAATGAACACCAGACGCAGCTATTCATTGAAACGCCTTACAGGAACAACAAGTTGGTAGATGACATCTTGGCCAACTGCCGTCCACAGACGAAACTCTGCATCGCAGCCAACATCACCTGTGAGGGTGAATATATCAAGACCAAGACTCTGAAAGAATGGAAAGGCCATGTGCCAGATCTCTCGAGACAACCCTGTATCTTCCTAATCTACAAATGACTGCCTGCCCACTCCATCAGTTGGGAGTAGATAGGACTATGCCCTAAGATTTCTGGGACACCCGTGATGAAAAGCTGCCTACGGGCACGCGTCAAAGCCACATTCAGCTTGCGGTCTATCTGCACACCATGGTCCTCAGTAAGACAGGCCAACTGGTCTACCTGCCGCATTCGATTCATGCAACACGAATAGATGATGACATCGCGCTCACTACCTTGATAGCGCTCTACGGTATCTACCGTGATGTGCTGCAAATCAGCGATTCCAAGCGCAGCCAACTCCTGCCTAATCAGGGCTATCTGACTGCGGTAGGGGGTAATGATGCCAAGCGTCTGTAAGGGATCAAACTCCGACTGTATGGTATATTGCTTATAGACAGCACGAGCCAGACGCGCCACCAATGCTGCTTCCGAATGGTTGCGTTTACAGGATTGCAGAGGCGGTTCTGCTACCGAAGGAAGGAAAACCACACGCCTATCAAGCACCCATGCCATGTCTATACCCTGCAAACCAGGCGCTACTGTCAAGACATCTTGCTGATGCGGCAGGCCCACTGGTTCCAACTTGCTTTCATAGAAAGCCCTATTGGCAAAATCGGAGACTTGCCCATGCATACGCCCCTGCTTGCAGAGCATGTCGAAACAATACTCGTCGGACGCACCTCTATATAATCGTTCAAAAAGCGAATCCTTCAAATTGAAGAGCCCGATAGCTTGCAAGGCAGGATCAGTCACAGCCGAAGATGCACTGTCTTGCTGCACTACAGCAGGAAGTTGCTTATGGTCACCTATCAGCACGAACTTCCCTATCGCCTCCCTACCATCAGGTCTTCTGGCACATAACAAACCCAGCAACTGAGGTTCCAGAATCTGCGTAGCCTCGTCGATGAGGGCCACATCAAACTGCTTCAGATGGAAAATCTCCGTTTTGGAAGAAAGGGTAGAAACCGTGCCTACGAAAATGCGACAGCACTCCAAGCGGTTCTTCACTTCCTTACGTCTATTCAGCCCGTCGAGGACATTCTCAATAAGATGCGGACGATAAGCCTCCTCGCAGGTAAGCTCACTTCCAATGCGGATATAGTCGGGCAGCGGACTGATATGCTCCAGCATCTTACAGATTTCATCTACAGCCCTGTTGGTATAGGAAAGCAGCAAGATAGTTTTTCCCTCGCGATGGAAATCTTCTACCATGGTACGTAAGGCCTTGGAAGTCTTACCAGTACCAGGAGGACCTATCAGCATGAAATAGTCACGGGCCGCCTGAGCCTTGAGTGAAATACGCTTGAAATCGTCTGTCGCTGCCGCAATCTGTGCCTCAAGTGCTTCATCGTGTCGAGGTGCCGACTGTCCCAAGAGCAAGAAACGCCGCTCCTTACTGGCAGAAAGGAAAGCTGCCAATCCCTTGAACATCATCGTGAAAGACGTATCCATGTAGTCGCGTTCTATGGCATAAAGACTGGAGGCAGGGAGTACCTTCGGATTTCGCTGTGGCATACGCAACCTTATGGTCAGCAGGTCATCACTGAAATCCTCCAGATTCCCTTTGAAGACCTGCTGGCAGGTGACATTATCCGTCGGTACATTTCTCTGGTAAAGCACTACGGAATCCCCCTGACGGAAGTTGGGTAAAGCATCTGTTCCTGCCGCTTGCTTTTTTCGCAGCCGTACAAAGGGCTTCTGCTCTGAAGCGCTTTGGTTTTCTATGAGTTCCAAGTCGCACACTATCTCTCCCGCTTCCTCTTTCTCTTCCAGTGTAGAGAGCCAGAGGGAGGCCGCGCCCCGCTGCATATCATAGAGCGAGCCTCCAGCCTTGGAGGTATAGAGTTCTTTGGTGATAAACAGGTAAAGCGTATAGAAATAGGAGCGCTCCAAATCGGACAGAGCAGTCAGTCTCTCCTGCAACCAGGAGGTCTGCGGAAGTAGGTATTGCTTCCAGAAATTCTCACCAACTTCATTCTGGCGCAGCTCTTCTGGATTCACCTTTGCCAAGCACTGCGCTGTGTATGCCACATCGTGCTTCTGCTGAATGGTATATTCCGTAGCTACAATCTGATTTCGCAGATTGATCACTCTGCGCAGCAATGCCCATGACGGACGTGCTGGATACAGATAGGGATAGCGCGAATACAGCAAGTATGCCCTGGTTTGATAGTGGCTCTTGCCCATGGAATACTCCAATACAGCTTGGTAGAGCTGCATCTGTACTTGATGATTCTCTTTCAGCAGGATCTTTCCCCGAACCTTATATTCCTCGGCCTTACCAGATTTCATCTCAATGAAGGCATTCATGTCACGCTGCATGTAATCCAAGCGTCCTTGTAAGCCCAAGGCCTCACAGATAAAACTCGGTTCCAGCACGGCATCAGCCTTTTGCAACTGATAGCCCTCGGCCAGGAAGGTATGCTCCACAATCTGCTGAATATTCAGGAACTGCTGCTTGCACTGTGTAAAGAAGTCCTTTTCTTTGGCGGCATCATTCAATTCCTCACAAGTCACTAACTCTAACGGATACTTTCGGAAAGCTTTACGCATGCACGTTTGAAAGTCTGGGGCTTCCTTGGCATAAATCCACTCATCCAAAAACAGATTGGCTATATCACCCAAGAGCATAGACGATGTTTTCTTGCGCAGCGAAAGCCGAGACAGGAGGTAGTTGGCCGGATGGTGACCATACTCCTTAAAGCACTCTGCCAAAGCACTGATATCCAGCAAATAGTCGGGCTCAAGCACTATGACGCCTGGCGTAAGGACACCATCGGCATCTATACCGACATCCAATAGGTTAAGTATCGCCAATGGCCAAAGCAACGGAACAGTTTCCTCAAACTCGGCATTGACATCGTCTATTCCATAGCGCACGCGCAGCAAAGCCTCCTGTGGCGCATCAAGCGACTGCACATACAGGAATTGTTCATCCTTATGCGAATAGGACACGCGCATACGCGTCAATGTGCGAACGGCAGGCGGAGCTGCACTAAAGGTAGGATCGGCTTTAGAGAGTAATCCAAGGAGTATGGGCGGGATCGGTTTCCCTGTGAGCGAACGCTCAAAGAAGGCCAGCGTCTTCACATCACGCAGCAGGGACTCCCGTTTGGGTTCCTCCTGCTTGTTGAGTATGGCATTGGAAGTAAGGCGGAACGTATGCAGGCGATTCTGGGCAGAGAGACTGAGACTCAGCTTCACTGCCACATAGTTGATGCGAGCCGCAAGATCGGCTTTCTGGAAAGCCTCCCCTTCCATCTGCGAAAGGCAAAGCTCCTCCAGCAACTCACGCAACTGCCTATACGCTGCCTTCAGTTCGGAGTCCTGACAAGTAGCTGCGGTGAGCAGCGTGTCATAGACTGTCGACATCGTAGCGAATGCGACTTACGTCGATGATCGGTTTGATGTTCTTCTTAGCCTCCTCTAATGCTTCCCTTCGAGCCAGTTCGCTGGCCACTTCCTCAGCCCTGCGGATAGCTTCATTGGCAGCCTCTGCAGCTTTCTTGGCAGCCTCCATAGCCTCTTCTGCAGCGTGCTGAGCCAACTGTGCAGCGGCATCAGCAGCTTGTTGGGCAGCTCTGGCAGAGACACGGGCGCTCTCCAGGAAATCATCCATGCTGACCACCGTCTGTACCACGTCAGGAACCACAGGCGGTTCTTTATAAGGAGCAGAAGGATCTAGTGGCATGGTGTCTGTGAAACCAGTACCCCACATGTCGTCTCCACCATCGACGAACTGATCTTCTGGTCGTACGTAGAGTTTCTCATATGGAGCCACGCCATCGGCATACGTTGTTTCACCAGCAGTTGTTTCAGAAGGCGTTGTTTCTGCTGATGGAGCCGCATTTTCAGTTACGGCTTTTTCAACGGATTTCGTTTCCTCAGTAGGAGGCGTTTGCTTAGGTACCTGACGTACTTTCAGTTCATCGTCTTCAAGGTAATACTCATCCTCATACTCTATTTCTGGCTCAACAGGTGCTGTATTCACAACAGGAGGTTCTGCCTCTGGCGTAAACTCACTCTCCTCTGGGAACTCCATCGGTTTCGTGGCAGCAGTCTCATCAGCTGGTCCTGTTTCTGGAGCAGCCTCTTGCGGAGTTTCTGTGTCTCCGCTGACTGCATCGGTAGCTTCTGTTTCCGACTTAGTCTCTGCATTCTCCTCATCCTTAGCAGGCAAAGCCTTGGTGTCTTCTGCTTTCTTTCCCACCAATTTATTCTCCTTGCCTTCGCTGCTCTCTGCCTTTGCCTCTTTTTCCTTTGGCTTATCAGCTTCCTCTTCCTCCTCCTCATCGTCAGTATCCTTCTTGACCATGAAGATACTTAGTTCATAGAGCATGTATAGCGGAAGCGATACCGCAGAGAGGGTGAAAGGATCGCCTGTAGGAGTGATGACTGCAGCAAAAATCACGATCAGCAAGATAGCATGACGGCGGTATTCACGCAGGAAACTACGTGTCACCAAGCCTATCAATGAGAGCAGCCAAGTGACCAGCGGAAGCTCGAAAGCCACACCCATCATGAGTACCAGCATCATGAAGTTGTCGATGTAAGAATTGAGTGAAATCTCATTCTCAATCGCAGCACTCAGTTGGTAGGTAGAGAGGAATCGCAGTGCCAAAGGGAAAATCAAGAAATAACCCACAGCAACGCCGAGGAAGAAGAATACGGTACCCAGAGAGAAAGCCTTACGTACACCTTTCAGCTCATTAGGATAGAGGGCTGGACGCACGAAACGCCAAATCTCGTAAACCAAGTAAGGTGCCGTGACCACCACAGCCATAAGAAAAGATGTAGTAATGTGGGTAAAGAACTGCGAAGCCAGGTTGATGTTCTGCAAGTGAACTTCAAAATCGTCTTGAGTAAAGAACGGATCTGTCAAATGCAGTTGCAAACCTATCCAACGCAGTAAATCATAGAGCACGAAGTCACTGTAGCAAGGTGCCAAGATGATCTTATCAAAGAAATCGGGCATGATGATAAAGAAGCCCACGGCCAATATCACCCATGCACAAATGACTCGGAACAACAACCAGCGCAACACGTCCAGGTGGTCCCAAAAACTAAGTTCTCTCTCTTCTATGATTTGCTTTACAATACCCATCTTTTCAGCTTATTAGCATATTAGTACGACAGCGTGTTGGTGTGAAAGCCATCGGCCAACACACCAAAACGCCAACACGCTCTAACGCTATAGTTATTTCTTCTTATCCTCTTCGTCTTTCTTCTCCAGTTCCTTGGCTGCATCATCAATCTCAGCCTTAGCCTCATTGACACCATCCTTGAACATCTTCACACCTTTACCCAAACCCTTCATCAGCTCAGGAATCTTCTTACCACCGAAGAGCAACAGTACAATCACGAGGATGATAATCCACTCTGAACCCGTAGGCATTCCAAATAAAATCAAGTTCTCCATAATTCTATAAATTTAGTTGTTAATAATTATTTTAGTCTTGGTAATAAACGCGTTTCACACGGGTGCTCACACTGGTTAGCACCTCGTAAGGGATGGTGTCGAGTGCATCACTGAGCACTCGCACTGGCAGATAATCTCCGAAGATCTCCACCATGTCGCCTTCCTTGCAGTCGATATCCGTCACATCAATCATGCACACATCCATACAGATGTTTCCCACATACTTGGCCTTCTGACCGTTGACCAAACAATAGGCATTTCCTCGGCCCAGATGACGGTTCAGCCCGTCGGCATAGCCGATTGGAATGGCAGCAATACGCGATGTGCGCTTCAGCTGTCCCTTGCGGCTGTATCCCACCGTTTCATCTGCAGGCACTTCATGGATCTGCAGGATGGTGGTCTTCAGTGTGCTGATATTATGCAGTGTACCGTTATTGATAGGATTGATGCCGTATAGGCCCAACCCCAAGCGTACCATGTCATACTGCGCCTCTGGGAAGCGCTCTATGCCTGCCGTATTGCAGAGATGACGCAGGATCTTATGCGTGAAAGCCGCCTGCAAGGCACTGGATGCCTTATCAAACACCTCTATCTGATGACGTGTGAAGGCATCGAACTGCGGAGAGTCACTTCCCACGAAATGCGAGAATACGGAACGAGGCATCACGGCATTCTGCGCTTTCAGCCGTGCAATCAAGGCAGGAATTTCTTCAGGGAGGAAGCCAAGGCGATGCATGCCCGTATCTAGCTTGATGTGGATAGGGAAGTTGGTCACGCCTTCCTTCTCAGCAGCCTTCACCAACTCATCCAAGAGGTGGAAGCTATAGACTTCGGGCTCCAGGTGATAGTCGAACATGGTCTTGAAAGCCGTGAGCTCTGGGTTCATAATGAGGATGTTGGCAGTGATGCCCGCTTTCCTCAGCTCCGAACCTTCATCAGCCACAGCCACAGCCAGATAGTCTACCCTGTGCTCTTGCAGCGTCTTTGCCACTTCATAAGAACCTGCTCCATAGGCCGATGCCTTCACCATGCACACCATCTTTGTCTCTGGTTTCAAGAAACTGCGATAGTGATTCAGATTGGCAATCATCGCTCCGAGATTCACTTCCAGTATGGTTTCATGCACTTTCTTCTCCAGCAATTCCGTCAGGGCATCGAAGCCGAACTTACGCGCACCCTTGATAAGGATGATCTCGTCTTTCAGTTCCAGTTGATGATGCTGTATGGCATCAAGCAAGGCAGACGTATGCTCGAAGAACTGACGTTCTGGTATCTTAGCAAAGCCAGCAGCAGCCTCATTGATCTCACGCCCTACTCCAATGATGCGCTCCACGCCATAGGTTTCTGCCAACTGAGCCACCTTCTTATAAAGCGAAGCCGATTCCCAACCGGTCTCGAGTAAGTCGCTCAGCACCAAAGTGCGTTTCAGTTGATGACTGGCAGAGCGACGACGGAGGAAGTCGAGCGCAATATCCAAAGAAGCCAAGTCGCTGTTGTAGCTATCATTAATCAGCAGGCAACCGTCTTTTCCCTCTTTCACTTCCAGTCGCATAGCCACTGGCTCCAGAGCCTCCAGACCTTTCAGCAAATCTGAGGAGATTTCCTTGCGCAGCAACAGGTAGGCCGCCAAGCAATGCAGGGAGTTCTCGATAGAAGCATCATCGATGAAAGGTAGCGTATAACTGGCCTCAAAATCATGCAGATAGGTAAATCTGATCTTGGTTGAAGTATCGCCTTTCACCACCTCATTGACGTAGAGCAGGGCTTCCGGATCCTTGCGGCTCCATGCCATCTGCCTGGTGGATAGGATAGATTCCTGTACACACTGACTGATCAGTTCGTCATCGGCATTGTAGATGATAACCTCACTTTCACGGAAAAGCTTCAATTTCTCCATGCACTTCTGACGGAGGTCTGCGAAATTCTCCTGATGAGCGCCTCCAATATTGGTCAGCACGCCGATGGTTGGCTTGATGATATCTGCCAATGCATCCATCTCTCCAGGTTTAGAGATGCCCGCTTCGAAGATACCTACTTCCGTCTGCTCATCAAGGCCCCATACGGAGAGCGGCACACCGACCTGCGAATTGTAGCTGCGCGGAGAGCGCACCACCTTATGCCCGCCTTTGCTGAGCAACTGGTAGAGCCATTCTTTCGCCATTGTCTTGCCATTGCTGCCCGTGATGCCCACTATCGGACATTGGTACCTACGGCGATGATATTCTGCCAAGGTCTGCAAGGCTTGCAACGGATGATTCACTACCAATAAGTTAGCCCCCGACAGGCTATCGGGTTTCAGCAGAGCGAGTCCTTCTTCACTCACCACAAAGTTCCTCACTCCTCTATCGTAAAGCTGGGGAATGAAGCGCGCTCCGTTGTTTCTTGCCGTCTGCAGGGCAAAAAACAAGGTCTGCTCCGGACTTGTGGTCATCGACCTACTATCTGTCAGCAGCCATTCGATGCTGTGCGTCGTATCTCCCAGACGCTTGGCACCTATGATTTGCGCTATTTTTCCAATTTCGTAAGGCATTCTTTCCTTTCCTCTTTAAAATCCAGCTGCGGATACTTCTCCGTGAGTTGGTCTATTTTTTCTATCAATTTCTTCAAAAAATCCTTGTATGTCTCAGCATCTCCGTGCAGCGGCCGATGATTCAGCATGCGCATGATGCCTTCCACTTCCTTCACTTGTCCTTGCGTCTCACGGCTCATGCAATGCTCCATGAAACGCTCCCACATCAGCCGCTCTGCCACTTCCGACGGATGCACCATGTCGGCCGCATAGTAGCGATAGTCTCTCCACTCGTCCATCATCATCTCATAAGCTGGGAAATAGTGTACACGCTTACTCTGGAGCCGCGTCTGAAGTTCATCTACCGCTAAAAGCAAGGTAGACTTACTAAGTTGGTTCGCATGAAGGCCGTCTCTGACATGGCGGATAGGGCTGACAGTAAATGTCACTTCCATGTCAGCATTCTCAACGAGCATTCCTGACAGCAATTCTGCATAATCATCAACTATTTCTCCAACTTCAAGACACCTTCTTTTGAACTCAGATTCTTGGCGTTTATGACAATTTGACACGACACGCCCCCCTTCTTCATATACCCAAGCGGTGCCAAACGTGATGAACAAGTGTATCAAAGAACGAAGGTACTGGGATGCCTGACTGATGCGCTCGTTTATAAGTCGCAATGTCTCAGCTTGTTGCGGCGAAGAGAAATCTCCGTGATGCATCCCGCTGTGCCAGCATCCATTATAAAAGAACAAATCTTGTGCCGAATATCGCTTTTCTGCCAAAATTTCGCGCAGTGCCCTGCTGATAGAGAGCGGATTGTATAGTGTTCCGTATGGATTCACGTCACAACGGAACTTGGCATCCACCAGCCTGCTGCCCAATCTGTCGGCGAAGCAAGAACCCAGCATCATTATCCCATCCGCATAGGTCAGCTTGGGAAGCGAGGTGGGCATTTCCACAGGTGTGAAGAGTTTCATCATGCGGCTCCAAGTTTTTCTTTTACATTACATCCGACAAAGATAGTGTATTTTTTTCACAGTTAGGAAAAAAAATCTACGCAACTGCGGAAAAAGACTCGGTCAACTGCTTAAAAATAAGTTCTTCTCTCCGAGTATGTATTTTTTTTATTATCTTCGCAGCATAAATGTGACAGATTACACATGAGTGACAAGATAGAAAAACATCATTTACTGAACGATATAAATGTGCCGGCAGACCTGCGCAAGCTGAAAGTCAGCCAGTTGCCCGAAGTCTGCAAGGAGCTTCGTGATGACATCATCAAGGAGGTTTCTTGCAATCCAGGGCACTTTGCAGCCAGCCTTGGCACGGTGGAACTGACTGTGGCTCTGCACTATGTATTCCAGACACCTTACGACCGCATCGTGTGGGATGTGGGGCATCAGGCCTATGGGCACAAGATTCTCACAGGCCGCAGAGAGGCCTTCTCCACCAATCGCAAACTGGGAGGCATCCGTCCTTTCCCTTCCCCGATGGAAAGCGAATATGATACGTTTGCGTGCGGACATGCCAGCAATTCCATCTCGGCAGCACTCGGCATGGCTGTGGCTGCTCAGATATTGGGAGAGAAGGATCGCCATGTAGTGGCAGTCATCGGTGATGGCAGCATGAGCGGAGGACTGGCGTTTGAAGGACTCAACAACGTGTCGAGCAACCCGAACGACCTGCTTATCATCTTGAATGACAACAACATGTCTATAGACAACAGTGTGGGAGGCATGAAGGAATACCTGCTGAACCTCACCACCACTGAGGGCTATAATAATATAAGGTATAAGGCTTCGAAGGTTTTGCAAAAGATGGGCTTGATGGATGAAGACCGCCGTAAGTCGCTCATCCGTCTGGGGAATAGTCTGAAGAGCACCATCGCACAGCAACAGAACATCTTCGAGGGCATGAACATACGCTACTTCGGCCCTATCAATGGGCACGATGTGCAGAACTTAGTGCGCGTCTTGAAGCAGCTTAAAGAGATGAAGGGACCTAAGCTCCTGCATCTGCATACCAAGAAGGGAAAGGGCTTCGAGCCTGCAGAGAAGGATCCTGCAGCTTGGCATGCCGCAGGAAAATTCGATCCCAAGACGGGAGAGCAGCAGCATGAAGATACCAAAGGACTGCCCCCTAAGTTCCAAGAGGTCTTCGGACATACGCTCGTGGAACTGGCGAAGCAGAATCCGCGCATCGTGGGCATCACGCCTGCCATGCCGTCTGGCAGTTCGATGAACATGCTGATGGATGCCATGCCTGGCAGGGCTTTCGATGTGGGCATTGCCGAGGGGCATGCAGCTACCTTCGCAGGTGGCTTGGCCAAAGAAGGATTGCAGCCGTTCCTCAGCATCTATTCATCGTTTATGCAACGAGCTTTTGACAACATCGTGCATGACATAGCCCTGCTCCGTCTTCCTGTGGTCATCTGCTTAGATCGAGCAGGATTGGTGGGCGAAGACGGTCCTACGCATCATGGCATGCTGGATATGGCCATCCTGCGCTCAGTGCCAAACCTTACCATCGCCTCCCCCATGAATGAGCATGAGCTTCGGAAGCTGATGTACACGGCACAACTGCCCGACAAGGGTCCGTTTGTGATTCGCTATCCTCGAGGCAGAGGGGTATTGGCAGATTGGCACTGTGCCTTGGAAGAGATTCCTGTGGGTAAAGGGCGGAAGTTGAAAGACGGAACAGACGTAGCCGTACTAAGCATAGGCCCTATTGGCTATCAAGCCGTGAAAGCCATAGAGCAGGCAGAGGCAGAGACGGGCATGAGTATTGCCCACTATGACCTGCGTTTCTTGAAACCACTTGACGAGGAGTTGCTTACGGAAGTAGGACAGTGCTTCAAGCGCATCATCACTGTAGAAGACGGGGCTGTGACAGGTGGTATGGGAAGTGCCGTCTTGGAGTTCATGAATGCCCACGGATTCACCCCACCCGTAGAACGTCTGGGCATCCCCGACATGTTTGTGGAGCACGGCAAGGTGTCCGAGCTCTACAAGATCTGCGGCATCGATGCCGAAAGCATCCATGCCAAAATTAAAAAATTAAAATATTAAAGCATTTTTGCATCTTTGCATCTTAAAAGTTATGAAGATAGTCATTGCAGGCGCTGGAGCCGTAGGAACCCACTTGGCGAAAATGCTCTCGAAGGAGAACCAAGACATCACCCTCATCGATGAGAATGAGGAGAAACTGAGTGCGCTTAGCAGCAACTTCGACTTGATGACGGCTGTGGGCAGTGCCAGCAGCATCCATACGCTGAAGGATGTGGGAGCAGGTAAGGCCGACCTCTTCATTGCTGTGACGCCTGATGAGAGCCGTAACCTCACTTCCTGTATGTTTGCTGCAGATTTGGGAGCTCGGAAGACGGTGGCACGTATCGACAACTATGAGTACCTGGACCCTCATGCACAGGAGTTTTTCCGCAAGATGGGCGTGGGCTCTCTGATCTATCCAGAACACTTGGCAGCTAAGGAAATCGTATCTGCCATCAAGATGAGTTGGGTGCGTCAATGGGTAGAAATCTGCGACGGAGCTCTGATCTTGGTGGGTGTGAAGATGCGTGAGAATGCCGAGATTCTGAATGTGCAGCTCAAGACCTTGGGAGATCCCAACCTGCCTTACCACGTAGTGGCCATCAAGCGTGGCAGTGAGACGCTGATTCCTCGTGGTGATGACTTCATCCGTCTGGGCGATATCGTTTATTTCACTACCACTCGGAAATATGTGCCCTACATCCGCAAGATAGCAGGAAAAGAAGAATATCCAGACGTGCGCAACGTCATCATCATGGGCGGAAGCCGCATCGCCATTCGCACAGCGATGTATGTGCCCGACTATATGAATGTGAAAATCATAGAGCAGGATCCTGAACGCATCATGCGCCTCAACAATGTGCTGAGCAACAAGGTACTGATCATCGGAGGCGATGGCAGAGATACAGACATCCTGCTGAATGAAGGCTTGGAGAATACCGATGCCTTCATCGCCCTGACAGGCAATGCGGAGACCAACATCCTCTCCTGTCTGGCTACGAAACGCTATGGTGTGCAGAAGAGCGTGGCAGAAGTGGAGAACATCGACTACATCAGTATGGCAGAAAGCCTCGACATTGGTACGGTGATCAACAAGAAGAAGATAGCTGCCAGCCGCATCTATCAGATGATGCTCGATGCCGATGTGGAGAACGTGAAATGCCTCACCTTTGCAGATGCAGACGTGGCTGAGTTCGTTGTGAAGGGAGGCTCGCGCATTACGAAAGACAAGGTGAAAGACCTCGGACTTCCGAAGGGTGTCACCATAGGCGGACTGGTACGTGCCAATGAAGGTATGGTGGTGAATGGCAATACGCAGATCCAGAAAGGCGACCATGTGATGGTGTTCAGCCTCAGCGGTATGATTCAGAAAATAGAGCGATTCTTCAAATGATAAGGTTCAAGACCATATTGAGACTGGTGGGCATCTTGCTGGGCTTAGAGACGCTGATGCTTGCCATAAGCAGCGGCGTTTCGTTCTACTACCAAGACGATGCCTTGCAGAGCCTCATCATCTCAACGATAGTCACATGCATCGCAGGGCTTTCGCTGTTCTTGATAGGACGACGGGCACCTCGCCAGTTTTCGCGTCGTGATGGCTACGTGTTGGTGACTTTAGCTTGGTTGGCTTTCACCATCTTCGGCACTCTCCCCTACCTTATCGGTGGACATATCCCCAGTGTGACGGATGCATTCTTTGAATCCATGTCGGGCATCACGAGTACAGGATCCACCATCCTCACAGACATAGACTCCATGCCTCGTGGCTTGCTGTTCTGGCGCTGTTTCACGCAGTGGATGGGAGGTTTGGGCATCCTGATGTTCACCCTTGCCATTCTGCCTGTGTTCGGAAGCAGTAGCCTGCAGGTCTTTGCTGCTGAGGTCAGCGGCCCTACACGCAGCAAGGTCACGCCTCGCATCGGGGTCACTGCCAAGTGGCTTTGGTCGCTCTATTCAGGTTTCACCGTCATCGTCTTCGTGCTTCTATTGCTGGGCGGCATGAGTCCGTTCGACAGCATCTGCCATGCGTTTTCTACCACGGGAACAGGTGGATTCTCTACCCATCAGGAGAGCATAGGCTACTACCATTCAGCCTACATCGAGTATGTCATCACGCTCTTCATGTTCATCTGCGGCATCAACTTCAACTTGCAGCTGATGTTCCTGCAGCGCAAGTTCCGTAAGTTTGCTGATGACACCGAGTTACGTTTCTACCTCAGTTCTGTGATTGGCCTTACGCTGCTTATCACCTTCATTCTTTTTGCCAAGACGGGGATGGGAGGCGAAGAGGCATTCCGCAAGTCGCTCTTCCAAGTCGTTTCGCTGCATACCTCCAGCGGCTTTGCCACCAGTGACATCATGACTTGGCCATCCGTGGCTTGGGGACTGCTCGTAGTGCCCATGATGATAGGTGCATGTGCCGGTAGTACCAGTGGTGGCATGAAGATGATACGCTGGGTGGTATTGGTGAAGACCGTGAAAAACGAGTTCCGTCACATCCTTCACCCCTATGCCGTGCTTCCTGTGCGCATCAACAAACAGGCTGTGGCTCCACAGCTTATCTCTACAGTGATGGCATTCTGCATGCTCTACTTCACCATCGTAGTGGTTTGCACGCTGATATTCATGTTCATGGGCTTACCCTTCGCAGAGGCTGTGGGATGCGTGGTCTCTCCGCTGAGCAACATGGGACCAGGCCTCAGCACTAGCGGCCATGAATTCCAGTGGCACTTGCTGCCCGACTTGGGGAAATGGATGGTCTCCTTCCTCATGCTCTTAGGACGCTTGGAGCTGTTCTCCATCCTCATCCTCTTCAACCCCAGTTTTTGGAATCGTAACTGAAAAACATCTTCCACATCTTCCATCTTCCACGGCGGCATATAAATCATACCTTATCTCGTGGAAGATGTGTGGAAGATGTGGAAGATGATGCCCTCGAAGGGTGATTTTAGCGTGCATTCGAGTGCAAAATGCTCCGTTTTGCAGCCTTGCTTTGCAGCAGAATTGGGCTGTTATCTTTGAATCATAATACGATTACGTCGTTAGCGTAAAGGTTTTACGTCGGCACCGTAAAGGTTTTACGCCCGTTGCGTAATACTTTTACACAAGACACGTAATGGGGCGTAATAGATAATACATAAGAATCATAAGGCGGGCATTTCCCCCTTCCACAGCTATATATGGTTCATGAAACAGCAAAAGAACATTATGAGCAATGCTAATAAAAGCAGTACTAGAATGCGCTGACTCCATAGAAACACGTCTGACTTTTGGTAAAAAAAGAAGTATTCACTTGTATGTTTTTCTGTTTTTGCCTTACCTTTGCATCCAAAACAATTGGTGGCGCTAATGAAAAAAGGACTTTTCCATATCTTATTGCTTAGTATGCTCTGCGTGGTTTCTTGTCACCGCAGACCTGTGTATCCGCCCATCCTGTATGTGGCAGACAGCCTGACGAATGTCGCACCGCAACAAGCATTGCAAATGTTGGATAGCATTGTTGGGGAGATGGCAGAGGCAAATAAGCCCACCCGCATGTATTACCAACTCCTCACCGTCAAGGCAAAGGATAAGGCGTATATTCCCCATACATCCGACAGCCTAATGCTGACACTTGTGGACTATTATGAACATGGGGGCGACAAGTCCCTGCTGCCAGAGGCGTACTACTATCTGGGCAGTGCCTATCGCGACCTCAATGACGCTCCTCGTGCCTTGGACTATTACCAGAAAGCCATAGATGCCATGCCTGACGAAGAGCACCTAGCTGTTAAAAGCAAAGTCTATGCACAGATGGGGGATTTGTTCACTTATCAAGATTTATATAGTGAGGCACTGACAAAATACAAAGCTTCGTATCAAATTGATTTGCTTCAGAATGACACCATTGGACTATTATATGATTTACGTGATATTGCAACTGCCCATTGGGGGGCAGAAAGCCTTGACAGTGCATTATACTTTTTTGAAGAAGCAAGACAATTGGCAGATAAGTATGAAAACAACGAATTCAGCAACCTGATAACATCACAGATAGCCAGGCTACAGACAGAATTGGGGAATAGTCTTTTGGCAAAAGAACTTATACAACCATCTTTAGATCACATAAATCTTTCAAATGCTGTAAGCGTCTATTCCATTGCAGCAAAAGCTTATTACGATTTGGCAATGTATGACTCGGCTTCATATTATTATAAGAAATTGATAGAATATAATAATGTTTATGCACAACGTACAGGCAATCAGTATCTGGGCAAAATCGCCAACATCCAGAATCGCCCCAAAGAAGCGATAGATTACATTGATAAATATCATTATTGGAATGACTCCATACGTAAAATATCCTCAACAGAAAGCCTTGCAAGGATGCAATCTTTATATAATTACCAAAAAGCAGAACAAGAAATTGCAACTCTAAGGGAAATACATAGTAATAACATAATAGCCATAATAGTATTGATATTTGTTCTTTTGTTAATAATCGCTTTGGGTGCAATCCTGTATTTGATCAGCATGCGCAGACATGACAAGTTTCAAACCGAGATATACCACCATGAGCTAGAAGAGGAAAGATTGCGAAATCTAATCAGAAAGTCTATATCTTATAAGAATGCTAAGATTATAGATTTGAGCGAGAATTTACAGAAAGTAAGTCTGCAAAAAAACCAACTAAGCAGGTCTGAATATTCTAACAAGATTAGAATTAATCAGAATATCGTTTTGATAAACAATCTTCTGCAAGAGAAAGAGGCTTATGAGCAAGAACGCAAAGAGAAAGAAAATAGTACTGTTGCTTTAAGGGAGTCGCTGATAAAACAGAGGTTAGACAAAATGATAGAGGCAAAGAAGCATATGCGTATTGAAGAGTGGGATCTCGTAGGAAAAAGCCTCTCTGAGATTCAGCCTAATTTCACTACGCAGCTTCTCACATTCACAGAATATGGTGGTACAGAGTATAAAATATCAGTACTGACAAAGTTCGGCTACAATACCTCTGAAATGGCAACATTAATTTCATTAAGTATTTCCGGAGTATCTATGAGCCGCTCCAGGCTCTATGAGAAACTGTTTTCCCGAAAAGGGACAACAGAGGATTTTAATAGGTTTATTCTCTCACTATAAGGAAGTTGCAAAGAATTTGTGAAAAATTTCACAGCATAAGATTTTGATTTGTGAAAATTTTGTGAAGCATATTTCTTGGCTATCTTCGCTTTTACCCATAATTTTATGGCAAAAAACAGAAGATGATGAGAAAGTTTTTATTTTTACTTTTTGGCATTTTTGCCATATCTTTAAATGCCTTCAGCGATGAGATTCCTGTGAATGTGGAAGTTATCGACCCTGTAGGTAATGGCCCTGGTCATCGTGCCCCAGCACTTCTCCCCTGTGTGACTTCTGAAGACGACAATGTCTTCATCTATGCACCTTATTATATAGAGAGCATGGAAGTGGTGATAAAGGATGCTGCGGGTGAAGTGATCTATACCTACACCTCTGCGATGGTAGCTGGAAAGAACACTATAGCCTTGCCAGCACTGGTGAGTGAAGAGAAATACAGCATTGAGCTGAGCTATGGCTCGTTCCATCTGTTGGGGTATTTCACGCTTTAATTCATTGTGGATGCTATGAAACGTGGCCTATTAGCAATAATAGCCATCTCTCTTTCTGCCTCCTGCGCTGACAACAGGTCTGCCTCTGTGGCAGACATTGTCAGCCAGTGGGAGGGTAGGGAGATATTGTTCCCAGAAAACTCCGTCTTCACCATCCAAGGGTGCGATACAGTGGACTTCCAGTTTCAGAATGCTCCCTACAAGATTCTCACCTATGTAGATTCCGTGGGGTGCATGAGCTGTAAGCTACAGCTGATGAACTGGAGCAAGTATATTCAGGAATTGGATTCAGTGACGGGAAACTCTGTGCCAGTGGCATTTTTCATCAATGCTTCTGACCAGAAGGAACTGAGCTACATCACCCGTCGTGATGGATTCAAGCATCCTGTCTGCTTTGATGAAGAGGATGAAATCAATAGACTGAATCAGTTTTCCGCAAACATGACCTTCCAGACGTTCCTGCTTGACAGGGAAAACAGGGTGGTGGGCATAGGTAATCCTGTACACAATGCAAATGTCAAGGCGTTATACTACCGCATCATTAAGGGCGAAGGAATGCCTATGGCTTCTTCACAAGCTATGACTTCGCTGGCAATGAATGTCAATGAGATAGACTTCGGGCGCTTTGGGATAGGTGAACCTCAGAAGCGAAAGGTGCAGGTGACCAATACTGGCAGTGAGTTGCTGGTGATCAACGATGTCACTACCTCCTGTGGCTGCACAGAGGTGGAGTTCAGCCGTGAGCCAGTGCGGCCAGGACAGAGCACTGAGCTCCTAGTGCGCTATAATCCTGACGTGAAGGGCTTTTTCAGCAAAACTATCTCCATTTATAGCAATGCAGGAAACACTCCTGCCACCATAGTATTAAGGGGAAATGTGGAATAGGAAATAACAATATGTGTAAGAATCAACAAAGAAAGGAGGAATATAAGAAAAAAAATGTTAAATACTTGGGAGTATAAATGATAGTTTTATACTTTTGACGGGTTGAACCTTTCCGAAATAAGGTGAAGTAACACTATTTGAACTTTTAAATTGAAAATAGAATGAAGAAAGCAATATTTGCAGCAGTTTTTGCCTTTGCTGTGATAATCGGTGGTCATCAATACTTTAAGAATCAAACTAATAGTAACCTTTCAGAAATTATGAAAGCCAATGTGGAGGCATTGGCCGGTTGGGATGAACCAGATCCGAACCAGCCAGAAGACGATGGAACATGTTATGATACTATTACAGGAGCTCAAGGCTTGTGGGTTCGTTATTGCCAGACTTGTACAATAATTGCAGGAAAACCATCGGCATTCTCAGGTAAAGGAAAATGTGGATAATACATAAATTATTAAAGTATGAATAAAATCTGTCACATTGCTTCTATTTTAGTTTTGTCTCTTATGGTATCTTGTAATCATAAGCAAATAGTCTCTTCAGAAAACTATATGATATTTGATGAAGTTGTATATGCAACGCAATTTCCCATCAATGTAACACTCGCAGATGCTGAGGATACTGGTTTTGACATTATTGGCATAAATAACTTTCAATTATTAGACTCCATGCTTTTTATTAGTTCAAGGGAGCGTGATGGCTTTTGGCAGTTCTTCTCGATGAATGACAAACGGCTGAAAGGAAAAATTCTCAGCTTGGGACAAGGCCCTAATGAGTTTTTCTTTCCTGTGTCTGATGGAAATGTCTTTTCTTTCGAGAATAATACGGAGAGCCTATACGGATATATCTTTGATAATCAGCATGGCTACGTATATCAGATTGATGTAGACGCATCCCTGTCAGAGGGAGAAATAGTCATGTCAATACTGTCTAAGGATCTGCCAAACTCTGTAGTGAGTTGTAAGGTTATAGACGGACATACCTATTTATGCAGAGAAATTGTAGAGGGTGCCAAGCGACAGGTGAGATATGTGCTTAATGATGGGAAGAAACTTGTTCCAGAGGTATTAGAAAAGCTGAATAGAGCAATGGTGGCAGATATATCAAACGGGTTAGATCATAATATTATTTCATCTATGATTCAGAGACAGGGAGGTAGATTTTTGGAATCAATGCCTTATTTGAATTATGTAAATATCTATTCGTTGGATGGAAAGCTTGGGAAAACTATCTGTATGGATGAGAAGTTGCTTGATATAAATTCAGTACAAGCCTTACCAGACGGACTTCGTAACTATGTTTCTATTTCAGAAAGAGCTTTTGAACGCTTTTTTGGTGTTGCCACTTATAATCATACATGGATGGAATGGGAATTAGGAACTTTTCGAGGCTCTCAGATTAAACTTTTCGATTGGGAAGGGCAGCCGCTGGCAGTGATAAATCTTGATAGGTTTGTAAGTGCTTTTGACATAGATTTTAAAAGGGGTGAATTATATGTGCTTAGTCTGCGTGAAGATGAGTTTGTGAAATATGATATTAGTGAATTACTTCATCAATTAGGTGTGTAATTGCTTTGTGAGAGAATCCTTCCAGAAAATAAGATGAAGTAACGAAATTCAGTTAATTAAAAAGGAACTACAATGAAGAAAATTATATTTACAGTAGTATTTGCTATGGCTGTTATAATAGTTGGTCATCAATGCTTTAAGAAACAGGCAAATGATAATCTTTCAGAAATAATGAAAGCCAATGTGGAGGCTCTGGCATTAGAACCTAATGACCCGAATGAACCTATATTCTATTATGTTTATCCATGTCCTGCATTGTACAAGAATCGTTGTAGTAGTAGATATGAAGAATATCGACCATATTGTTATACCATGTCATTTTGTAATTAAATGAACAGGATTATTATCTACATCGTTTTTTCGTTCCTTCTCGTCTCATGCTCAGAGAAGATAAAAGAGGAGTATGCTATAGACAAGTGCATGGCTATAGAAAAGATAGTGCTGCCAGAGTCGGAGGTGCTGAACATGAAGACGTATTTCATAACTGCTTCCTATGGGCAGTTGCTTTATGGCTATAATATGAAAGAGCATGCACTGGATGTTTTCAACCTTCAGACCATGACCTCAAGGCAGATAGGCATGGAGTATGAGGGGCCAGATGCCGTTGTTGGAGACATCAGTGCGTTACTGGTGAGTTCTCCAGATTCCATCTGGGTTTGTGACGAGGCCATGCACATCCTTCTGCTGAATGCAGAGGGTGGGGTACGTCAGACTCTAAATGTCACAGACTTTCTGAATGAAGGAGAGAGTGCATTGATAGACCGTAATCATGCCACATCGACTGCTCAAATCAATTACGATGAGCAGGCGGACAAAATCATGTTTGGTGTCAGAGTGCGCGATGGTGCGAGGAAGGGGTTTCTGGTGAGAGCGGTGTCATTGTCGAGTGGTGATTATAGTGACTATGAACTGGATAACTCTGTCTCTGTCCCTAACGTGGCAGATGGATTGTACGCTAATATGAGCAAGCCTAACATCGTATTTGCCAATGGTAAGGTGCTTTATAACTACCCTGTAGAGTCCCATGTCTATGTGTTGGACTTCAGGACAGGTGAGCGACAGACGGTAGAAGCTGTTAGTCACTATTCCAAAAACGTGGCAGATAAGTGCCGTGACATGACTGACTATGCCGAATGGGAACGTCATGGCATCATCAATCCCCACTTCTTTGAGGTGATGTACGTTCCGGACTCTCATGCCTATGTACGTTTACACCTCAGTGAGCATGAATTCTCTGACGAACCCGACTTGACCAAAGTGAATGATGATAGAGATATGTACTTGACGTTATTTGATGAAGATTTTAATATGATAGGTGAATCAAAATTGCCCTCTCATCGCTATAGCTATTATACGGGTTGGTGTGCATTGGCAGATGGAATTTGCCTATTTGTAAATAACTCTCTGGATGAAGCAGAGAAGTCGGAGGAATTGGTGCTGGATTATTATAAGATATCGTTATAATTACATATTGTGTCGTCAAAGAAGGAGATTTGTCAGTTGGAAAGTTCGATAGTTTTATACTATTGGCGGGTAAACCTTTCCAAAATAAGGAACTAACGGAATAAATAATACAACTTAAATAGTTCAAAGTTATGAAGAAAATATTTTTTGCAGCAGTGCTTGCCATAGTTACTGCTATTGGCGGATACCACTATTATAATGCAAATGGCACAGAAAACCTCTCTGACATCGCCAAAGCCAATATTGAGGCATTGGCAGATTGGCATCCTTCACCAATCTGCTATCGGGAATATGTAGAGGATACTTATGCTCCTATAGCTCTTCAAATAGTACCATGCGATGATTGTAAGAAGACCATTTGGGTTACATCGTGTTCATCACGTGGTACTTGTGATAATTAATTACCATTGCCTATGAAAGTTATCGTGGCCAGTCTTTGTGCTTTATGTCTGCTCTCTTGCCAAAAGAGCATCGTTGAGAAACAGGTTAGCACTTTTCCTATAGTTGAGAACCTTGCAGCCGAAGAAGTGCAGGTGCCACCAGAACTACTTGCCCCTTCCAGTCTCTTTATAGCAGGAGATAAATTGGTAGTCCCGCAAATCAGGATGGATACGGTGTTCTATGTGTACGACTTGCCGTCTTGTAGATTCGCTTTTAAGGATGGCATCAAAGGACTAGGTCCTAACGATATTGGCAACCTGAATTTTAGGACTTTCTCTGCCTATGGCTCAGATTTCAGGGTGCTGTCATCGTCTGATATGAAGATACATCAATATGGCGTAGAGGAGCATCAGATAGTGGACAGGCACAATGCCTTTGACTTGGCCACTTCTTTTGGCGTGAATTCTTTCTCGTTTGTCGGTGATTCGCTGTTCGTGTGTATGACAGACATGGAAAGTGGCTATGAACTAGAACTGCACAATATAGCGGGGACAATGAGTATGCCTTTCAGTGATGTACCTAATTGGCACGGCTATAATGCTGATCCGAATGAACTGATATTCATATATTTCAAGAATACAGTAGGGAAGCCCGATGGTTCTAAGATGGCTGCATTTTATGCATATTGGAAGCGTTTTAGGATTTATGATGACCAAGGTGTACTGATTAGTGATGTGAGGGTAGAGGATAGTTCGATACCAAATTTTAAAAGCGATGTCATGAGCAGGGAGCAATACTATGTATCCTATCCCAAGGCTACGGACGAGTACCTGTTTTGCCTATACACTAATCCAGATGATGGCCAATCAGAACTTCATGTGTTCGACTGGGAGGGCAATGCAGTTGCCAGATTTGCATTAGGTAGGAGGTTGGATTTCTTTGACTATGATGAAAAGCAGAACATGATATATGCCATAGACTCTTCTATAGATGATAGAATTTTTGTCTATTCATTACCTGTTCTCAATTGAAGCTTTTTATGCCAGGACATAGCTGTACGGAACTGTTCAAACGCGCGGCCAACTGGATGGCAAACTTCATCATCGCGAGCTTCTGCTTAGTGGTACTCTGGCTTCTGCTCCAAATCACAACCTATGCCAGTTTCAAAGTGCCTACAGGCTCTATGGAGCCAACGCTTGTTTCTGGTGATTATGTGCTGGTGAACAAGTGGATTATGGGTGGCAGGGTGTTCAATGTACTCGATGCGCTGGATGGCAAGCAGGTAAGCATCAGAAGATTGCCAGGATGGAGAGAGGCAGAGCGTGGCGATGTGTTGGTGTTCAATTTCCCTTACCCCAATAGTCGGCGTGACAGCCTCTACATGGATGTGATGCTCTACTACGTGAAACGCTGCATTGCCTTGCCTGGAGATACACTGGAGATACGTGATGCGCACTATTATATAAAAGGTATGCCTGAGCCTCTGGGCTATGTGAAAGGACAAGACCAACTGCATGAGATGCTGCGATACGAAAGCCCTGAGGCCCTGAAAATTCTTGGCGTGAAGACTGGAGGTTTATGGTGTGGGAATCTGGACAGTGTACTGCCAATAGTAGTGCCATGCAAAGGCATTGGGCTGCAGATGAACAGCAGAAATGTGCAGCTATATCGTAAGTTGATAGAATGGGAAACTGGTGAAAAGTTAATGCTGGATAGCTTGGGCAACGCCTATCTTTCTGGCCGTGTTCTGCATGCCTATAGGTTTAAGAAGAATTACTACTTCATGGCTGGTGACAATGCCGCCCACAGTAATGATTCCCGCTATTGGGGCTTGGTGCCTGAGGAGTATATCGTAGGTGTTGCCACGCACATCTGGAAGTCGGAGAACCTCAGCACAGGCAAGATCCGCTGGGATAGAGTGATGAAACGGATTAATTAAAAACAAGAACCATAAAGAAAGGAGAAGAGAGAGAAAAAAATGTTAACTATTTGGGAGTATAAATGATAGTTTTATACTTTTGACGGGTAAAACCTTTCTGAAATAAGGTGAAGTAAAAGAATGATATGAATAATAATACTAAAAATGCAATGAAAAAGAATTTTATAATAGCGGCATTCATATCTGTGTTATCGTTAAACGCAGGGAATGTGAATGGAACTCAAAATGGAACAGTTTCGCAAGAGCTATCTAAAGAAGATACTGGCGACTCTCCAAATAAGGGAGGATGGATTCCTTTTAGTTATGATACGAGTGTATCAGAACAGGGCCCAAATGGGTGTACAATTGTAACAGTAACAACACATTGCGAATGTATTTCAGGAGGTGCTCAAAACTGTAAAAGATTTGAATATGAGCAAAGATATTACATACCTTAAGGGAAAAAGGATATTGTTTTGTTTCTTGATTCTGTTCCTTTTTGTTGGATGCAGTAGGGATACTGCACCCGCAGAAAGGAAGAGTTATGACATTGACTCCGCAGAGAAGATGGATCTGCCCTTATCTGGGATGAAGTATATTCCGTTGGAAACGACTGACGAGTCACTTGTAGGCCGAATCAAGAAGGTGATTTATCATGATCACCTTTTCTTCATTTACGATAAAAGTTGGGAAAGCGTGTTTATCTTTACTGATGACGGGGATTTTGTCCAGAAGATAGACCGAATGGGCAACGGCCCAGGCGAATATGTCCAAACGATGGACATTGACGTAGATGAAAATGGCTATCTCTATGTGTCAGATGTAGAGAGAAGGTGTATCATGGTCTATTGGGGCGAAGGATATCGTAATTATAAGGAAATCAAAATTGGCCATCCTTTTATAGAGTTTATTGTGGAGAACGAGCATTCCATCTATTTGGCTGGAGTGGCGCTCAACGGGGCTATCAACGTCAATTTAGCCCATTTTGACGTCGAAAACGAAACCTTAAATGTGCTTGAGGAAACAAGATACGAAAACGAATATCAAACCCTGCGATCTTCTCCACAGAGCCTTTTCCGTACGCCCTCTGGTTTGTACTACTATGATCATTTGTCCCATGCCGTACTTTCTCTGCAAGACGGAAAGGCAACAACACACCTTGAAATATTGTCAGACAGATGGCCGTCGGAGGATGTGATGGAAAGTTGGCAAAACAAGAGTCCTATGGAGATACTTACAGACAGGGACCATATTCGTGACCTGTATGCCTATCATGAAACAGACAAGCATACGTTAGTGCAGCTTACAGCGATTCCTCAGATTATTGTATTGATAGATAAGGAATCGGGGCGCTATACGCTTGTAAATAGGGTAACTGATAAGTCTTTTCCCATATTTGTCAGTGCCTGTACTTCAAATAAAGATGCCTTTCTCTCCACCTGTTTGCCAACAGCCGAGAATATAGAGAAGATTATGAAAAGCCCTGCTATTGATGATACTTTACGTAAGAAACTGTCAGAACTCGATGAGGAATCCAATCCTATTCTGATTCTTTATGATTTAGATTATCATGGGGATATGTAGTATCGAGAGCATTACTTTTCTCCCCGATTCTCTTTATCATCAACAGGCCGTTCTGTCAGATTATGCTCTAAGTTTGATATTAATAGACTATCTTTAGAGAGATATGAGTGCTTTAGTGCTTCATAATCATAATACATCGCAGAATCTGGCTTCTCTATGGCAGTATAGTAAAAAGCAAGTCCTGTCAGAGCAGAGGCTTTGTCGGATTCTTTTGAAGATATCTTATATAGATCTTTGTATGTAGCTAATGATTTTTCATAATAACCAGCATCGCCATATAAATTAGCCAAAGAACTCAATAAATGCTTCTTAGTTTCTATAGTACTAGAATCTGAATCTAATTGTACAATAAGCAACCCTTCCTGTAAAAGCTCAATGGCTTTCTCTGTTTGCCCCATCTCTTCTTCAAATCTTCCTTTGTAAAGCAAGGCTGTGGCTCTGTCTGGAGAATTCTTTTTATAATAATTCAAGGCAATGTCAAGTAGTGAGTCACAAGGCACAAGTGGGCGATAAGTCTTGTTAGTAGCTTTTGCCAGCAGCAGGGCGTAGCGGGCAGTCTCCTGCCTTGACATCGGAAGGCGGTAGTGCAGCGAGTCGAGCAGGGAGAAGGCGCTGTCGGGATGCGCTTCCATCAGCGCATCAGCTTGCCGGAGCACAGCTTCCACCT
>ERZ842401.458-NODE-458-length-59335-cov-19.564018_pt1 | contig 59335 bp, 51 predicted proteins | sample MGYA00521270_ERZ842401 | MGnify/ENA primary metagenome ERZ842401 (study PRJEB31892, sample SAMEA3878208) | bioreactor metagenome | biome: Moose rumen | place: Sweden | collected 2011-10 | study: EMG produced TPA metagenomics assembly of the PRJEB12797 data set...
GAATCACGGTGGGCGACAAAAATCTCCCGAATGTGGAATTCAAGCCGCGAAGTGCGAGCGAAGCCGAGCTTTTTCCCGCCACGGAAGCCGCGAAAAAGGCGGAAGAATTCGTCAAGGCGGAACTTGCAAAACTCAACGGATAAACTCAATCGCCGTGTACGCTGAAAGCGGTGGTTGAGTCTGTCGAAACCACCACTTTTTGACGCTTTCGGCATTTTTATTCGTAATAGCACACAGTATACGACATTCCAGCGGGAATATTGAATGTTGCTACGATTTCGCCTGCAGAATTTTTTGCCGTTGCAGTTGTAGCTTTTGATTGCGTATAGCTTTTTGATGTTGTTGCTGTAACCGCTTTCCCCTCTACTAAATGAATAAGCCCACCTCCATTGCTTGAATAGGCAGAATATTTTGTTTTATTAAAATAATGCTGTATCTCTGATTTTACATTGTATGTTTTATCGCCGTTATCCACGCATTTAAATTCATTTACACGATAATAATTTGCGTTGGCAGTTAAATTATATGTATATTTCGTCACAAGAGTTTCAGACTCATCGTCATCGGAGCAAGAAGCAAAACCGAACCCTGCAACTGCAATAAAAATCGCCATCATTATTTTGAAAAAATTTTTCATAAAATCCTCCTTCCCGTCTTGCGGAAATATAAAAACTCTACAAAAAAAAAGTATTCTCGCAAGTATTTTTTTTGGAGGTGTTAGCGAATCCGTGGTTTCAAAAAACTCGGTGGTTGAGTCTGTCGAAACCACCTAAAAAACGTAACTTCGCCGTTCGAGCCGCTTTATTCGATATGGCAGTGGCAATTTCTAAACAAAATAGTATAATCTCTACAAAACTTTTAGTTTGAAGGACGCAAAATGACTTTTTTCAAAAAAACTATCATCGCTTTTTCACTTTTTCTTTTGGCTTCGCTCTGTTTTGCGATTCCAGGCGTTACGCCGCTCATTTCGGATTCGTCAGGCGAGTTTGTCTACTATCGCGACCACTCGTTTTCGAGAGAATCGTACATCGGACTCATTTTTTATGACGAAGCGACGTACGGCGTGCGCTATTTTGCTCCCGCGGATTCAAAAAAACGACTTCCCGCGCTTTCGTTTCTTGTGCTTGTGACGATTGATTCTGAAAAAATCGGCGCAGTCGAGTTTACGGGCGAAAAAGTCGAACCGCTTCCAAGAAGCGAAGAAGAAACGGCGATTATAAATTATTTGCACGATTTTTTGTACGAACTGTTCCCGCGCCGAGAGCGAGCGGGAAACATTTTTGAAACAACGGAAATAACGGGCGATTACGAGCAGTTTGGCGGGCGCGTGAAATTTGTGTACGACCCGCTCGTTCCCGTTTTGAATTTGCGTTCGATTTCCACAATCGACGGAAAAATCGCGCTGGAACTCGTTACCGAAGGAAAACTGCGTTCCGCGCAAGATGCGTCGTTCAATTCGTTTTCAGGAATTCCCCAAAAAGCCAAAAAAACGCAAAATCTCAAAATCAACAAAAAACTTTCAAAGCAAACGCAAAAAATCGACTGCGACACTTTTGAGTTTTCGCTCGATTCTCAATGGGAGCAAAAATCGCCTTTGGTTTGGATGATTTCAAGCGTGGCAATGGTTACGGCAAGCCAAGTAACCGTTCCCGAAGAAATGGAAAATCGGTTGCTCCGAATGTTGCGCCTTGGCTCGGATTGCTCTTATCCCGTTTTTGCTTCATTGAACGTTGAAAAAAAAGGCGAGCGAACCGTTGTGTCGCAACGATTTTTTGATTCGGAAACGGGAGAATTTCAGATAGACAAAAAAATCCTTGCAAAACGAGCCGACGGTTCAACGGTGATTTTTTCGCTCACCTCGGAAGAGTCGGCGTATTCAAAAAACAAAGCGTATTTTGATTCGATTGTAAATTCGTTTTTGGTGATTGAGTAAACCAAACTGCGTCAGTTTGGAAGTTGAGCCAGTCGAACCCTCCAAAGGCGGTCATTTCGAGAGCCTCAACGACCGTTAATTTGGAAAATCGGCGCGGGAAATGGGAGAGCCAATCCACACTCCGTCGCCGATTTTTTCTTTTTTCTTTCCGTCGATGAGGATTTGTACGCTTTTTACCGTGGCGAATTCGGTGGACGTAAAAACGATTTGTTGCAACTGCGCAAGATACCCTTCCGCGCCAATTCGATTCGTTTCAAATTCCTCGCTAAAATTCAAATACGCAACGCCGTCTTTTACAAGCGCAGTCAAAAGTCGCGTACCTTCGGGAATGAGCGACATGCAACCAGAATCGAGTTCCGCCGAATTTGGTCCTTGCAAAAGCAATTTGATATTGTTTGTGAGCGGAGAAGTTGTGCGAATGATTTTTCGAGTGCAGAGTTTCCGCGCAATTCTGCCGTCTGCGTCAACCGCCACAAACCACAATCGCACCGTGGCGGTTTCTACCGTTTGCTCAAAAACGGGACTTTCTTCCCGCGAAAGCGCGGTGTCGTTTGCGCTTACGGGAAGCGATTGCGGCGTAAAAGAAGTCGTTTCTTCCGCGCGATTCAAACCTTCTCCAGATGCATCTTCTTCGTAGGAAATCGACGCGGAATTTTCGCCATTTCGCTCTTCACGGCTTTCATCTGTTTCCGTCGTTTCCAAAATCGAAGAATCCGCTCCAGAAAAATCTGCCTCGCTTTTTGATTCTTCTGGAATTGCTCCGTTGCCGTTTGCTTGACTCCAAATCGAAGCAGATTGCATTTGAGAAGAAGTGTCGGAGCGAGAGGCGATTCCGTTTACGGTGATAACCGTTTCGTCCTCGCCGAGGTCGCTTTTGAATTGTTCGTTTTTGTCAACGTGATTTTCGATAAATGCGGGCGTGCTTCCAAAAATCCGCTCAAAAAAGCGCGTGTTTTTTAGATTCGTTTTTATGTCGTCGAGTTTCACAAGAAAAATAACGGAAACGATGATGAAGCAAACTACCCAAATTGCAATAAAAAGCCCTTTTTCTTGCACAAAGCCCCAAAATCCGCCACTTTCGTTTTTTTCTTGCATGAAAATAAGTATAGCAAACTCCGTAATTTCCTGCAAAGATTTTTGATTTTTCCGAGAGCGCGTTCCCCGCTGCCCACCGCCCGTCGCCCGAGAATTTTCCGCAAAGCGGAAAATTCTCGCAGAAAATGAAAAAATGCGCCGTCATTTTTTCATTTTCCAAACACTTCCTTTGCGATTGCCACGCTTGCCATGGCATCCTTGCCAAAGTAGTCCGCGCCGATTTTGGTGGCGTAGTCTTCCGTCAAAACGGCACCGCCCGCGATTATTTTTACGCTTCGCCCGATTTTTTCCGTTTCCGCGCGGAGCTGCCTGATTGTCTCCTCCATGCTCGCCACCGTGGTCGTCATCAGCGCAGAAAGCCCCACGAGCTTAATGTCGTTTTCAATCACCGTGCGCACCACCGTTTCGGCAGGCACGTTTTTTCCCAAATCGATGACGGTGTAGCCGTAGTTTTCGAGCATCGCCTTGACGATGTTCTTTCCGATGTCGTGAATGTCGCCGTGCACCGTCGCAATGACAATCGTGCCCTTTTCCTCCGCCTTCGCGCCGCTTTCTTCAAGGTGCGCCTTTATGACCGCGAACGACGCGGAAACCGTGTCCGCCGCAAGGAGGAGCTGCGGGAGGAACTTGCGCCCCACCTCAAAGTCCTTTCCCACAAGGTCGAGCGCGGGGACAATGCAGCGGTCGATGATGTCCACGGGCTTTTTCCCCGCGCCAAGGAGCGCGCGCGTCGCGCCGGGCGAGGAATCCTTGAACCCCTTGCAGATTGCGTCGATGAGCGACTTCTCGTCCGCCGACAAATCCGCAGGAAGCGAAGAAGCCGTGTTCTCCACCGTGCGAGCGGGCTTTTGAGAGCCGCCGCCCGCCTTTGCCGCGCCCGCCGCCTCCGCAGAAAGCCCGTACACAGGCGCACTCGTCCCCGTGTACGTGTCGATGAACTCAAGGCAGTTCTCGTCAAAGCCCGCAAGCGCGCGGTACGCGCGGTACGTTTCCATCATCGGCTCGGAGAGCGGATTTATGATACACGCCGAAAGCCCCGCGTAAAGAGCAGCCATAAAAAAGCGCGAGTTTACGATGTCGCGCCGGGGCAGCCCGAACGAAATGTTTGACACGCCGAGGATGAACTGCAACCCTTGAGAACCGTATTCAGAGCGGAGGATTTCGATTGCGCGGCACGTTTCCATCGCTTCCTTTTGCTGGCTTGAAACGGTGAGCGTGAGCGTGTCCACCACGATGTCGCGCACGGGAATGCCGTACTTTGCCGCCTCCGCGATGATTTTGCGCGCCACGGCGCACCGCCCCTCCGCCGTGGGCGCAATCCCCGCCTCGTCAATGCAGAGCGCAACCACCGCGCCGCCGTAGTGAGCGACAATCGGGAGCACCGCGTCCATCACCTCGCGCTTGCCGTTCACGCTGTTCACGAGCGGCTTTCCGTTGTAGTAGCGAAGCCCCTTCTCAAGCACGACAGGCTCGCTTGAGTCAAGTTGGAGCGGCACGCTGAACGCCGCCTGAATCGTGCGCACCGCGTCCACCATCGTCTGCGCCTCGTCAATCCCCGGAAGCCCCACGTTCACGTCAAGGATTTGCGCCCCCGCGTTCACCTGCGCCTCCGCCTCCGAGAGCAAAAATTCCATGTCGTGCGCCTGGAGCGCCGCCTTGACCTTTTTCTTTCCCGTGGGATTTATGCGCTCGCCCACAATCTGCGGCCCCGCCGCCCCGCCGATTTGCACCGTGGAATTGTACGAGCAGATGAACGTGCGCGAATCCGCGCCCGCCGTGCTGGGGGAAACTCTGTCAGCACGGGGCTTAAGCCCCGTGTCGGAAAAATCCGTAGCAGGAATCTTTGTTGCAGGATTTTCCGCGTCGCCGAGGTTTTGCTCCAAAAGCGCGTCCGCACGAACCGCGTCCGTGGCAGGGATTCCGCGCAAGGCGGGCTTTTTTTCGATATGCTCAAAGTGCGCCCGTGTGCGTGGTTCGCCCGTGCCGCCCGCCGATTCTGCGAGCGCGTCCGCCATTGCCTTGATGTGCGCGGGAGTCGTGCCACAGCAGCCGCCAAGGAGCGACGCGCCCGTTGCACGGTTGGTGCGCTGGCTCTGCGCAAATTCTCCTGCCGCCGCAGGGAACACGGCGCGCCCGCCGATTACGGTGGGGATTCCCGCGTTGGGCTGCACGAGCACGGGCGTGTGGCTGTACGCGCAGAATTGGCGCGAAAGCTCCTCCCCGTCGGAAAGCGAGCCGCCGCAGTTGAAGCCGAGCACGTCCACGCGGAGCGACTCAAGGTACGTTACGCACGTCAAAACGTCCGCACCCGTGAGCGTGCGCAGGTTCTCCTGGAACGTGGGCGTTGCCACAACGGCAAGGCGCGTGTTCTCGCGCACGGCAAGGATTGCCGCCTTCATTTCGTAAAGGTCGCTCATCGTTTCAATGATGGCAAGCTCCGCGCCGTATTTTTCCGCCGTGGTCGCCGCCAACTTGTACGCCTCATACGCCTCGTCGAACGAAAGGTCGCCCATCGGCTCAAGAAGCCGCCCGATTTGCCCCGTGTCCCACGCCGCGTAATGCGGATTTTCGTCCCCGCGCTCCTCCGCCTCCAAAATCACCTCGCGGAGGATTTTCATCTCGGAGGAAATATACTCTTCAAGGGTATGCCGATTCCCGCCGATTTTGAGCGGATTGATTCCGAACGTGTTTGCCGTAAGCACGTTCGCCCCCGCGCGAACGTATTTTTCGTGGATTTCTTTTATGACGCTTGGATTTTCCACGGACAAATCTTCAGGGATTTCGTAATCGCTCACGCCCGCCGCCTGAATCATCGTGCCCATTCCGCCGTCGAACAGCACGGGAATGGCGCGTTTTGTACGCTCTCTCAAAAACTCAATAAACGTAGGTTTCATTTTTTGCCTTTTTACTGCGCCAGGTACTCAAGCCGAATTTCCGCCCGCGGAGGCTCTGAAAAAGAACGCACAAATCCAAAAATGTCTGCGAGCGTTTCTTTGTATTCGTATTTGTAATCGATAAAATCGAGCGTTTCTTCCAAATCGTCTTCGATTGCGTTTTTTGCCTCCTCAAAAGAAGCGATTTCGTCGATGAGTTGATTTTCTTTTGCCTGCCGCGCCGTGTAAATGCGTCCGTCGGCAATTTCTCGAACGCGCTCAATCGGAAGATTTCTGCTATCCGAAACGATTTGTGTAAATTGCTCGTATGCGTCGTCGGCAATCGATTGCATTATGTCCGCTTGCTCGGCGGTGAGCGGCTGGTCTAAACCGCCCATATTTTTGTTTCTCCCCGCCGTGAACGTTCGCATTTTGATTCCGATTTTTTCCATGAGCTCCGTTGCGTCAACGCTTTGCCCCGCAATTACGCCAATGGACCCCGTGAGCGTGTTTCGATTCGCAAAAATGTAATCCGCAGCCGAAGCGATGTAATACCCGCCACTCGCCGCAAGAGAAGCAAAATAAGCGTAAATCGGTCGCCCCGTTTGTTTTTTGTAATCAAGGAGCGCAAGATACGCTTCGTCGCTTTCGTAAACCGTGCCACCAGGCGAATCCACAAAAAGAAGAATGCCTCGATTTTTTTTGTCTTCCGAAAGCGTTTCAATCGTTTCCAAAAGCCACTTTTGATTGTAATCGCGATTCGCCTTTTGAATTACGCCTTGAATGTAGAGAAGTGCAATGTAATCCGAAGCCAATGAAAAGCGATTTTTTCCGCTCGAATAACCGAATTTTTTGGTGATTTTTCCCGAACTGAAATTTGTTTCAAAATGACTTTCAACGTTTTTTGTGCAATTTTTGAGCAACAAAGAAAAGAAAATCGCCACCGCCAAAATCAAAAAAATCAAAAATATGCTTTTATTTTTTTGTTTCATCGAATTTTCTCCTTAATTTTTTGATTTTATGAAAAATCTGCGGGAGTCAAACGCCCGTCTTGAAAAGCCATTCGTTTTAAGTCGTTGTACGCGTTTGCAAACGAAAGCTGCATATACGGATTCAAAAAAAGAAAGCCGATTCCGCCTGTTAAATATGCCAAAATCATCCAGCCACAAAACGAAAGATTCATCACAAATAAATCCGATTTGTGTCCATTTGTGAGGATTTTTGAAATGTCCATCGCTTTTTTTACGCCGATTCCAGGATTTTCCACAAGAACAAAAAACGTCATCGAATACGAAAACGTCTTTACAATGCCAGGAATAAAAAACAAAAGCGACCACAAAAAAATCCACAACATTTGATACAAAATCCCCAAAATGCCGTCTTGCCAATACTCTTTTATGGCAACCAAAATGTCGCTCATCGGCAAAGGCTCTGGCGTTCGCGTCATTTTGAGAGAAACGTAGCAAAAAACCATTTGATACACTCCCAATCCAGAACAAAGCAAAAGAAACGCAACGGGCATAAAGTGCATTTTGTTTGAAACCATCATTCCAATCCAAACACTTCCACAAATAAGTCCAACAGCACAAAGCAAAACCGAACACACAATCGGAAGAGCCATTCGCTCCTTAAACTGTTGCCACGCTTGCCTTTTGTACAAAATTCTATCAAACATGTTCGCTCCTTGATTTTTCCAATTCTTTCAAAAGTTCAGAATAATAGCGATTTTCGATGTCGCTTTCAGGAATTTCGAGTTTTTTGAGCAACTTCAAAAGTCGCGCTCGCGCCGCATTTACGGATTTTTCGTCGTCAGTTTTGGAAAGAATTTCGAGTTCAAGAAAATCTCCAAGCGGAGGCACAAAGCAAAGTTCCGCCGTAATGTCGTCCACCAAAAACGAAGAAACGTTTTTTTGTTTTTTTAACACAACCGAAAGCCCCACGTCTTCAAAAAAAGCGCGCAACGGCTCGTCGTCGCTCACCAAACATTCTTTTTCGTCGTTCACTTCGATTTTGTCGCGCGTTTCCTTTTTTTTGTACGTAAAAAATCGCTCGACTTTTTTTGTTTTTTTTCCAGACGAGTCTTCTAAAATCTTCGTTTGCGTTCTGATTCGAGCGCGCAAATACGGATTTTCCCGCCCGTAATACACGTCGTCTTTTTGAATTTCTCCCAAAAATGTTCCGAGCGTTTTGAGTTTTGAAAAAAGTGCCTCGCGGTCAAAAATCCGCGCTTTGAGTTCGATTTCGAGCATAAAAAAATAGTACCGTTTTTCAAAAAAAGACGCGATACGCTTTTTTGAGTTTGACAATTTCGTTAAACGCAAAAAAAAAGACGGTCAAATGACCGCCTTTTTGAAAATAAAAAACTTTTGAAAAATTTACTCTGCCGTGATTTTTACAGAAGCAATCTGCGATGAATCGGAAGCATTTTGCACTACGATGTGCCAATTTCCAGAATTAAGAGAGGCTGACTTTTTCAAAGTTGTTACAGGCGTATCACTTGAAAGCGCGGTGTAATATTGAAATTTCGATACGCTCTCCATTTTATAAATCCCAAATTGCGTGTCATTAAACAAGTAAACACTAACGCCACTTCCGGAAGTAACGTTCACGTTCACGGAAACAGTTGCCGTCCGATTAAGCGAAAAAGACGTATACTGATAAGTACTCGCATGAATGGTAAACGTTTCGTCAATTACCGTTTCTTCTTCGTCGTCCGCGCACGAAATAAATCCAGAACTTACTACAAACACCATCACAAGAGATGCCAAAAGTGTGAAAAATTTTTTCATTTATTACTCCTTACGCCAATTTTGACGCAGAAGTACTCTACAAAAAAAAAGTATTTAAGCAACCCGTTTTTCAAAAATTTAATTTTTCGTTACGTTTTTTATTCCAATTCTCAAAATGCAGATTTCTTGCTACACTTTTTTTATGGAACAGATAACTTTGAAAAATGAACAATTTACGGCGACGATTTCGTTAAAAGGTGCGGAACTCACGTCGCTCCGAAGTTCTGACGGAACGCAATACGTTTTTGAAGGACCTGAATCGGTTTGGAAGTACCATGCGCCCGTGCTTTTTCCGCACGTTGGACGCATTGCCGACGGATTTTATACCTGGAAAGGAAAAGAATACCACCTTGTGAACAACGGCATGAGTCGCGATTTAATGCACACGCTCACGGCACAAACGCAAACGAGTGCGGATTTTCTTTTGACCGAAAGCGAGGAAACGGCGGACAAATTCCCGTGGAAATTTCGCCTTGAAACGCATTACGAACTCACTCAAAACGGGCTGATTTTTACAACGCGCGTAACGAACACCGATAGCGAAGAAATGCTTTTTTCGCTTGGAAGCCACACGGCATTTTGCTGCCCACGCAACACCGACGCGGACGGCACGACGAACGCCGATTATCAATATGAGTTTGAACAAAAAGAGCCACTCACGCGCGTTCTTTTGAATGACGCGGCGCAACTCAAATCTGATTCTGACGGAACGGCTCCCACAACGGAAGTCTACGGCGAAAAAAATCCTGGCGTAATTCCAATTTCAAAAGACGGATTTGGAAACGGGCATTTTTTTACGGCTTTTAAGTCAAAATGGGTTGGACTTAGAAACAAAAAAGACAATTCGCTCGTTCGCGTAAATTGCGAAGGTTATCCGTATCTTATGGTTTGGCAAGGCGGAAACGGCGCAGACGGCAAAGACGGACACGGATTTAACTGCATTGAACCCTGGTACGGAACTGCCGATGCTGAAAACACCGACCACACGTGGGAACACAAAAGTGCGCTTTTGACGCTATCTCCAAATGAAAGTTTTACCGCCGACCAGTCGATTACGATTGAAAAATAAAAAACGGCGTTTGATTTTCTAAAAAGCACGGTTTCCGCTTTCTGCCCATCGATTTTTAGATGACTGACAGAAAGCGGATTTTTTTATTGAAAATCAAACGATGTGCTAAAAAAATTCCGCCCATCTCTAAAAAAGGATTTTTTTGTTATTTTTTTAATTTGCCACAAGACTTTCATTGCAATTCTTGCACGAAAAATCAGAATCTACAACGACCGCGTAGCACTTTGGACAAAAATATGTTCCGAGTTCGCTATCTTTCATGGCAAACAGTTTGTTTCAATCTTCTATTGTAAAGCAAAATTTGGATAAAAAAATCGGACGACACCAAAAATTGAATGTCGCCCGAAAAATGCGTTACTGATGAACGATGTTGTAGGTTATATTGTGACTAGTCGTTACCGCCAGAGCCACCGCCAGTAGATGCTTCGGCCATTTTGATTACGATGCTGACTTCTTTGCTCGTTGAGCCGTTGCCTTTTAAGGCAGTCGCCGTGACTTTTACGGTAACATCATCGTCGGTTGGACGAGTTTGGTTATCTTTGAACGAAAGAACGCCCTCGTTGATTTGAACAAGCTCGCTCTCGCCATCGTCACTGGTCTTTACGCTCCATTCGACGGTCGCACCATCAAGTGATTCAGCCGCCAGAGTAAGCGTGTCCTCGCCGTCCGTTGGAGCAGACCAATCATAACTTTCAGTGATTGCAGTTTCGCCCGTCTTTACGGTCAGCGTGATTTCTTCGTACTGAGCCGTGTAAGTCGCATCGCTTGCAGGGAATGTCTGTGGCAACGCTTGATTCCAAGAAGTGAATGCGTAGCCTTCTTTGGTCGGAGCGGCAATTTCGACATTCGCGCCGTACAATCCCGTGAGTTTGTTTTCAGTCAATTGCGTAGTTGTTGTGCCACCATCAAGTTCAAAGGTGAGCGAAATGTTCTTGCGGTTGTATTTTACGGTGACTACCGTTCCGCTTGCTTCGATTTTCGGTTGCGTTATCGTCTGCGCCTCAAAGCCTTCAACCTCCTTTGCCTCTGCCACAGTTTGCTCGCCTACAGTTCCTGACATTGTTTCATCGGCATAGCCATTCTTTGCCTCATAATCGTTTTCGCCCGTGCCACCGCTAACTTTTTGGAACAAGTGCTTTACGGTGTATTCTGCCGCTTTCGCGCTGAATGTCGCCGTAACGGTGACATCGCTGTCCGGCATGGTGAATTTGTTGTCTGTAACGGTAATTTCGTCATCACCTTTCTTTACCACGACAGAACCTGTGTAGCCTTCATTTGCAGTAAGTTCAATCGTCAGTTCTGTTCCGTAGTCGATTTCAGTTGAATTACTTGTAATCGTCTCGGTGTCATTTTTGACTGTAACTGTGCCATTGTCAGCAGTTGCAATCGCGACTTTGTGCTTGTTGATTTCCCAAGTTGCGGTCAAGGTAACATTTTCCGTGATTGTAAGCGGGAATGAGACATCGGAATTATCTTTTTGCCATTTGCTGAATGTGTAGCCTGTGCGTGTCGGAGTTGCTGGTGCTGAATAAGAAGAATTGTAATCAACTGTTGTCGAAGACTCCGTGATTCCTTCACCAGTCAGCGTTACAGCGAATTGCTTAATCTGCCACTGCGCCGTGAGCGCAACATCTTTGTCGGGCATGGTAAACGAGTTGTCCGAGATTAAAACATCGCTTGTTGTCCAAGAGGCGAAATCGTACCCCGTTCGCGTCGGTGTTGCAAGCGTGACGGTCGCACCGTATTTGACTTCTGTGGTGTTAGAAAGAATGCCAGTTGCGTCGCTTACGCCCTCACCTGCGCCGTATGAGACAGAGTGCTTGTTTCGCGTGTATTTGACCTCGATTTCAGTTCCTGTTTTGTTGCTGATTGTGGCAGAAACTTCCTGCACCGTAAATCCTTCCACCGAAATGTCAGCTGTTTCCGAATTTATAGTAATAGTGTCTCCTACTGCCGCGCTCAAACCTGTCTGTGTCTGTTTGAGGCTCTCATTTTCTTCATACTCGTCGCCGTCAACTTTCTCAAACAGATATTTGAGCGAATATGTTGCCGCAGTACCTTCCTTCCAAAGGACATAGAGCGTTACATCGCCCGTTGGAGTCACTTTCGCGTTGTCCTGATATTCGACATCAGACTCGGCGGAAACGGCAGTTTGCTTCGTTGTGCTCCAGCCATACGGCACATGGTCGCTCCACGAATCGGCGATTCCAAGCTCCGTAAATGACGGCAGCTGCCAGCCCGTTGCTTCACCAACGGTTTTTGTCGTGTCGGCATTAGCTCCAAACGCAACATTGCTCTCGTCCGTGCCGATGTTCAGCGTGACGGTGTGCGTGATTTCCGTGAATTTTGCGTAGAAAATTTTGTTTTCTTTGTCGCTTGATTCAAAAGAAGTGACCGCCGTGCCAGACTGATCGCTCGCGCTTTCATACCAGCCGCCGAATGTGTAGTGTTCTTTTGTTGGCGTTGGAAGCGTTACTGTGCCGTCGCTCGATTTGTAGGTGGCAGGGGTAAGACCTGTGAGAACCTCGTCGCCGTTCTTGTAGGTGATTGTGTAGACACCCTCTTGCTGAGTCCACTTTGCTACAAGCGTAAGATTTTTTGTAACCTTGTAGCCCGATGCCACGAGTGAACCGTCCGCGCTTCCTTCGTGCCAGCCACAAAAGTCAAATCCCTCCGCCGAAAGCGCGGGAAGGTCGCCATCGGTGAGCGCGTAGCCAGAGTCCACCGTTTTGGTGGCGGGCTTTTCTCCGCGCTCCGTTTCATAGGTGACGGTGTAGCGCACAGGCTCATCGTCCTCGTCGTCATCATCGGAACACGCCATAAACGCTCCGCCCAAAATCGCAAGCGAGGCTGCCACCGCCACCGCTTTCAAAAAGTGTGTCATGTTTACCTCCATAAAACGTAAAACAATCTGCCATACTGTACAAAAAAAAAGTATTTAGACAAGTAGGGATGGGCGCATTTTGAAAATTTTCCGCAGCCGCTTGACGCAAATCAAAAAACGCTCTACACTGGGAATCACATCAAGGGCGATGTACGAATTCACGTGGATTTTGTACATCGCCCTTTTTTCGTCTTTCGTTCCGTTTTGGACACATTTTGGAGGAATATATGACCAACGTACCCGAACTTTTTGGAAGCATGGTTTTCAATCAGAAAGTCATGAAGGACCGCCTGCCCAAGGAGACGTTCAAGGCGCTCAAGAAGACGCTCGACGGCGGGGAGCCGCTCCAGCTCGACGTGGCGAACGTGGTGGCGCACGCGATGAAGGAATGGGCGATTGAGAAGGGCGCGACGCACTACACGCACTGGTTCCAGCCGCTCACGGGAGTCACGGCGGAGAAGCACGACAGCTTCATCAACCCGCAGGACGACGGCACGGTCATCATGTCGTTCTCCGGAAAGGAGCTGGTGAAGGGCGAGCCTGACGCAAGCTCGTTCCCGTCGGGCGGGCACCGCGCCACGTTCGAGGCGCGCGGCTACACGGTGTGGGACCCCACGTCGTACCCGTTCGTGAAGGAGCACACGCTGTGCATCCCGACGGCATTCTGCTCGTACACGGGAGAGGCGCTCGACAAGAAGACGCCGCTCCTGCGCTCGATGGAGGCGCTCGACAAGCAGGCGAAGCGGATTTTGAAGCTCTTCGGGAAGGACGTGAAGCACGTCGCCACCACCGTGGGCCCCGAGCAGGAGTACTTCATCGTTGACCACGCGCTCTACTCGCAGCGAAAGGACCTCCGCATGACGGGGCGCACGCTCTTCGGCGCGAAGCCGAGCAAGGGGCAGGAGATGGACGACCAGTACTTCGCCGCTCTCAACCCGAGAATCGTCACGTACATGGAGGACCTGAACGAGACGCTCTGGAAGTACGGGATTTTGTCGAAGACGGAGCACAACGAGGTGGCCCCGGCGCAGCACGAGATGGCGCCGATTTTCTCCACGACGAACCTTTCCGTTGACCAGAACCAGCTGACGATGGAGGTGATGAAGAAGGTCGCCAAGCGGCACGGGCTTGAGTGCCTGCTCCACGAAAAGCCGTTCGCGGGCGTGAACGGGAGCGGAAAGCACAACAACTGGTCGATGTCAACGGACGCGGGCGAGAATTTGCTTGAGCCGGGGAACACGCCCGAGTCGAACGCGCAGTTCCTCCTCTTCCTGACGGCGATTCTGAAGGCGGTTGACGAGAACCAGGATTTGCTTAGAATCTCCGTCGCGAGCGCGGGGAACGACCACCGCCTCGGCGCGAACGAGGCCCCGCCTGCAATCATCTCGGTCTACCTCGGCGACGAGCTCTACAAGGTTTTGGAAGCGATAAAGGACGGAAAGCCCTACTCGCCCGACAAGACCGACAAGATGACGATTGGCGCGAGCGTCCTTCCGCCGATTCCAAAGGACTCCACCGACAGGAACCGCACGTCGCCGTTCGCGTTCACGGGGAACAAGTTCGAGTTCCGCTCGTGCGGCTCGTCGCTCTCGATTGCCGGCCCGAACACCACGCTCGACGCGATTGTGGCCTACGCGCTCAAGGCGTTCGCCGACGAGCTTGAGAAGGCGGGCGACTTCGAGGCCGCGCTCAACGCGCTCATCGAGCGCGAGGTGAAGGCGCACTGGCGGATTGTGTTCAACGGGAACGGCTACGACGAGAGCTGGCTTTCCGAGGCGGCGAAGCGCGGTCTTTTGAACTTGAAGACCGAGCCTGACGCGGTGGCGCACTATCTCGACGAGAAGAACGTTCGGCTCTTCACCGAGATGGGCGTGTACACAAAGGCGGAAATGGAGAGCCACTACGAAATCAAGCTCGAAAAGTACGCGCAGGTGCTGAACATTGAGGTGCAGACGATGCTTGAGATGATTTCAAAGGACATCCTTCCCGCGGCGTACAAGTACATCGGCGCGGTGAGCAAAACGGTCATCGACTTGAAGTCGGTCGTTCCCGGCGCGAAAGCCGCGGGCGAAACCGCGCTCCTGTCGCGGCTCGACGTTCTTTCCGACAGCCTTGCGAAAAAGGCGGACGAGCTTTCGTCGAAGCACTTGGCGGCGAAGGACGCGGGCGACGTGATGAAAGTCGCGCGCGCCTACGTGGACTCGGTGCTTCCCGCGATGGCGGAAGTCCGCGCCGTTGCGGACGAAATCGAGCCGCTTCTCGGCGAGGAGTTCAAGCCGTACCCGAGCTACGAGGACTTGCTGTTCAGGGTGTAGAGCGCGGAAGATTGAGTGAGCAACGCGCTGGTTGGATAAACAACGCGGTGGTTGTGTGAAGAAAACGGTGGTTGAGGTTCTCGAAACCACCGCTCTCCAACGGCTGCAAGCACGGCGATTTCGACAGGCTCAATCACCGAGTTTGAAACAAGTGATTTCGCACAATGGCGTGCTGCTTTTTGAAGCGAGTTCTTCGCTTCAAAAAACGAGGGAAGCGACGCTTCCCTCATAAAAGTGTGGCGCACGTCCTGTGCGCCAGTGATTCGCACAATGGCGTGCGTCCTTTTTGGGCGCACGCTTTTTTTTATTTTTTTTGATTGGATGCCGAATCTGCGCGCTGACGCACATTCGGCAAGGAGGCATTATGGAAATTCTCACGCAGCTGAACGAAACGGTCTTCGGGGTGTGGTTCCTTGCGGGGGCCGCGCTCGTGTTCTGGATGCAGGCGGGATTCGCGATGGTCGAGGCGGGATTCACCCGCGCGAAGAACACGGGAAACATCATCATGAAGAACTTGATGGACTTCTGCATCGGAACGGTGATGTGGTTCTTGATTGGCGCGAGCTTCATGCTCAGCTACACCGACCCAGCCACGGGCGAAGTGTCCACGGGAATCTGGAGCGTACTCGGAAAGCCCGGCTTTAGCGTGTTCTCCGACTTCGCGAGCTTCGACTATTCGGGCTTCGTGTTCAACCTCGTCTTCTGCGCGACGACGGCGACAATCGTCTCGGGCGCGATGGCGGAGCGCACCAAGTTCTCCACGTACTGCATCTATTCGGCGATAATATCGGGAATCATCTACCCGATTGAGGCGCACTGGGTGTGGGGCGGCGGATTTTTGGCGCAGTGGGGCTTCCACGACTACGCAGGAAGCGCGTGCATCCACATGGTCGGCGGCATCTGCGCCCTCATCGGAGCGGCGATGCTCGGCCCGCGACTGGGGAAATTCGGACGCGACAAGAGCGGAAAGGTCGTGAAAGTGAACGCGTTTCCCGGCTCTAACATCGCGATGGGCGCGCTCGGCTGCTTCATCCTCTGGTTCGGCTGGTACGGCTTCAACGGCGCGGCGGCGACGGACGTTCCCACGCTCGGCTCGATTTTCCTCACCACGACGGTTTCCCCGGCGGTCGCCACGGTCACGTGCATGGTCTTCACCTGGCTCAAGTGGGGGAAGCCCGACGTTTCGATGTGCCTGAACGCGGCTCTCGCGGGGCTTGTGGCAATCACCGCGCCGTGCGACGTGACGGACTGCGCGGGCGCGGCAATCATCGGGCTTGTGGCGGGGCTTCTCGTCATCTTCGGAATCTGGCTCTTGGACAACAAGCTCCACGTGGACGACCCGGTCGGCGCGGTCGGCGTGCACATGATGAACGGAATCTGGGGAACGGTTGCGGTCGGGCTTTTCGCCACAAAATCAGCCCCGGGCTTCGCGCTCGCGGGAATCGGCGAGGGGCTTTTCTACGGCGGCGGATTCGGGCAGCTCGGAAAGCAGCTCGGCGGAATGTCGGTCACGATTTTGTGGACGGTCGTCACGATTACGGTTGTGTTCTTGGTTCTGAAAAAGACGATTGGGCTTCGCGTCTCTGCGGAGGAGGAAATCATCGGGCTCGACAAGCTTGAGCACGGGCTTGACTCAAGCTACGCGGGCTTCGCCATCAACTACTCCGAGGAGGAAATTGCGGAGGCGAAAGAGGCGCACGTCACGCTCCCGAGGGAGCAGGCGATTCCGGTGGTGTCGAAGGCGACGAACGCAAAGGCGATGAAGGAAATCGTCATCGTCACAAGGCAGACCAAATTCGACGCGCTCAAGAAAGCGATGAACGAAATCGGCGTGACGGGAATGACCGTTTCGAACGTGATGGGCTGCGGCTTGCAGAAAGGCGCGAGCGAATACTACCGCGGCGTTCCCGTCGAAATCAACCTGCTCCCGAAAATCCGCGTTGACATCGTGGTGTCGAAAGTGCCGGTGGAAGACGTCATCAGCGCGGCGCGGAAGGCGCTCTACACTGGGCACATCGGCGACGGAAAGATTTTCGTGTCCGACGTGGAGAACGTCGTCAAAGTGCGCACCGGCGAGTCCGGCTACGACGCGCTCCAAGGCGAGGACGACTAAAGCCCGCTTGATTTGAACTTTTCTGCCCCCGTGCGTTCAGTAACCCCGGCGCATGGGGGCCTTTTTTGCCCAAAACTCAAAAAAAACAAGGGGATTTACCCCCTTGTAAACAATTTTTCTCGTCAAATTAAGAATCGCAACGATTAAGCGAACATTTGCACACTTGTCATTTTCGCCCAGAACCACGGCAATATATACAAACGCCATTGCCATTGCATCGCGAACACCGTTCCTTTCCATGGTCGCCTTTTTTGCCCCAGTTATTATAATAAACCCACCCCTTTCCATTGCATTTGGGGCATTTCCCACTACCATGGCAAGGTACACATTCTACTACTCGCTTTGACGAACTGCTAGAACTCGAATTCCGAACACTGCCAGAATTGTTGTTTGAACTTTCTCCAGTTACCGTAATAACAAAATTCCGTCCTGACACAGAGGAACTTGTATTGCAATTACTTCCAATTTCCAAAACAATACTATTCACAGAAAAAGTACTACGTTGCCCACTTTTTATCCAGCCAGTAACATTTACGCCATCAGATTGAGCAATGCGTACAGTATCCGAACTGTTATTTACAACAACAATCTGAGTACAACCTCTTGTTTTAGTTGCGCTCACCCGCTTTGTTCCTGCTGCAAAACTGCCAAAAATAAACAAGAACAGCGTAGCAAAAATTGAAATGATTTTTTTTGTTGTATTACTCATATTTTCCACCCCCTACATTGAATCACAACGATTTAATCCAAAAGTTTTCCATTTTTTTCGATTTCTTCGTGCTGCTTTTCAAAATAGTCCATGATATGGTCAATTACTGCTTGTTTAGGGTCAGGATGTTCTTCTGGCAGAGTTTCAAGGAACTTTTTTCTGAACGATTTGCACTCGATTACGGGGCTTGCAGAAATGATTTGAACCGCAGGCTCTACCAAATCTGCCAACATATCATCTGGATTATTTACGTCTATCGTAAGGCAACTTCCGTTTATTGTAACAAGAATCATCACATCGAACATTCTCAAATACGAGTCGATTTCTTTAAGACCGCGCTTTGTTTCTGGATGCCCTGGTCTGTACCGAGTTCCGCTCGGAAAAACAAGAATAATCTCGCCATCGCGCTTGCATTTGTCCATGGCGCGCATTGCCGCAAGATTTATCGAGCGAGCCTTTTTTTCCTCGGCAATTCGCGCTTCTTCGCTTGTCGCTTTTTCTTCGTTTTTTGTGAGTGAGCGCGTCGGATAAATGACAACGCGAGTAAACCCTTCGGCAAACGCACGAACCATTGCGTCCTCTTCGTTGAGTTTCATTCCTGCAATCGCAACAATTCTGTCCGCAAGGTCTTTTCCGTCGCTTCCTAAATCATGTTCCACGAGATAGCAAAACGCTGGTAAATCCGCGTTAGAATAATGCTCCATTAGAATAAGACCACTTTTTCCAGATTTTACGGCAGAAAGAAAATCCGTAAAATGCACCTTTCCCTCAAGCCTGCTTCCTTCAAGCATATTTTGACGCATAAACTCGTTCATAAGTGCGCGAGAATTGCTATTCGCCTTTTGATACACGTTCGTTTCGTCGATTTTTGCCGCCGCCGTCGAAAATTCGCCCAACTTTTTGAACCATACGCCATATTTTTCGCGGATTGAAATGCCCATGAATATCTCCTTCGGAAATTTTTGTTTGCAGAACAAGTCTATTTTAAGCGCGGCAAGATGATTTTTGCAAGAAAAGAAAAAGACTCTCTTTTTGAGAGCCTTTTTACAGTCAAAAATAGTATTTTCTTGAGCAGATTTTTATGCAGAAGCGAGTTTTTTCACTTCAGAAAGAGCGTCGTCCGACGGAGCCAACTGCGCTTTTACCGAGCCTACGAGCGTAGCTCCCGCGCCAGTAATTCTGTCCGCCCAGTCCGAAAGGAATTGTCCGTCGCCCCAGTCATACGAACCAAAAATGCCGATTTTCTTTCCAGAAATCTGACCTTCGATTCCGCTAAAGAAACTCTCCATTGAGTCCTCAAGCTGCTCGGCTCCCATTGCAGGACTTCCCAAAAGAATCAAGTCCGCTCCCAAAACCGCCGCCGAATCCGCAGCGTCCGCAGTTGAAAAATACGCATCTGCGCCCGCCGCTTCCTTTGCCGCATTTGCCAAAGCCTCGGTGTTTCCCGTGGTTGAGGCATACACAATTGCAACCTTTGCCATAATTATGCTCCTTTTTGGATATATTTTTGAATCGACAACGGAACGTTTAATCCCGCATCGACCCATTTCATGCAGAACTCGCTGCACGATTTATACAATTTCATGCGCTTTTCGGCTTCTGCCTTGTCGCCGTAGACTTTCCAAAAACCCGCAAATTTGTACGCGGACGAATCTTTTTCAAATCCACGCACATCTTCAAGCGGATAGCCCAAAAAAAGCCCCACTTCATGCGGAAATTCGCGCCGAAACGCAAGCCTGTGAAGAATCTCCGAAAGAATCGCAGCAAAACCGCGCGAAACAGGATAGCCTTTTTCTTCAAGATACGCGCGATTTTTGCTGTCTGCGCAAACACGCTCAAGAAGCGGACGGTCAAAAACAAAAAAAAGCACACGCCCACCGTCTTTTTTGAGCGGAACAACATACCGAGAAGCGCGAGAAAATTCCGCCCGCCATTTTTTGAGCCGAAGGATTCCAGAATCGAAACATTCGCCGCTCATCGAAAAAAGGGAAGCAGGCTTTATTCCGCAAAGCGCGGGAGCACTGCAACGAACAATCGTTTCATCAAAACTCACGGCTTTTCTCCTAAAAAAATCTCGCAAAAATAAAAAATGACGGAAGCAAAATCAACGAAACAGTCAAAAATCGAATTTGCTTCCGCCATTTAACGCCCCAGAACTCTGGAACGGTTCGTCCGAATGGGTTTTCGGACATTTCAGAGGTACTAGTTAGCAACGCTTAACTTTGATTATTAGCATACGCTAACCAATGTTTTTTGTCAACAACTTTTTTTGCGATTTTTTGAAAAATCTTTGTAGTTGAGCAAAAAATCTTAGCGATTGAAAAAAATCGCAACGATTAAACGAAAAAATCTCGGTGGTTGAGCGAAGTCGAAACCACAATTATAATATGACCATTTTTAGAGGAAGCATTTTCAAACTGCTTTAATTTCTATGTCTTTGAATTGCAACGAAATAAACATTGTTCTCTCGGAACTCAATCTTTCTGGCACGTTTTTGCAAGATGTCGTTCAGCCGAATTTTGATTCGCTCGCGCTTTACACGTTTAGACCCGGCGAGCCAAAGACGGTTTTTATTTCCCTTGCCGCTTCTGCGTGCCGAATCCATGAAGTTCGGCGAAAAATCCCAAAAAACGAAAAGCCGCTTCGATTTAACGAACTTTTGCGCTCGCGGATAAAGGGCGCCCGAATTGTGAGCGCGGAGCAAATCGCGCTTGAGCGAATTATAAAAATCGAACTTTTGAAAACGGGAACGATTTTTGTAATGCCTGCTGCGCAAGAAAAATTTGCAAAAAAACAAAAAAATCGAGAAACCGAGGAAGAACAAAATGAGCGACTTTTTTTGTACATTCGGCTTTGGAGCGGGGCGGCAAACATTTTTTTGTGCGATGAAGACAACACGATAATCGATTGTTTTTTTCGTCGCCCAAAAAAAGACGAGATTTCTGGAAAAACATTCACGCTTCCCGCGCCAAAACCTCAAACGCGCGATTTTCCAGTTCGCGATTTTTTGGAAATCGAATCGGAATATCAAAAATCAAACCCGTCCGCCCCTCCCCTTTCTTTTTGCGAAAAAATCGACCGTTTTTATTCGGCAGAAAACTCCGCGTCTTCGCTTTCTTCGCTTTTGGAACAAGCGGAAAAATGGTACGAGGCGCATTTTTTTAGACTGTCTGCCGCGCTTTCGCGCTTAAACGAAAAGCGTGCGGAATTTTTGGATTGTCAAAAACTCCGACATTTTGGCGATTTGATTCTTTCAAATGCGCACAAAATCGACGGAAAATCGAATTTTGTGGAATGTGAAGATTGGGAACATGACGGAAAAATCGTTCGCGTAAAAATCGACCCAAAAAAGACGGCGCACGAAAACGCGCACGATTTTTTTACGCAATACAAAAAAGCGGAAAGCGGAAGCGAAGCCCTCGAAAACGACATTGTGCGAACTGAAAAAGAAATCGCGCGTCTAAAAGAAAAATACGAATCTTTGAAAACCGAGAAAAATCCGCTCAAACTTGAACAACTTTTGAGAAAAACGCAACTTCCCAAACAAATCGAAAAAAAAGAGCAAATCGGACTTTCTTACGATTTTGACGGCTGGCGCATTTTGGTGGGACGCACGGCGGAAGAAAACGATTTGCTTTTGCGGCACGAAGTTCGTGGCTCGGATTGGTGGCTTCACACACGCGATTTTCCAGGCGGCTACGTTTTTATCAAAAATCGCGTTGGAAAAACCGTTCCGCTCGAAATTCTTTTGTACGCAGGAACGCTCGCGGTTCATTTTTCAAAAGCGCGAAAAAATGGAGAAGCCGACCTTTATTACACGCAAGTTAAGCATCTGCGACGTGCAAAAAACGCTCCAAAAGGCACGGTTCTTCCCACAAACGAAAAAAATCTCTTTATAAAAATAGAAGAAAAGCGACTTTTGGAAATCGAAGAACACGCTTTGTAACGCGCTCTTTCTAGCGCAAAAATCATTTTTTTCATTTACCACCATGCCATTTTTCATGGTATAATCGAATCAAAAAATTCGGAGAGGAAAAATGAAAAAAAGTAAAAAAAGACGAAATCTTTTTGCAGTTGTTTCAAGCATAATTGCAATTTCGGTGATTTTTTTGTGCGCAGCGCAAGTTTTTCTTGTTTCTGGAATTGCGGAAAAGGAAATCAAAGAAGCAACAAAACAGCAATACATGGACTTTACACGAACGTATGCAGGTTCGCTTTCAAACACGCTAGAATCATATTTTTCGAGGCTGGAATACTACACAAAAGCAGACGTTGTTCGCACAAAAAGCAACGAAGAGATTTGGGATTGGCTCAAAGCGCACGCGGACACGCGAGACAAGGCTTTTAGTTACGTTGCTTATGGAACAGAAAGCGGCGAATTTCTTTCAGATATCAATACGCGCGTTGATATTTCTGCACGCGATTATTGGCAAGCGATACTGAAATCTGGCAAAGAAAGATTTATCGATAATCCTTCAAAATCAAAAACGAGCGGAGAAACGGTACTCCACATTTGTCTTGCTTCAAAAACCGACGGACGCACAACGGGGCTTTTTTCGGGCGTTTTGACGATTGAAAAAATCGACGAGATTTTTGACGAATTTTTGCTTGGCGATAAAGGAACGGCTGTTGTTTTTGACGGAAACGGAGAAGTCCTTTCAACAAGTCTTAAAAACAATTCAGAATTTTCTGCGCGACTTGAAAAAATTAAATCAATAAATCCGTCCGATTACGAAAAAATCGCGGCGACTTTTGGAAATCAAGAAACTCAATTTTTTGAACTTTCCGACGGCGACAAAAAACCGCTTCTTGCCGTGTCCGTTCCGATTGAATTTACGCCGTGGACTGTGGCAGTTTTTTTGAAAGGCGAAAAAATTTTTAGTACGTCCCAAAACGTGCGGCGCAATTTGATTTTTGGAAGTCTTATTTTTACTTTGCTTTTGATTTTTATAACCGCAATCATTCTTTTTAAGACGATTCAACCGCTTTCCGTTGTGGAGTCTACGATTCGCGGAATTGCTTCTGGCGATGCCGACCTCACAAAAAGAATCGAAATCAAAGGCGGAAACAACGAAATCTCTCGCATGGTCGAAGGATTCAATCAATTTGCGTCAAAATTGCAAAGCATTGTTCACACGATGAAAGAAAGCAAAAACGAACTCGTTGACGTGGGTTCGCTTTTGCACGATTCCACAAACGACACGGGTGCGGCAATAAACGAAATCATAGACACAATCGGTTCAATGGAAAAAGGTGTCGAAGTTCAAACCGAAAGCGTCCACGCAACGGCTGGCGCGGTGAATCAAATCGCCTCGAACATCGAAAGTCTCAATCACATGATTGAATCGCAGGCAAAAAGCGTAGAAAGCGCGGGGCTTTCTGTTCAAGAAATGATAGAAAATATTGTGTCGGTTACGGCGGGCGTGGAACGAATGAAAGATTCGTTTTTGACGCTTGAGCAAAAGGCGACCGATGGAATTGCGCGACAAAACGAAGTAAACGCGCGAATTTCAGAAATCGAATCGGAAAGTTTGAATTTGCAACAAACGAATGCCGTGATTTCAAATATCGCAGAGCAGACGAATCTTCTTGCGATGAACGCGGCGATTGAAGCGGCGCACGCGGGAGAAGCGGGCAAAGGATTCGCCGTTGTTGCAGACGAAATCAGAAAACTCTCCGAAGATTCTTCCATTCAAAGTCAAACAATCGGAACGCAACTTTCCAAAATCACCACAACGATTTCGAAAATCGTTGATTCTTCGCGGATTACGGCGGACGCATTTTCCGACGTGGCAAGCGGAATTAGTTCCACAACAACGCTCGTTCGAGAAATCACGTCGGCAATGGAAGAGCAAAACGACGGCTCAAAGCGCATTTCCGAAGTTCTTGAACGCATGAACGATATGTCAAAAGAGGTAAAAACCGCGTCGTTCGAGATGGCTGCTGGCAACAAAGCGATTCTCGATGAAATAAAAGCATTGCAAGAAGCCTCGTTCGCAATCAAAGACGGAATGAGCGAAATGGGCAGTCGGGCAAAAAAAATCAATGAAACGGGAGTTGCGCTCGGAGAACTTTCTTCGCAAATGCGCCGTTCGATTGAAAAAATCGGCGGGCAAGTTGACCAATTCCACGTTTGATTTTTGAGGGGGCAAAAATGAAAGATTCGTTCAAAAATGTCCGCATGGATTCTTTGAATAAAAAATGGGCGCAATCGATTTCGCGCTTGACTCCGATTTACAGCCGCGGAAACGACCTTCGCTCAGAATTTGAACGCGACTACACGCGACTTTTGCATTGCCGCGCGTACAGAAGGCTTCGGCACAAAACGCAAGTTTTTTTTGCCCCACGAAACGACCACGCTTGCACCCGCATGGAACACGTGGGACACGTTGCGTCCGTTTCGCAGACGATTTCGCGCTATTTGGGGCTAAACGAAGATTTAACGCGGGCAATCGCACTCGGACACGACATTGGACACGCGCCGTTTGGACATTCTGGCGAGGACATTTTGAATTCGCTTCTCAAAAAAGACGACGACGTGCCAAGTACGCCAAAGCGATTTTGGCACGAGCGAAACTCGCTCTTTTTTGCCGATTACATTGAAACGCTGGACGACCCAAACGAAATCAAAAAACCGCTCAATTTAACGTATGCCGTTCGCGACGGACTCATTTGCCATTGCGGAGAAATCGATGAGCAAGGAATCAAACCGCGAGAAAATGCGATGAATCTTTACGACATAAAGCGACCAGGGCTTGTGCAACCGTACACCTGGGAAGGATGCGTTGTAAAACTCAGCGACAAAATTGCTTTTTTGGGACGCGACATCGAAGATGCCAGAATGTACCATTTGTTTGACATGGGAAGTTACAGGCAACTTCGAGAAATCGTAATGGCAACGTTTGGGCTTCCTAAACGAGATTCATCATTAAAGCGGAGCGGACGCGCGGTAAACACGACCGTCCTCATAAACGACATGATTGTTGACCTTTGCGAACATTCATCTCCGACTGACGGACTTCGATTTTCGGAAAGTTACGCCCGTTTTATCGTTGAACTCAAAAAGTTCTGCTTCACGAACATTTACAGTCATTGGCGGCTTCAAGAGTTCCAGCATTACGCCGAGGTTGTGATAAAAACTATTTACGACACGCTCCTTCGCGCCGAGCCGTTTGCAAAAAACGGCAGACTTCCGTTTAACGCAAACGATTATCCGTCGCTTGCAAAACCGTTTGAAGAATGGCTCATCTGTCATTCAAATTACAAAAAAGCGGGAGAAGAAAAAGACCTCCGCTACGCAATGCGGTACGACACGCCAACGATTTTTGACGTAAACTCTCAAGAATCGTTCCAAAAATGCGTCATCGAATTTATCAGCGGAATGACCGACGATTACGCGATTCAAAGTTTTAACGAAATAATTTCTTTTTGAGAGGACGCGACGAAACGGTTTTGTTTTGCTAAAATTGAGCGCATGAGGGAAATTTGCTACAAATGCTTGCGACCAAAAGAAACGTGCTTTTGCCGATTTTTAACGCCGTTTGACCCAAACATAAAATTCGTGATTTTGATGCACCCAAAAGAAGCAAAACGGCAGCGCACGGGAACGGGACGGCTTGCCTGCGCGGGTATTTTGGGAGCGGAAATTCTTGTGGGCATTGATTTTTCCCAAAACGACCGCTTGAACGCGCTTCTTTTTGACGAGCGATATGTTCCGTTTTTGTTGTATCCAGGAAAAGACGCGCAAAACGCAACGTCCCCAGCGATTTTTGAAAAACTCAACGGAAAAACGCCTCTCGTCGTCATAATCGATTCAACTTGGTTTTGCTCAAAAAAAATGCTCCGCCTTAGTTCCAACGTGTCTTCTCTTCCAAAAATCACGTTTTCTGGTTCGTATCGCTCGCTTTTTACGTTCAAACGAGAGCCGTCGCCTGAGTGCGTTTCCACAATCGAATCTTGCTATTATCTCATAAAGGAATTTTCTGAAGCGGGAATTGCAAAAAGCGACGGAAGCGAAGAAAGTTTGATAAAAGCGTTCAAAGAAATGGTGCGATTTCAACTTCAAAAAGAAAACGACCGTATCGAAGGAAAAATTCCTGACAGTCATTCCACGGACAGAAAATATCAAAAAATCAAGCAAATTCCTCACTATTTGCTTTCTTAAAATTAGGAAAAAAAATGCAAAACGACATGACTTTTTGCCCACAATGCGGCGAACAAAAAATTCAAAATATCAAAAATCGAAAATGGTTGTGCGCTTCTTGCGGCTACGAATTGTACAACAACGTTGCGTCCGCCGTGGGGCTTTTGATTTTTGACAAAGACGGCAGAGTTCTTTTTGAACGGCGAGCAAAAGAGCCTCGGCGCGGATTTCTTGCGTTTCCGGGCGGCTTTGTGGACCCTGACGAAAGCGCGGAAGAAGCGGCAGCGCGGGAATGTTTTGAAGAAATCGGCGCAAAAGTCGTTTCGTTGAAATACGTTGCGAGTTTTCCAAACACTTACGAATACAAAGGCGTGCTTTACAAAACGTGCGACATTTTTTTTGCCGCAAAAATCCTTGAAAATAATGATTTTTTGACGCAAAAAGGCGAAGTGTTATCACTCGAATGGAAATCTGTAAAAACAAAAGCCGAACTCGATTCTTTGGATTTGGCTTTTGAATCGGCGCGAAAAACGCTTTCCGTGTGGCTTGAATCAAAGGAATAAAAAATGAATGTAAATATTTTGATTTTTTTTGTTTCTGTGGCAATTTTTTTGTTTTTTATTTTTTCAATTCCAATGCGAAGAAAATCGCTTTTTTTGCGAGCGGGAAAATGTCTTCTTTCGCTTCCGTCGCCGTCGTTAAAAAAAATCGTTGGCATTTTTGTAGTTTGCGCGCTCATCATTGCCTTGTTGCCGTTGCAACGATTTGCGCTTTACATTCAAATCATTCTTGCTCTTTCGTGCATTTTAGGCGCACATTTTGCTTCACGCGAAGCCATTTCGTTTTCTCGCTTTGGGATTTACGAAAATGCCATTATTTTAGGAAACGACACGATTTTCTACGACGAAATCAATCTGTTTCCGACGCTCGCATACGAAAACGACGCAGAAACAACGAGTGTTGACAAAAGTTCCTTGCAAATCATTTTGAAAAACGGGCAAAAAAAAGAACTCGCTTTTGAAAACGAGGAAGTCAGAAAAAACGTCCTCGATGTGATTCTTTCGATTCGACCAGAGTTCAAGGCAAAATAGACTTTTGTGGTTTCGACAAACTCAACCACCGAAATTTCTTTCTCAATCACCGTTTTCAGAAAAACAAAAATGATGGGCGTGGCTTCGATACGACCTTCGGTCTACTCAACCACCAATTTTTTTCTTGGACGGATAGCGGGAAGTCATTTTTATGTCGAGTTTGTCGCGAAGGTTAAAATGGTCAAGAACAAAAATTATCGCGCTGCGGGAAATCGCAATCGACGCAAAAAGCCCCGCAATAAGCAAAAACGGCAAAATCACGCCAACGGGAACGCTTTGCCGCGCGTCTTCGCTCATGCCTGCAAGAAAAAACGCGCTCGCAATAACCAAAAAGCCACAAATTAAAAGCCCCAGCGCAACGTTAAAAATCCCGATTAAAACGTTAAAAAGCAGCGTTCGCTCTTTGACGGTCATTTTTCGCCCTCCGATTTTTTTGATTTTCCTGCAAACAAAAACGAAATGACGAGAATAATTCCGCATACAACAACGGCTGAATCGGCGATGTTAAAAGTCGGCCACCGCTCAAAACCAAAAAGTCCGTAGAATTTCACGTCAATAAAATCCACGACCCCAGTGCTTCTAAAAAATCTGTCGATGAGATTTCCAAATCCTCCTCCCACAATTCCCGAAATCGCCCAGCGTTGAATCAAACTCAAATCGTCGGTGAAAAAATAGAAAAAAAGAACAAAAATCAAAACGATGAGCGGAAGAACGCGAAAAAGCACGCTCCGAATCAAAAGCGACCAACCGTGCCCGATTGAAAACGCAATTCCCGGATTTACAACGTGAATTATGCGAAAAAAATCGCCTCCGAACGAAAATCCAATTTCACCGACTCCGACCGTGCGCACAATGATGATTTTTGAGATTTGGTCAATCACGACTACAAGAAAAAGGAGAAGCAACGGCACCATTTTTTGCTTTGAAAAACGTATTTTTTTTGACATAAACACCAACCGATTTCATTGTAGCGAATTTTTGTAGATTCTTCCATGGGGGATTCGTTCCATTTTTGCGCGATTAGGTCTATAATATGTCATCTTATTTTTACGGAGAAATGTATGAAACGAATTGTCTTCGCGCTTTTTGTGGCGGGCGCACTCGTTGCAACGGGTTGCCACAGAGCGCAAAATTCTGGAAGTAGCGCAGCCTCTTCGGGAGAAACGAGCGGAAAGGCGACCGCGCTTGACGCGGCGACTGCGGCAAACGAAAAAGTCGAAAAGGTTGAAGCCATCACGGACATCGGCGACGTAAAAGGAACGCGCATTTTTGTGGTTGGAGATTCGACGTTGAGCGCGTTCAACGACCCGTATTTTTATCCGCGATTCGGGTACGGAACAAAAATCCAAAATTACCTTGCGGACGGCACGGCGACTGTTGTAAATCTTGCAATGAGCGGTCGTTCTTCAAAAAGTTTCCTCAAAGAAGCGAATTACGAAACTCTCAAAAAAAATCTTCAAAAAGGCGATTTTCTCATAATTGGATTTGGACATAACGACGAAAAAGCGGAAGAAGCGCGTTACACCAATCCAAATGGAAAAAAGGAAGAAGCTGGCTCTTTCAAAAACTCGCTTTACGAAAATTACGTAAAACTTGCCAAAGACAGAAAGGCGACTCCGATTCTTTGTACGCCGATTGTGCGTCGCGCTCCAGGAAAAAGTTACGAAGGCTCGGTTGTTCACGTTACGGCAGATGCAGCAGGATTTCCAGGCGGCGATTATCCAAAGGCAATCCGCGAATTAGGAAAAGAAACGGGAACGCTCGTTGTGGATTTGACAGAAATCACGCGCGAACGCTACTCATCGCTTACGGACGCGGATACGGCGAAATTCCATGCTCAAATTAACTACAAAGCGGGAAGCACCGATAACACGCACTTGAACGAATACGGCGCGGCGGTTATCGCTTACGACGTTGTAAAGGCTGTTGCCGCTGGAAACAAAGATTTTGCAAAGTTTGTCAAAAAAGACGCAGCGGCTCCTTCAATCGATATGCTCGTGCAAAATCCTGATTACATAATGCCGTCGTACACGGGCTTTAATCCAAAGGAAGACGCTTCGGCGATTTGGGAAACGACGGCTCCGTGGTTTGGAACGGTTTTTGGAGATTGTGGCGGCGCGGAAAAACTTTCAAATCCAGACCTTTACGAAATCGAGGAGAAAGACGGAAAAGTTACCATGCACGCAGGAAGCACGGACGGTTCTACGAGCGTTGGAAAAATCGCGGGCGCGAGCGACGGCATTGCGTTCTATTTTCAGCAAATCCCTGCAAACAAAGACTTTACGTTGACTGCAACGGCAAAAATCCTCCACGTGGCAAAAAACAATCAAGTTGCGTTTGGACTTATGGCGCGAGATGACGTGTACATCGACAAATTCGATAACTCGATTAACACCGATTACGTTGCCGCAGGTCCACTCAAAATCGCAAAGGGCGAAGATTACTCGTCGAGTTGGCGACGCTCGGACGGAAACTTGAACGAAACAAAAAATCAAGGTCAGAGCGTTCCAGAAGCGGGGCAAACCGTGGAGATTTCGCTTTCAAAGAAAGGCAATGTTTACACGGCAAAATATGGCAAAGACTCGGCAGAATACGGCGCAAATCTTACAAGCATCGACGAAGGCAACATTTACGTTGGACTTTTTACGGTGCGAAGCGCGTACATCGAGTTCAGCAACGTAAAACTCACGGTTGAATAAAAACAACGCAAGGGGCAAAACGCCCCTTGTTTTTTGATTTTTGGCAATGGTATCAAAAATTGTTACCGTGGTGGTTTCGATACGACCTTCGGTCTACTCAACCACCAACGTATCCTTCAATTCGATTTTTGATTTTAGCGGTAAATGAACGGCTCTTTTGGTCCTTCGATTTTTACGTTTTGGAAAGTCGCGCCAGGCGCATTCAAAATCCTAAAACTTTTTTCTGTAACTTCGGGAAGTCCAAAGAACATATCACTGTTCATCGGGGACTCCGCGCTCGACTCGTCGGTTGTAAAATGGCAATCCGAAATCGAAAGATTGTCAATCGGCATTTCTGGAAGCCCCGCAATAAATCCCGCGCTTGCCTTGCAGCCCGTGGCTTCGCAGTCGCTGATTTTTACGTCGTGGATTCTTGGCGTTTCCGCCGTTATCGGTTGCTTTTCAAGGCTAAACAGCGGCGAAGACGTGTCCGTAATTCCGCATTTATAATACATATTGAGCGCAATCGGGCAGAGATTATTTTTCATTCGCAGATTTTTGAGTTCAATGTCAAAAAGGTCGCCACCGCGCCCGCGCCGCGACTTGATTCTGATTCCACGGTCAGTTCCATCAAGGTCGCAGTCTTCCGCAACCACGTGTCGAATTCCTGCCGCCGTTTCAGAGCCAAGAACGATTCCGCCATGCGCATTTTTGACGGTGCAAGCGCGAATCACAACGCCGTCCGTGGGACGATTCACGCGAATTCCGTCTGGTCCTGAGCCACTTTTTAAGCAAATGCCGTCGTCGCCCACGGAAACCGTGCAACCAATAATCTGCACGTCCTCGCACGAATCAACGTCGATTCCGTCTGTGTTTGGAGCGTCCGAAGGATTTTCAATTTTGAGGTTTTTGAGAACGAGTTTTTTTGTGTAAAGCGGATGAACCGTCCAAAACGGCGAATCTTTTATTGTAATTCCTTCAAGAACGACATTTTTGCAATTTGTGAATTCAACAAGGCTCGGACGCAAAAATTGGATTTCTCGCCCGCCGCCACCGCCAGGCTGCTCAAGATACCCAGGATTCAAAAGCGCGAGGAGTTTTTCATACGGCTCTTCTGGTTGGCTCTGACCGTTCGCCTTTTTCTTTTTTTTGAGTTCCCACCACGGTTTTCCGTTTCCGTTTAGCGTGCCTTTTCCACAAACGGTGATATTTTGCTTTCCGTTTGCGTAAAGAAGCGGGTGAAGTGCGTAACATTCCACGCCCTCCCAGCGAGTGTAAACGGGCGTATATCGAATCGGGTCTGCAATAAATAAGATTTCCGCATTTTCTTCAAGATTGAGCGTCATGTCGCTTTCAAGATTTATTGCGCCAACGCTCCATTTTCCCGCAGGAATCGTAAGAGTGCCGCCGCCATTTCGCGCGATTTCCGTTGTTGCCATTGCAAATGCGTTTGTGTTGTCAAAAACACCATCGCCTTTTCCGCCAAAATCCGTAATCAGGAAGTTTTTCATGTTTTTCTCCAAAACCGATTTTTTTGTGCCAAAAAGATTTGACTTGGTATAAAGAAACTTGGTCAGTTCCCAAACAATTTTATTGTACCACAAGCAAACGGTATTTTTGCGATTTTATTTTGAGATTTTCAGACATTTTTCAAAATCTTAGATTACGCCCGATTAAAACGCCGATTTTTGAACACGTTTCTTTTTTCTTCTTTGCTCTAAGTACTCGAAAAAATAAGAAAAGTGTGTTATTCTCTTCATCTATGAAATCACTGAAATTGGCAATTCTATTTTTTGCGCTGGGCATTTTTGCTTTTGCAAACGAACGTTCGATGGATTCCGTTTTTGCTTCCCTCACGGAGAACGCAGTTACGAGCGGAGATTTTTTGCAAGAAAAAACTTCGGCAAAATTAAAAAAGCCGCTTAAATCGTCTGGAACATTTGTGTTTTCACGGGACGGAATTATTTGGAAAACGCTCAAACCGTTTCCGTCAACAATGGCAGTTACAAAAGATTCAATTATTCAACGCGGAGCGGACGGGAAAAAGACCGTTTTAGACGGCTCTTCAAGTGAAATTTTCAAAACCGTTGCCGCTTCCCTTTCGGCGATTTTTTCCGGAAACCAAGCGGGAATCGAAGAGCATTTTTCAATAAAATCGTTTTCGTCAAATAAAAATTCTTGGAATTTAGTCCTTTCTCCGAAGGATTCCACGGTCGCAAGCGCGATTTCAAAAATCGAACTTTCAGGAATTTCTGAAAGTGAAAAAACAAAAAAAGCGACGCTCGAATCTCTAAAAATCGTGCAAGGCGACTCAAATGTTACAACGTACACGCTTTTGAATCAAACATATAAACAGGAACTTTCTTCAGATGAAAAATCGCTCCTCTCCAAATAAATTCACGGTCATTTGGTTTATTTTTCACGCGCTCATAACAGTGGCGTTTTTAATTACGCTCGCTTTTTACGGTTCTTTTACGTTTGACGCGGATTTTAACACGATGATGCCGTCCACAACGAACCACGCCGCGCGAATTGCCGAAAACGCAATCGCGGCAAATAGTGGCAACAGCGTTTTTATTCTTGCAGGAAATCCCGATTTTCAAAAAGCAAAAACCGCCGCCGAAACGGTCTACAATGAACTCAAAGACAGTTCAAAATTCAAAACGATTGTGCTTTACAACGGGCTTGAAACGATTGGCGACGTGCGGGAATTTTTGGCTTCTTGGCGATGGAACATTTTGAGCGAACAAACAATGCAAAAAATCGAGGAAAGTCCAGAAGCGTTCGCGGAAAATGCGCTCGCTTCGGTTTTTGGCGGCCTTTCGCTTTCTGACCTTGATTCCCTTGGAGAAGACCCGTTTTTGCTTGACGACGCAAATCTTTCAGATTGCCTTTCTGCAATTTCTGATTCTGGAACTGCGCTTCAGCCAAAAGACGGCGTTCTTGCAAACGAAGTTGACGGCGTTTGGTATGTGATGATTCGCGGAGAACTTTCTGCAGAGGGCGCAAAACTTGCAAGCAACGAAAACGCCGTTCCGCTCATTTACAGTTTGTGTTTTCCGCTCGAAACGGACGGCACGCGCTTTTGTTTTTACGGAACGCCTTTTCACAGCCACAAAAGTTCCACGTCCGCCACGTTTGAAGTCAAAGTTATCAGCACGATTACGATGATTGCAATAATCATAATGCTGCTCGTTGTTTTTCGTTCACCGCTTCCAATCGTCGCTTCTGTTGGCACGATTTTTCTTTCAATCGGAATTTCGTTTCTTGCCACGCACGCGATTTTTGGGCAACTTCACGTTATTTCGATTATTTTTGGAACGTCGCTCATCGGTTCGTGCATCGATTATTCGCTGCATTATTTTATAAACTGGAAAGGCTCGCCTGAACTCAAAACGGGCGAAAAAATCAGAAAACATTTATTGAACGGGCTTTTTCTTTCGCTCATTTCCACGGAATTGTGCTATCTTCTTTTGATGTTTGCGCCGTTTGCTATGCTCAAACAGATTTCTGTTTTTTCGTTTACGGGAATCGCGAGCAGTTTTTTGACGGTCATTGGAATTATGCCGCTTTTGAAAATTCCGCGCGAAAACAAACGCCGCATTCCGATGATAGAACACTTTGCCGCTCGCCTTGCAAAAGAAACAAAAAAAGAACGCTCAAAACGAAAACTCATCGGAAAATTTGTAATCGGCGCGATGTTTGCGTTTTGCATAATTTCGCTCGTAGTTCAACGGCACAAAATCGCAATCAAAAACGACATTTCAAATCTGTACGAATTGAACGGGCGACTCAAAGACGACACGATTTTGGCGTTCCGCGTTTTGCAATACGACCCGTCGTGCTGGCTCATTCTTTCGGGAAACAGCGAGCAAGAAGTCTTGGAACTTGAAGAATCGATTTCAAAAAAAATCCCCGACCCATACATTTCCACAACGAGATTCATTCCGTCTCAAAAAAGGCAAAAAAAATCGCGTGCCGTAGCAGAAAAATTGATTCCGCTTGTGGATTCTCAACTTGCAGAATTTGGATTTGACGAAGAAGACGCGGTTTTGGTTCGCTCTGAAATAAAAAAATCGGCTTCTCGCACACTTTCGCCACAAAGCGAGATTCCAAAAACAATAAAAACCTTGACCGACATACTGTGGATTGGCGAAGTTGACGGGCGATTTTATTCGATAATGCTTCCTTCGCAGATTTCAGACGAAGCGGTTTACGAAAAAATTGCGGAAGAAGATGAGCGGATTTACTACGAAAACAAACTCCGCGACATAAGCACGGGACTTGACCACCTTACGCGAATGATTTGCATAATGTTCGCGCTGGCGTTTGTGATAATTGTCATTTTGATGAAATTCTTTTACAGCGGACGCGACACGTTCAAAATCCTCACGATTCCGCTCATCAGCGTGCTTTCGATTATCACAGTTTTTGCTTACGCGAATCTCAAAATCGAGTTTTTTTGCATAACGGGCGTTTTGCTCGTCTTTGGACTCGGACTCGATTACGTGATTTACAAGCGACAAAACAAAGGCAACGCCACGGAAACGTTTGCAATCACGCTTTCGTTTATAACGACCGCGATTTCGTTTGGTGCACTTGTGTTTAGTTCGTTTATTCCCGTTCACGTTTTGGGACTTTCGATTTTTAGCGGACTTGTTGCAGCCTTTGTCTGCACAATGCTCTAAGATTTTCAAAAACGACTAAAAATGGAGGGCAAAATGAAACGACTGCTTTTTACGATTTTTTTCGCGCTGCTTTTTGCTTCGTGCGCGTCAACGGGGCTTTCAAAAGTGTTTGTTACAAACACAAAGCGCGTGTCGCTTCTTCCCGCCGACGCGATTTTGGAATCGGTCGAGGAGTTTCAATTTTTTTCTGCAACATTTGGAGAAAAATCGTTTTCGACTCCGCTTTTTTTGCAGGCGGATTCGAGCGGAATTCAAATTGTGATTTTGAACGATTTTGGACTTGAACTCGGCGGACTAAGTTACGACGGCGAAAGAGCCGAAATGGATTCGCCCGTGCTTCCAAGCGATGTAAAGCCAGAGTACATTTTGCTCGATTTGCAAAACGCCTACGCAGATTCTCAAAAACTCAAAACGCATTACGAAACATACAAACTCATTTTTGAAGAAACGCAAAACGAAGATGAAACGGTGCGCAAAATCAAAAACGGTAAAGACGTAATCGAAGAAATTACGATTTCAAAAAACAAAACAAAAATCGTGAATTTTTTGCGCGGCTACGAATATTCGCTGACAGAACCGCAAGGCGAATAAATATGCAAAGCGGTGGTTTCGATAAACTCAACCACCGCTTTTACATACTTTTGTTTTTTTTTGCGGTTTCGATGAACTAAGATGCCGCTTTGTATACTTTTCTACGACTGTAAACTGGTACTTTTCACGATAACATCGTGCGCCCCGCCTTCCGTAATCGAAACCGACGACACGAGCGTGAGTTTTGCTTTTTCCTGCAATTCGGGGATTGAAAGCGCGCCGCAGTTGCACATCGTATGCGTGACTTTTCGGAGCGTCATGCCAACGCCGTCGTGCAAGTGACCCGCGTACGGAACATACGAATCAACGCCCTCTTCAAACGCCATCGCCTTTTTGCCGCCCAAATCGTATCGCTGCCAGTTTCGGGCGCGGTTTGAGCCTTCGCCCCAGTATTCTTTGACATACTGACCGTTCACCACGAGCTTGTTTGACGGAGACTCGTCGAAGCGGGCAAAATAACGACCGAGCATCACGAAATCCGCGCCCATCGCCAAAGCCAAAGTCACATGATAGTCGTGGACGATTCCGCCGTCAGAGCAAATCGGAATGTAGATTCCCGTTTTTTTGAAATATTCGTCGCGGGCTTTCGCGACCTCAATCGTAGCCGTCGCCTGACCTCGCCCGATTCCCTTCTGCTCGCGTGTAATGCAGATTGAGCCGCCGCCGATACCGATTTTGACGAAATCCGCGCCCGCCTCGGCAAGAAAGTTGAATCCGTCCGCGTCAACGACATTTCCCGCTCCGACTTTTACATCTTTTCCGAATTTCTCGTGAATGTCTTTGAGAGCCTTTTCCTGCCAGTACGAGTAGCCCTCGCTCGAATCCAAGACGAACACATCCGCGCCCGCCTCAAGCAAGGCTGGGACTCGCTCCATGTAATCGCGCGTGTTGATTCCTGCGCCCACGATGTAGCGGTGCTGGCTGTCCAAAAGTTCGAGCGGATGAGACTCGTGCGTGGCGTAGTCTTTTCGGAAGATGAGCGAAATCAAGTTGCCGTTCTTATCGACCACGGGAAGCTGGTTCACTTTTTTGTCCCAGATGATTTCGTTCGCCTCGCTCAGAGTGATTCCCTCGCGCCCCGTCACCATGTCGGCGAGCGGTGTCATATATTCGGAGACCTTTGAATTCGGCTTGCAGTGAGAAATGCGAAAATCTTTTGAAGTGATGATTCCGACCAGTTTTCCGTGTGCCGTGCCGTCTTCCGTAACCGCGCAAGTCGAGTGACCTGTTTTTTCGCTCAACGCGATGACTTCTTCCAAAGTTTGGTCGGGGCGAACATTCGAGTCCGAAGTGACGAACCCCGCCTTGTAAGATTTGACCCGCGCAATCATCGCCGCCTGGTCTTGAATCGACTGGCTTCCGTAAATGAACGAAATTCCGCCCTCTTTCGCAAGCGCAATCGCCATTTTATCGTCGGAAACCGCCTGCATGACGGCTGAGACCATCGGAATGTTCATGCTGATTGGAGATTCCTCGCCCGCCTTCTTGTTGAACTTGACGAGCGGAGTGCGCAAACTCACATTGTCGGGGATGCATTCCGCGCTAGAATAACCCGGCACCAAAAGATACTCGCCAAAAGTGTGCGACGGCTCAGAAAAATAGTACGCCATAAAAATCTCCTTGCACGGTGGTTGAGTTCATCGAAACCACCCAAATTTTTCATCAAATAAATTGAATGAGTATAGCAAAAAAAAACAAAATCGAATAGAGCACGCTAAAAAAGAAGCGTCTGTTTTACGCGCCCCGTCAATTTCATGCCGTCAAACGGGGACGAGCGACCTTTTGTTTTGAACGTTTTTGAATCAACTGTCCATTTTTCGTTTTCGTCAACAAGAACGAGTTTTGCGTCCATGCCTTCCACAATTCTGCCTTCGTTTACGTTCAAAAGTTTTGCCGCATTCGCACTCATAAGCGCAGAAAGGCGCGAAAGCGAAATACCTTCGTTTTTGCACAAAACCGTGTGGCACACGCCAAAAGCCGTTTCAAGTCCAGGAAAGCCAGGCGCGCCCGCGGCTTTGTCCAAGAGCGTATGCGGCGCGTGGTCTGTTCCAATGCAATCCGCCGTGCCGTTTTTGAGCGATTCGATTAACGCGGCTCTGTCACTTTCGCTTCTGATTGGAGGATTTACGAGCGCGAGGTCTGAAAGCGGAAAATGCAAAAGCGAGAGTGCTAAATGATGTGGCGTTACTTCCACAGAAACTCGCTCGCCCGCTTCTTTTGCGCGTTTTACTGCCAAAATGCTTTTTTTTGTGGAGCAATGACAAATATGAATTTTTGCTTTTGCAAAAGACGCAAGCGAAAGATTTCGCTCCGTGGCGATGTCTTCTGCAAGGGCAAGAAGCGTGTGCGCTTTTTCAAAAAGAGCGCGAGCGTCTTCGATTTTTCCGCTTGCGATCCCGTTTTGCAAAAAAGCAGGATTTCCGCGAACGTATGTTCCAAGATTCACGCCCTCGCTTTTTAGAATCGAAAGCGCATTCCCTCGGATTTTTTTTGCTTCTGCCGCCAAATCAACGTCCTCTGAATGACACGCAACGATTGCGCCGCAAGCAGTCGCCTTTTTCATTGCGCACAGCATTACAGACGCGGAAGCCACATCGCGACCGTCTTCAGAAATCACGGGGATTTTTTTTGAATCAAGCGCGTCCAAATGCGACGTGTCAAATCCGTCAAAACCGCGCGTAAGGCTCACCGTTTGAAACGCTTTTACGCGCGATTTTTGTGCCGCGCTTTCCATGATTTTTTCCGCTTCGCTTGGCTCTGAAACGACGGGCGACGTGTTCGGCATTAAAACAACCGTTCCAAAACCGCCGCTTTCCGCTGCCAAAAGTCCAGAATCCAAATCTTCCTTTTGCGTTTGCCCCGGATAGCGAAAATGCGCGTGCGTGTCCACAAAAGCAGGCATTAAGCAAAGTCCGCGCCCGTCAATCGATTTTGCATCCGCAGAGTCAAATGCTCGGCGGGTGGCTTCTTCCGTCAAAAAATCCCCGCGCAAAACGCGGTCAATTTTTCCGCCGCGAACAAGAACGGCTCCTCGTGCGTCCATTTCCGAATCCACAAGACGCACGTTAAAAATCAAAGTGCTTTCCATAAACTCGATTATAGCACGATTTTTTTACAACGTTTGAACGAACAAATTCAGCGGTTAAGAAAAACTTTTTTCGGAGGTTGAACAAATAAATTCGGAGGTTGAGCCTGTCGAAACCTCCAATCTCTCGCTCATTTTGGAACAAAACCGATTTTCGGCTGGGCGCAAAATTCTTTGAAAAAAAATGATTAAATGGTATGATTTTTTTATGGACGATTTTTTTGAAAACCCAAGTCTTTCGATTGACACAGGAACGGGACTTTTTAGCCGCGACGTTATGGTTGCGTACATGAGCAAATTGATTTCGGTGGGAATTCCATTTAGCATGGCTTTGGTTGACATCGACAATCTAAAATATGTGAATGACACTTACGGACACGGAGCGGGCGACAAAGTTATCACCGCAGTTGCCGACAAAATAAAACGACAAATCGGAGATTCTGGCGCAGTCGGGCGATTTGGGGGCGACGAGTTCATCATTTTGCTCAAAGACACGGTAAATTACGACGAAATCTGGAAGATTTGCCACGAAATCCTCGTCAAAGTCAGCGAAACAGAATTCCCAGATTTTGATTTGCTTCACGTTACGGTAACAATGGGAGTTGCGCGATTTCCTGAAAACGCAAAAAATTACGACAAATTGCTTGAATCTGCCGACAAAGCACTCTATCGCGGAAAAACAAAAGGTCGAAATTGCTTTATCATTTATCTTCCAGAAAAACACGCGAACATCGTTCTCAAAAAAGAAAAAGAAAAGCAACTTTCTTCGATGTATCTTCACTCAATCGTTTTCAATAATCTTACCAAAACGGACGACCTTGCAGGCGGAATCAAAAAACTTTTTGACTTTTTGAGTTCGTATTTTATGCTCGACCACATTTGCATTCAAACGCACGAAAAAATCTATTTTGAGAAAATCCATCCACTTTCAAAAACAAAAGAATTCAAACCGATTGATTTGGATTTGATTCACGGCGACATAAATCGAACCGTGGAAATGTTTTACATGAACACAATTAAACAACTCGAACTTGCGGGGAAAAAATCTCTTCACGAACTTTTGCGCGAACAAAAAATTTCTGCAACGTGCTTTGTGGATTTGTCGGTGGGCGGAAAATCGTTTGGAATGCTTCGCGCCGACATGACAGGACAAGAAGATTCGTTTCGGATTTGGCAATACGGCGACATGGATATTCTGTTAACGGCGGCAAAAACGATTGCGCTCATTTTGAATTACACGGGGCAAACTGTGGAACAAATCGCACAAAAATAACGCAAACTCAAAAAAATCGAACGTAAAAAGGAGGGAAAAATGGACGATTTTTTTAAGACAGAACGAGCAACGGACAATTTGACAGGGCTTTACAATCGCGAGGTAATTACAGAATACGCAGAAGAACTTATTTCGCGCGTACAACCTTTTAGTTTTGGACTAGTTGACATCGACAATTTTAAGTACATAAACGACACTTACGGACACGTTGCAGGCGATAAAATCATCAAAATTGTTTCTGAGCGAGTCAAAGAAATCCTTGACGCACACGGCGTTGTGGGGCGTTTTGGCGGAGACGAGTTTGAGTTTATTCTTCCCGACATCGTTGATTACGACGCGATTTGGTCGCTTTTGCGTTCCATTTTGATTTGTATGCACGATATTGAAATTGCGGGTTTTGACGGGCTTTTTGTTACAATCACGATTGGTCTTGCGCGGTTTCCAACAAATGGTGCAAATTACGATGAAATCTTTGAAATGGCGGACAAAGCACTCTATCGCGGAAAAACAAAAGGTCGGAACTGCTTTATCATTTATCTTCCAGAAAAACACGCTCATCTTGAACTCCACACGGAAAACGACAAAGCACTTTCTTCGATGTACATTCATTCGCTCGTTTTCAAATTGCTCACAATGGAAACGGGACTTGCCGACGGAATTCGCGCGCTTTTTACGTTTTTCAGTTCGTATTTTATGCTCGACCACATTTGCATTCAGACAAACGACAACAAAGTTTACTTTGAAAAAACGCACGAACTTTCGAGGAATCAGTCGTTCCGCCCGATTCCGCTTGATTTGATTCGAGAACGAGTAAACTCAACGAGCGATATTTTTTACACAAACAATGCGCAAAACATGGACAAAATCCATCAAGGAAAACTCCAAGAAGAATTTAAGGCGCAAAAAATCCAAGCCACGTTCAACTGCGAGATTTCGTGCCGAGGCGAAGTGTACGGAATGTTTCGAGCGGACAACACAAACGCACGAATTTGGCAACGCAGCGACATGGATATTTTGATAACGGCGGCAAAAACAATCGCGCTCATGTTGAGCGACAGCGGACAAAGAATCGAAGATTTGAAGTAACATCGAATTCTTGAAAAAGAAATGGCAAAACTCTAAAATAAATGTCGCTATGGCTGATTTAATAAACGATTTTTTAGGTAAAAATGTAATCGATTCACTTTCCACGCTGCTTTCGTCAAAAAACGAAGCAGAAATCGAAAAATCTGCAAAAACGATTGTTTCCGCGTTTGCCTCTGGCGGCGAGTTTGACACAAAAAAAGACAACGAGGCGCGGCTCATCGAAAGTTTTAGGCGCAATTTGTCGCTCTTAATCGAAAAAACCTGGGTCGAGCAATTCGACGTTTCGTTAAAAGACGAAGTTCTTTACAAACTTTCGCAATTTTGCGAGCAAGTTCTTTCAGCCAAAAGCGAAAAATGGTCTTCTTCGTACCGAATGTTCCTCAAAATCTTGAACGATGTTGTGTATTTAATGTTTGGTTCTCAAGCAAAAAGCGATGATTTTGACGAGTACGCGCTTAGAATCGACCCCGAATTTGGAATTTTTTGGTGGTACGTCAAAAGCCTTCCAACCGAAAACGATTGGAGCGATGAAAAAAATCGCGTCGTTGAAATGGTCGCACTGTTTTTTCTGGCAAATTACTAAAAAAGGACATTTTCAAAATGAACTCGGACGAATTCGATTCAATCACAAAAAAACTTCGAGCGGCGGCAACGGAACTTTCCCTTTTGACGGCTTCTCAAAAAGAGCGTGCGCTATTTCTTGTTGCCGAGGAAATTCGCAAAAACGCCAAAAAAATCATTTCTGAAAACGCCACAGACCTTTCTCGCGCACGAGATTCAAAAATGTCCGAGGCACTTTTGGAGCGACTTTCGCTCGATGAAAAGCGAATCGAAGGAATTGCAAAAAGCGTTGAATCGGTTGCGCACGAGCGAGAAGTTGTTGGCGAAATTGTTTCGGGATGGAAAACCGCAACGGGGCTTGAAATCCGCGAAGTGCGCGTTCCGCTTGGCGTTATTGCGATTATTTACGAAAGTCGCCCAAACGTTACGGTTGACGCATTTTGCCTTGCGTTCAAAAGCGGAAACGCGATTTTGCTCCGCGGTTCTAAAAGTGCGCTCAATTCAAATCAGGCTCTTTTTGATGCAATAAAAACGGGCTTAAAACGTGCGGGAGAAACGCTTTCGCTTTTCTGGCTTTCGGATTCGCTTTCTTTAATGGAGCCGCAAGCCGACCATTCCGACGTTGACGAAATTTTGAATGCGCGAGGAAAAATCGACTGCGTACTTCCGCGCGGTGGCGCGGCTTTGATTCAGCGCGTCGTTCAAAATGCAAAAGTTCCCGTAATCGAAACGGGCGCGGGCGTGTGCCATCTTTTTGTGGACGAAAGCGCGAATCTTGAAAAAGCGGTGCGAATCGCCGAGAACGCAAAAATTCAGCGACCTGGAGCGTGCAACGCAATCGAGTGCATTTTGGTTCACGAAAAAATCGCAGACGATTTTCTGCCACTTCTCGAAAAAACGATTTGCGACCGCGTGGAATTGAGATGCGACGAAAAATCATATCAGATAATTATAAAAAATGCCCGTCATCCTCAAAAAATCGTAAAGGCAACGGAGCGCGATTTTGGATTTGAGTTTCTTGATTTTGTGTGTGCCGTAAAAATCGTTTCGAGCGTAGAAAACGCGGTCGATTACATAAATGCCGCGTCCACAAAACATTCGGAGGCGATTTGCACAGAAAGCAGAGCCGCTGCGCGATTTTTTCAATCAAAAGTTGACAGCGCGTGTGTTTACGTGAACGCTTCCACGCGCTTTACGGACGGCGGCGAGTTTGGGTTTGGCGCGGAAGTTGGAATTAGCACGCAAAAACTCCACGCCAGAGGTCCAATGGGAATCAGCGCACTCACCACCATAAAATTCCTCATCGACGGCGATGGGCAAGTGCGCTAAAATCAGCGAACGTTGTATTTGAGCGTTGCGCCCGCTTGCGCTTTCACGAGTGTTGCCGATTCTTCCGCGCTCAAAAGGTCGTATTCGTATGGAATCAAAAACGGCTTTTCATTCACCGCGTGAAGTTCAAATTGCTCCGAGTTTTTTGAATCGAGTTCAGGATTATTTTTGTTCACAAACAATTTTGAAAACGTTTCGTCTTCAGGTTTTGAAGAATCTGCGTAGCGAAGGATTTTCCCTTTGTGAGAACCGAACGTATTTCCTTCCACAATAAAAAGCGAGCCGATTCCAGGTCCCAAACTGTAGCCGTGATTTTTTTCCGTTCCTATGTTTTCGTAAACGTTGTTGTACAAATGAACTTGGCAACCGCGGCTTCGCGGCATTCGCTGAACCGTTCCGTGATAATAATTGTGATGAAACGTAATTTGCCTGTCTTTTGACTCGGTAAATTTGTCGCCAGAACCAATGAGCGTAACTTTGTCGTGATTTGAAAAATCGCACCAAGAAATCGTCATGTTGTGAACGGCCTTTACGTCAATCGCGCCGTCGTGATTAAAATTCCTGTCCAAATCCACGCACACTCCGTCAGAAAACGAGCAATGGTCAATCCAAATGTTCTCTGGAATGAACTCGCTCACATACTCCCCCTTGGCATACGTTCCTTCCACGCTGATTTGGTCGCTCCCCGCCTTTTTGTCTTTGAATTCTGGAATCAACGTGTCAAAATCCGTGGAACCGTGCGCATCCCAAAATTCCACGTTCCGAATAACGATGTTGTTTGCCGTGTTCGTTGGACGCGCTTTTATGCGAAGTCCGCCAAACGCGATTTTTGCGTTTTCAATGCCGAGAATTGTTTTATTTGAGCCGACTTCGTAGACAAAATCCGCGTGGACTTTTTTGTGCGTTTCAGAATCGAACTCGTCAAAATACGAATGGTCGCTGTCGCTCACGTTTCCGTCGCTCAAATCAACAGTGCCAAAAAGCAAAATCAAAGCCTCGTCTTCGCTCAATTTTGAAGAATCCACGCTCCCGCTCGAAATGGCATTTGTAAAAGCCTCGCGCTTTTTCTTTTTGTCAGGATACAACTCGTCGTCTATGACGATGACGTTTTTTGGATACGAAAGTTCCGCGCAATCAAAAAATCCGCCCGTTTTTTCGATTGTTCCGCTCGGAACGCCTTTGGGAATTTCTTGAAAAACTTTTTTTATCTCGTCGCTTTCCGATTTTGGAGGTTGAGAAACAATCGGCTCGCTTTTTGCGTTTTTTGATTCCGCAGATTTTTTTTGACAAGAAAAAAGCAAAACTGCGCAAAAAAAAGCCGCCACGATTTTTTTAAGATATTTCATTTTTTACTCCTTTTTTTTGTATTTTTCCAAAAAATCCGAAAGTTCTTCGCAATACCGCGCCTCGTCCACAAAAAAGGAAATCGCGTGAGGAGCTTCGTCAATCTGCACAAACTTGTATTTTTCCGCCTGCGCGTTCGGCACAAACTCAAACGAAGAGCCAGAAACGGCAACAAAAGAGCCAGCCGCCATCATAAAATTTTTTCCCGTCATATCGATTGGAACAAAATCGTCTTTTCCGCCGTGAAAAAACAAAATCGGGATTTGCTCTTCACGTTTTTTGTTTTTTTCAATCGCGTCGAGCGTGCTTGCGCCGTCAAACGAAAAATCCGCAAGGTGGCGCGCAAAAAAATCGCCAATTTTCATAATAAAATTCGCCGTCGGTAATTTTTTGTCGCGAGAAAGCACTTTCCAAATGATTTCGCGCGGCGTTGTAAAACCGCAATCGGCAACAACGCCCCGAACGTTTTTTGGCAAATCCAATTCAAGCGACATCAAAACAGACGCGCAGCCCATTGAAATCCCGTGAAGAAAAAGCGGTTTTTCGTTTCCAAAAATCTCATTCGATTTTTCTGTCCACGAAAGAACGTCAAACCGCTCTTTTACGCCAAACGTGATGAATTTTCCTTCGCTCGCGCCGTGAGAACGCTGAAACGGCAAAATCACGTTGTAGCCTGCGTTGTGGTAAAACCGCGCGATTGCCGCAAATTCGCGCACAGGCTCGGAATGATAGCCGTGAATCAAAAGCACCGTTCCATTTTCTTTTCCTTCTGCGCGAAGCATATACGCAGACAGTTTGAGCGAATCGAACGAATCCACAGAAAGCACTTCTGGTCGGCTGTTCCAAAACCACTCTTTTTCTCGCTCGTAGCGCGAAAAATAATCGTCTTCCACAAAATGCTTTTTATTTTGCTCTTCGGTTGGAGGCTCGCATCTTGTAAAAGACGGCACAAAAACCAAAAGAAAAATGAGCGAAACGTACAAAATAAAAAGTACCGCCGCCGTCAAAATAACGGCACGCGCTTTTTGAAAAATCTTTTTGAATTTCATTTTAGACCGCGTTCCTTTTTACTCCACCGAATAATTTTCGCCGTATTTTACGATTTCAACATTCGGAAAACCATTTTTGACAAGATGGTCACGGAAAAATTCCTGCGCGTCTTTTTCGCCATGAACCATAAAGATTTTTTTGAGCCTTGACGTGTCAATCGTTTTGAGCCATTTTGTCATCTCTTCGTAGTCGGCGTGTGCGCTAAACGCATTTATCGTTTCCACATTTGCCTTTACGTCAAATTCATCGCCCATGATTTTTACGACTTTTGCCCCGTCGCGAATTTTTCGTCCAAGCGTATTTTCTGCCATATATCCTACAATCAAAATCGTATTCCGTGGGTCTGAAATATTGTTCGCAATGTGATGAACGATGCGTCCGCTTTCGCACATTCCGTCCGCGCTGATAATGACCATAGGTCCTTCTTTTTCGTTGAGTTTTTTTGACTCGTCAACGCTGTTCACAAAAGTGAGTTGCCCAAAACCAAACGGATTTTTGTGGTGCTTCAAAAACGCCTCGTGCACTTCTTGGCTGTAACATTCTTGATGAACCTGAAAAATCGAAGTCGCGTTGACCGCCATCGGAGAATCAACGAAAATCGGAATGGAGGGAATTTTTTTCTGGTCAAAGAGCAAATGAAAATAGTAAACGAGTTCTTGCGTGCGCTCAATCGCAAATGACGGAATGATGATTTTTCCCTTTTTTTCGATTGCCCGCCTGACGATTTTTCGCAATTCGTCCATGGCAACGCTTGCCAGTTCGTGTTTTCTGTTTCCGTACGTCGATTCCAAAATGATGTAATCCATTGGCGGCAATTTTGTGGACGGGTCGCGTATAATCGGCTTTAATTTACGCCCCAAATCGCCCGTGTACAAAATCCGAATCTCGTTTTTTCCTTCTCTGCGGTCAAATCCGCTCCGTCGCTCTTCGCCTTTGTACGCGGCTTGCTCTTCGGGAGTTGCCCGACGGCGGTCGGTGCTGACTCTTTTTCCGTCTTTTTTCCAACCAAAAAGTCGCCCCCAAATTGAACTCGCCGCTCTCATTCCGCCCGTCGAAATCGGATTTCCAAAATCGTCGCGCTGACCTTTTATTGTAACAAATGCAAACGCGCTTCCTAAAATATGACCCGCGTCAAAATATTCAAGTTCCACGTCGGGCGCAATAAACATTTTGCGATTATACGAAAGCGTTACGATTTGGTCGGTCGCTTTTACTGCGTCTTTTTCGTCAAAAAGCGGAGTCCAAGAAAATTTTGTACCTTTTTTTTGCGCTTGCTTTCTCAGGTATTCTGCGTCCCGCGCTTGAATCCTCGCGCTGTCCATCATAATTAAATCGGCAAGGTCGCGCGTTGCGGGAGTTGCGTAAATATTTCCGTTGTAGCCTTTTTTTGTAAGCACCGGAAGCAATCCCACGTGGTCGTAATGCGCGTGAGTCAAAATGACCGCTTGAATTTTATCAACAGCGATGTCAAACGTACGGTTTTTTTCGTCCGACTCCGCGCGCTTGCCTTGAAAAGCACCGCAGTCAACCATAAACGCCCGCCCGTCAATCTCAAATATGTGCTTAGAACCAGTAACTTCCTCCGCCGCGCCAAGCGAATACAAAAAAACAGCCATAATACCTCCAAAAAAAAGACGAGTTCAAAAATCAGTTTCTGAAACTGACGTTTTTGAACACGTCCATTGTATTATGAAACCCAAAAATTCGCACGTTTATTTGAAGTCTATTTCAAAAGTGCGTTGCCACTTGTAACGCTATCAAAAATCTACAAAAAAGCCCGCTAAAACTTTGGCGGGCTTTTTCATTTTACGCGACTTGAATCGCGATTCGCTTTGGTTGCTCTTGCGCTTTTCGCGGAATCTTTATGGAAAGAACTCCATTTTTGAACTCTGCGCGGACATTTTCAGAATCAATGTCCTTTGGAAGCGTAAACGAACGGCGGAATTTTGCAGAGCGTCGCTCGCGGAGCAAATATTGCGCGTCGTTTTCCGACGTTTTCTTTTCGCTCGTTTCCGCTTCTTTTTCGTCAACGGACGCAATCGTAAGAACTTTGTCGTTCAATTCAAGCGAAACGTCATTTTCGGTTTTTCCTGGCAAATCCATTTCCAACGTGTACGAATCTTTCTTTTCGATTACATCCACATTTGGCGTAAAAGCGTGCTGATAACCGCAAAATCCGTCGCCATTGAGCCATTCGTTAAAAAGTGAAAGTGTGTTCATATTTTTTCCTCCTAAATGGAATTGATTTTATTTTTTTTGTCCGTATCTTGGACACTATAAATAAAGCAGATAGCGTGCCAAGTTTTGATTTTTTTGACATTTTTGTGTTTGAATCGGAAATCTTCTTTGAAATGCTATTGAGTCGGTCATTTTGAGGAAACGAAGAAACCGAAGAATCTTCTATTTATAATGAAAATAAGATTCTTCGCTCCGCTCTGAATGACAGAAACAAAAAATCGGAGGAGTTTTTATGTTTGCTTTGAGAAAAAGTGACTCAAAAAAAGAAAACAAACAAAGCGAATTTGGGTCAGAAATTCCCAAAAACTGCGTATAACTGAGAGATTTGTGCTATCATAGTGCTAAGGATTATGGTTTTGTTTAATTCGTTGGAAAATTCGTTTTACTCGTTTTTTGTTCGTCGCTATCTGGAACCTTTTTCGGTGCGAGAATTAGTGTATGAATTTCGCTCAAATGGAGCAAAAGTGAGTGCGGAGGAAATCGAGGAACTGCTTGAGGACGACCCAAATATCCTTCCGCTTGAGAAAAAAATGTATTTAACGCGCGCTGGAGCGTTTACGGGAAGATATTTTTCCATTGTTCCGAGCGCGGAGGAAGTGCGGCAAGGCGTTTTGGTTCCTGGAGACCGCTGCGTTCCGTTTGTTGACGGGGAACAACTTTCTTGTTTTCTTACGTTTGCCTTTGACGGCACGGCTCTTCCTCAAAAAAAATTTGAAACGGACTGCAATTCCGTTCGAGATTTTTTTACGCTCTTTGGCGACGAATTTGCAAATCAATACATCGCGTCAGACCCCGCAAACGCCACGCTTCATATCGAAGAAAACGGTTTTGAACTTCCGCCGCGCCTTTTTTTGACGGGCTTTGACGTTTCCGCTCTTTTTTCTCGATTCGATTTTCGCGTAGGCGACAGGCTCATCGCGTTTGTAAGGGATTGGGATTTGGGCGTTGTGGAAATTTATCCATTGAAACATTTTTTTCAAGAAAAAAAAGAGAACGTTCATTTTAGCGATTACGAACTTGCTCGCTCGTCTTGGTATCAAACGCTCGAAAATGCGCTTTTGGAAAGTTTTGACCGTTTAGGTCCGTGCGCAAGCATAGACGAGCAGTTGGCAAATGTTTTTTACGAAAATCGCGCAAAATTGTGCGTTCCGCTTTCAGGTTCAATCGGAGAGTTTTTGAACCGCTCAACGCGCGTGGGGCTTGAACTGTTTGGCGTGGAAACGCGGCTGTGGAGAGCGGGCGAAACCGTTCCCGCCGAAGTGTGCGGTTCATTTGACGACTTAATTTTTCCGTTTTACGACCTTCCCGAATCCGTCATTGAATCGTTTATAAAGGACGAGTTTTTTTCGCGCCATTCGTCGTCTGGACAAAAGGCGACGCTTTCCGACGAAGAGGCTCTCGCTCGGATTCTTCCTGATTTTATTGATTTTACAGATGACGAGTATAATTTTTTCTCGTTGCAAATAAAGCATATAAATGCTAAACTGCGAAAATCGTACAATTGGTTTGCAGATTTCGCATACGGAGATTTTAGACATCAAAGTCTCAAAGTCTACGAAAAAGTCCGCGAATTATTTTTTGAGTTGGATTGCTCCGACGACGAGTTCCGAAAAATGCCCCAAACCGAACTCATAACTCTTTCGCAACTTTTTTCGCATCTTACAAACATGATTGAATCGATTGCGGATTTGTGTGGCGAGGAGAACATTGTTTCCAAAGACGACGATTTGGAAACAATGCGCCTTTCTCTTGAGGGAATGGAATTCAATTTTGAAGATATACGTCCCATTCTCCTTGACGCATACGAAAAAATCGCGCGTGCAAGGTTTACCGTTGTAAACTAAAATGCAAGGTGGTGTTACAGAGAGTCTGCTGAGAGCGGTGGTTGAGTAGACCGAAGGTCGTATCGAAACCACCGTAGCGTAAGAAGATGGTGGTTTCGACAAGCTCAGGCCACCGCATATTGCTTACAGGTCAGCATACATTTTGTAACATCTCCAAATGCAAAAATAAAAGAAAACAGGGAGTTTTTTATGGACACAAAGAACGTTGCTGCGATTGCCCGTTCAATTCGTAGCCTGTCGATTGACGCTATACAAAAAGCGAATTCTGGTCATCCAGGATTGCCGCTCGGTTGCGCAGAACTTGCCGCGTTGCTGTACGGGGAAATCTTAAAGCACAATCCTGCAAACTCGCGTTGGATAGACCGCGACAGATTTGTTCTTTCGGCAGGACACGGTTCGATGTTGCTTTATTCCGCTCTTCATTTGTCCGGCTATAAAATCACCCTCGACGACATAAAATCGTTTCGGCAAATCGGCTCTCGCTGCCCTGGGCATCCAGAATTTGGGCAAACGGACGGCGTGGAAAACACGTCAGGTCCGCTCGGACAAGGAATCGCGATTGCTGTGGGCATGGCACTCGCAGAAACGATGCTTGCGGCAAAATACAACACCGCTTCTCACAAAATCATCGACCACTATACTTACGTTTTGACGGGCGAAGGTTGCCTTGAAGAAGGCGTTTCGAGCGAAGCGTGTTCGTTTGCGGGACACAACAAACTCGGAAAACTCATCGTTTTTTATGACGAAAACCGAATTTCAATCGACGGTTCAACAGACATCGCGTTTACAGAAGACATTGGCGCACGATTTCGCGCATACGGCTGGCAGGTATTGTCTGGCGATATGTACGACACCGAAAAAATCCAAAAACTCGTTTTGGAAGCAAAAGCCGAACGCGAAAAACCAACGCTCATAATGCTCAAAAGCGTTATCGGAAAATGCTCTCCAAAGGCGGGAACTTCCGCAGTTCACGGCGAGCCACTCGGAGAAGAAGCCGTCAAGCAGACAAAAATCAATCTCGGTTTTGACCCAGAAAAATTCTTTCAGATTGACCCGATTGCGCTCGAATATTTTGCGGAAAAAAAGGCGGAGTTTCAAAAAAAAGAAGACGATTGGAACGCGGAATTTGCGGCGTGGGAAAAAGAAAATCCTGAACTTGCAAACTGTTTTCGCGCATCTCTAAACGAAATTCAAGAAGAATCGAGCGAAAAAATCGACGAAGAGCCAAAATACGAAATTGGAAAAATGGTTGCAACGCGAACTGCTTCGGGCGACATGATTAACGCGCTTTGTGCAAAATATTCGCACATCGTTGGAGGCAGCGCAGACTTAAAAGGCTCAAACAAAGCGGGAATCAAAGACGGCGGCACGTACACAAAAGAAAACCGCGCGGGACGATTTATTGAATACGGCATTCGCGAATTTGCGATGGCTTCAATCGCGACGGGGCTTTCGCTTCACGGTGGCATTCGCCCGTTTGTTGCCACGTACCTCGTTTTTTCGGATTATATGCGACCTGCGATTCGACTTTCCGCGCTCATGGGAACGCCCGTGATTTTTGACCTCACGCACGATTCGATTTACGTGGGCGAAGACGGACCGACTCATCAGCCAATCGAACAACTCGCCTCGCTCCGCGCGATTCCGTCTTTGAACGTGCTTCGACCGGGAGATGCGGAAGAAACTGTTGAGGCGTGGAAAATCGCACTTGAAACAAAAAATGAGCCTTCCGTGCTTTCGCTCACGCGCCAAAACGTTGTTGTGTATCACAAAGACGACGAAAATTGGAAAAAAAATATGCGCCACGGAGCGTACGTTGTAAAAAAAGGTGCGCAAAATCCCGACGTAACGATTATCGCCACGGGAAGCGAAGTTTCGCTTGCGCTTGAGGCGGCAAAAAACGTTTCGGGAAAAAGCGTTCGCGTGGTTTCAATGCCAAACAAAAAGTGCTTTGAAGAGCAGTCGGATTCGTTCAAAGAAGAGATTTTGGGAAAGACTTCGCGCGTTATCGTTTGCGAGGCGGGCGTGCGTCAAGGCTGGGAAGGATTTGTCCGCGCCAAAAAAGACCTCTTTACGATAGACCGATTTGGCGCAAGCGGACCTGGAAAAAAAGTCGCCGAGTATCTCAATTTTACGGCAGAGTGCCTTGCCGCTTTGATTTTGCAAGATTAAAAAAACATTTGACAAGGGGCTAAAAGCCCCTTGTTTCAATTAGGCGAAGCCTTCGTTTTTGCGGCAAAAATCTGATTGTTCAGTCTGTCGAAATCGGGCGTTTTCTGTTATGATTTTTTCATGTTCGATTCGTTTCTTTCGCACGTTCTTGTGCTTTTGTTGCTTTTGATTTCTGCAATCAGAATCTTTTTTATAAAAAATCCGCGCATCGATTCCGTTACCCTCACGTCCCCGATAGCATTTCTCGTTTCGCTTTTGATTTTTTTTGTGTGGGGATTTCAGATTCAGACCGTGCTTGTTTCCGCGCTCGCGCTTTTATTTTTTTTGACGAATCTTCGTGCGCTTTTTAGACTTTCCGAAGAACTCGTTGTGGACGATTATTCGACTCCATTCAAAATTGCAACGATTTTTGAACTTTTTCTCGTTTTGGTTGCAATCGCGTTTGTTTTTTGGACTCGTCCCGTTCGTTACACGCCAAAGGATTACGGCGTTACCAAAACCGCGTTTGCGCTTTCGGGAAATTTTTTGTCGGGGTTCAAAAAAATCAAAACGATTTCTGAACTGTTTCACGGCGAGCGAGAAACGGGAACGCTGTCTGTTTACGAGCCTTCGGAAAAAATCGTTTGGGAAAACGATGGCTCGCTTTTTAACGCGCTTTCGGGCGACAAAACGTTCGTGGACGTAATCGAAGAATTTGAAAAAGACGAGCCAAAATCGGAATCGCTTTCGGAATCGGAAATCGAATCGTGGAATTTGCCGTTTGAATCAAACGAGATTTTTGAAGAAGTCGAAAACGAATTTGCGCACTTGCCCGTTCTTTTGTTTGTGGGAACGGCGCATGGCACGGCGGATTGCTACGAGCCGTATTTTTTGTTCCTTGCGCAAAAAGGATTTACGGTCATTGCGGCGGATTTTTTTCCGCCTGACAGTTCGATTTTTTCGGATTGGAAAGATTGGCGAACGTTTAGACGGATTTTTACGCTTTTGAAAATCGCGCCAAAAAACGCCAACGAAGAAGAAAAAAATCGAATCCTCGCGCTTGAAAAAGAGCAAAAAAAACGCGGCTACATCGCGCTTACGTCGCTTTTGCAAAAAGAAAACGCGGACGCGGCATTTTTTTATCTCACGGAAGGACTCGATTTTGAAGAAATCAAAGAAATCTCAAAGTCCGCAAAAGACTCGGCGGTCGGTTTTTTCTCTCTGAATCGAATCGACGAATACAAAACGCTTGGCTACGGCTTTATTGAGCAAACCGACGTGCTTCTTGCACAATTTTTAGGTTTTGAACGCGACAAAGAATTTTTTATTCCAAGATACGCGGCGTTCAAAACGATTCAAAGCATTGAACCGCAATATTCCGCGTTCAAAGCAGCAAAAAATCAAAAAAATAAAAATAGGGAGGCAGAATGAATTTACTCGAACTCGACTCGTTTTTTAATTCCATTTTGAAAAAGGAAAATTTTTCCAAAGACATCGCGCTCAACGGCATTCAAATTCAAAATTCCGCTCCAAACAAAAAAGAAATCCGCAAAGTGGCGTTTGCCGTGGACGCATGCGAGGAAACGGCAAAAAAAGCGGCGGAGCAAAACGCCGACGTGCTTTTTACGCATCACGGGCTTTTTTGGGGCAGATGCCAAACGATTACGGCAGGACATTACAAACGCATTGCCGCGTTCATAAAAAACGACATCGCGCTCTGCTCGTATCATATTCCGCTTGATGCAAACGAAGAAGTCGGAAACAATTTTGGACTTGCCAAACAGATTTTTCTCAATGACGTGCGCCCGTTTGGAAAATGGAAAGGCATGACGCTTGGTGCGATTGGATTTTTGCCAGAACCGCTTTCGCTCGATTCGCTTTCTCGTGCGCTTTTTCATGAAGGCGGGCAACCGCTCCACATTTTGCCGTTTGGAAAAAAACTCGTTCGCTCCGTTGCAATAATTTCTGGTGGCGCGGGCGCAGATTTTGAGCAAGCGATTGAAGCGGGCGCAGACGTTTTTGTTACAGGCGAAATCGGACACGAGGAATTTCACGCCGTGGAAGAAGCGGAGTTCAATGTAATTGCGGGCGGGCATTACCGAACAGAAACGGTTGGAGTTTCGCTCATGCAAAAAAAAGTCGAAAAAGAACTCGCGCTCGAAACGATTTTCATAGATTCCCCGACAGGACTTTAGGAAATCATTTGACATTCCCCGCTTTCCCCTCAAATCTCCGAATCTATGCTATACTCTCCCTATGGGCAAGACGATTTTCGACGCGATGGACCCCAAGATGGCGGCTCATGGACGACGACTTTATGACCGTCGTGTTCGGCGAGGACAAGAATCTGGCCGAGTTTCTTCTGAAAATTCCGCTTTCCCGCGACGATTTGCGTGTCAAGAGCGTAATGACGCAAAAGGAGAAACGCAATCTGTTCGGTCGCTCCGTGCGACTTGACATCGTGGCGGAGGACACGGCGGGCAAAATCTACAATGTGGAAGTTCAGCGTGCCGACAAGGGAGCGGTTGCCCGACGCGCGCGGTACAACCTTGCCATGCTCGACAGCCACACGCTCAAAAAGGGCGAAGATTTTTCCGCGCTGCCTGAGACGTACATCATTTTTATCACGGAAAATGATTATTACGGGTTGGGCAAACCGCTCTACCGAATCAAGAAAACGGTCGAGGGCACGGATTTACTTTTTGACGACGGCTGCACGATACTCTATGTGAACGGTGCGTATCGTGGCGATGACGCAATCGGGTGGCTGATGCACGATTTTTGCGAACAGAGCGCGGACAACATGCACTACGGCGAGATTGCCGAGCGAGTGCGATTCCACAAGCAAGAAGATGAAGGAGGCAGGGCTATGTGCAGGATTTTTGAAGAATACGGTGAAGAACGAGTTGCAGAGCGAAACCTTGAACTCGTGGAAAAACTTCTGTGTCAGAATAAACTTACAGTTGAGGAAATTGCAGATATAGCAGATGTTCCATTAGAGCAGGTGCGGCAGATGGCGCAGAAGATTACAGCTCCCGTGATGGCATAAAGGATGGCTATGGGCGGATTTTTAAGAGAACACACCGAAGAAGAGATTGCTGAATCTCATGCGGAAGCAGCAGCATTGCTTTATCAGAGGTTAGCCCCTGACTGCTCATTGCCATTTGAGCTTATAGTCAAAATCAGCAGATTTATGCATGATTTCAGCAATGAAGTCAGGGCAACTGCAATTGCGAGTGCAAAAACTGATATTGCGAAAAAGTTGATACTCCAAAACAAATTGTCTCCAGAGGACATTGCCGCTGTGACGAAAGTGCCGCTGGAGCAAGTTGAGCAGTTTGCGCAAAAACTCGCCGTTACCGTGTAGGCATTTCCCGCAAGTATCGGCTGACTTCCACCGCCACTAGATACCGAACTTATCGCGAACAAGGGACTAAAAGTCCCTTGTTTTTCCGCAAATTCTCAAATTTTTTCCCTAAATTCCCCCACAAACCGCGCAATCTGTGCTATACTACCCTTATGCGACAGCGAATCGGGAGCGGAAGCGGCTTTTACGGCGAAAAAAATGCAAAAAATCTCACAAAAACACTCGGCTTGCCATGCGCCCGCGCGTTTTGGTCAGCGGACGCTTTTTATTTATACACGGCGCGGCTTTACTAAGAAAACAACGGTTTAAAGGAGGACTGAATGGCAAACATCGTATTCAACAAAATCATTTTTGACACGCGCGAGGGCTACGAGGCGTTCCTGCGCGGACACGACAAGGCGGCGGGCTTCTCGCTCGGCTGGGTCATTCCGCAGCCACAAACGCGGGACGAGTGCGAGGCGAAGTATGTGCTTCCGCCAGAAAAGGAAATCGCGAGAAACAAGAAGCCGTGGCTTGACATACTGCGCTGGCAGCGCGACCACTGGGGCGTAAAGTGGGATGCCTATGATGATATAGACGAAAACGATGAGCATATTGGCTTCTTCCGCGATGAGAGCTGCACGATAGCGTTCAACACGCCGTGGGACCCGCCCTTTCCCGTGTACGAGCGGATGGCAGAGCAGGGCTTTTGCTTTTCGTACACATGGACGGCAGAGCTTGATGGCGGCTACAGCGGGAGCGGTCACGTAGCAGACGGCGAAGTGGTCATCGATGAGCAGCACTTTGAGAGCTTGGAGAACAGGCTCAAAAAATGATTGAAAAGCTGTGTCAAAATTCCCCTTGCAATTTTTCCGCATCTGTGCTATACTGTTCTTATGTTCAGTTTGCGTGCTAGCGATTCCATGGGAATCATAAATACCTATACACTCGTACCCCCCCCCATTTACTAGTCGCACGCACATTCATCAATACAACAGATTCTCACTCTCACAAAACCGCACGGAACGGCACAGTTCGTCATCGTGCGGCGTTTTTGTTTTCAAACGCGGTGGTTGAGCCAGTCAAGACCACAATTTTCTGCAAGGTCATTTGCACATTGTCTGCGGCAAGCGCAAATGACTGCAAATCAAAAAGGGGGATACCACTATGGCTAAAAAGTACACTTGGAATGTAAAACTTCGCCCCAATGCGTTCACGCCCGACAACGACCGCGACCAGCTTGCGGACGTTGAGCCGAACGGCGCGACCAAGCACGACGAGGATGTGGCGGACGCAATCATCGCGGGCGGGCAACGGTGCTTTGCATACCCGCGCAAATGGTCTTTGTACGCCCGTGCAAAAGGGCTTTGCAGGGGCTTGCAAAACTGATTTGAAAACAACTTGCCCGCGCCCCTGCAATCATAAGACGCGAAAACATGGAGAAAAGAACATGGAAAGAAAAAAGAATAAAAGAAAGGAGTTTCCTTTTGTGGAATTGACTGCCACCGCTATGCAAGAAACACATGAAAAAGTGTTGAATGATAAAAAATACGGAAAGGAATTTCTGCTGATAAAGGAAATTCTTTGCAAAGAGGAATACAAGCTGAACACGGACATCAATATCATTGCGCTAAAAATCGCTCTTATTGATGTAACGAACTCTACGCATATTTCCCAGCACAAGAAAAAAATCTCCCTGTACGCCCTTGCAGAAATCATACAGAACATTCCGAATATTGATGAGCGGATAGAAAAAGGCGATGTGTCCGTCGTGAATGATATAGCGAAAGCAACTGCTACATATCCATATCAGCGGAATTTCTTTTCGTTTGCCTCAAAATACTGCCACTATCACAGTCTGTTTGTCTATGGTCATGACTATTATCCCATATATGACACTGTGGTGAGCAAAAACCTGTATCGTTATGAGCCGCATTGCAAAAAAGGTGAGCCTGAAAAATGGCGTAACTCGATACGGTATGACTTATACAAAGAACAGATAGATAAGGTGCTTGCAAATTACAAACTCATTGCACCAGAAAAAGATGCACCATATACAGAGTTTGACCACTTTGTTTGGTATCCCTATCGCAAAGATGATGGGGATAATCAAGAGTAAAAAAACTTTCGGCTGCTCCTAAGAGGATCTCCCGAAGATTTTACCGCCGTCGGCGGTTCGCCTTGCAAAACAGGCTATCTTACTTGCTTGCGGTGAAATCCCGCGAGAAGTACAACGGAGGAATACAGAACTATGGCATACACAAAACCACAGGTTGTTGCACAGAACAGTGCAAGCGGAAGCTACGCGGCGGGATGTCCGTCTAACAATGCAAATGGCTACTATGAATGCAAAGAGTGCGAACGCACATCTTAGGCATTCTAGACCGTGCGATGCACAATATGGTAGGCAAAGCCCCGCCATGTAAAACAATGCGGGCTGGATTTTATTTATTGTAGGTAAAAGAATGAGATTAGGAATGGTTATAACCATTGGTGGTTGGCAAGCAAAATGCATCGGTTTGATTGATTCTGGCAAATACTGCTATGCGATTTTTAAAAATCTTCAGGATAATATACTAAAAGTATGCTTTTATGCGGGTAAAGATATTGCCGCGGAACAAAACGAACTGACTTTTATCCCTGTTCATTGGGAAGAGGTCAAAAATCCACAGACCGATTATTGGGAAACATTAACGGCGGCGTATATGGGCGAGTTTGATAAAATTGTTGATTCAAAACTTTCAATGAAAAAAAGAGGTTAATAATATGCTTTACCGACAGAAAAAAGATGCTCATATCCGAATCTCAAACGCGCACGGCTACATTACAAGCACAGGCTTGAACAAACGCACCGAAGTTGACGAAAGCGGCAGCGTGTTTTTGGGGGCATTGAGCCATGAGCCGCAGTCACTCGAACAACTTGCGGACAAATTGCTTGAAACTTTTAGGGGCGTTGACCGCGAGACGATTCTGCCCGATGCGCAGGAGTTCTACGACAACCTTGTTCGCGAGGGCTTTTTGGTCAAGGGCGAAAGTGAGACGGAGCTTGACGCGCACGACACCAGCTTGTGTAATGTTCAGCCGCCATACACGAGCGACAGCATCAACTTCTACCTTCCCGGACTTGACAGGGACTTTCTCAATTTCTATGTTCACTTTGCAAAATACACGCGACTTCATGCGGAACGCTTTATGCCCAACACGCGCATAGCATCATTTTACGGAACTTTCAAAGGCGCAATTTGGGCGGGAGGGCGCGTCACGGTGGGTACAAATCCTTCGCCCATAGACATGGAGGACGCTATTCATAGGATTAATGACGCGGGGGTAGCCGTGCGTTATACATTCACAAACAGTGTGCTTGAAGAGCGGCATTTAGGCGACACATTCTGCAATCTTGCGATGGAACTTGCAAATAACGGAAAGAACGAAGTTTTGGTTAATTCACCGATTTTGGAAAATTATCTTCGCAAGCAGTACCCGAATTTCAAATTCATTCAGTCAATCACTGCCGTGGAACGCAATGTTGACAGAATAAACGAAGCAACGAAAAAGTATGATTTGGTTGTGATTGATTGGAGGGATAACAGAAATTTTGACTTTCTTGAAAAAATTAAAAACAAAGATAAAATTGAAATTCTGGTGAACAGTTATTGTCCAAAAAACTGTTCATTCTCAAAGAAGCACTACAAAAATATTTCCCTTATAAATTGCTACCAAGGAAATTCCTCAGAGGGAAAATGCCTTGTGCAGAACCGTGTCGGACACCAAGGATTTTACGATGTCCTCGAAAAAAACAAGGAAGTCGCTCTTACCTTTGATGACGTGTATGGTCGTTATTACGATATGGGATTCAGACACTTTAAGCTTGTCGGCAGGGAAGAGCCAGCTTTCAAACCTTTTGAAGCACTGTTGTATTATTTTTCAAAGCCAGAATTTCGCGAGCGTACAAGTAGCGATTTGGCAGCAAGCTACATTGAGTATCTGATAAAAGTTCACGGCGGGAACATAGTGCCAGAGCTTGATACGCCTATAAAGGTAACTCAGTAAATGAGTATTACGGATAACACATGAGCGGCACAAGTCAAAATCAAAAAATGACCAGTATCTCCCTAGAAATCTCAAACCCCTGCAACGAACGGTGCGTCCACTGCTACCGCGTGTGCGAGGGAACGAAGCGCGGATTTCTGCGATTTCTGTTTTAGTCCGCACATCACGGCAAATCACGGGGAACTTGGGAAAGTGGATGGGGAGTATTGTAGGTTTGTGTCAGTGCGCCGAAACTTCGCGCAGATACTGGACGCAGTGCTGGCGGCGAGGGATAAGGCAATATGAACTTACAGCAGCTGGTACATAAAAATGCAGTTCGTGTCATAGTCGGGCTTAAGGTGGGCGTGGATGTAGGCTTCCATCTCTGGCGGAAGCCTGCTGAAACCGAACGAGCCGTAATGCTCAAGCAGCTCGTCTTCGGGGAGCGCATAGATGTGAATCGCCTGAATGCCGAACAGTTCCGCGCCGTACTTCACCGTGGGAATGATGAAGCGGCGGAACACCTGTTCGCCCAGCCGCTTGATTTCTGGGTACTTTGCGCGGTAGGCGGAATTGACCGCAAAGTTGGAAAGTTCCACGGACGGCACAGTGTACTTGCTTGCATCGTCGTCGCCTGTGCCTTGCTCTTTGAGCGTGAACGAGCCAGTGCGCAGGGAAAAATACGCGGCAATCTCGTTCGTTCCCTTGTCGCGCACAAGGTAGGTGCGGTTGCCGCCGTTGTATTCCTCTGGCTCCGCCATCAGTTTGAGGTAGCGTTCAAGCCCCTTACCCGTTTCCTTTTCTACAAAAAAGGACTTGATTTCCTCAAGGTTTTGCGTGGTTGCAATCAAATGCTCATACTTGAATTTTTCGTTTTCAATCGGCGCAAGCAACATACAATCCCCCTAGTACGATGGTGTGGCAAGCACTCGGCGGCGGGTGACTTCATCAAGGCTATCAAGCCACTTCTTGTTTTCTTCGTCAATCTCGCGGTCAAGCTCGGTAAAATCGGGCTTGGGCGTGTTGAG
>ERZ842401.459-NODE-459-length-59293-cov-4.538252_pt1 | contig 59293 bp, 57 predicted proteins | sample MGYA00521270_ERZ842401 | MGnify/ENA primary metagenome ERZ842401 (study PRJEB31892, sample SAMEA3878208) | bioreactor metagenome | biome: Moose rumen | place: Sweden | collected 2011-10 | study: EMG produced TPA metagenomics assembly of the PRJEB12797 data set...
CCGTGAAGGAGAAGCTATTGCTTGGCATGTCCGTCAAATTTTAAAGGTACCTGATGAGAAAATATATAGAATTGAATTTAATGAGATAACTCCAAAGGCCGTAAAATATGCCGTTGAACATTCAAGACAAATTGATATGGATAAAGTTAAGGCGCAGCAGACAAGGCAAATTTTAGATAAATTGGTGGGCTACAAGCTTTCACCTGTATTGTGGAAGGAATTGGGTAATTATCGGCTTTCGGCGGGCAGAGTTCAATCTGTTGCACTGAGGATGATTTGCGAGAGGGAAGAAGAAATTGAAGCTTTTGTTCCTGAGGAGTATTGGTCAATACATACGCTTATGGTAAAAGGTAATGAAGGAACTTTTGAGGCTGAATTATCAAAAATAAAAGGCAAAAAACCGGAGATTAAAAATTCCGAAGAAGCAAATAAAATAGTCGATTACCTGAAAAATCCGACTACAAAATTTGAGGTTTCAAACGTAACTCATAAAACTACAAAGCGTAAACCGACTGCGCCTTTTATAACATCAACGCTTCAGCGTGAAGCCAGTTCAAAACTGGGTTACGGAGTTCAAAAAACAATGCAGATTGCCCAAAAACTCTATGAAGGCATTGAACTTGAAAGCGGGGCTGTAGGGCTTATCACCTATATGAGAACCGATAGCGTAAGAATTTCAGATGATGCGCAAAATATGGCAAAGGATTTTATTCTTAAAAATTATGGTGAAGAATATTATCCGAAAACTCCCAATATCTACGTAAAGGGTAAACAAAATGTTCAAGATGCCCACGAGGCAATCCGCCCCGCATATCCTGAAAGAACTCCCGATAGTATAAAGCAATATTTGTCAAATGAGCAGTATCGTTTATATAAATTGATTTGGAATAAATTTATGTCCTCACAAATGGAGTGTGCAACTGTTGCAAATAAAGCGGTAGAAATAACAGCAGGTGATTACACATTAAGGGCTTCAACAAGCAAGGTGACTTTTGACGGATTTTTAAAACTCTACAATGACACATTGGATGAAGATGAAAATAAAGAAAAAGAAGTTGAAAAAATTCCTGATTTGAATAAAGGTGATAATTTAACTTGTTGCAAGGTTGAACCTAAACAACATTTTACTCAGCCGCCTCCAAGATATTCAGAAGCTACACTTGTGAAAGCTCTTGAAGAATATGGTATAGGCAGACCGTCAACTTATGCATCAATTATTACAAAAATCCAAACCAGAAAATATGTTGAAAAGAAAGATAAAGCTTTAATTCCGACGCTTCTTGGCAGAACTGTTGCAAAGCAGTTATGTAAACAGTTTACGGAAATTATGGATTATAAATTTACTGCCGGCATGGAAAGTAAATTGGATAAGATAGCAGAGCAAAAAGCTGTGTGGACAAAAGTTTTAAAAGATTTTTATGAGCCTTTTATTGTAACTGTTGATAATGCGATGAAGGAAGGTAAAAAAGTACTTGTTGAAAGCGGTATTACCTGTCCTAATTGCGGAAAACCAATGGTTTTGAGGACCAGTAAATACGGTAATCAATTCTTAGGCTGCTCGGGTTATCCTGAATGTAAAACAATAATGTCTATGGATGTTCTCAGTGACAGACTTTCTTCTCAGGATTCTGAGGAAGATGTGGAAAATAAAGAGCCTGAAATATGTACTGAAAAATGCGAAAAATGCGGCGGGGATATGGAGTTTAAGATGGGACCGTACGGCAAATATCTTGAATGTACCAACCCCGAATGCAGAAATCGTAAGCCTTACAGACGTTCAACAGGGGTAAAATGTCCTAAATGCGGTAAGGGTGAAATAGTTGAAAGAAAATCAAAACGCGGAACCGTATTTTACGGTTGCAGCAGCTACCCTGATTGTGATTTCGTGCTTTGGAACGAGCCGACAGGGGATGTTTGCCCTGATTGCGGGGCCCTTTTGGTTAAAAAAATATTAAAAAACGGAGAGCAGATAACTTGTTCAAATCGCTCTTGCGGGTATAAAAAAGAAATTACGTCGGGGGGAGAAGAAAATGCGTAAATTTGCGCTTATCGGTTATCCTTTAGGTCACTCTTTATCTTGCCATATCCATAATGCGGGATTTAAAAGTTTAGGTATTGACGCAAGTTATGAACTTCTTGAAACTTCGCCTGATGATCTTGTTGACAGATTAAAACTGATGAAACACGAAAATTATGAAGGCTTTAATGTAACTATTCCGTTAAAATTACCGATGGCACTTTTTGTAAATGAAGTTGATGCTTATGCGGATTTAGCTCGTGCAATTAATACGGTGAAGATTTTACCTGATAAGTCAATGCAGGGGTATAATACTGATGTTATGGGATTTAAAAGGGCTATTCCTTCCGACATATCTTTGAAGTGTAAAAGTATTGCGATATTAGGTACGGGCGGGGCAGCTCATGCTGCAATTACTGCGCTTGCCGAATGCAAAGTTTCAAATATTGATTTATTTACAAGAAACATTCCGAATTCTATTGATTTGATAGGTTATTTCAGAAGAAAATTTCCTGAGATTGAATTTAATGTTTACTTAATTGAACATATTCGTGACCTGTCAAAATACGATATGATAGTAAATGCAACACCTATAGGTATGCTCGGGCATAGTGCCGACTTAATGCCTCTTGAAAAAAATGCAATGACAACAATTAACAAAAATTGTGTAATATACGATATAATCTATAATCCTAAAAAAACTTTATTATTAAAAGAAGCCGAAAAATTAGGGTTAAGAACGATTGGCGGGCTTGATATGTTAATTTATCAAGCTGTTTGCGCTCAAGAATTGGGGTTTAATAAAACTCCGGATTTTGACAAGATGAAAATTGCTGCATTAGAAAATATGTAAATAATAATTTTTATCCCGTTATTTATATCAATATTTCATCCGGTTCTATGCCTACAATTACAATTGGCACTGTTGGGTTTGATCTTCCTTCTCTAATTACATTTGCAACTTCATTTTCAAACCAAGCAACACCGGCATCCATTTTCATACACATTGCCCTGGTTGGTATAATTTCTATACCAACATCTATATCATCCCTTAAAAAGAAAAAAGTATGTTTTACATGTAAATCATATGCTACACTAAAATATTTACCAAATTGTACTTCTACAGCAATTTTATCTTTAACAAAATCAACCTGATTATTTGTCGGATGAGGTACAAACCCTTTTTGTATAATAATATTCTTCTGTTCTTCTTTATCTCTAATTAAAGCAATTTCTCTTGCTGTGGGAATGTCGCCGGTAACAAAATAATGTGTTTTATAGGGTACCCAATTTTTAGGCAGCAAAATTCTTTCAAATTCTTTATTCAAAGCCTTCTGATCATAAAGTCTTTTACCCTTACAATTTCTGGCATTACTGCATTTAGTATACTTATTAGCATCAATACTTTTAATTGTGTTTTCAACCTCTGACCATTGTTCTAATCTATGAACTTGTAAATACTCAAAGCCATTAAGATGACTGTACAAGTTGGCGATTTTCATTCATACCTCCCCACTCCAGCGGTATTTGCGCTATTTTATCCGTTGATGACGGCTTCCATATTGTCTTATATATAGGGCGCATCTCAAGTTTATCATTTTTTAAATCATTTATCCTTTTTAAACCAATATCAACATATTTTTGTTCTAATTCGGTTCCAAAAGCATTACGATTATTTTTTAATGCCGCAATTAAAGTTGAACCGACACCGGCAAAAGGATCATAAACAATATCGTCTTCATTTGTAAGTGCCAAAACACACCTTTCTGCCAATTCAACCGGAAACTGACATGGATGATCTACTTTTTCCGGATGATTATTCTTAACATTTGGAATATCCCAAATACATTTTTCCCAATCATCTGCCAGCCTTTCAATCGTCATTTCCCATACATCTTCAGGATTTTTTCCTTTAGGGTTGCAGCTATATTGACCTTTTTTATCACCTTTAAAATATTTTTTGCCGGGATACTTGGAAGGAATTCTTACATCATCCAAATTAAATGTGTAATGATTACTTTTCGTAAACCATAATATTGTTTCGTATCTTCCGCTAAATCGTTTTTTACAGTGTAAGCCATGACCAAAATGCCATATTATACGATTTCTTAAATGAAAATTTAAATTTTTGAATAATGGGTAAAAATATATATCTAAAGGGTAAACTTCGCCATCATCCACGAAATTGCCTACTTGCCAGCAAATACTCCCGTCATCAGACAATATTCTCTTAAATTCCGATAACAACGATGTAAAATAATTTAGATATGCCGTTATATTCATTTTTGTTTCGTATTCTTTCCCCATATTATAAGGTGGTGAAGTTATGATTAGTTTCACGGAATTTTCAGGAATTGTCCTGCAAAAATCAATTGCATCTTGACATTTATATTGATAATTAAGTATTTCCATACTAATCTTTTCCTCTACTAACAGAAATATTAAACTAACAATGCTATATTTAATACTGAATCAAATAATTTTTTGTGTGAGTTACGTACACAAATCTTCTTAAAAATATTTTAATTAAAAAATACCGTTATAGCAAACTGATAAATTTTTGTTAAAATATTTAAACAATTTTTATTAATAAAATTTCTTAAAATTTTCTTTACACGATATAAAGATTATGTGAGGAAATTTAAGTTTGACTAAATTTCAGTTTATAATGTTAACATAGATTGGAACAGTAACGGAGACATTAAAATGGAAACAGTAGATAAGATACTTTCAAGACTTGATAACGCAGATAACACAGTTAAAAATTCGGTAGAAAATGAACTTGTAAATATGGGTTCAACTCTTTTACCGGAGTTGGTTGAGGAATTGCAGGTAGTAAAAGGTATTAAACGCGGAGTTGTTGCAATGACTTTGATCAGGTTAGGCTCAGCCTCTGTTGAATATTTGAAAAAAGCTGCACGTGATAATAAAGATTTTGAATGGGTTGCACAATACTTAATCAGAGAAATTCAAGGTGTTGCTGCATAAGTATTTAGAAAATAAGATTTGATGTTAAAAAAGATATCATTTTTGAATGGTATCTTTTTTATTGTTATAATCAGAAAATGAAAAGAGCTTTATTTTTTTATATAACATTGGGATTGGTGATTTTAAGCATATCTCTTGCGGTAAGTAATTTTGATTTTGACCTTTGGGCAAGATTAATTGCGGGGATGGGTGTGATTGACGGCCATCACGTTTTAAAGAATGATTTTTTATCTTATACTCCGGTTCATACTTGGTATGACCACGAGTGGGGTTCCGGGGTTATTTTTTATTTCTTTTTAAAGCATTTTGGCGGGTACTCATTAATATTTTTACAAGCTGCTTTAATGTTTGGGATATTTTTTACGTTGAGTCGAATAGTTAAGCTGAGAGGGACAAAATCTCCTTATAATATTGTTTTTTATCTTGTCGGATTGTTATCTGTAATCCAAACTTTGAATAATCCTATAAGATGTCATATGTTTAGCTTTTTATTTTTCTCAATTTTTCTTTATATACTTGAAAAAGCAAGGCGGGGAAGCCAAAAACTTGTTTATTTACTTCCGTTAATGACCATTTTTTGGAATAATATCCATGGTGGGATTGTATCGGGTATTGGATTAATTTTGATTTTTGCGACAGGTGAATTTTTGAACAGAAAACCTGTCAAGCATTATTTAATCTCGTTTTTATTATCATCTTTGGCGCTGATAATTAATCCGTGGGGATTTGAATATATAAAATTTTTATTGATGGCAAATACCATGCAAAGGGTTCATATTGCCGAGTGGTGGAGTATTTTTCATAAAATTCATTTAAAAAGACATTTGTTATTCAAATTCTTTATGTTTTCCATAATTGTTTTGGAAGCTTTAAATTTAAAAAAATACGGCAAAAATTTTAAAGATTTATACGAAAAAGAAGATAAAGTAAAATGGATTTTATTTTTTGTGACAATTTATTTGGGAATTTCACATCTAAAATTAATGCCGTTTTTTGTAATTTTTGCGATATGTTATGCGTACGATGACTTTTATAAATTAATCGAAAATGTAAAACTTCCAAACTGGAAAGAAAATGCAATTTATTCGGTTTTGATTTTGACGTCGTTACTTTCTTTTGTTGTGAAGGATTTCAGTTTGCCTGTGAATTACAGTGCCTATCCTGTCAGAGAGGTGGAATTTGTAAAAATTAACAATTTAAAAGGCAAACTATTGGTTAATTTTGGGCTTGGTAGTTATGCATCTTATAAACTTTATCCTCATAACAAAATATTTATGGACGGTAGATATGAAGAAGTATATTATGACTTTATGGTTCCGATGTTAAAAAGATTTTATTTGGGAGAAGCAGGCTGGAATGATATTTTAATTGAATATACTCCTGATGTTATGATACTTGAACAATATTACCCTGTTTTTGACCATTTGGCTAATTCAAATGATTGGCGATTGGTGTATAAAGGTAATAAATTCGGCGTTTTTGTAAAAAGCGGTGAAGTTAGAGATAAATATGTAATGCCGACAGACGATTTAAATTATTACAAAAGTAACCTTTTTGAAACAGAAATAGATTTGAGGAAAAATGAAAAATAATAACGGACTAAGTTACGCGTGTTTATTCGGAGGCGGGGCAATAAGAGGGATGGCCTTTATTGGGGCAATTAAAGCGTTGGAGGAATTGGGAATTAAGCCTTCAAAATTTGCCGGTTCTTCAGTGGGTTCAATAATTGCGGTGATGTATGCTTTTGGATATACTTCCGAGGAAATAAAAGAAAAATTTATAGATGTGAATTTTAATTTGTTCAAAGATATTCAATTCAGATTTGGAAAAACTCCTGCGCTAAGTAAGGGCAACGTCTTTCTTGATTGGGTTCGGGAAATTGTGGAGGAAAAATTCTACGACAAAGATGCTGCACCAAATGAAAGAAAACCCGTAACATTTAAAGATTTAAAAGAAGATTTGGTGATAATTACAACTGATATTGAAAATTTTAAATGTCAGGAATTTTCAAAATACACAACTCCTGATTATGAAATAGCATCAGCTGTCAGAATTTCCTGTTGTATGCCGGGGTTAATGAAGCCGATGGAATATGAAAATAAATTGCTTGTGGATGGTGATTTGCAAAAAAGTGTTCCGATGTGGCAGTTATCAAAAACTCTTTTGAATTCAAAAGAAAGAATTTTGGAATTAAGGCTTGAAGGCACTTGCGGTAAAGATGGCGAAGTTTCAAACGGTATTGATTACGCTAATGCTGTTTATAGTTGTATGACATCAATTTCATCAGATTTTATTTCAAGAACTTATGGTAAACGTGACAAATTTGATTATATCATTGTGAATACGGGCGATATTTTACTTGTTAATTTTAATATAGCGCGTGAAGAAAGAGAGCAATTGATACAGGCTGGTTATGAACAAACGCTCAGCTATTTTAAAAATGTTTTACCATCAAAGAAAAAGGCCATTGTTGAAAATTATAATATTATTCATGGACACTTGCTCAGAATTTTTAATGCACTAAAGGTAAATAATTTCAAACTTGCAAAGGTTAATATAGGTGAGCTTTTTATCAATCTAATTGAGTTGTATAGAATAATTGATTTAGATGATTTTAAGAAAATAAAGAATTTTAAGGATATGTTTTTTGGCAATTACAAAGAGCTTGGAATTTTGGGAATTTCAAAATTGAAAAATTCAAAAATGGTTAAATCAGAATTGAAAAATATTATATATTCTGTAGAAGAAAAAATTGAAGAATTAAATGGTTATATAAAATTATTTGAATAAATTAATTTAAAATGGAAAGGGGCTCATCGCCCCTTTCCATTCTTGAATAAAATGAACATGAAACAGTATTTTCAACTGTTATTATAATTATACCCATGACTTTCCATGTCCTAACATTTCTTAATAATATGTGGCAAAAAATATGTTTATGGGTTTAAATATATGTGTATGCATGTTTTAGGGATATCAGCGCGAATAAAAGGTATATTAAGGCGTGACAATAATAAGCCTGCCAAGGTTGAGCGCACTCAAATTAAAGAAATGCCCTCTGATACTTTAGTATTAAGTAATAAAGCGCAAATGGTAGTAAATCCCGGTGAAGATAAAATCTACCGTGCGATAGGGCAATCGGAGTTTGAAGCATTGCTGAGAGGGGATACGATTTTTTCAAGCGGTTATGTGACAAATAACCCGAAAGGCTGGATGGGAACTGATTGGAATACAGGGTTTCACTGCGAAAGTAATGAATGCTATTTTGTTACTTTTAAAAATGAAAATTTGCCTTTTGTTGGTTCAAGAGATTTTTGGAACGATCCAAGACTCGGTGTAAACGGCTATACAATTGATAATGTTGAAAATATCAGAAAAGGTTTTAATGTCCATGGTAAGCTTGTTTTTGCACGAAATTTTAAAGATGCACAATTGCATGACAGAAAACTAAAGTTCGAAGATATAAGAGCTAATTTACGCATTTTGGCAAGAAATAAAGATGAAGTATTAAGGCGTGAAGCTTGGGATAATTTAACAAGTTATGTAAAAGAATTCCCAAAAATAGTGAAGGATTCTTTACCTTTTGTTCATTTAAAAAGTGCTGAAGATTTAAAAAATTACGCCATTTTGATTTGCGAATCTGATAAAAAAGAAAACATGACGTTATTGCATGATGTAATTAAAAACTTTATTAAATCGGATGTGTTCCCGCCTCATGTTATTTCTCTTTATATAGGTAAACATGGTTCGTCTGAAGATATTCCTATTCTTATTGATTTATTAAACAAGTTTTCTTACCATGATAAGATGGAATACCAGGCTTTAAATTTAGGAAAAACAATTTCAACACTTTCTGACGGCAATATTCAAACTAACAAGCTTATATTCAAATCTTTGCTTTCTGTAAATCCTACGAAATTAAATGTGCTTTCTACTTATTTTACTGCGTTTAATTCTGATGGTTCAAAAATAGGTGTATTCAGAAAAATTTTGGGGAAATGTAAACCTCTTTCAACTGCTTGTGCCGATAATTTAAACTACAACATGGCTGTTACGCGTTGTGCTTCTGAATTAGCAAAATTTGGTGATATGTCAGACATAATGCTGCTTGAGCACTTTATTGATAAAGCTAATCCTCAACAATGTCCTTCGGATGCGGTTTACAAGGCGATTAATTCAATTGTGAAAAGATTTCGTGCAATATAAAAAGGTATCCCGTAAAAACAGATACCTTTTAAGATTTGCCCTGGGCCAGACTTGAACTGGCACTGGATTTAACTCCAACCGGATTTTAAGTCCGACGCGTCTACCGATTCCGCCACCAGGGCACAACCTGATGATACGTAAAAAATAACTCATTGTCAAGCCAAAATTATATATCTACATCCTTCATCATATCAACGAGCGTTTGAATGGTAGTTTCCATAGTAACGCTGTCAGATGTCCTTTGCTGCAAAAAGCCGTTAACCTGCGGCATCATCTGGATTGCGGTGTCAAGTTTTGGATTTGAACCCGGCTGATACATTCCAACGTCAATCAAATCTTTGTTTTCTCTATATAATGCAAGAATTTTACGCATTTTTGCCGCCGCTTCCTTATGTTCAGGTGATGCAATCGAGCTCATAAGCCTTGAAATGCTTCCCAAAACATCAATCGCAGGATAATGGTTGGATTCGGCGACTTTTCTTGATAAGAAAATATGTCCGTCAACAATCCCTCTCACCGTATCAACGATAGGATCCGAAATATCGTCACCCTCCATTAATACTGTATATAATGCCGTAATTGAGCCTTTAGGACTATTTCCTGCTCTTTCCAATACTTTTTGAAGCCATGAGAATATAGATGGCGGATAACCTTTCATCGTAGGCGGTTCGCCTGTTGAAAGTCCTACTTCACGACCTGCCATTGCACAACGTGTTACTGTATCTGTCATAAGAAATACCTTTTTCCCTTGGTCTCTAAAATATTCGCAGACGCTTGTTGCAGTGAGAAGTGCCTTTTGTCTTATTAAAGGCGGTTTATCTCCTGTCGAACATACAAGGACAGACTTTTTCATACCTTCTTCACCAAGAGAATCTTCAACGAATTCTTTAACCTCACGGCCGCGTTCACCGATTAGTGCCATAACGTTTACGTCAGCATCCGAATTTCTTGCAATCATGCCAAGCAAGGTACTTTTGCCGACTCCGGAACCCGCAAAAAGTCCGAGCCTCTGTCCGCAGCCCATTGTCATGCAAGAATCAATAGCCCTTACGCCCGTTGAAAACTGTTCGGTAATAATAGGCCTTTCAAACGGCCCCGGAGGCGGGCCTTCAATTTGACGCCACATTGCACCTGTCGTATCTAAAGGTCTCCCGTCAAGCGGATTTCCCATAGGATCTATCAGACGCCCGAGTAAGAAATCTCCGACAGGAATTATTATGGGTTTATAAGTCGTCGTAACAAGTGAACCTTGTCCGATACCTTCACCGTCCAGTAAAAGTAGAAGTTGTGCGGCTTCACCTTTGAACGCTACAACTTCAGCCGGCTTTTGTTCTCCCGATTGTGTTTCTATATAGCATAAATCTCCTATCTTCAACCCCGGAAGCTTTACCTCAACCGTTAAACCTAAAAGCTTTGATACCGTTCCTTTATATTGAACGGTTGCAGTTTCATTTAAAGTTTCTTTTACTCTCGATTTTATATTATCTAATTTTGTTAAATCAAGCTCTTGCATAATATTTATTATAATTAATTTCTCTTTAATATCAAGAAAATTTACAAAAAAGCCGGTTTTTAAAACCGGCTAAATTAGCTAAATATTTTTGCCCATCTCATACGCTTCATTTATGAACTTTGTCCCGTTAATTTCGCCCCGTTCGTAAACGCCAACAGCATATATTGAACCTTTTTCTTGAAATCCTTCATAGCAATCCATAAATCCTCTGAATTCCTCCATCGTGCGTTCAAGATTTTTAGGATTTGTTTCGGCTGCAGTCATTATAAAATATAAATCCTTGTCTTTCATTTTCATATATCTTGGAACTGTCCTGTCAATTAAGGTTTTCATTTGTCCGCACATAGCATAAAAATAAACAGGAGTTGCCATCAAAATAACATCCGCATTCGTCATTTTATCCAAAATTTCTTCCATATCATCTTTTTGGAAACAATGTCCTGTTCTTGCGCAAGCATAACAGCCTCGGCAATAACCTATGGCTTTGTCCGCAAGATTTATTTTTTCAACATCGTGACCTGCTTCTTTTGCACCTTTAATAAATTCGTCACACAATGTATCAGAATTTCCGCCTTTCCTGCAGCTTCCTGATATTACAAGGACGTTCTTTCCCATATTAAGCTCTCCATCAAACTGTTAACTATCTTATAATAGAACTTTTTTAAATACAGGTCAAGATTTTATTTCCCGTTTTTTGCTGCTGCATCGCAGCGTTTTTTCATTTTTACGATGTTGTTAAAATCAAATTCAGGAGGAACATAATCCGGTGCAGGAGGGAAAGCAAATTTTCCTGTTTTTAATTTTACTTCTTTTGCTAATTTGTATAATGACCTTGTATAAGAATTTACGGAACGTTGCAAGGCTTCATTTATCCTAAGTTCTGAAAGTGCTTTTTCTATTGGTTTATATTTTTTAGGTAGTGTTTTATTTGTTTTTATTTTATATAAGAAATCTTCAATTTCTTTTACCTTTTCGACTTCAGCATTCATAAGCTGGATTTCCGCCTTGTAACCTTTAGGTAAATATGCGGAAAAATGAAGTGCAGTATAACCTGAAGGAAGGGATTCTCCCCGTCTTGTTGTACCGTTTGATAAAATTCTGTTTCCGGCAGCTTGTAATTTTTTTAATGTCCCATCAGTTGCAAAGGATAGACTGCTATCCGGACAGTAATTTTCTATTTCAAATATTTTAAATTTACCTTCGCTTACCCCTTTTGTTAATCTTTTTAAAACGGGTTCAATATCTTCTTTTTTGCCGCTGTTGGTAATTATTCTAAGTCCTATCAAATCATCTATTCCGGCTTTAATTTCTGTATTCTTACGAAGTTTTCGTGTTTTTGCTTTTTCTCGCATTGAAAAATCACTTTTAACTCTGCATACAATATCTTTTATCGGTCTGTTCGGATGTTCCTCATCTGCAATAAATGGCACAAGGTAATGTTTTAAATCATTTTCAAAATCAAGGGCAACCTCTTTTGCTTCTTTGATTAGTTGGTTAACAGCTTCTTTTGGTACAATCATTCCGCCATTCATGCCTTCGGTTAAAACTTTTGCACCGCCTGTAAAACAAACGGTATCTTTGCTTAAAGGTCGCAAGTTAGAATTTATATTTGTGCTTGAAAGGTTACTATATGCCTGTTTAGGGCATGTTTGGTATGATGTATTGTATTGTTTCCCGATATTTAAAATCTGCAATGTCATAATCTGCCTACACTTCTTTGCACTACTTTTACAAAGCATATGAAGCTTCAAAATTGTCTTATTTTTATTAAATGTTAAGTTTTGTAATGAAGATTAAATATAAAACTATTCTCTGATAATTTTTTCTATCGGGGTGAATTGTACATTTAAATCGATGTATTTAAACATATTAAGAACTATTCCCGGTTGGAAATAGTAAACATTATTAACGGGACTGATTTTTATCATAGCGCTTGTGCTTGAAAATTTTGTTATAGTTGCGAGGTATTGTTTGCCTACCGCCGTAAACAATATATATCCTGTTTTAGACTGAATTTCATCTGTTTGAAAATTGTTTGCATTGATGGCTGCAAGTGTCAGATAAAAAAGTTTCTCGGTTGAAGTTTTGTACAATTTTGTACAAATATCAGGAGAAACATTCTGATTTGATGTGAAATTACTCATATTAAGATTGCCTTCAGCGCTTGCGTTAAGCGGAAAGATGCTTAATATCAGGGTAAATAAAATAAATAATATATTTTTCAATTATTCTTCCCTCCAACTTTGACCTTGACTGATTTCTACAATGAGCGGAACTTTGAACATTCCGTCCAGTTCCATAGATGTTTTAAGTAATTTTTTTATTTCATCAGCTTCGCTGTTTAAAGTTTCCACAACAAGTTCATCGTGGACTTGCAAAATTAATTTTGATTTTAGATGTTTTTCATTTAATTTTTGTTGAAAATCTACCATAGCGATTTTGATTAAATCGGCTGCTGTTCCTTGTATAGGTTGATTCATAGCCGCACGGTGAGCAAATTCTTTTATCATGTGATTTGAGCTTGAAAGTTCACTTGCCAAATATCTTCTGCGCCCGAAAATGGTCTGTACGTAACCCGTTGCTTCTGCTTGAGCTATTGTATTTTCCATATATTCCTTGATTTTAGGATAAGTTGCAAAATATTTATCTATAAATTCTCCTGCTTGTGCAGGTGCTATACCTAATGATGAAGCAAGTCCATACTTACCTTGGCCGTATATTATGCCGAAATTTACCGCTTTTGCCTTGTAGCGCATCTCTTTTGTTACTTTGTCTATACTTACACCGAATACTTTTGCTGCGGTACTTGTATGGATATCTACACCTGAATTGAATGCGGATATAAGGTTTGAATCTTCTGATATATGGGCGAGAAGTCTAAGCTCGATTTGTGAATAATCCGCCGATATTATTGTGTAATTTTTTCTGTCTTGAGGAATGAAAGCTTTTCTTATTCTTCTGCCTTCTTCCGTTCTTGAAGGAATATTCTGTAAATTCGGATTTGAGGAGGACAATCTTCCGGTTGCCGTAATTGTCTGATTATATGTCGTATGAATTCGATTATCGTATTTTTCAATTAATTCACTTAATGCATCGGTGTATGTTGATTTTAGTTTAGAGTATTTTCTGTATTGAAGAATATATTTTGCAATATCAAATTGTTTGGCAAGTTCTTCAAGCACTTCGGCACTTGTGGAAGATGTATTTTTTAATTTTTTCTTTTTACCTTCTATTTGTAAATTTAATTTTTCAAAAAGTATTGAGGCTAATTGTTTTGGAGAGTTAAGGTTAAATCCTTCGCCGGCTATATTAAAAATTTTACCTTCCAACTCTGCTATTTTCTTAGTTAATTCTGAGGATAAAACTTTCAAGTATTCTACATCAACTGTAACTCCGTTAAATTCCATATCAGAAAGAACTGATGAAAGCGGAAGTTCTATTTCCTTTAAAAATTTAAGTTCTCCTTGTGCCAAATTATTTATCCAATATTTTGTAAGGTAAATATTGGTTGCGGCTCTATCAGATGCCCACTCAGCCGTATTTGCTGCAGGCGAAGTTTTTAATGTTATCTTTGATTTTTTACCTGTATCAATTTCAGCATAAGGTAAGATTGCGTGATTTAAATTTTCAATAGACTGTACTTCTAAGTCATGTTTCCTTGTCGGATTTTTTATATAACTTGCAAGCATACTGTCAAAAACACATCCTTTTAATGTTATTGAATTAAACCTCAGCATGTTTATTTGAACTTTAGCGTTATAGTTTATCTTTTTTATATCGGAGTTTTCAAAAACGGGCTTTAATTCATTCAAAACGTAGTCTGTTTTGAGATGCTTTTCTAATCCGATATGGTCTAGCGGGATATAGTATGTTTTAATATGAAGTTCTTTGTCAGGAATAACAAGCTCTTTTTCATATCCGATATCATCTGTCAGCGCAAGTGCTATTCCGCAAATTTCAAAATTTACCGCATTAGTATATTCGGCTTCAATTTCAAATGAGAAACAATTGCTCTTTTCTAATTCTTTTTTTAGATTAATAAAATCTTCGCTATCGGTAATTATTTTTTTATCATATTTAAAAGTTTCTTTATTTATATGTGCTTGAACCATTTCCGTAAAAAGTCCCAACTGACCTTCGTGTGTTTCGGGGTTTGGTGATGATTCAATATGAACTGAGGTATTTTCATCCTTTTTAAAAGAATTCAATATATTGTTGATGTTTTTTATAAAACTGTGGAATTGCATATCCCTTAAAAAGTCCGTAACTTTTTCTATATCAGGTAAATTTACAAGGGCATTTTCAAAATCAAACGGGATGTCCAAATCTCTGACAATTGTTGCCAAATATTGACTTAAAAAAGCATCTTCTTTCCCTGATATGAGCTTTTCTTTTACTGATTTTTTATCAATTTCTTCTGTATGATTATAAATTTCTTCAAGCGTGTAATACTTGTTAAGCAGTTCTTGTGCTGTTTTGGGGCCAATTCCTCTGATTCCCGGGATACAATCAGAGGTATCACCCCTTAATGCTTTGTAATCAATAACCTGATTCGGATAAATCCCCAGTTTGTCATAAACTGCCTGCCAGTTATATTCTTTTTGACCTGTAAAAGAAGGCATAATTACTTTTATGCAGCCTTCTTTGTCAATAAGTTGAAATGCATCTTGATCCCCTGTCAGGATTAAAACTTGATACCCCTTTTCGCACGCTTTTTTTGAAATAGTACCTATAACATCGTCCGCTTCAAAACCTTCTTTAGTATAAATAGGGATGTTAAAGGCTTTTAATCCTTCATATATCAACTGCATTTGAGATTGCATAGTGTCAGGCATGGCTGAACGATTTGATTTATAACTTTCATATTTTTCCGTACGGAAGGTGTGGTGAGAAACATCAAAAGTTACGGCAATTGAATTCGGATTTAGCGCAGGATTTTTTAGAAGGTCAAATATAGCTTTAAAAAAACCATATACTGCCCAAGTAAACCTTCCGTCAGAAGTTTGCATATTGGTCCTTTCAAGTGCGTAATACTCTCTAAACGCCAACGAATGTCCGTCAATCAGTATAAGCGTATGTTTTTCATCCATAATATTTAATTTTTTCATAAAATTTTATAAATATCAAATTTGTAAAGACTCATTATTGTTATTGAATAAATTACAGTTTTTGTAAAATATTGTAAATAAAATTTTTTCATGTATTGAAAAATTTTTTGACATGGTTTTAAATTGTCAAAGGGTAAAAAAATATGAAAGTTGAAAGAACGGGATACTTGATAACGCCAAAAATTGATAAGGGCGATTTATCCCCTAAATCAAGGGCTCAGGTACCACCTTCCTCTTTCCACCCTCAAATAAAACTTCCAAATTCAAATAATAATTTAATCGAAAGACCTTTAATTTCAAATTCTCAGAATTTATCATTTAAAGGTCTTTCTTTTTGGTATAAACCCGTAAAAAAATATAATGTTCAAAAGCTCGAGGATTTCACAAAAGCTCATCTTGGCAATATGGGTTCTGAGTTGATTGAAGAATTGCGAAATGAAAAGCTTGCTAAACGGTTTTTGAAGTTTAACAGTGACGGGACTTTGGAAATTAAGCAAAAGGGATGGGGACAATTACTTTGGGACGGAATCAAATATCCGTTTACGGTTTTACCTTTGGATATTATAAACGGAATAGGTAAAATATTTAAAAAACAACCAAACAAAGATTCTTTTTTTGAAAAAATAAGAAGACAGCCTCAGGTGGATGCAAAGATAAGCTCATTAAAGGGTGTTTTTGAACTTGAAAAATCTTTAGAAGGTAAATCTGCTGAAGAAATTTCTTCAAAAGTTTATGAGCGTGGTTTAAGGATGTTCGATGTTAAAACAGGCAATTACGATACCAAACATGAACGTGCCCTAAACAGACTTGTATCAGGACTTCCTCCTGCAATATTTCTTGCAAATGATGCGTATAATCTTTCAAGAATAATGGATGATAATCCTGAAAACGCCCAAAAGGAACGTAAAACAAGGTTCAAACAGGAAACCGCGAGAATACTTTCCAGCGGATATTTAACGCTTATTACAATGGGTGCTTTATCAAAATTAATAAATAATTCAAAAGTCGGGATAATGGGTTTGACCGCAGGTACAGTGCTTATAACAGAAATTTTCTCTCGTCTTTTGAACGGTAAACACATAAAAAGACTCTCTCCGTTGGAGGCAAAGGCTGAAAATGAGAGGAACGGAATAACCGAAGAACAAAAGCAAGCCGCAAAAGCGTTTACGGCATGTGCTTCAAAAGATGACGAGCAAGATAAATGTAAAAAGCCGCTTCTTTCGCCTGATATTTTATTCAAAGCCTCACTTGCCGTAATTGCAGCAGGTTTTTCAATAAAAGGTTTAAGAAAAATTAAGGCGGTTGATGATATTTTTGTTAATGTTGGGAAGCCGTTTAAAAATTTATATAATAAATTAACAGTAAATGAGCATTATACGGTTGACGAAAAACAATTCGAAAAAGTATTGAATGTTTTAAGGGAAAACGGGTTTGAAAAAATAGCTGAAAAGTATGAAAAGATTTCAAAAGATTTCACAGTAAACGGGCTTATTGATTTGGGTAAAAAAGATAAAAAAATTAAACCGCTTGTTAATTTCTTTATAGCACCTTTCAAGTTTGCTTGGAATGCGGTGAAACTTCCATACAAATTGGCAAATTACGCTGTTGATATTTTCCGTAAAAAGCAACCTAAAACTCCGCCTACATTGAAAGATATGAATCAGCAGGCGCTTCAAAAAATTAATGATTATATTGGCAAACAAGCGTTAAAGAAAAATATGGATACTGAAAAGTTCAAACAATTTGTAAATAATAATATTATAAGGGGATTCAATGAAGATACATTGTCAAATGTATCAAACAGTGACCTTTCAAATCTTGCAAAGACCTCTGCAACTGCTGCAACATTGTGGTTCCTTATGACTGATAACTATAACATGGTAATGCTGAAATCAAATGGTGAAGATGTTGACGGTGCTCAGACCAAATTTAAAGAAAGGTTTGTTCAGGAAATTTCAAGATTATTCTACCAGACATTACTTATAGACTTGTTTAACAGTACATTCAGAGCACAGTATAATAAGTCATTATTGGGAATGAGCTGGATTACGATAACTAATACTACATTGGGTGAAATTCTTACAAGAAAATCTGTTGGAACACCTATAAAACCTATGTCCAGAGCTGAATTAGAGGCTGATGAAGAAAAACAAAATAATGCAACAGGTTTCTTAAAAGGATATTATACATTTATGAAGCGCCTGACGGGTAAACGCTCAATTCACTCATATGCCGTTAAAGAAAATGACAGAAATGAAAATAAATAATTAAAAACTAGCCGTTACCGAATGTTTTGTATGAACGTTCGACATTCTTAGATATTATTTGTTTAATTGAATCGTATTCGGTTTGTAGTGTTTGGTGTATGGTTTCAAGGTTTTTAATCTTTATATCAAAATCTTTATCTTTAGCTTGAAGTTCATTCATTTCTTTAGTGTATTTTGCTTCTGCTCTTGCAAGTTCAGTATCATCCGTAACTTCGCAGATATCTTGTATAGCGTTATATTGGACGGAAATCCAATCCGTTGTTAAAAGTCCGGGATATAAATCTGAAGGTTTTGTAGTCTTTTTAGCTTGTTCAAGTGATACAATACCGTGAGTTAGTGAGTATTCTAACCATTCCGAATTATTCAAGTATTGAGAATCAAGTTTTTTATATTTAGGTTCGCCCTTAGCAGTTTCTGAAATTCCGCCCATTCTGTACCAAAGATTTTCAAACCATTGTTGGCGCGGATCTTTTTTAGATTCAGAAAGTTTTCCTTTAACTTCCATTACGTGGTTATACCAGTTTATCATAGATTGTTCGTCACTTTCACGGCGAGTATCAAAACTGTTTAACAACTCCATAAATTCTTCATTATTACTGATGTAAGTGTTGTAATAGTAATCAAAATCAAGGTAACTGGTGCCATTCTCAACTACAGGATCACCTCTTAGGGATAAGCTTGCTCCGTTCAGGGCAACAGTTAAATTACCTGTATTGTAATTATAATAATTAGTTCCATTTGTATCAGCATCATTAGCGTGGTCTTTCAAATATTTTACCAATTGACAGTAAAATTCAATAATATCATTTTTCATTGCCTCAATTTGACTGTCATAATTTCTTGCATTGCTGCTGTCACTATATGTATTTAAAAAATTTATTGTATTTACTTCATTTTGTTGTGTATAACGTTCAGCACTGTATAACGGAGGGTTAACTCCGTTGTCGTTCATAGAAAACAGTTCGCCATAACCGTCGTTTTCACGAGTAACTACTATTCCGCTTGGACTTGTAATTTTGTTTGCATGTTTGGTGTTATCATTCGGATTTGTTCCGGCTAATCCCATTTCACTTTGGGTGCCCCAAACTATCTTACCAAGGATATTTTCCAAAGTTACATATCTTGTTAGCTCTTTTTCGACATTTCCGACATTTGAAGTATAAAGCGTCAATTCCGGTATTCCATCTGTAAAATCAGTGCTTTTACGCGGTTCGTAACCTAAAGTTCTGATTTCTTTTAAGGCTTCAACATAATTGTAGATAGTTTCGTTTGTAATGTTTCTTCCGCCAACGGCATTTTGTGCCAAAGTAACAATTTGTTCAATCGTATTATCAACAAGATCAAGGGTTAACTCGTCAGACTTAACTCCTGTCATGTTTCCGTCAGAATCAAATGTGAACAATTCGTATAGCGGACCGTCTTCGGCAAAAATCGTGTTTTCAATACCTTCAACAATGTTGTTTTCATATATTGAAGTAACCCCGTTTTTGTATAAGAAATCAGCTAATGTTGCACTTGATTCGTAAGTTTCTATCATACTTTTTGATGCTAAGAAAGTGCCGTTTGCATCAACAAGTGCATACTGATTTTTTAATTCGTCAAATGTGTATAAATAATTTGCGGTAGGGTTAATAAGAGTTTGAGCGCCTGTCGAATCGTAGGCAGCCATTTTAAGAGAAGTTTTTGAAAGAGCATTCATATAATCATCACTGATTGCTTTTGACTTAGTGGCAAGTCTTAATTTTGCCTGGGTCAAAAGTTGAGATTGCAGCTCATTATCCGTCAATCTTGACGTAATGCCTAATAATCTTGCCTGTGATGCTGACATTCCCATTTTTGTAACTGTCCTTTCAAATATTTCCTTATACGTCTTTTATCGGTAAATTTTGACTTTTCTTTAATTTTTATAAGAAAATTATTAAGATTTTGTTACAATAAAAAACGACCTGTTATTTAACAGGTCGTTTTGTTTATGAAAATAATAAATCACTAAATAGAAGTTGTTTCTTGAATTGTTTCTGTTGCAGTTTTATGTTCTGTAGCTTCAGTGTTAATATTAGCAGATGTTTCAACTTTAGTAGTTTCAACATTACCGGCTGCAGTTTGAACTGTGCTTTGAGTATCCTCAGCCTGTGTTTGAACATTATTTTTATCGGCAGGTTTTGCGGTTGCGGCTTTTTTTGCGGCAACTACAGCTGCATCAGGATATTTTTTCTGATAATTATAGTCGGCCATAATCTTGCTTACAAATCTTTTTGTTTCCGCAAACGGCGGGATTTGTTTGTTATATCTTTTTACGTTTCCCGGTCCTGCATTGTATGCGGCAAGTGCAAGCTCAGTTGATCCGAACATCTTATACATATTCTTGTAATATTGAATTCCGCCCTTAATATTATCATTCAGTGAATAAGGATTAAGCCCCATTCTTTTTGCGGTAGATGGCATCAGTTGAAAAACTCCGACTGCACCATGGCAACTTTTGGCATTGTGTCTAAAACCCGATTCCGCCTTTGCAATTGAAAGCGCCAACGCAGGATCTACACCCATAGCCATTGCATGTTTCACTATTGTTGCCTTCACTGTGTTTACGTCAGTTGCACTTGATGGTGATTGTGCGCAAATTAACATAACTAACGTAATAGTTAATAGCAATAGTTTCTTCAAATTTTAAATCCTCTTGTTGTGAATTGAAAATTCCAAAAAGCAAAAGCCTAATCTTTATTAACCTTTCTAACCAACTCTGCGTCTTAACATCAACACAAAGAACGCTTCTTTGGAATAGCTTATATCACTATACTATTACATAAAGAAAATTTTTCAAGTCCCAAACCTCTTTTTTAGTATCAGATATCTTTTAAAAACCTCTGATAACAATTGATTTCAGAATTGTAACAATTTTATTTTTGATATAAAAAGTGCTTTACGTTAAGTTAGGTAAGTTTTATTAAAATAATTATTTATATTTGAAATTTTTTGGATTATAATAGTCTTGAACAAAAGAAGTGTATAACATAAACTTGCGCAAAAGATGCGCAAACCTTGTGAAAAGTTCGTCACAAGGAAAGATGAAAGGAAAATTATGATACCTGAAACAAAAAAAATGGAAATCGAAGTAGGCGGAAAGACCGTTACTGTCGAAACAGGGAAGTATGCAAATTCCACAAACGGTTCTGTAACAGTCAGATGTGGTGACACAATGTTATTTGTACATTGTGTTGTATCAAAAGAACCTCGTGTTGGGATTGACTTTTTCCCGTTGTTAATTGATTATGAAGAAAGAATGTCTTCAATCGGAAGAATTCCGGGCGGATATAACCGTTCTGAAGGTAAGTCAAGTGATAAGGCTATTTTAATCTCAAGATTGATAGACAGACCTATAAGACCGTTGTTTCCGAAAGGTTACAGAAACGATATTCAAATCGTTGCTCAATTATTCAGCTATGATCAGGAAAACCAACCTGATACATTGGCAATGCTCGGTGCATCTTGTGCATTGATGTTATCCGGCGCACCATTTGAAGGCCCTATTGGCGCGGTTCGTGTCGGTAAAATTGACGGACAACTTGTTGCAAATCCTACTCATAGAGAATGTGAAAAATCAGATTTGAACATTGTTGTTGCAGGAACTCACGACAGCGTAATTATGGTTGAAGCAGGTTGTAATTTTGTAACAGAAGATGATATTATGGCTGCCGTTGAATTTGCTCAGGGTGAAATTAAAAAACAGTGCGAAGCGCAATTAGAATTTGCTAAAAATTGTGGTGTTGAAAGAGAAAATTTTGTGAACCCTTATGACACTTCAGAAATTGCAAAAATTATTGAAGAGACAGCCCACGATATGATTTTTGATGCTTATCACAATTTTGACAGAGAGTACAGACAAAATAAACTTGAAGAAGCTAAAAATTTGGTAAAAGAAAAAATCGAAGCACTTCCTGAAGACCATGCAATCAGAAAAATGATTGAAGAAACGGGAGTTGATTTTGTAGCCGAAGAATTCAAGGCTGCAGAAAAACATATAATGCGTGCAATGATTTTGGATGAAGGCGTAAGGGCTGACGGAAGAAAACCAACCGAGGTTAGACCTATCTGGTGTGAAGTAGGCGTTCTTCCTCGCGCTCACGGTTCAGCAGTATTTACAAGAGGCCAAACTCAAGTGCTTTCTGTTGCAACTTTGGCAGGCCCGGGGATGAAACAAGAGCTTGACGGCGTTGATCCTGAAACCGAAAAAACTTATATGCACAAATATATATTTCCGGGATTTTCAGTAGGTGAAGTAAAACCTTTGAGAGGTCCCGGCAGACGTGAAGTTGGTCACGGAAACCTTGCTGAACGTGCAAATATTCCTGCGCTTCCTTCACAAGAAGAATTTGGTTATACAATTCGTGTAACTTCTGATGTATTGGAGTCAAACGGTTCAACATCAATGGCTTCAACTTGCGGTTCATCAATGGCATTAATGAATGCAGGCGTTCCTGTTAAATGTATGATTGGCGGTGTTGCAATGGGCATGATTAAAGAAGAAGGTTATGAGCCTGTTGTATTAACAGATATCCAAGGTATTGAAGACTTTTTGGGTGATATGGACTTTAAAGTTACCGGTAACGACACTGGAATTACCGCACTTCAAATGGATATGAAGGCGAAAGGTATTCCGAATGAAACCTTGCGTCGTGCTCTATTTCAAGCAAAAGAAGGCAGGTTGCATATCTTGGGTGAAATGAGAAAAGCGATTACTGCTCCTGCTGATCATCTTTCACCATATGCACCAAGTATTACTACCATGAATATTCCTGTTGAAGATATCGGAACAGTAATAGGACCTGGCGGAAAACAAATAAGAGCGATTATTGATGCTTCAGGTGCCGAAATTGATATTCAAGATAACGGTGTTGTGACAATCACTTCAAATGACCAAGAGGGTGCCGCAATCGCTAAGAGAATGATTAACGAATTAACTTTCAAACCTGCGGAAGGTATGGTTTTAAAAGGAAAAGTAGTAAGAATTATTCCGATTGGTGCGTTTGTCGAGCTTGCCCCTGGTAAGGATGGAATGGTTCACATCTCTCAAATTTGTCAGGAAAGAATAGCTGCAATTGAACCTCACGTTAATATCGGCGATGAAGTTATTGTAAAAGTTATTAAGATTGATGAAAAGGGCAGAGTTAACCTTACAATTAAGGGCGTAACGGAAGAAGAAAAAGCTTCTGTTCAGTGAAATTTTACCTTTATGTGTAAATAAAATAATCGGTGATAAAAATTCATATCACCGATTATTTTTATTTGGATGTAACCTATTTGCTTATTTCAGTTGAATTCATTAAAGTTTTAAGAATTGTATAAGAAGCATCCCAGCCGGTTGTTCCGCCTGTTGCCTTATAAGTTCTTAAATCTTTAGCTCTTTGTTTTTTTAGTGTTTCTTGTTGTTTTTTAAATTTATTTAATTCTTTTTTGCTTGATTCACGCTTAGTGATTGTCGGTTCAATGTATTCCAAAAAGTTTCTGTACTCTTTGCAATTGTACCCTACTTTCAACTGTGACGGATAGTTATAAGAAATGTAATCATAAATTCCCATTGTTCTTTTGAAATTTGCAGGCTTTCCGGAAAGGGTTTCAACCAAGCTTCCGTCCATTTTACCCAAAACAACAATCAATGACAGAGGATTATAGCCTGATTGCATCATTAAATCTACAGCTGTTGCATCTGCATTCATTGCTTGTTTTGTTGACATATTATTTATTGAAATTTGTTTTGCCAGCAGAAGTGCATTTTGAGTTTGTTCTGAATCAGTATTTGATGCTATTGTTGATAAAGCATTTGAGAATGCATTATTTTTTGAAGCCGATGCGTTGATAATAGCTCCAAGTTCATCCGCGATAATTGCGGCAACTTCAGTGTCGCTTCCGGCATAATTCAATAAGTCTTTTGATACATACAAAACTCCTGTGCTTGCAATATCCGCATTGCTCACCTGAGTGTCGGTAACTTTGAACATTACTGACGGTAAATTGTTTTTTGCCAAAATGACATCACCTACCGTAGTCACTCTGTCTGATGGTACAAAAGTTGCACCAAATGCGCAGTTTAAGCCTAAAAATAGTGCTGCTGCCGTTAAAATAAGTTGTTTTTTCATTGTTTTTCTCCTTATTAATCAACAAATCTAAATTTTACAAGTGCAATAATTGCCTGAAAACCGTCTCTCCACGTAATTTTCTTGCCTTCGGCAAATTCTCTGCCGTAATATGAAATCGGAAGTTCATAAAGTCTTGCACCTTTTTTCAAAACTTTTGCGGTGATTTCAGGTTCAAAATCAAACCTGTTTGATTTGATTGTAATATCTTGAATAAATTCGCGGCGGAAAGCTTTGTAACAAGTTTCCATATCGGTTAATGTTGAACCGTATAGAATATTTGTTAAAAAGGATAAAACTTTATTTCCTATCAAGTGATGAAACATAAATGAGCGTGAAGGTTTACTTCCGGTGAGTCTTGAACCGTAGCAAACGTCAGCTTTTCCGTCCAAAATTAATCTTATAAGCGGTGCGTAATCCTCCGGATCGTATTCTAAATCAGCATCTTGTATGACTACTATATCTCCGCTTGCCTCTTTAAAGCCATCTTTTAGGGCTGCGCCTTTACCTTGGTTTATTTCATGATACAAAACTTTATAATTGTAATTTTTGTATAAATCTTTTGTTCCGTCAGTTGAGGCATCATCAATTAAAATTATTTCTTTTTTCAAACCGCAAAAGTCAGCTTTTTCAACCTTTTCTAAGATTTTGTCAAGTGTATTCACCTCGTTAAATACAGGTATCAATATTGTAATTTTATTCATACAACCCCTTTTTAAAATTTTATTTTGTCAAATTACAGAAATATTATATAATAAAAATATGAAAGAGCAAAATGAGGGATGGAAATGACAGAAGTTAAAACCGATAAAGTTCTTGATAAAACTAAAAAATTATTTAATAAGGGCTTGCAAGCAATTGAAGATAAGGATTACAATCTGGCATTTTCTACATTTTGCGAATGTGAAAAATTATTCAGAAATTTAGAAAAAAATGAATATATATCTATTTGTTTAAGCTATTTGGGATTAACAAAATATCTTCAAAATGGTAAAGATTATATTGAGGCTTTGGCGCTGATAAATGACGGTCGAAATCTTGCAAATATTACCAAAGACAAAAATGCAATTATGATAAATGAGTTTTGTTTGGGAAACATAAATTACGGCGAGGGGAATTCTGATATTGCCTTAAAACATTATAGTTCTGCCAGGGATATTGCAATTAATAATGATGAATTTCACATGCTGGGTTATATATTAACACGCATTAATCAAGTTAAAAGTAATCTGGAATTTACGCTTCCGATAAAAAGTGATCCTCTTGTTTCGCTTGTAAAAATAGGACGTTCAATTACTGCGCAAACAGATATCGATGTATTGTTGAAGGTTATTGCTGAGGAAACCCGTGTTGCAATGCAAGCGGACAGGTGTACCGTTTTTATGTATGACAGACAAAAACATGAGATTTGGTCAAAAATTGCACTCGGGCTTGGGGAAGAAATAAGATTTCCTGAGGGTAAAGGTCTTGTCGGTTATGTGATAAAAACGGGTGAAACCATAAATATCGCTGATGCCTATAATGATGAAAGATTTAATAAGGATATTGATAAACAAACAGGCTACAAAACGAGGACGATTCTTTGTATGCCTATAAAAAATAATAATCATGAGATAATCGGTGCATTTCAAGTATTAAATAAACTGGATGGAATATTCACAACGGGTGATGAGGATTTACTGTCTGCAATCGGAGGAAGTGCAAGCATTGCTATTGAAAATGCTCAGCTTTTTGAAGAACAAAAAGAGCTTTACAAGGAGCAAAAAGTTTTATTCGACAGTTTTATAGATACTCTTGCTACTTCTATAGATGCGAGAGATAAAATTACGGCAGGTCATTCAAGCCGTGTTCAGTTGTATTCGATGCTGATTGTTGATGAACTTGGGCTTTCGGATAAAGAAAAAGATATTATAAAAAAAGCTGCAATTTTACATGATATCGGTAAAATCGGAATAAGCGACAGCGTGCTTCAAAAAGACGGAAAACTGACTGATGAAGAATATCGTCATATTCAAGAACATGCAAAAATTACTCACGATATTTTGGCTAAAATTCATACATCTGAAGATTTTAACGAAATAACTGATATTGCCTGCTCTCACCATGAAAAATATGACGGCTCAGGATATTACAGACATTTAAAAGGTGAGGAAATACCTTATGGCGGAAGGATACTTGCGGTTGCCGATGTTTTTGATGCGATAACTTCAAAACGTCACTACCGGGATAAAATGCCGATCGAAAACGTCATAAAGATTATGATAAACGATTCGGGCACCCATTTTGATAAGAAGATTGTTGACACATTCTTGGGTATTTCACTGGATAAATTAGTACAAGTATTTTTAACCGAAAATCATTTTATACTTACTGATGATGATAGAGAAATATTAAATAAATATAATCTTTTAAGTTTGAATAAAATTCTGACAAAAGAAAAACAAACGTCAAAAGAAGAAATGTTACTCAAAATTTTTAGTAAATACTATTCAGGCAAATAGGCAGACCAGGCATTAACAGATGAAGAAATTTTTACCAATAGCATTAATAATTTTCTTTCAAATTCTGCCGGTAAATTCTCAGGATTTTACGCCGGCAAGCCTTAATGTTCAGGATATGTCCGATAACAAAACAGAAATTCAAAAAGCTACTCTTGTTAAAACAAATTTGAAATCCCAATACGATATTGCAAATGAAAGATTTGTGCAAAGTAATATAAAATCTGCTTACAATGATTTCAAAGTGTTAATTGAGACGATGGCGCCGAATGATTACGCTTATATGAATGTTGCTGAGCGTATGGCATCTGTCGGCTTTTTTGATTTGGCAGATAAGTCAGCTTCAAAAGTATCTGAAAAGAGTTATTCTTATCTTTTTACAGATGATATAAAACATTATTACTATCCGTCAAAACCTTTAAATAAAGATGATGAAAAGTATTTGGCAGAGGTCTTTTCAAATATTATGTATAATGCCCAAAGTAAGGAAGCAACGGATGAACTCGTTAAAAATACGACACTGCTGGCTCAATCCGATTATGCAAATTATATTGCAGCATTGGGATATTTTAAATCCGGCAATTCAAAATCCGCTTTAAAATCGGTTAATACGGCGATATCTATGAATAGTGAAAATATTTTATATAAAAAATTGAAAGCCGAAATTCTAGTATCACTTTCTAAACCAAAAGATGCAATTAAAATTGTTGAATCGTTGAAAAAACAACCCATGAATACAAAATCCTTTATCGATAAAATTCTTTCTATGGAGGAATATATTTTGTATAAAACTTCAAAAAATGAAGATTTACAAAATTATCATCTGGGTTACTATTATTATTTGGAAAATGAACTCCCAAAGGCGGTAAGAACCTTACAGACAAATGTTATTACCAAAAAGAAATTGCCAAAAGAAATATATGCACTTTCTTCAAGGGTATATTTTGATATGAACGAGTATGAAAAAGCCCGCGTAAATGCTGAAAAAGCCTTGCATTTAAGTGGTAATAATGTCATAGCGCTCAATGTCATGGGAGATTTAAAATTAAAAGAAAATGATTATAAATCAGCCCTAAAATATTACAAGAGGGCATCTTCAAATGATGAGGCATCTGCAAAATCAGCACTTAACGAGGCAATGATTTATGAGAAAATTAATGAAACTAAACGTGCTCTTGAAATTTATACAAAAATATTAAAAGTTCATTCAAATTGTGCCCTTGCGTATTATAAAATGGCACGGTTATCAGGTCAAAACAGCCTTGAATATTTGAAAAAAGCCGTAGCTGTTGACAAAGATTTTAAAGACGGTTGGTTTGAACTTGCGAGAAAAGAGATTGAAAATAAGCAGTTAAAAAATGCACAAAAATATTTAACTATTGCAAACTATATTGACGAAAATGATTTTAGATATTATTATTATCAAGGACTGATATTTAAAGCTCAAGGTAAGCAAAGTGATGCAGAATATTACATCAAGAAAAGCGGAGCCTTGAAACCTCAAGTTACATCAAAAAAAGAGGAATTGGGAATATGACAATTAACGTAATGATAGTAGAAGATCATGAACTTACGCGCTTCGGCCTTAAAACAACGTTTGAAAATGTAGATTTCATAGGTACAATTTATGAAGCTGATTCTGCTGAAAAAGCGTTAGAAATATTTGCCAATAACCCAATTGACGTTGTAATTATGGATTTAGGTTTGCCAAATATGAACGGTATTGAAGCTACACAAAAAATCAAGCAAACCGGTAAAGATGTAAAGGTTATTATATTAACTTCTCATAATGATGAAAAAGAAGTTATTAACTGTCTTCAAGCAGGTGCAAATGCGTATTGTTCAAAGGAAATAAATCTTCAAAGGTTATGTCAGGTGGTTCAATCGGTTGCAGATGGTGCAGCATGGTTTGATCCAAGCATTGCTCATATCGTTTTAAAAGCAACAAGTCAAAATAACGAATCGGATGTTGATACTCAAAAAGCAAAGCAAGATTATGATTTAACAACTCGCGAAGCTCAAATTTTGAAATTGATGACAGAAGGCTATAGCAATATGGAAATTGCCAGAATACTTGTAATAAGTATTAATACAACAAAGGCCCATGTCGCAAGCATTCTGCAAAAACTTGAAGTAGATGACAGATTGCAGGCAGCCCTAAAAGCTTTAAAAAATAAAATTGTATAAATAGACACACTTACACCCACAAGGAGATTAGAATGATAGATTACACGAAAGAAGAACTTGTAGAATTATTAAAGAAAACTCCCGAAAAATTCAATGAATGGAAAAGAGAACAAGAAGAAGTTGATTTGTCTGAAGTGGATTTTTCCGGCATCAGCTTAAACGAAGTTGATTTTTCGGATGCAGATTTGAATTCAAGCTCGTTTTCAGATTGCAGCTTGTCTCTTGTTAATTTTTCAAATACTGACTTAACCTCTGTCGATTTTACAAGATCGAGAATTCTTGAATGTGATTTTACTGATAGTATAATGAACGGTGCCGATTGCAGTTATTCTGATATTACATACTGTAATTTTACGGATTGTGATTTGGCAGGTTGTATTTTCTCTGAAACAAATCTATCAAATTCAGATTTAACAGCATCTGTAAATTTGAACGCAAGCAGATTTGATGAAGATACAATTTGGCCTGATTCCGAATACTTGCCCAATGATTTTGATGCAGCTTATACCAAAGATTTATCGGCACTTCAAGATGAGGAAGATAATATAGAAAGTGATTACTAATGTCTTTCTAATGTCTTAAGCAGTTAAATATGAAAATTATTCTATTCTATTATTTTATTAGTGCATGCAATATATATGGCATTAATCCTATTTTTGGCGTTCAATTTTTGGATGGCTGAGTTTAGATGAAATTTGACTGTCGATACGCTTATATTTAATTTTTTAGCTATTTCTCTGTTAGTTAATCCATTTTTTATTGCATTAAGTAACTCTAATTCTCTATTGGTTAAATTTTGCATTAATATTCCTCGCCATCTTAATTCCTAAAATATATTATCTATTATACATTCATAATAATTCCTGTCCAGCGATATTTACATTTTTTAACAATGGCTAAACTCACTAATATCAATGTTTTTTATAGACAGTTGGACAATTGTTTTTTATATTTTTTATTGTTATAATATAAAATTTTATTATTTATAAATCAAAAAGAGGTTAAGTTTAAAACTTAACCTCTTAAAAAATGTGTTAACAATTTCAAATTATTGTCCGTTGTATCCCTTGTATTGGTGAAATCCGCCAAAATCGTAATAGGATTTCATATCAGTAGCGTTGTATTTTTTTCTTTTAAACCAACCCCATTTGCCTTTTGAAGAATTTTGATCGGTATTTTGAACATTGTTAGCTGCAACACCTTGTATGTATCCGGAACTGTGCATTTTTTCTACGGCTTCTCTTTCTGCCCTATAAGTGTCACCGTCAAGATTTGCAGCGATAGACAAGCTTGCAGATACAGCAAGAAGTGTTAAAATCGATAAAATTTTTTTCATCTGTTATTCTCCTATTTGTTATATCTTTATATTTATTATACCATACTTATACAATTAAATAAATACCGAGCAAAATATTTTTTGCTATTGTATAATTTTTTTGTAACATTGTCAAAGGATTAATTATGATTAAAAATATCGAAGGAATTAAGAAAGTTTTAGAAAATCATGGAGTTATTGCGTACGTAACAGATACTGTATGGGGCTTGGGATGCCTGCCAAATGATGAAATTGCAGTAAAAAAAATATATGAAATAAAAAAACGTGAAGCTCAAAAGCCTTTAATTTTAATGTCAAATGAAGTTTACAATTTGCTTGAATATGTTAAGCAGCCGATGCCAAAAATGGCGCATAAGTTAATAAAAAAATATTTCCCGGGCGCCTTAACAGTTGTTATGGAAAAGAGTGAGCTGACATCTGATTATGTAACTTCCGGTATGAATACAGTAGGGATAAGAGTTCCGAATAACAAAATTTTTAGAGAAATTTGTGAAATTACAAAAGGTCATGTACTTGCAACTACAAGTGCTAATCTTTCTCATCAACCATCAGCAAAAAGTTATGAGCAAGCCTATGAGAATATGAATGGGCTTGCAGATTTAATAATAGAAGATTATGGTGAGAAATGTGAAGGATTGGAATCGACCGTTTGTGGAGTTTTTCCAGATAGTGAATATAAAATTTTCAGGCAAGGTGCAATTAATATAGAAATTTAGCCGATATTAAAATAATATAAAATTTTACCTTTTTAGCATAAATTTATAATATAATTATGAAATTGAATAGGATAGAGAGGTAGAAAAATGATAGATAAAACAGCAGTTATTCACCCGTCAGCTAAGATTGCAGATGATGCAATTATCGGGCCGTACGTTGTAATTGGTGAAAATGTTACAATTGGAAGTAAAACAAGAGTAATTTCAAATGCACATATTGAATTTGCAGAAATAGGTGAAAGGTGTACAATTTCTCCTTTTGCAACAATTGGTTCAGAGCCTCAGGATTTGGGTTATAAAGGTGAAGCAACAAAAGTTGTTATAGGCAATGATACTATAATAAAAGAAAATGTTACAATCCACAGAGGCGCTGCTTGTGGTGATTTTACAACGCGGGTAGGTAATAAATGCTTACTTATGGTTGGTTCTCATGTTGCTCATAACTGTGTATTGGAAGATGAAGTTATCCTTGCGAATTTGGTAACCTTAGGCGGACATGTTCATGTCGGTTTCGGTGCGTTTGTCGGCGGAATGAGCGTGTTCCATCAAAATATAAGAATTGGTGATATGGCAATAATTTCAGGATTTTCTGCAAGCAGAATGGATATTTTGCCGTATTCAAAGGGGGAAGGCAGACCTCCTGTACCAAGAGGATTGAATGTTGTAGCAATGCGCAGGCGCGGAGTTTCTCAAGAAGAAAGAACTGCAACTAACGAAGCATTTAAACTTTTAATTTCAAAAGACTATAATACAACTCAAGCTATTGAAAAAATTCAGGCAGAAATTCCTATTAATCCTTACATTGAAAAAATGATAGAATTTATAAAATCTTCAAAACGCGGAGTTTTGCTTAAAAATTATAAAACCGGTAATGAATCTTTAGAAGACTAATCTTAGTTTCTTTTTTATACAATACATATAAAATAAATCCCAAAAGCTTTGCTTTTGGGATTTATACTTGTGTCAATCAAATGATTAAAGTTAAAACTACTTGATTTCAACTTTAGCGCCTGCAGCTTCCAATTGTTTCTTGATAGCTTCAGCTTCTTCTCTTTTGATATTTTCTTTAACCGGTTTTGGAGCGCCGTCAACTAAATCTTTAGTTTCTTTCAATCCTAAACCTGTGATAGTTTTAACTTCTTTCAAGATAGCAACTTTCTTTGCAGGATCAACTTCTGCTAAGATAACGCTAACTTCAGAAGCTGCATCTTCAGCCGGAGCTGCTGCACCTGCTGCTGCCGGAGCTGCTGCTACTGCTACAGGTGCTGCTGCTGATACGCCGAATTTTTCTTCCATTGCTTTTACTAATTCTGCTGCTTCTAATAAAGTTAATTTTTCAATTTCTGATAATATAGTTTCTACACTCATTTTAGTTCTCCTTTAATTTGTAGTTGTGTAACATGTCTTTAAGCAATCGGTTGTAAACCTATGCTGCCTTTGAATCTCTGACTGCTGCCATAGTTCTCGTAAGTTGTGACATAACTGCATTGATTGATCCGACAATACCTGAAGCAGGTGAATTGATAGAACCAAGCATTTTTGCAATAAGTTCTTCTTTTGAAGGAAGTTTTGATATTGCTTCAACATCAGCTACGCTCAACAACTTGCCGTCCATAGCACCGCCAAGAATTACACCTTTTTTAGTATCTTTGATGAATTTTGCGATTGCTTTTGCAGGACCTACCTGATCTTTAAATCCAAATGCTACTGCAATAGGGCCTTTCATTGAATCTGCCAAAACTTCATAAGGTGTATCTTTAAATGCAATTTTTGCCAAAGTGTTTTTGGTTACCATATAGTCACCGCCATTTTCCTGAATGGCGCGTCTTAATTTTGTTATTTCTTCTACTGTGTAACCTTTGTATTCTGTCAAAATTGCAACTTGTGCTTGTTCAACTTTCGATTTAATTTCTTCGATTTTTTCTGCTTTAAACGCTTTTGTTGCCATTTTAAGCTCCTTTTTCTACTGTCTTTCGGGGCATCTCGACCTAATTACCCGTTTTAAATACTAAAAGATTTTGCAATCTTTTATTTAACTGCAAAATCATACTTCGGGTTTTATATATTACTATTTATATATCGTCCTTGTATAACCTCGATTAGCTCATTCGATTTAATGCTTTCGCAACTAATTGTCTGCAGTTACGACTTTATAATAACAAAAAAAAATATTTTTGCAATACTTTTGTTAAATTTTCTTAACCAGACGCCATATTGCAACTTCATTTCCTTCTATTGAATATGAACCTCTGCGTTCAATATTAAATTTTTGGGATAATTTATTTATTTGAGAATATCTTAAGCTAAAATTACCGAAACATATTACTTCGTTTCGCAATTGCAAATTCATCAATTTTTGTAAATCTGCATAAATTAATTTCATATCTTCATCTTTGTACAAAATTGTTGCGCCGTACCAATTCATAATCCATCTGTCTTGCATCATAAAAGCTTTTAATTTTTCCATTTCGGAAATAACCAGTAGCATTGTTCTGTCAAATGTTTGAAAATCACGTGCTAAGACCAAAATACGATTATCAGTTTTTGCGATTTTTACATTGTTTAGTATGCCGAGCGCTTTGTCGAAATGATTTAATACTTTTTCTTTACGTTCTGCCACCCCTGCATTTTTATCACCGCCCCAAAAATTATTTACCATACTATCTTGAAGTTCAAATTTGAGGGCGATTGCGTAATTATCATATTGTAAAATTTCTTTTATCATTTCTGCTTCTAATTTGCGGTTTAATATGGCCTCTTCTCTTCGCTTGGTTGTGTCAATAAGTTTATCCAGCAGGATTATTCCCTGATTAATCAGCCAAGTTGATTTCCCTATGACAAAAATTATTGCAAAAAGAATTAAGTCAAATAACAATAGTGAACCATCTATTACTCTCTGTCCCATTTGTGCTTGCTGGTGGTAAAAAGAGTGTACAAATTTCATTATATTTGTCGCTACCGGTTGGAAAAATGCCATCCAAGTGTTACCAGTCAAATTTATGAACCAATACAAAGCAACCAGCATTGCCAAAAATATCAATACTAATTGTATAAGCATCGGTATATTTTTCGCAATTATCAAAATTTGTTTCAAAAATTTATAAATTTTTATCATATGAACTCCGTTATTTTAAAGAAATATTGTCAATTAACCTGACATCTTTTATTTTTAAAGCAATAAATACCCTTGTGTTATCATCGGCTATGGTTTTCTCCTCTAATGTCTCATTATCTCTGAATTCAAGATATTCCAGAGAATGATTTTTATTCAAAAAACCGTAAGCTGTTTCTTTTAAGGCCTCTATATCTTTTATACCATTATTATAACATTTTTTTATATTTGTCAAAATTTTAGATAAGGCGAGGGCTGAAATTTTATCTTCATCCGTTAAATATTTATTTCTTGAACTGATAGCCAGACCTGAGTCTTCTCTAACAAGAGGACAACCTTGAATTTTAACGGGAATATTCAAATCCGAAACCATTTTTTTAATTATCACAAGTTGTTGATAATCCTTTTCTCCGAAAAATGCAATATCAGGCTGAACTATATTGAATAATTTGTTTACAACTGTGCAAACTCCGTCAAAATGTCCGACTCTTGATTTCCCGCATAACATATTGGTTTTAAAAAACGGAGGAATTACGTATGTCAAAAAATCTCCGGTCATCATTTGGCAATCCGTGTACATTTCTTTTGCATTTGGTGCAAATACTAAATCTACGCCTGCGGATTTTGCGATTTCGCAATCAGCATCTAACGTCCGTGGATATTTTTCAAAATCTTCTCCCTGACAGAACTGAATCGGATTTACAAAAATCGAAATTACTGTTTTGTCACATTGTTTTACGCTTTGCTCGAATAAACTTTTATGCCCGTTATGAAGTGCCCCCATTGTAGGGACTAAACCTATGCTAAGTCCTTCATCTCTCCATTTTTTAACTTGCTCTCTAACTTCTTTTATCGTATGAACCAGCATTATTCAACCTCAACAATATCTAAAGAATTTAACTGTAATTTAACGTCATCTTCCACATGGAAAATTTCATCTTCAGACGGGAATGCTCCTGATTTTACATCGTCATTGTAGGCTTTTATTCCTTCTGATATAAGACTTTTCATATCGGCATAACGTCTTACAAATTTAGGTTTAAATTCTGAATATTTGCCTAAAACATCATCCGATACAAGCACCTGACCTGAGGTATATCGTCCTGCACCGATACCGATTGTAGGAATATTTATGGAATCCGTTACATATTTTGCACTTTCTTCCGGTACCATTTCTAATACCACGCAAAATGCGCCGGCATCTTGAACTTTTTTTGCATCTTCAAGTAACTTCATAGTCGCTTCAAAAGTTTTTGCCTGAACATTGTATCCGCCAATTGTATTTAAAAATTGCGGAGTAAATCCTAAGTGGGCACAAACAGGTATTCCTGAATTTACGCAAGCTTTAATTGTTTCAATAACGCTGTCAGAGGCTCCTTCTATTTTCACGGCGCTTGCACCTGAGCGGATAAGTTCACCGGCATTTAAAACTGATTGCGAAATATTTGGGGTAACTGACATAAAAGGCATATCGGCAACAATCATAGAGCGTTTTGAACCACGGGATACGGCTTTTGTAAATATTTTCATTTCATCCATTCCGATAGCGCAGGTGGAATCATACCCCAAAATAACCATAGCAACTGAATCACCTACCAAAACCATATCAATCCCTGCTTCGTCGGCGTATTTTGCCAATGAACAATCATAAGCCGTTATCATTGATATTTTTTCATTATTATTTTTCATTTTTTGGATTGTATTTACTGATATTTTTTTTATCATCTTATATACTCCTATGCTTCATATATATCGCCTGATTTTTGAGTTTTCTTGAACCAATAATAAATGGCTCTTGCAACGCGGTGCGAGCTGTGTCTTACAAGTCCTTCATTACTGTCTTCAATAAGTTTTTTTCTGAATATTTTTACATTCAATTTTTTAACATTTTCTTTGTCTAATTTTACGGGTACCGAACCCATTTTTGCATATTTATCAGACAGTTTTGCAGGCAGAAAATCGTTAACTAAAACCGCATCAACAAGATGTGAAACTCCTGCGTGTTCAATCAGCGTTTTTATGTGATCCGCAACTGTGTAATCATCTGTTTCTCCCGGTTGAGTCATTATGTTACATACATAAATCTTTTTAGCATTTGATTTTTCGATTGCTTGTGAGATTTCAGGCACAAGCAAGTTTGGAGTTACGCTTGTGTAGAGACTTCCCGGTCCGAGTATAATCAAATCGGCATCTTCTATTGCAAGGATAACATCTTTTAAAGCCTTACAATTTTTAGGATCTGTAAAAAGTCGTTTGATTTTGCCGTGAGCTTCAGGAATATTAGATTCTCCGCGAATTATTCTGCCATCCTCCATTTCGGCAACGAGCTTCATATCATCTAATGTCGCAGGTAAAACCCTTCCTCTAATTGACAAAACATTTGAGGACTCTTGAACGGCTTTTACCATGTTTCCTGTTATAGAGCATAAAGCGGTTAAAAATAAATTTCCAAAACTGTGACCTTCAAGTCCTTCACCTGACTTGAAACGATATTGAAAAAGCTTTGTAACCAAATCTTCATCATCAGCCAATGCGGCAATACAGTTCCTTATGTCCCCGGGAGGTAAAACTCCCATTTCTTCACGTAATCTGCCTGAACTTCCGCCGTCATCACCAACCGTTACAACTGCAGTAATATTATTGGTAATGTTTTTTATACCTTTTAATAACATAGAAAGTCCTGTACCACCGCCAATTGCAACTATTTTTGGTCCTCTGTTAAGTTTTCTTTTTTGATATAATTTTTCCAAAATATTGCTGCTGTCGGATTCGCTCAGCATGGAAAGATTAGTTTCTTTCCATCCTTTAAAGAAGGTTGCAGCTCCAAACATGACAAATGCAAAGGCAAACCATCCGCTTGAAACTTTGCTTGCCATTTTCTTGATGAATTCCATAATATAAAATACAGGTCTGACATCTATAAGTACCAAAATACCTAATGTCATCAAAACAGTTCCCAAAAAAATCATTGCAAACCATCTTTTCACCCTGAGCCCCGGAATCAACCAGCCCGCATCTTCAGGCATTCTTATATTATTTGTAAATTTTCTTCTCATTTAAGTCGTCTTCCTTTTATAAATTTTATACCCAGCCTGATTCGTAAACATTTTTATAATTTACCGGAACAGGTGTGATAATTTCTTTTGCGCTTCTAATCAAATCTTTTGAATTAGATAATTTGCTTGAAAAATGGATGGTGTCAACATTTAAAAAAGTTTTCCCGCCTTCGTTGTTTGAAACTTGAGAGTATGTTAAAAGGTTTTTCAATCTTTTTATGCAAATTTCTGTGTTTTCAATATCACGAGCTTGTGAATCAATTGTTCCGTCAGCTCTGTACATTTTTTCCAAAAATACTTCGCGAGCGACAGGAATGTTTGTTTCAGCTGCAACTCTTTCAATGGTTTCACCTGCTGCGCCGTAATATACAAGCCACTTTGAACATTTTTTAATTGCATTTGCAATTGCTTTTGAAAATTCAAAATCTTCCGATGCCAATTTGTACATTGCGCCATGCGGACGTACATGCTCGATTTCTAAGTTAAAAGTCTTTGCAAAAGACATCAATGCTCCGACTTGGTAAATTACTACAGCTTCAATTTCATCATTTGATAAATTCATTTCGCGATATCCAAAGCCTTGTATATCGTTAAAACCAATGTGCGCACCAACAACGACATTAGCTTTTTTTGCAATGTTTAACGCTTCGCTGATTGAAATCGGATCACCAGCATGGAAACCGCAGGACACATTTACCGAACTGCAGTATTCAATCAAATCGCGTTCATAATTATTTTTGTAAACCCCAAAACTTTGTCCGAGGTCACAGTTAAAATCTATTTGTTTAATGGTTTTTCTCTCTAAAGTCTGCATTTCTACCCCTTTGTTGAGTAATATCACTATTACCTGATTATATTCGCTGAATATTTATTTTCCATTATGTTTACATTTTATTAATATGAAATCATTAAATGCGCAAAAACAACAATATTACACAAACTTTGAGTTTGCAGTTTGTGAATACAAAAGCTTTTTAAGAAAAATTCACCTATTTTGTGAGATTTAAATTTTTTATTAAAAACTACAAAATTTATTAAATTTTGTAATTCCTAACCAATCCAATAAAATCTTTTACCATGCCAAATTGAGTTTTTGTCAAATCAGCTAATGAATCTACAATCTGTTCAGTATTACTTGGTTGTTTTGTGCCGTATCTTAATAACTCCAATGGAGTTAAATTAAATGCCGAACAGATTTTATCAACAGTGCTTGATTTGGGAGAATGCCTGTTATACTCCAGATTGCGATAGTTGTCCGTACTCAGTCCACATTTCTCGCTAAATTTTTCTTGCGACAATCCTAGACTAAGCCGTAAGTTTTTAATGGATTTGTTAATTAACGCTTGAAAATCTGTCATTCATATAGCGTAATCTATCCCCACACAAATTATAAGTGTCTTACTTTACGAATTAATCTGTTAATAAAATAGGTTTTGTGTTATAAGAAATACCATATATGAATAATAAAACTTGTTTCTTTATAGGTAGTAGACATTCTTCAAGTGATATAAGAGAACAACTTGTAGAGGTGATAGAAAAACATATCACAGAATACGGTGTTACAACATTCACCGTAGGACACTATGGCAACTTTGACAGCTTAGTTATAAATGTATTAAAAGAGATGAAGAAAAAATATACTGATATTGAACTATATCTTCTTTGCCCTTATGCTCTTAATCAGAAAAGGGAAGCTCCAGAGGGTTTTGACGGCACATTCTACCCAGATGGTTTGGAATTTGTACCCAAACCTTACGCAATAGTACAAGCTAACCGTTACATGATAGAACATAGCGACTATTTAATAGCGCATCCTAAAATTGGCAACTCTCGTAAGATGGTTAATTACGCGCAGAAACGGCAGAAAAGTGGGTTAATAAGAGTTTCGGTATTATGATTGCATTATAAAATAAATTTATTATTATTTTTTATAATGGTAGCAAAAAAAATTTTTTTTGTGTTTATTAACAGAACGTATATTGAAAAAATACTTAATGGTCATTATAATAGTTTAAAAGGATTAAATTTATGAACGAATTAAAAATTAAAGAAATCACATCATTTATTGAAAACGATGAAAGAAAAACAAGAATAATAATTTCGGAAAACGGCAAAGATACGGAAATTATTCTTAATGGTGACGGAAAATTAAAGGTTGCTGTAGAAGCTTAACTATTCATAATCTTTTCAGGCATTAATTAATTGTCAAAAATGCTTAAATGCTTTGGCTGATATTTGTTTTGCCTATATTTTGTGTGCTGATAGCTGTAATTGTAAAATTAAAGAATTGAAATTTGGGCTTGTGTAATAAATTGTTGTAAAAAAATATTTTAGTGATAAGATATGCTATAGTAAAGATATGAGTCGATGGGAGTCGATGTGGCGGAATGGTAGACGTGCACGTTTGAGGGGCGTGTGGAGAAATCCGTGGGGGTTCAAGTCCCCCCATCGACACCATAAAAAAGAATTAAGGCAAAAGCCTAATTCTATTTTATGGTATCAGGGGTGATTGAACATGAAATTTTCTTGTTGAGAAAATTTCATAGGTTCAGCCGATAAATCGGCATACCTTCGCTGTAGGGCTTGCGTTTCATATGCTCGCCAACGCTCAGGCAAAGTCCCCCCATAGATATTAAAAAAGAATTAGCCCTTGTGTAAATATTTTTTAATTTAAAAATATTTTAATAGCAAAATTTTGGTTTACATGTTTTAAAGCAAATGTTAACAAAATTAAAGAGGAAAAAATCATGCAAATTCAAAGTGTAAGTAGTGCTCAACCACAATTTACAGGACTAAAAATTAACCTTTATGGAAAACTTCCCAAAAATTTGAACGAAACTGAATTTAGGAATATAAAAAATATGCAACTGATAAATCAAGAGCTTGATAGAATGGGCTATGATGTTGAATTATCCGGACACCTGTATCATTATGGTAATTCAAAATATGACAGTATAAGTGCTTGTATAAAGAAAAAATCCGATTCCATGCCAATAAAAGTGCTTAAGGACCGTTTGGCGGTTGTGTCATCTTCTGATGAGCGTGTAGTTCATTTTCCTGTTGAAGACGGTTCTGAGCATTACAGTATTATGTATGATTCTGTAGCTGATGCCGAAGTGAATGCTTGGGAATACAATTTTGGACATCAAATATTATCAAAAGCAAAAGCTGCATTTGACGTAGCCAAAGATATGGTAAAACATAATTTGGTGTAATATCAATTTGTTAAATATAAAACAGGCGGGCTTCAAATTTATTTGAAGCCCGCCTCTATTTTTAATTTTATCTGTTAGTCCAATTTCCAGCTGTTAAGGTATTTTTCTTGTTCAAGAGTTAATTTATCAATAGATATTCCCATTGATTTTAGTTTTAACTCAGCTATTTTTACATCGACTTCATGAGGAAGTGTATATAATTTGTTTTCCAATTTGCCTTGATTTTTAACCAAAAATTCGATACCAAGCGCTTGGTTTGCAAATGACATATCCATAACACTTGCAGGATGACCTTCAGCTGATACAAGATTAACTAATCTGCCTTCGGCAATTACGTAAACTGTTTTTCCGTTGTCAAGTTTGTATTCGTCAAGAGTTGGTCGAATTCTTTTGATTGAAGTTGTGTGTTCTCTTAATCCTTCAACATTAATTTCCCAATCAAAATGCCCTACATTACCTACAAATGCACCATCTTTAATGTTTAATAAATCAGGTACGTCTATAACGTGTTTGTCCCCTGTTACGGTTAAGAAAATATCACCTTCTTTTACGGCATCGGATATTTTCATAACTCTATAGCCTTCCATTGCAGCCTCAAGAGCTTTCAGTGGATCAACTTCGCAAACTATAACATTTGCGCCCATACCTTTTGCTCTCATTGCAATACCCTTACCGCACCAGCCGTAACCTGATACTACAACGGTTTTTCCCGAGAAGAGAATATTTGCCGCACGCATAACTCCGTCAAGTGCGCTTTGTCCTGTTCCGTAGCGGTTATCATACAGGTGTTTTGTTAAACTTGTGTTAACCCCGACTGCAGGTGCTTTCATTATTCCTTGATTTTGAAGTGCTTGAAGTCTTATTATACCGGTGGTTGTTTCTTCGGTCGAACCGATAATTGTTTGTGCAAATTCAGGATATTCCGCGTAAATTGTTGAAATTATATCACAGCCGTCATCGATTATGATATTAGGCTTGTGTTCAATTGCAACACGCACGTGGTCACGATATTTTTCGGAAGTTTCTCCTGCAATACCGTAAACAGGAATTTCCCAGTATTTTACAAGTGCAGCGGCAACGTCATCTTGAGTTGATAAAGGGTTTGATGCAACAAGTATTGCATCTGCGCCGCCTGCTTTCATTACGGTGCAAAGCGCGGCGGTTTCTTTCGTTACGTGAACGCACGCAGAAAGTCTTAAACCTTTAAAAGGCTGCTCTTTTATAAATCTTTCTTCAATTTGTCTTAAAACAGGCATATCTTTTAGCGCCCATTCAATATTGTTTTTCCCTTGTTCGGCAAGTGAAATATCTTTGATATCGCATTTAATTTCCGTTGACAACATTAATTTCTCCTTTTATCTATTACAAGATGATATTATAATCTTTAAAAATTTTATATCAATAGTGTTTTTTCTAATTTAAAATTCTATGCGTGTCTGGATTTTGGCTTAGTGAGCATTTCAGATATTGCATCTGCCCCTTCAAAATTTCTTTCTCTCATCAATTTTGAAGCAAGTTCTCTGTCATAATCAGTAAACTTGTGCTCTGCGCTAAATCCTCCATCTTTTATATTTAAAATCAGATAGCATGGCATAACATCTTCTGTCATCGGACGCCCGACACTTCCGACATTAATAACCGTTTTCTTTGAATTTGTTTGGTACCCGCAAGGGATATGCGTATGGCCGCATAAAATTAATTCTTCATTTACGCCGGCAATTATTTCTTCGATATTTTTCATCGGTAAATTTGGCATAATATCTTCATTGTTGCGTCTTGGTGAACCGTGAACAAGAAGAATTTTTACCCCTTCAATTTCTAAACTCTTTTGCGGTGGTAAATTTTTTAAGAATTCAAGGTTTTCTTTTTTTAGGATTTTAATATCCTGTTCGAGAGAATTTCCCATTGCAGGAAAAGCTTTTTTAGTCATTTCAATTAAATTATCTGTACATTCGGCAATCATTTTATCCGTGTTGCCTTGGATTATTATCCAATTTTGAGTTTTTACAAAATCTATGGTTTTATCGGGTTCAGGCCCTGCAAGTGCCAAATCCCCCAAACAAAATATTTTGTCACATTTGTTTTGTTTGATATCTTCCAATACTGCCTCAAGTGCCTGCATATTTCCGTGAATATCTGATAATACCGCAATTTTCATAAATATTTTTCTCCTATAATTTTTTATGCTATCATGAAAATATTATGAAAAGAAGATTGTCAAAAGAAATTCAGATAGGAAACGTAAAAATCGGTGGTAATAATCCGATAAGCGTTCAGTCAATGTGTAATACTGATACACGTGATGTGAATTCTACATTAAATCAAATAAAAGAAATGGCAGATTTGGGCTGTGATATAGTAAGACTTGCCGTATTAAATTCCAATGCCGGTGAAAGTTTGAAAGATATTGTTAAAAAATCTCCGCTTCCGATTGTTGCTGATATACATTTTGACTATCGTTTGGCAATCCAATCCATAAATAGCGGGGTAAGTGCATTAAGATTAAATCCCGGTAATATCGGTAAAAGAGAAAATGTTGAAAAAGTAATAAAACTTGCAAAACAACAAAAAATTCCTATAAGAATAGGTGTTAATGCCGGTTCATTGGAAAAGAATTTAACGGAATCAGATATTCCGCTCAGTGAAAAAATGGTTTTAAGCGCTCTGGGACATATAAAAATTTTGGAAGAATGCGATTTTGATTTGATAAAAGTTTCATTGAAATCTTCTGATGTTATGACAACGATTGAAGCCTATAGAAGTATAGCGGACAAAATTCCTTATGCGCTTCACCTTGGAGTGACAGAAGCCGGAACATTACGTCAGGGGCTTGTAAAATCATCAATAGGGATTGGTACACTCCTTAGTGAAGGTATTGGTGATACAATAAGAGTTTCACTAACCGAAAATCCTACAGAAGAAGTTACTGCAGGATTTGATATCTTAAAAGGTTTAGGATTAAGGCGTCATGGTGTTAATTTTATTTCCTGTCCTACTTGCGGAAGAACTCAAATAGATTTAATTAACCTTGCAAAAAAAGTTGAAGAAAAATTTAAAAATTTGGATAAACCGATTACAATTGCGACAATGGGTTGTGCCGTTAACGGCCCGGGTGAAGCAAGGTACGCTGATTTTGGCATAGCAGGCGGGATAAAAGAAGGTTATATTTTCAGAAAAGGTGAAATTATAGCACGAGTACCTGAAGATAAGCTTCTTGATGAGTTGGAACAAATTATAACAAAATCCATCAAATAATTTATGGATTTTTTATTGTAAAGAATTTATAATAATATTGAAAAACCATGTAAAATAGTTTATACTGATACAAAAGAGGTGGAGATGAATAAAAAAATATTATTATTAACAACATTGGCAATAGTTTTTGCATTACCTGTAAGAGCTGAATTGACAACTGCTGATACTTCATCAGGTGATTACTTAATTAACAGCGGTTATTCGGAATTGACTGCCGAAATGGTAGAACGCAGCAAAGGGTACGCAAACGGACAAGTGTATATCACGGATGATGAACGTGATTTAAGACAAAGATCAGCCTGGGAAAGATTCTTGATAAAGGCTTACAGGTACCTTGATCCTGCGGCTGATACCGACCAATTTATGAATCACAACATAAGAAAAACTCCGAGCATTAATGACTTGTAATAAGTTTGTATTAACGCTTTTTGTAATATTTTTATCGTTAAATTCGATAAAAGTTTTTGCGGAAATAGATTACACAAAATTGTCGGCTGATGAATATAAAAAATCTGCCGACGATATGTTTGTAAAGGTTTTTGAAAAGAACTTAGGCACAAATACAAGTCAATTGGAGGGTAAAGCTTTAGGTGAATACTTTATTCTTACAAAAATAAATCCGCTTGATTATTATTCCTACGTTCAAATAGCAAGAATTTATGATAAAAGGAGTGCTTTTGTTAAAGCAAAACACTATTATAATACCGCGTTAAATATCTCCCCTCAAAACCCTTATGTTAATTTTTATGCAGGTGAATCGAATTATTTGCAAAAGAATTATAATGAGGCTCTAAAATATTATAATACGGCTTACAAAAACGGGTATAGTGCAAATTTAGGGTTAAATCAAAGGCTTGAAGAAGTATATTTAAAACTTGGAGATGAAGTTCAAGCAAAAAAATTTACATCAAATATAAATAAAATTAAAAAGTAGAAGAGAGAAAAATGGTAAAAAAGAAGTTAATTCAAACTACACTGGCACTGTTAATGGCGGTAATACCGACTGTGGTAATGGCTGAAAATATTGTCGTTGATGAATTAACAGGTACGGATTATCCTGAGATTATAACACGAAATCAGGCAGATATTTTGGCATTTAATAAATATCAATTAAAAAGCGGGGAAGTACTTTTTTCAAACAGCCAAAAGTACATAAATGCGATAAACCCAAATTCAATAAACAACAAGGTAGGAGCATATTTTCCGGGAGCAAGAGGGGTAAATCAGCTTGTAATTTATACTTCCGAATACGGAAACAGAACAAATACGAATGAATTTGGAGCAGAGGCAATAGTTGTCGGTAATACCGTTTCCGAATTGTCAGGTGCGGATTCGCTAATTCCGAAGGATGGGCTGGTTATAAGCGGTCATGGTAATGCAAAAAAATGGATGAATTCGGCTTTGAAGGTGGGAACGAAGATTTATATTGATACATCAAACAATATGATATACGCCTACACTACTTCGGAAAGCTTTTTATATGAATCCGAAAAGAAAATTTCTGAAGCAGAAGAACTTATCAATTACTATAAGGCATTAGATGATAATTATAATTGGAAGGTTCCTCATTCGTATATTGAAGATGCTAAAAATTATTTAAAAAAAGCCCAAAAGCACCCTGAAGATATCCAAAAATATTCTCAGCTTGCAATTGAAGCGGCAAATGATGCATTGAAAAGCGTTTTGCCAAGTAAGGCGAATGAGCTTAAAGGCGTTTGGATAAGACCGGTTGAAACTTCAAAATCGGAAATTATAAATTCGCTTACTAAGCTTCAAGCATCGGGTATAAATAATATTTTTCTGGAAACATATTTTCACGGAAAAACAATCTATCCGAGCCGTGTTATGAGAAATTACAATTTTGTTGTGCAAAATGAAAAATTCCAAGGATTTGATCCTTTACAAATATGGATAACGGAAGCGCATAAAAGAAATATGAAGGTGCATATCTGGTTTGAGACCTTTTATGTAGGTAACGAACCTCCCCAAAATAATTCGGCAAGTATTCTTTCTCAGTTTCCGTATTGGGGAAATAAAACAAAAAAAAATTATGATTCAGCTATGGCATCAAAGTCGGTATCAGAGCATAACGGATATTTTATAGACCCTGCAAACTCGGAAGCACAAGATTTTCTATATAAGTTGTTGTCTGAAATAATAGAAACTTACAAACCTGACGGAATAAATTTGGATTATATAAGATATCCGCAAACTGTAGCTAAAAATGACAACGCTTCATGGGGATATACTAAAGCTGCAAGAGATGAATTTAATTCATTGTATAATGCGGATCCGCTTGATATATCACGATTTGATGCTCTTTGGCCTTTGTGGGAGCAATACAGACGAGATAAAGTTACTAAATTTGTAGAAAGAGTAAGCAATTTATGTAAGGAAAATAATACTAAGCTAACAACAGTAATTTTTCCTGACAGGGCGGCTGCGCTGTCAACTAAACTTCAAGATTGGAAAGTTTGGTCGCAAAATGGTTATGTTGATGGGTTTACTCCGCTGTTTTTGACTTGTGATTCAAAGATGCTTAAAAATATGATGCAGGATATTTTGAAATATAAATCAACTTCAACAGATTTGTACGCCGGACTTTTTGTAACATTTATGGGTGGAACCGATGAGGATTTAATAAGAGAAATTCACGAGGCAAGAAAGCTGGATGCAAAAGGTATTATAATCTTTGATTTTGCCCATCTTTCGGATAGATACGCAAAAACTTTGGCAACTAGTGTATTTGCGTCAGAAAAAACTATTGCCTCCAATCAATCTTCGGTGAAACCCAGGCGCGAAAATTCATCACGTAAGGCTAAAAAGACTAAAATAAAAAATATTTTTAAGCGTAAAAAATCATAAATTTTGACATGATACGAAATGTATATTAAGTTTTTGTTATGTAATGTACTTTTGCAAATTTATGATATAATGTTGGTATAAAGATTGTGGAGAAGGACGAATAGTTGAAATCTTTTAGTAAGGTATTGGTGATAGTAACGATGTTACCGGTTATGGGTATAGCAACCGGTAAAAGTTATGCTGACGGAATTTTTGACAGTTACAACAGTGATTTTCCGCAAGTTGTTGAAGCTCCTTCCGCAACTCAAGATTTTAGTGAGATATACAGCTATGACGATAATTTTGATACCCCGATTGTTAAATCAGGTTATGGTAGCGAAAATTCCAAGCTTAAATTTCAACCAAATACAGAAAACGACTATTCTCAAAATGATTTTAAGGTAGATTATTCAACACCATTATTTGGCAATAACAACAAGCTTGATGATGAAAATATTATACCTGCCGTGCAAAATAGCACAATTTCTGATACGGAAACCAGAACGATTAAGGATATAGAAATCCACGGTACGACGACTGTTGATCCTGAGCTTGTTATGCAAAAGATAAATCTTCAGCGAGGTGATGACTATAACCGCGAGTTGTTACAAAACGATTTGAGGGCAATATATCAATTAGGATTTTTCACGGAAAAAATGCGTGCTATTCCGGTTCCAAATGATGACGGGACTGTAACTATTAAAATTATGCTTCAGGAAAATGCGCCTATTACTGATTTTACTGTTGAAGGTAATACGGTTGTTCCGACGGAAGATATTATGGAGGTTTTGCTGCCGATGAAGGGTAAGCCTCAAAATATCGGAGAATTAAACGAGGCTATTGCAAAAATTCAAGATATGTATACTTCACAAGGTTATGTTTTATCTCGTGTAGATTCGGTTAATGATGATCCTGACGGGACAATTAATGTTTCAATTAAGGAAGGCCGTATTGACAAAATCATGATTCAAGGGAATGAAAAGACCAAGGATTATGTAATTGAACGAAATATTCTAACCGAACCGGGAACTGTTTATAATGAAAACGTATTAAAAGAAGATTTAATAAGGCTTTATGCAACGCAAGCATTTAAGGATGTTACAAGAGAAATTGAACCGAGTGACAGATTAGATGATGCTTACGATATAACGATAAATGTGCAGGAGCAAAGAACAGCAAGTATCTCTTTGGGTGGTGGTATTGATACCGTAACCGGTGTATTTGGTTCATTGGGTATTGCGGATAACAACTTTAGGGGGGTAAATCAAAGATTATCTCTTAACGGTATAGCCGGTACCGGTGTTATCTTAAATGATGCTTCCATCGAAAGAAGAATGAATTTACAAGCTGAATTGAGCTTTTTTGAGCCATATTTCTTAAATCGTGATACTTCTTTGATGAGTAAGATTTTCTTTAGAGATTTCGGTTCTTATCAGGTTCCTCTGGCAATTGAAAGGAGAATTGGCGGTGAGGTTACAGTGGCCCATCGTCTAAAGAAAAATAAACATGCAACTGCAACATTGTCATTGGGCGTAGAAGATGTTGATGTTAGAGAAGGTAACTTTAATAAAATATCTTCAATGTATTCAAGGTACCATGTTCCTATATCTCAACGTGCTAAACAGTTAGATGGCGGACTGTTCCTTTCATTAAGTCCGTCATTAATTTATGATACACGAGATAGCGCTACCGTTACAAGAAAAGGTACGATGTTTAATTTGAGGTATGATGAGGAATTTGGGCTTGACGGATTTGATAAGACGCACGGCCGTGTTACAGGTATGGTTAAACAGTATATTCCGATTGGTAAGAAATCATCCTTCTCACTTACTGCAAAAGGCGGAGGGAAAATCCACGGCGACAATATGCCTGAAGTTATGGCGTATAGGTTAGGCGGACCTTATACCGTAAGAGGTTATAAGATGAGCGGAATCGGTACCGGTGACGGATTTATTATGGGTTCTGCGGAATTGGCGGTACCTATACCGTTTTTGGATAGAACAAGAATTAATTTCTTAAACAATATAAGATTTACTGTTTGGGCTGATGCCGGAAAAGTATTTGGGAATACTATTTCAAACAAATTGTATGACAGACCTATGTATGGTGTGTCAGCAGGTATCGGTTTGAAGGTTTATATACCCGGAATGGGACCTTTATCAATCGATTACGGTATTCCGCTTACAAATACCGGAGCATATGGACCTAAGAACGGTTACTTCACCTTTGGTGTTGGTGATATAATGTATTAGTAATAAGTTTAGAATAAAATTTCGGGAGGAAATATGAAGAAAACAAGTTTAGCAATTTTAATGATGGCAGGCATGATGATTGGTGCCTCACAGGTTAATGCAGCAAATGTCGGCTACATTGACTATGGTAAAGTTCAAGACAATTATCCTTTAGCTCAATCAGCAATTAAGGAAATTGATTCTCAGACTTTGGCACTTCAGCAGTACATGGTTGACAAGGAAAAACAGTATAAATCGCTTGATACACCATTAAAGAAACAAAATTTTGAAGCTACAACAACAAAAGAATTTCAGGCAAAGCAGGAAGCGCTTGTAAAATTGAAGGCTCAAAAAGATGAATTGATTTACAATAAAATTCAAGCGGCTGCAAAACAAGTTCTTGTAGAACAAAAATTAGATGCTGTTGTTGACTACCGTGTAATATTTGTTGGTGGTGTTGATATATCTGATTTAGTTATCCAAAAGTTAAAGACTATGAATTAGTTTTTAAAAGGAGAATTGATGCATTATACTAATGACGGTACGCAATATCACATTGGATTAAAAGAGGGTGATGTTGGCGAGTATGTAATTTTGCCCGGAGACCCTAAGCGTTGCAAGAAGATTGCGCAATACTTTGAAGATGCAAAACTTGTTGCCGATAACCGTGAATTTACTACTTATACAGGTTTTTTAAACGGCAAAAAGGTGAGTGTAACTTCGACAGGTATTGGTGGTGCTTCTGCCTCTATCGCTTTGGAAGAACTTGTAAATGTCGGTGCAAAATATTTTATACGTGTGGGTACTTGCGGTGCAATTGATATTGACATAAAAGGCGGTGATATCGTAATCGCTACAGGTGCAATACGTATGGAAGGGACAACTAAAGAGTATGCACCGATAGAATTTCCTGCCGTTGCCGATTTAGAGATAACAAACGCACTTGTTGAATCGGCAAAACAGGAAGGTTACAATTATCATACAGGAATTGTTCAGTGCAAAGATTCTTTCTACGGTCAGCATAACCCTGATTCTATGCCTGTGAGTTATGAACTTAAAAATAAATGGGAAGCGTGGAAACGTTTAGGATGTAAAGCATCTGAGATGGAATCCGCAGCTTTATTTATTGTTGGTGCGTATAGGAAGGTTCAGGTAGGTTCGGTATTTTTGGCTGTTGCAAATCAGGAAAGAGAAAAGGCAGGATTGGATAATCCTGTTGTTCATGATACAGATGGTGCAATTCGTGTTGCAATTGTGGCATTAAAATTATTAATGGAGAAAAACAATAAATGAATAAAAAAATTAAATATACAATAAAGAGTTGTCCTGCTGATGACGTTGAATTATTGCAAAATATCTTGAATGACATGTCAAACGGCGGTTGGGAACTTTACAGTATGACTGAAGTCGAAGATGATGGTAAAGTACTTTTAAATTGTATATTTATGAGTGAATCATTTGAGGATGATGTGGTTGAAGACAGCGATATATTAGGCTGGGGAACGGTTAGAAATCCTATAGAGAAAATGCTTTCTCCTAATATGTCACCATATGAAAGAAGCTTGGATATTGTGTCTAAAATAAAAGAACAGAGAAGAAAAATTGAAAAAATAAAATCTGCTTTGGATTTGGAAGAAGCTTCATCAGTTGAACGAAAAAGGTATAACGACAAGATTTCATCAAGCCTTGGGGAATTGGAAAGACTTAAAAAAGAAATGGCCGAAATGGTTCAACCGTCAAATTTATATTCACGTCTTGGGTGTGATCTTGTATCTGTGAGAGTGAGTGAAGAGCTTATTCCTTATGTGGATACGGATAGTGACGAAAAAGATAATCTTATGGCAGAATTAATGAAGGTTCGATATGATAATGTCGATAAATTGGGATACATTATTCCTCCTATAAGAATTTTAGATTCTATGAAGCTTTCACAAAATCAATTTGAGATTTGTATTAGAAATAGCGTTGTATTGTCGGCATTTGTTTATCCGAAATTTAGGATGTTTTTTGTTGATGAATTGAATTTAACTAAAAAAATAAAAGGCGCTTTTTATGATATTGATTTTGTAACCGGACGTGATATTGTGTGGATTGAAGAAAGTAAGGCAAAAGATTTTTGGTCAAAAGGACTTTCTGTAATCCAGTTTATATCAAGGGCAATTGATTTTGTATTAATCAAATATGTAGATGAGATATTTACGTATAAAACATTACAAAATTATTGTGATTTCGTTGCAAATTCCGGCGACATGTTCTTGGTTGAAAATTTGGTTCCTGATATGATATCTTTTGCAGATTTGAAATTCATTTTTACTTCACTTTTAAAAGAAAGAGTTTCCATAAAAGATATAAACTACATATTTGAAAGATTAAATGATTACGCACAATCGTCTTCAAGATCAGATTTATTGAGTAAATTAAGGCTTTCTCTTTCAAGAAATATATGTTCGGCTTATGTGAATGGAGAGGGTGTTATAAGAGTTTTAGAATTATCGGAAAAGACTTTCGAAAAAATCATTCCACGAATTGAGGAGGATGACGATGTTGTAAGGTTAGATTCCGAATTTGTTCAAAAGCTTGCCGATAAAATTATTAAAAAGGTTAATGATTTTAATCTTGAACCTCCGATAATCGTTGTTCCTATGGAATATAGGCAAATGTTCTTTGCAATTTTATCAAATTACATAAATGATATTGTGGTATTGGCCGAAGAAGAATTCGGTTCTGAATTTATGCAGGAAATTGTTGCTGAAATTTAGCCTTTAAGGTTAGGCTATTTTAAAATCCAAAGATAAAATAATGGAAAACGAGATTATATTTCGTCAACCGAAATGCTTGTTACACCTGCATTTCTTGCGCTGTCCATAACTTTTACCATTGCCCCGTGGGTTGAATCACTGTCAGTTTTAATCATTAAACCGTCAGGATAATCAACTGACATATCTTTTATTGTTTTTTCCAAATCACCGGCAGAAATGATTTCTCCATCTATATAAAACTTATCGGTTTCATCAATCATTACCGTCATAATTTTAGATTCTTTGTTTTCCATTTGCTCTTCGGCAACATTTTCAGGGACGGTTAAATGTAAACCTTGTTGGTCTAACAGAGGGGCAATTACCATCATTATAATTAACAGTACCAAGAAGATATCGGTTAAAGGCGTAATATTTATTTCGTTAAATTCATTGCGTTCTGACATTTTTAAGCCCCTTCCTTATCTTCTTTTTCGGCATTAATCTTCAGTTCTTTTTGTTCTTTTTTACTTAAAGGTTCACCTGCAACAACAAGTTTTTTGAATTCCGCTGCTTGAGCTGCATCCATAACCTTCATAATTTCGGAACTTTTAACCTTTTCATCTGCTTTAACAACTACTTCAGGTTTTTCTAAAGACGGTTTCAATTGCTCAAGCTCTGAGGTAAGTTCTTCAGCATTAATTTCACGTCCGTTCACGTACATCAACCCTTCTTTTGTGATTGATATTGTAGCATTTTTTTCTTCAATAGCTACTCCGCTGTTTATCTCAGGAACGCTTATTGCATTATCCATAGATTGAAACGTTGGTGCAACAACCATCATTATAATCAGCAACACCAAGAAGATGTCGGTTAACGGTGTAATATTTATTTCTGTAAAAAGCTTACCGCCCTTTTTTATTGCCATTTTAAAACTTACCTCAACTTAAATTTTAAGCTATATTGCTTGATTTGCAGACGTTCTTTTTGCATTGTTATCCTCTGAATCAACAAAGTTTAAGAATAACAATTTGATAAGATTGAAATCATCTTCGTAATGCTTAACAACTGATTGGAAAGAGTTGTAAAATATTACGGCAACGATTGCAACGCCTAAACCTACTGCGGTACAAACAAGTGCTGAACCAATACCGTTTGCAACTGCTGCGGATTGATTTCCTTGAACGGCCAAATCTTGGAATGTATAAAGAATTCTTACAACAGTACCAAACAAACCTAAAAACGGTGCAACACCACCAATTGTTCCAAGAATTGTCAAATTCTTTTCTAATTTTCTGATTCCTAAAGCTGCTGCGATATCAAATGAACGAGAAAATCCTGTCTTTTTTTGTTCGGACAAAATTCTAACGGCTTCTTCCGTAACTTCGCCGATAACTCCTCCGCATCTGATAGCCAAATTTTGAGCGCCGGTCATATCGCCTGATGCTAATTCAGGCTGAAGTGCTCTGATAAATTCCTCGATATCTCTCTTGTTTTTCTTATAGAAAGAATACCTGTTCATAACAACCGCCAAAACCAATATCCCCGCAAAGATAATCGGTACCAATACCGGCCAGTCCATTTTAAATGATTGAATTAATAAATCCATAATTTTATCCTCTTACTTCTTGTACGTAACTCTCTACTAAATTTATTGATAACCTGCTGCTCCAAATACATTGTAATCAAATGTAAACTGAATATCTATACTGTTTCCGCTATAAGCTGCAGGCAAAGGCTTAAACGGAGCCGTAAGTTGAACGGCATGCAAAGCAGCCTTATCTGCACTCGGTAAGCCTGATGATTTATATACTGAGCATGATAATAATCGACCGTCTTTTGCAATTTTAAACAATAAAACAACACGCTTACTTTCGTCACCCTTTGGCGGATCCCAGTTCATTTTAATTCTGCGTTGTAAATCCCTCATGTAAGGACCAAAATCAGGTTCCCTGATAGCGTCAATACCAGGTCGCCCGCCCCCGCCGCCGGGGTTTCCTCCGCCAATGCCGGTTCCTCCTCCGCCACCGCCTTGGGCAAGTCTTGAACCTGTTCCCGAACCCGAACCTGTCGGTGCGAGTTTAGGTCCTGCGCCTGTTCCTGAGCCTATTCCTCCGTTACCACCGCCAACAGACGAACTGCCTGAGCCGCTAATCGGTCCTGATACATACTTACCTGAACCTGTTCCGCCCGACGGTACGGGAACTTGAAAGTTTGATGTCGGTGCAGTTACTGCCTTAGGCGTAAACTGAGGCTTTATAGACGGTCTTGCCGTAGGCGGTTGCGGTTTTGCTTCCTCAGCCTTTTTAGGCCCTGCACTTGCCGTATTTTCTGCAGGCTTTTGGGCAGGAGTAACTGCTGTTGTAATTTGCTTAAATATATTATTGCTCTTTGGAGCTTGTGATTGCGCTTTCTTTGGTGTAGGCGAAGCCTGCTGCTGTGCAACACTAGGTTTCCCCGGAGCAGGTGATGGTAACGATACAGGCTTTTTAGGATCATTTATACCACCCGTTCTTGAATTTCTGTCTGCTCTGTATCTTGTATTTTTGTTTAAAGGCGTATCTTCCCTGTCCACAAGCACAAATTCTATATCCTTTTTCTTTACGTCAGGATGATTAAACAACTTGATATTAATGCCTAATATAAGCATGATAAGCGCAATTAACCACGTTGTTCCTGCTGTTGCAAAGTGAATTATTGTTGAAAGTATAACCGATTTCTTTAACGGTAAATCTTCTTGTTTATTTGCAACAATAGACGGTATTTTGTACCCTTGTGATAATACTCGCTTCTCTTCTGTTCTGTTATCGCTAAAATTTCCTAAGATAGACATTTATTTTCCTTGAAATGAACTTTTGCTTCTTCCCTTTTTTATATAATTGATTGTAGCACAAACAAAAATAAATTGATTGGTCAGTTTACTAATAATCCTGATTGAAAGCTGCCGGATTCACTGTAATCGGTTGGGTGAGAGTTAAATCAACAGTTGAATTTGCGGGAATAACAACATCTGCCCCCTTATCCCAAACTGATTTAATAAGTCCTCCGCCTGCACCGACAGCAGTACCAAGCGCGGCACCTCGACCTACACTTCCGCCTGCAAGTGCACCGAATACAACTCCCGACAATGCTCCTGCTGCTGAACCTGCAACCAAATCTTTTCCGTAATTTTTGGTTACATCCATTTTGGTTCCGCCGATTAACACGCCCGTATTATCCGTTGTTTTTATAAGAGCTGAAATCGGAATTTGAATTCCGTAAGGTGTAACTATTTGTGTAAATCTTACCATTAATTTACCGTTTAGACTGCCATGTTTTGCTTTTGATACCTCGAGTACCGTTCCGTTAACCGTACTGCCTGCCGGTGCTATTAAATTATCCGCATAATAAAAATCACTGCCGAGCGCTAAAGTTACATTCTGTCCGATAGTTAAATTTTCGGAGCTCATCGGTGTTGTTACTACTGCGGAAAAACCTTGTCCTGCAGGTACAGTTACGACTTTTCCTTTTAAGGTCGTACGGCCTGTTATTCTTTCATTAATGTAATTGTCTCTTTCATAAACCGGTGAAACCTGATTTTGGCCGTAATTATAATTTGTTTCGGCTAAAACCGCACCCTGTATAGCTAAAATTGACATACACGCAATTAATAATTTCTTACTCATAATAATAAATCCTCAAAATATCCCTACTACTATACATTTTAAACATTTAACGAATTTTGTCAATCGCTTAACGTATGTAATACAAAAAGCGGAGCCGTCAATACAATAACTTCATTTGAGCCTGTTTTAATTCCTGTATGAACACCCATGGCTCTTTCTTGTGAAGGTCTTGCCGACAAATTTACATACTTAAACGCAGATTGATAATGAGGCATCTTTATCCATTTTACGGGTGCTGACATCTCTCCGCCGATTAAATTATTGTTTCCGGTATAAATATATCCTCTCATTGGTGTTTCTTGACCGTTTGGTGTAATCATTTTAACTAATTTTATTTTCATTGAACCGTTTGTTCCGACAACGGGTAAATTTACCTTTTCAATATATCCCCAAAATTCACTATTTTCAGGAACTACAATTGTTTCATACATATATAAATTTGTTGTTGAGAGAAATTTTACCTTGTATCCTTCTGTGCAATTTTCGGTTGAAATATCTGAAGTTGCCATGACAGGGATAAAGGTGCCCTGAGGAATTTCAACCATGTCGTACCCTCGCATTTCCAATTGTACATTTGGCAAATCATCGGCATTAGTGTATATAGCAAAAGCGAATAACGTAATTATAACAGCAATAAATTTTTTCATACATTAGATTATAAGCTTTTTTTTAGAAATTTCAAGTGTGATTTATGAATACGGCGAATTTTGAGAACTTATCGACTTAACATTTTATCTAACTGTATCGTTTAAATATGTTAGAAATATTCTTATCAATGGTCTTTTTAACCGAATCATATTCGGTTTGTAATGCCGTAAGTTCGGTATCAAGATTTTTCATTTTTAAATCGATAGCATCTTCTTTATTTGCCAATCTGAGTTTTTGAGCGTTATATTTTGCCTCAGCCTCAGCAACCGCAGAGGAATCTTCTTCCTCTCTGATAAGGGTATCGGATGCATAATTTTCCTGATAAAAATATCCGTCCGAATTTTCCGTAGAAAGATACATAGCGCCTGATTTAATCATATTTTGTAAATAATCTTTGTCTGTAATATTGGCATTTTCAGTCCAACCGTTTGTGCAAATCATGTTAAACAATGTATCATAAAACCCGCCAACTTTTTTATCCGAAGTGTTTGCAGTTGATTCAACAGCTACAGGGATGTCCATACCTTCAGTAAGTTTTTCCAATTCTGCGTCAATTTGATTATACTTATAAATATTGTAATCAACAGCACTTTCACCTTTAAAGTATGATAATATATATGCCATGTATGTTTTTGCAAACGCTGATACAGAAATCGCACCACCTGAATTATAGCCTGTTGCACTGCCTGAACCAGGTATATTTTTGGAACCTTGAATGTTATACCAATAGTCACGTGTATTTTTAAATTCATCTATACTTGCATTATATATATTATTACCACTATCGGATATGCCTTTTATTCGTGCAATCGACTTGGAAGACCATTTATCTGATATAAGAGTAGTATCATCAATACCCATGTTATATTTTGCGTAATTCAGTGCTGCTTCCATTGCACCCGTACCTGAGAATAAATCGTCAATTGTACCCACAATATCCGCAAAACAAGTCATTGATTTAACATATTGCTTCTGGAAATTTTTTACGGCAGAGGCTAAATTATTATGTTCATGATCCCAATCTAGGCCTGCGAGTTTTACTAAGTCCTCATTGTCTATCATTTTCATTGTTACTACGTAATCACCGTTTAAAATATCACCTAAGGTTACTGTACTGCTGGACAAATATGAATGTTGAGTGCCATTACTAATTTTTACACCGTCAACACCGCAACCAGCTTTATTTCCCTCACCAAGATCGATATAGTAATTTGTTCCGGTTAATGCTTCCAGTAAATCTGAATATGGTACCGTAGCAACCGAATAACTGATAGAATCAATTGCGCCAAGTCCAAGTGCTTGGTTGTATGCAATTGATTGAATTTGCTCACTTTGTGAAGTCGTAATTACATTTTGGCCTTCAAGTGCTTGAATGAATTTGTCTCTTACTGTCTGCGAAGGCAAGCTTCCCGTTGCCAAACCTTCTGGAGGAATACCTGCCGCTCTTGCTGCAGCTGCATATTTTGAATCTAATACGACTTTCCCGCTATTGGTCGTTACCAATTTCGGAATATAATCGTTCAGAGCATTTGGTGTCATTAATAAATTGTAGCTTAAAGCTTGTGCACCTGCTTCTGAATTTGTGCCGTAAAAATCATATAGCAATCTTGTTTTATTCAATGAATTAGTATAATTATTTGACAACATTTCTAATTCTCTTGATATAGCAAGTTTTTGATGTGAATAACTCATAGAAAGGAATTCACAATCCGACTTGCGTCTTGTGATGCTTAACAATCTGGCTTGTCCTGCTGATAATCCCATTGTATCGCGTTCCTTTCAATTCTTGTGTAACTTGAGTAACATTTCCTAATTTTACATTTCATTTATCGGAACTTTTTTGTTGCTGCTTTAATTTATTAAGCTAATTGTTAAGATTTTGTTACAATGGTATAGATAAAAAAGTCTGTAAGACGATAAAACGTTAAGCCTTTAAATTCTCAAAATTGAACTTATCGTCTTAACGTCTTATCGTTTTATCGTTTAAAATTTAGAAATTCTATTTTGCCTTGTCAAACATTTGTTTAATGCCATCTACAGAGCTTAGAATACCTGTTGCTTCGTAAGGCATATAAACAACTTTGTTATTTTGACCTGCCGTAATATCAGAAAGTGTTTCCAAATATTTCATTGCAATCAAATATTTATCAGGCTGAGCTTTATTTTCAAACGCTTCTATAATTTTATGGATGGCTTCTTTTTCAGCTTCTGCTTCAATAATACGAGCTTTTGCAACACCTTCCGCTTGCAGAATATCAGATTGCTTTTTACCCTCAGCCTTTCTTATTGCGGCTTCTTTGATACCTTCGGCTTCAGTAATCGTAGCTTGTTTTTCTCTGTCAGCTTTCATCAATTTATCCATTGAAGCTTGGATATCTGCAGGAGGGAAAATATCTTGGAGTTCTACTCTGTTAACTTTTACGCCCCATTTATTTGTTGCTTCATCTAATATTGATCTTAAATCAGTGTTAATTTTGTCGCGAGAGATAAGAGTTTCTTGCAAATCCATTTGTCCTACGAGGTTTCTCAATGATGTTTGAGTTAATTTCTCAATCATTTCAGGAAGATTTTGTGCCGCATAAACCGCCTTTTTAGCATCAATTATTTGGAAATATAAAAGTGCGTTTATAGTAATAGATACGTTATCTTTCGTAATTACGTTTTGACGAGGGAAGTCGTACATCGTTTCTCTCAAATCAATTCTGTACATGCTTCTTAAATAAGCGTAAGCCATACCGTCTAATCCGCGTCTTGTTTCCTTCATCATAATCGGTCTCGGGTTATCAAACAGCGGAAATATTATGTTGAATCCCGGCTCAAGTGTTTTGTGGTAACGTCCGAGCCTTTCTATAATAACCTTTTCTTGTTCCCTTACAATAATTACACCTTTTAGTATGTAAATCGTAACTGCAACTAATACAAAAATTAAAAATGCTCCCATAAAATCTCCTTTTAATTTATTTTTTCTACAAACATTATTAAACTGTCGTTACCTACTATTTTTACTTCATTGCCGACAGGAATTTCTTCTTCTCCGTCTGCGAGTCTTGCACTCCATCTTTCATCATATAAAGTTATGCATCCCGAATTCTTTGTTACCGGCTCGACAACCTTTGCAATTTTGCCGTGGTATGTCGATTCAACTCCGGTTTGAGAGTTGTTGTCACCCTTAAACCTTTTTATGCAAAACGGTCTGAATATTATTAAAGATACTAAAGTTAAAATTGAAAATATTATCCATAGCAAAGCAGGAGTTTGAATCCAAACCGCAATAACTGCTGTTGCTATACCTGCAAGAGCAAAATTTAAAAAGAAAAATGACGGCATAAACATCTCTAAAAGCATTGCTAGAGCTGAGACTATTCCAAAAATTTGCCACTGTAACATATATTGACTCCTTATTTTTTTAAAATATTAGCAAATTTTATTTTTAATGGCAATTTGTTTATAATAGTTAATACTGAGCGTCTTATTAACTTTCTAAAAACACTTGACAAATTCCCAAAAACGGTAAATAATGAACATGTGCACCAAAGTGGTGCGGAGTTATGAACAAACAGGAAAG
>ERZ842401.460-NODE-460-length-59276-cov-17.071377_pt1 | contig 59276 bp, 55 predicted proteins | sample MGYA00521270_ERZ842401 | MGnify/ENA primary metagenome ERZ842401 (study PRJEB31892, sample SAMEA3878208) | bioreactor metagenome | biome: Moose rumen | place: Sweden | collected 2011-10 | study: EMG produced TPA metagenomics assembly of the PRJEB12797 data set...
TAATAAATCTGTTCTATAGAGCTGCTGCCAGAGCTCCAAGAATTACAGATACGAATCCTAACAAAGTTTGGCGCTTGTAGGCAACCACTAATCCCAAAACTATTGCAAGCGTTGCGAAAATCTTCGTGTATGCAAAGAATGCGATCATGCCTGCCGCTACTGCGATTGTTCCAAGGATAATAAATTGTGCCTTAGAGACTAAAACTTTCTGTGCAGGTGATAATACTCTATCAGCAGGAGTTCCGAATCTCTCGTCATAATCGTCAACGATTCTCTTCAACGTCGCTGAAAGAATCAACAAGCCGATCAAGTTCGGGAGTGCCATTAATCCGTTAAGCGTGTCGGAGATGTCCCAAATATTGTTAAGGAATTGATTACCTTCTGCTCCGATAAATTGTGCGCCAGCCGCGCCGATTAAGATCATGCAGATCCATAGAATCTTCATTAACGGTTTGCACCATACGCCGAATAAATAAGTTACTGCCGTTTCAGCGTACCAATACCAGCCAAGAATCGTAGTGAACGCGAAAAGTAATAAGCCGATTGACAAAATATATTTGCCAGGTGCTCCAAGTGCGTTCTCGAATGCCTTAAGTGTAAGTTGTGCGCCGGTTAAGTCAGGGCTTCCAGTGAGTGTGCCTGTTACCATGATTACAAGTGCCGTCATCATACAAATAACGATCGTATCCATAAATACTTCAAAGATTCCATAGAAGCCTTGCTGTACAGGGTGCTCAACGTTAGCTGTGGCGTGAACCATAGGGGCGGAACCCATACCAGCTTCGTTAGAGAAAACGCCTCTTGCGATACCTCTCTGCACTGCCTCTTTGACTCCCCAACCTGCTAACGCTCCTGGTAAAGTCTCTAATGGATCATTGAACGCTAAATGACAAGCCTGCGAAATTGCTCCAGGGATAGCTGAAGAATTTGTTACAAGCACGTACACTGAACCAGCAATGTAGAAAATCGCCATGAACGGGACTATGTAAGTCGTAACGGTTGAAAGGCTCTTGAGTCCCCCGACGATAACTAACGCAACTAATATAGCCATTACGATTCCGCTGTAAAGGTGATTGACTCCCCAACCCATTGACATAGCTTCGGCCGCCGAGTTAGCTTGAGTAGCTGCACCGATTCCAAATGAGGCCAAGAAAGCAAACAACGCGAATAAAATTGCAAGAAGTTTACCGATGAAAGCTCCGCCACGTCCAAGAACTTCGCCCGCGCCTTTTTCGAGAATATACATTGTGCCCCCGCGCCAATCTCCGTGAGCGTCCTTTTGTCTATAATGAACGGCCAATGTAACTTCAGCGAACTTTGTGCACATTCCGAACACTGCCGAGATCAACATCCACACCATAGCGCCAGGTCCGCCCAAGTGTAACGCTGTAGCAACGCCCGCAACGTTTCCTGTACCAACCGTAGCTGCCATAGCCGTAGCCATTGCTGCGAATGATGAGATCGATTTATCCTCGTCGGATTTTTTTCTGAAGCTGAATACTTCTGACAAAGCATCGAAGAAATATTTGAACTGTGGAAGGCCGAGCAAGAGCGTTAAATAAACTCCTGTGCCTACGAGTAGAATCAAAACGGGCGCGCCCCAGACAAAGCTGTTGACGATTCCGTTGTAGTGCATGATTGTATCCATAATATTGCTCATGAATTTTACTCTCCTTCATGAAATTGCAAAAATTTTCACGATATTATAACACTTGAATTAATTTTTCAGGCTATGAATAGGTGCAGGGATCCTTCCGCCTCGTTCGATAAATTTTTTAGAGCTTGCCTCGTTCACTCTCATAACTGGTGCTGAACCTAATAATCCTCCGAACTCTACAGTATCGCCCGCAAATTTTCCCGGTGCTGGAATTATTCTAACTGCCGTAGTTTTCGTGTTGATGACTCCTATTGCAGCCTCGTCAGCTATAATCGCCGCTATAGTTTCCTCGCTCGTGTCGCCTGGTACTGCTATCATGTCAAGCCCAACAGAACACACGCAGGTCATAGCCTCAAGTTTTTCTATGTTGAGGACTCCTTTACGTACAGCGTTAATCATTCCCTCGTCCTCGCTGACCGGGATAAACGCCCCTGATAATCCGCCTACGTGTCCCGACGCCATAACACCGCCTTTTTTCACAGCATCATTCAACAAAGCTAGAGCCGCCGTAGTTCCATGAGTGCCACAAGTTTCGAGTCCCATTTCCTCAAGAATCCTTGCAACACTATCACCAGCCGCAGGAGTAGGTGCTAACGATAAATCTACGACGCCGAACGGAACATTAAGACGCTCTGAAGCTGCCTGTGCTACAAGTTGTCCCATGCGTGTAATTCTGAAGGCTGTGCGCTTAACTGTTTCTGCTACGACATCAAAACTTTTGCCCCTGACTTCCTGTAAAGCTTGATAAACGACTCCAGGGCCAGAGACTCCGACGTTGATAACGCATTCAGGCTCACCAGCTCCATGAAAAGCTCCAGCCATAAACGGGTTATCTTCAACGGCATTTGCGAACACAACGAGCTTTGCGCAATTCTCTCCGGTCTGCTTTATTATTCGCCCCATTAATTTCACGGCATCCATATTTATTCCGGCTTTCGTCGTAGCAACGTTGACGCTTGAGCATACTAGATCAGTTTGTGATAAAGTTTTTGGGATTGAGTTAATTAATCGCAGGTCAGAATTTGTGAAGCCCTTATGAACGAGAGCAGAGAACCCCCCGATGAAATTCACGCCACAAGTTTTCGCGGCATCGTCAAGAGCTTGGCCAAGTATCGAATAATCTTCACTTTCACACGCAGCAGCTACTTGAGCAATAGGCGTTACAGAGATTCGTTTGTTGATTATGGGAATGCCGTACTCGTTCTCAATCTCGCAGCCAACTTTCACAAGGTCTTTAGCTTTATGGCAAATCTTATCGTAAATTTTTCGTGCGCAAGAATTTATGTTGGAGTCTGCACAATCGTAAAGCGAAATTCCAAGGGTAATAGTGCGAATGTCTAAATGCTGATGATCGATCATATTGACCGTCTGCATTATGTCAGAAATGTTCAACATGATTCTTTTCCCTTACACCCTGTGCATAGCGTTGAATATATCGGCGCGTTGAATATGAATTACAAGTTCTTCACTCTCGCCTCGCTGAATCAAAGCGGATTTTATTTCGTCAAAGCTGTGATTAGAAGTTGACGTATCGACTAAAAGAGTCATCGTGAAAATTCCTTCCATGACGGTTTGATTTATATCGAGTATATTCACGTCCATAGAGGCAAGCAACGAACACACGCTGGCGATAATTCCAACACGGTCTTTAGCTGTTACTGTCATAATAGCTTTCATGATTCAATTAGCCCTCCAGATTAATGAACACGAATTTAAATCTACACAAATCGAGTCCATTTTCGTTCACTATGTCGGAATCGATGTAGTAAATCCTTTTTCCGGCCTTACGAACTTTTGACGTACAAATTAATTTTGTCGCGTCCCTTGAGCCTCGTAGATAGTCAACGTGACCATTAACCGTGACTCCGTTTCCGCCTGCGCTGATAAATGCTATCCCGGAAGTATCGTCAGCCATAGTGAATAACACTCCGCCGTAAGGGATTCCATAGGGGTTGAAATGTTCTTCTTCAAGTTCAAGTTCACTGACAGCCACGCCGTCCTCGATCTTCACGAATCTGAACCCGGTCTTGCATTCGATGTCATTCTTGAGTTTGTTCAGTGCTTCGTAATTAATTTCCGCCATAAATTTTTAGCTCCTTCATGAAATTTTCCCAGAATTATATATTTTTTGCATAATGTTGACAAAATGTGAACTTGCTTGTAAAATTCACGCCCGAAATGAATTAGATTACAATATTGAAAATTTACAGACAATTTTTACGATTTGAGGGTGTTATTTAATGGGAGACAGAATAGTAGACGGAAGAAGACGCTCGGACAATGAACTGCTTGACACTGCGTTACGCGATTTCTACGGTGCTGCGGACGAGATGCATTTGAATGAGGGTCTTGTCTCAATGCTTAGTTATCCAGAGAGACGAGTTGATGTCTCCGTGCCAGTAGAGCTTGAGGACGGAACGGTGAAAGTTTTCAAGGGTTACAGGGTTCAGCATTCCACAGCGTTAGGGCCATCGAAAGGCGGTATACGTTATGCGACGGACGTAACGGGCGCAGAGTGTGAAGGTCTTGCAATGTTGATGACATGGAAATGTTCACTCGGTGGCATTCCTTACGGCGGAGGTAAAGGCGGAATTTGCTGCGATCCAACGAACATGACTCTACGTGAGAAAGAAAGAATGTCAAGAACTTACGGTGCCCGTATTGCTCCTATCATTGGACGCTGGAGTGACGTTCCTGCCCCTGATATGTACACAGGCGGTCAAGAAATGGTCTGGATCATGGACACGATCTGCAAAATGCTTGGACACTTTGAGCCAGCAATGCTTACCGGTAAGCCCATAGATTATTGGGGAGCTAGAGGACGTACAGAGGCTACAGGACGCGGAGTTGCCACTTGCGGTTTTGAGCTTATGAAGAAAAAGAATCTTGACCCGAAGAACTTGAAGGTATCCGTTCATGGTTTTGGTAACGTCGGAAGTTACACAGCGTTATTCTTGAAGCAGGCTGGTGCCACAGTGGTCGCAATCAGTGACACAACAGGAACTTACTACAACCCGAAAGGCATCAACATTGAGAAAGCTTTTGAGTACATGGAAAGAGACCCCGGCAAGCGCGGCAGAAAACTAGAGGGCTTTGAGAAAGAGGGCTGCGAGAAACTCGGCGTGAACGAAGCTTTGTTTGTTGATTGCGATATGTTATTCCCATGCGCATTACAGGGAGTTATCAACGAAGCTACAGCCTCAAAGGTTAAGGCCAAGTACATTCTTGAAGGCGCAAACGGCCCTACGACTCCAGAGGGCGAAGAAATTTTGGTTGACGCAGGAAAAATCGTTGTCCCGGACTTCTTAGCAAACGCCGGCGGTGTTATCGGATCGTACTTTGAGTGGGCGCAGAACTTACAGGGCTTCCCTTGGACAGAGGACGACTATAACAAGCGTCTTGTTGCTCTTATGACGGAGAACTTCGGAAAAGTTTGGGAGTATGCACAGGACAAGAAAACCACGATGAGGCGTTCAGCCTATATTGCAGCTATCAAGAGAGTGTCTGATATAGTTGCACTTCGCGGCGTATATCTATAGAAATTAGCTTTACCGACTAAAATATTTGTTGTGATAGGGGGTCTGAAGTTATTCAGGCTCCTTTTTTGTTGTGGCTTAATGTTATACTTTACTGCAATCATGAATAATGGAAGGGGGGAGAGAAAATGACACTTGAGGAAGCTTGCGCACTATTAGATATTTCACCTGATGAAGATTTAGATATTGATCAGCTAGAGGAAAATTATAATGCCAAAACCGCAAACTTGGCTCCTGGTTCTCGAGAACACAAACGCATTGACGAAGCATGTGAATACCTTATTGATGTGTATGATGAAATTTATAGCGTTAAAAAAAATGCCAAGAAGACCAACGTATTTCTTATAGCACTCACAATTTCAATGACCATGATCGCAGCCGCAAGTCTCCTAGGTGTAATGTATTTCATGTATATCAGGCCCCCTGTCAGCAATAATTCACCTGATAAGAATTACGAAAAGTTATTAAACGAAATAGAAAACCTGAAGAATAAATCTCAAGATCATATCGTCGCAAATAACGCTCAAAAATCAGATACAAGAGATTACGCGGATCTAATCGAAAAAATAATGCCCTCAATGGTATTTATACTGACAAGCAAGGGAACAGGTAGTGGATTTTTTGTGAGTGCTAACGGGGATATTCTAACGAACTATCATGTAATAAAGAACGCAGAATATATATCAGTAATCACGCAAAGTGGGCAAACTTTTAACGCGCTTGTAAAAGATTTCGATAGCAATAAAGATATAGCACTTCTAAAAGTAAATACAAATTCCACGTTTCTGAACGTTAACAGTTCACTTCCTAAACAGGGCGAAGCGATTGTAGCGGTAGGTAATCCGTCAAGTAAGTATCATATTTATGATAATACCGTTTCTAATGGAATCGTATCAGCAATAAGAGAAGTTGACGATAATTTATGGGTACAGTTCACGGCGTCAGTGTCTCCTGGTTCAAGCGGTGGAGCACTAATAAATCTTCATGGAAATGTCATAGGAATGGTAACTTGGAAAGATGCGGATATAGCTTCGCAAAATATAAACTTTGCCGTCCCTTCTACAGAGCTTAAAAAATTTCTCAATACTGCCATACACAAAACAGCTAAAGCACTTCCACAATCAAAACCCAAATCCAAAGCTTCCTCCAAAAACTTCAACATTCCTGGAATAAAATTCGTGGGCAAAGACGATGGCTATGAAATTTATCTTGACACAGAAAATATAGATTACGACAGGCAAACGCGAACTGCCTCATTTATAACTTTATGGTGGCCCACTGAAAAATCAAAGAAACAAATGCGAGGTAACCCCGATTTTATGATCCCTCCCGGTAAAGACCTGGGGTTATGCTTGCTGTTGTATACAGTAAATTTTAACGCTAACAAATATGTACACCTTAGAACTATAAATCTCTGCACTGACGGCGAAACTATTGCCAGGGACTATATAAAACCTACTCGCGAAATAACATGGAGAACTCCCAAAAAGGGCAGCAGGATTCAATTGCTCGTGAATGAAGTAAAGAAACAGTTACGCATCAAATAATACTCTTAAATAAATCCAGATTTATATCAGCTTAGGTAGTATTCTATAATAAGCAGAGTTTTAAGGAGGAGATTTATTTATCATGAAGCTTGCAGTTATTGGAGCAGGAGTCAGCGGTCAAGGCTTGGCCCTTCTTGCAAAGAGTCTAGGCGCGGAAGTATTCGTGTCCGAGAAAAAGGCTATCCCCGATGAAATAAAAGCTACGTTTGCTACGAATCACATAGAGTTTGAAGAAAATGGAAACACTGAAAAAGTTTTTAGTAACGTTGACGAGATATTAATCAGTTCTGGAATCCCCCCGCAGTCAGAAATTCTAATCGAAGCTCAAAAGCGCGGAGTGAAATTGACAGGTGAACTTGATTACGCATTGCCACATATTAAGAGTGATAATCTAATTTGTGTAACTGGTTCTAATGGCAAGAGTACTGTAACTTCATTAACTGGTCATATACTCAACAAGGCAGGGTTAAAGGCAAGAGCAGGCGGAAATCTTGGCACAGCTTCATCAACTTTCACGCAAGAACATTTTGACGCGGTCGTTTTGGAGTTAAGCAGCTTTCAATTAGCACGCGCCACAAAGAATATGCACTCACGAGTCGCAATAATTACGAACTTGGCCCCAGATCATATTGACTGGCACGGAAGCTATGAGAATTATGTTGAGGCTAAATCGCGCGTGTTGACGTTACGAGATCCTGACGGTTGGGGAATTATTCAAGACAGAGATTTTGACATGCTCAAGCCTTCGGGGAAAATCATAGTGTTATCTTGGAATGAGAAACCTGAACATGATACATCAGGGAAAATTTTTATGGACGAGTCAGCCGCTTTCTTGACGATTGACGGACAAACTACGAAATTATTTGATTACACTGATACGGATCTAATAGGCTCCCATAATCTTGAAAACGTCGCTATGAGTCTCTGTGCTGTGAAATTGATTGGCGTTGAAGTTGAAGGACGAGGCAAAGATTTGTTGTCGGGCTTCAAGCCTTTACCTCACAGATGCGAGAACGCAGGAATTATTGACGGCGTGCAATACATTGACGACTCCAAGGGCACAAACGTTGCTGCAACTATTACAGCTATGACTTGTATCAAAGGACGCAAGGTTATTATCCTAGGTGGCCAAGGTAAAGGAGAAAGTTACGAGCCATTAGCACAAGCCGTTAAGCGTGAATGTGACTGGACAGTGTTAATTGGAGCAGAGGCCGATAAGATTCAAGCTGCATTAGAAAATTCAGGCTACACAAATTTCAAGAGAGCTTCAACAATGGAGGACGCATTAAATATTTCTCGTGAACTAGCAAAGCCCGGAATGGTCGTGTTACTCTCGCCTGCGTGCACAAGTTGGGATATGTATAAAAGCTACAAAGCCAGAGGCGAACATTTCTGTAAGATCGTAGATTCATGGAAATCATAATCCCGTTAATCTTAAGCAGTTGCGGAATGGTAATGATCTCGTCGTTGTCGTTACGCAATAGTATGGCCGGAGGGAATCCTTATGCAGGTCCGTTGAAGCAATTCCAATTTATCGGCGTTGGCCTAACGTTAATGGTGATATTACTGTCGATGAAGTCCTCACAGCTAAAGAAATACAGCGGGACATTATTTGGGATTTCATGGCTGTTGTTATTGTTGACGTTGATTCCCGGAATAGGCATAAAAGTTGGAGGTGCTAGACGTTGGCTGCCGTTCATAGGCTTCAGATTACAGCCGCTTGAAGTTGTATTGTTCACGTTACCAATTTTCATGGCAGATAGATTGACCGATGAAGACTCTGTGTTAAGCAGGGGAAACTTTCATTCATTCGTTCGCCCGACTCTTACGGTTGTATTAATGCTAGTTGGCCCGTTGATGCTTCAACCGAACTTAGGAGGTTCAATAATCGTTACGGCCATATGCTTTGTTATGCACATTGAGCGGCGCGGCTGGAAGTATCCGTTATTGGGGGTAGTTGTTGGTGCGGTGGCTGTTGCTGGATTAATCTGGATAGCTCCGTACAGAATGAGAAGGTTTAACGCGTTTTGGGATCCATGGTCAGACCCAACTAACACAGGCTTTCAGATCATACAGGGCTTAGTGGCATTTGCTAACGGCAGTGTAACAGGAGTCGGAATAGGCAAGGGCTTACAGGAGGAACGATATTTGCCGGAAGCTGAGACGGATTATATTTTCCCTGCGATCGGTGAAGAGTTCGGCTTAGTTGGTACAATGTTCTTGACGATTCTTTATGCTCTATGGACTTGGCGAGTGTACTACATTTATAAAAATGCTAAGACGGCGTTTGCGAAATCTCTTGCACTTGGCTTAACTGCTTCGGTAATATTTCCAATGTTCGTAAACGTTGCGGGTGTTACAAAGCTTATGCCGCTGACAGGAATACCCATGCCGTTTATAAGTTCTGGTGGTAGCTCTATGGTTTTCATGTGGGCCAAAATAGGTTTGTTGATGAGCATAAAATTAGACGACGGAGAAGAGTCAGACACGAAGATCAAGAAAGGAAAGAAGGGTAAATCATGAGCAAAAATATTTTAGTTGTAGCTGGAGGAACTGGAGGGCATATTATCCCGGGAATAGTCTTTGGCAAGAAATTACGCGACGAAGGCAATAACGTTTATTGGGCATGTGGAGCGCGAGAAATGGAGCGTACGATTTATAACTCGCAGGGGATTGAGCCGTTGACATTAGCGATTGAGGGTTCACCATTGGGCGTGAAGTCGCTGCTTGAGAGAATAACTCGTTCATTAACCATGCTTACATCGTATACACAAACATTGACGTATATTGTTAAGTACAAGATTGACGAGATTTATTTGTTCGGTGGTTATGTTTCATACGCTCCGTTGAGGGCCGCATTAAGCAGAAAGATTCCCGTAACCTTGCATGAACAAAACGCTGTGGCCGGAAAAGTTACACGTAAAGCAGCAAAGAAGGGCGTAAAAATCATAACGGGGTGGCCAGTTTGTGAAGGGATAAAAGATTTCACGTATGTTGGCATTCCAGCTAGAGAGCCTGTGAGAATTTCGCGCGAGGAAGCATTGAAGACTCTCGGACTCGATCTCAACGTCAACGCTAAAATCGTAGGCATAACGGGAGGATCTCTTGCCAGTGAAACGTTAAGCAACTTGTTGATGAAAGCTGCGGACTTGTGCAAAGAGTTCGAGTTCGTATTTCTCTCACATGAACGCAAGGACGAGGGCAACATACATTTCATTCCTCAAAGCTGGGACATGAATCCTTTCTACTCTATATGCGATATTCTAGTCTGCAGGTCGGGAGGCTCAACGCTTGCCGAAGCTTTAGAGTGGGGAATGCCTACAATAACTATCCCTTGGCCACAAGCGGCTGATAATCATCAGGAACATAACGCCGAAGAGTTTGTGAAGCTCGCGAAAAATTCGTATGCCTTCAATGAAAATGACAGTCCAGAGAACTTGGCCGAGATCATCAGGAAAATATGAAGTATAACAAAAAAGCCCCCGGCATTACGTCGAGGGCACATATTTATCTATTATCTATGATTATTCAGGTTGGACATTAATTCCGCGCTCTTTGTCGGTTCCAGGGATCAAAGAGTCACACAAAGCCGCACATACTCCAGCTACTGCCATAGGAGTTTTCAGCACTGCCCAGATCATTCCGCCCAAAGTCTGCATTAATTGACTGCTCTCAGGATTCATGAATATAGCCTGATTAGCTTCAACCCAACCAGGAAGGCCAAGAGCCATTAAGAAAGCAAATCCTACGATCAAAATATTTCTCTGGCTGCTCATATCTGCACGCATTAAAACTTGAATACCCATTGCTCCGATCGTTCCGAACAAAGCTATATAAGCTCCTCCGATAATCGGTGAAGGCATTGTAGCTATTAACGCGCTCAATTTTCCTACAAAGCTCATGAGAATTAATATCACTGCGCCAGTTCTTACAACTATTCTTGAAGCAACGCCGGTCAATCCTATTAAGCCTATGTTCTCCGTATATGAAGTTGTACCGACTGAACCAAGTACACCCGATAATGCACAGCAAAGCCCTTCTGCTCCGATTCCACGGCTGATAGTTTCAGAGTCTGGATCGCTTACGCCTGAAGCATACGAGACTGAATGATAGTCGCCGATTGATTCGATCATTGTTGCAAAAAATCCTGCCAACAACGCCGCGAATGACATTAAGCTGAATTTAGGCATACCCCACGGAATTATTATGTTCTTTACGTCTCTCAACCAAGGAGCTTCACTGACACGAGCAAGATTCACATAAGCAGGGTGTTCAGGGCCGAATACACCATTAACTGACAGAGCCAAACATGCACAATAAGTTATCACAATAGCGAGTAATATTGCGAAAATGTTTATGTATCTGTTCTTTAACACGAGGCTGAACAAGAATATCAAGATTACAACCGCGAGAGAAGCCGGCCAATAATTAGCAGCGTTGCCCTGTACAGCAGTGCCTGCGAGTGAAAAGCCTATCGCCATGATTACCGGGCCAATTACAACTGGAGTAATGACTTTGCGAATGTAACCAACGATTCTGCTATAGCCGATGACCGATAAAATAATTCCGCCTGCTATTAAGCCTCCGCCCATGTATTGCATGACAGTTTCAGGGCCTGAAGCTTTGTAGAGTGCTATTACAGTCATAACGCTGGGGATAAAAGAAAAGCTCGATCCTTGAACTATTGGAAGTCCAGAACCGAGCCTCTTGCTGGTCTGAATGAGAGTTGCGACACCCATTCCGAAATATACACAGGATATCAACGAAGCGATTTGTAATGCGTCCATTCCCATTGCGGGACCGAATATTAACGGGACTAACGTTGTGGAACCGAAGAGTGTTAAAACGTGTTGTGCTCCAGAAAGGAGAGTGATTAGGAAAGGCGGCTTGTCATTGATGCCATAAACCATATGTCTTGCCATGTAAATAAAACCTCCTGAAAATTTTAGTTTCCAGGGGCGCAATTCTACGTTATGAATAAACTTTTGTCAAGAAAAACTTACTGCAATTTATCTCTTGTTAATGCTACAATGTTTTCGTGAGCAATTCTTGCATGGAAGGGAGAAATTTATCTGTTCAGCATAGGATTTTCTGAAGTGATTCTGATTCTCGTTATCGCTTATGTATTCGTTGGGCCGCAGGACTTGCCGAAAGTTGCTCGTTGGCTCGGAAGAATCGTAAGACGCGTACGGGGATTAATCAGGGAAATAAAATCAGAGTCAGGTTGGGAAGAACTTGTCAATGAAGCTCAAACTGTCCGCAAAGAAATTAATGATACAATAGCCGAAAACAAAGACATCGTTACAAAAAGTTTGCGTGAAGTTCAAGACGAGTTCAGCGACGTAAACAAGGAGTTAAGCAAAAATATTGACGAGGCCAAGAAAGATTCATTAGGCTAAATTTTTCAGGAGGGTATATTCATGAGGCTTGGAGCAACAGAAATTCTATTAATCATCATTCTAGCGTTAGTATTATTCGGTGGCGGAAAACTCGCAGGCATAGGTAAAGCTCTCGGGAGGAGCATCAAGGACTTCAAGAACGAAGTGAAAGACTCAAACGAGGACAAAAAGCAAGAACCTGTAGAGATCGTTGACGAAGTGAAAATATAATCATGGCGGAGGGCAACGAGGCAAGATCCCCACTTCTAACTCATCTGCTCGAACTAAGGCGAGTATTCGTAATTTCCCTAGCATCGGTGGCTGTAGCTTTCTGCGTGATATTCGGCTTCCTGATTGATTACCTGATGTTATGGATAACGAGTCCGATTCAGGCAAAGGGCATACAGATAATTTACACCACGATGTCAGAAGCTTTCATAACTAAATTCAAAGTAGCAATAATTGCTTCTGTCATTGTGTCAAGCCCTGTGATAATCTGGCAGACATGGAGCTTCATTAAGCCTGGTTTATATCCCAACGAACAAAAAAATTTCCGCGGATTGTTCTTCATTGCGCTTGGGTTATTCTTGGCCGGGGTGTTCTTTTGTTATAAGGCTGTGTATTGGCTGGCGGTTGATTTCTTTTTGATTCAGGGGACAGGACTCGCTACTCCGTTGTTGTCGCTTGATAAATATGTGGGGTTCTTGTTCAGCTTTGTGCTTCCATTTGGTTGCGCGTTTCAGTTGCCAGTGGCTCTGTATCTCACGACGAGAATCGGCCTCACGAATTATCACATGTTAGCTTCGACTCGTAAGTATGTGTTACTTGGAATATTCGTTCTTGCTGCGATATTGACGCCGCCGGACGTTGTGAGTCAGGTTGCGTTAGGAGTGCCGCTGTATGTTCTCTATGAAGTTGGGATTCAGGTTGCCAGACTGACTCGAAGGAGATATCCTGACGTAGAATAATAAAGCACCACGAGAATTTCCCGCAGTGCCACAAAATTTTTACTTGCCAATATAATTAGCTGCCTCGAATGCCGCGATATAGCCTGAGTCAATGCACAAGCCATAGCAGAACCCTGCAACATCGTAGTACGGGCTGTAGTAAAGTGATCCGTTGTCCGTTCCAACCACATACAAACCTTTCATGGGCGTGTTGTCGCTCTTCAATGCTCTTAATTGGTCGTCAGTACGAATCCCTCCAAAGGTGCTCCATGCTGATGGCTCACACTGTACAGCGTAGAACGGCCCCTTAGCGATCTTGCTCAAGTACCACGGTGAAGTCCCGAACTCCTCATCGACTCCCTTATCGCAAAATTCGTTGTACTTCGCGACAGTTTCAGGAAGGTTAGTGAGTCCGAACGCCTTCGCTAATTCTTCAATCGTATCAGCTTTTGCCAGCCAGCCTTCTTTGAGTCCCTCTTCAATGTCTTCAGGCAACTTATCAAGAATACGGCCCTTGAAATAATTCCCGATGAACCAGTTCTGCTCGTTAGCTCCCTTGGCCGTCGTGTACTTGTACAAGCCTTCTGTCCTCATTGTGTCAACGTAAGCTTGGTCAACTATTCCATACCATGGAGCATTGAGTAAAATTTGCTCTGACCCGTAGCTCATTGGATAATCGCATAATAATCCCTCGTTGATGAATCTCTTGCCTTCTGCGTCAACCAACAAATTCCCGTAAAGCCCGAACTTGAACGCATAATTCTGGTCGTACTTGTCCTGTTTTGCCGGTCGTGAAGCCTTCGTGTTAGTTCCGCCGTATTCGCATGGACAATAGCCAAAAGTTTTCGTCATGACAGCGCCAGCATCGTTTGCCATCATGATCCCGTCGCCAGTGCATAAACTATTTCCGCCGGCCGCAGCGTTGAGTTTACGAGTCTTGAGGAATTTTTCCTGTAAATCGCGATTTCCGAGATAGCCGCCTGAAGCAATTATTACTGCCTTAGCATTGATTGTTATCTTCGTTCCGTCAGCCTTACGAGCAGTAACTCCAATGGCCTTATCACCGTCCATAAGTAAGCCCGTTGCAGTTGTGTTATAGATAACTTTCACGCCAGCGTCATTGAGAGCTTTCTCCCAGAGATTCACGCGTTCATCAAGAGCGTTAGTTATTAAATGGAAGCCGCCTTTAGCTCCCTTGAAAGGAGTCTCGAATCTGAAATTAGCCTCTTTCATTTTGTAGCCGATCTTCACAAGTTGCTCCACAGCGTTTTTGGACTCATCAAGGCAACGATGAATCAAAGCAGGATTCGGAGTCCAGTGTGTGTAATTCATAACGTGTTGGAAAACTTCATCAACATCAAGAGTAGTGCCGCCCTCTTTTGCCTCAAGAACGCTCGAACGAACTCCAAAAGGCCCGGAAACTTTTATACCGTTTACCCCAGCAACTGATCCAGCTTTCTCAAGCGTAATGACCTTCAAGCCCTTTTGCCCAGCTGTAATTGAAGCCATGAATCCAGCAGCACCACAGCCAACTATTGCTATATCAGTATCATAGACTTCATCAGCTCCAGCCTTTGCAGTAACAGTTTTTGCGAGCCAAGCTTCTTTATCTCCGCCAGCCTGTGCAACACAATCCGCTATAGCTTCTTTCACTGCTCTTGATGAATTTGTTGCGCCAGTAATTGCGTCAAGTCCGCCTGCTTGATTCTCAATGATTGCCGGGATTAATTGATCCTTAACTTGTGAGAATAATATTGGGGTCTCATTATCTGAAACTATATCAACGTTTGTTAGTGCCGTCTCGCTGAACGTACATTTAACTGTGACATAGCTCAAATTTCCATATGCTGTAGCCTCGTAAGTTCCGGGTTTGTAGAGAGGTTTTGATTCAGCAAATGCAAGTCCGCCAAGTCCAAGCGTAAGTCCAGCCGCCGCCGTGCCCTTCAAGAAATCACGCCTTGAAATTTCAAGTTGCGCCATCGTTAATATCTCCTTTGTTAAAGTTTGTGTGAATTAATTCATTTTATCATGTATCGACGCGAAAAATTTATACTCATACAATCGGATTGTGCTATGATACTCGAAATTTTCCCGAGGGGGCTTAGATTTGTCAACAGTTGCAATAGTAGGTTCATTAAATATCGATCTCGTTATACGCGCTCCACATTGTCCTAAGAAAAGCGAGACGGTAATAGGAGGAGCATTCGGAATGGCAGGAGGTGGTAAGGGTTCAAATCAGGCACTGGCAGTAGCTCGACTCAACGCTAAATCTTACATGATCGGCTGTGTTGGCGCAGATGACTTCGGCAGGCATTTACAATCTGTCCTAATCGAAAATGGTGTAGACTGTTCACACTTGCAAGTACGCAAAGAAGCAGCAACAGGAGTCGCAATTATCACTGTTACAGACGACGGCGAAGCATCAACGGTTGTATCACAAGGCGCAAATTCATTGCTTGATGAAGAAGCTATCAGGGACTCTAAAGCCATATTTGAACGATCTGACTCGGCATTGTTCCAACTTGAAAGCCCCCCTAAAACCGTAACAGCTGGCCTAAAACTTGCACGTCAAACCGGTTGCAAAACTTTCTTATCAGCAGAACCACCCTTCTTACTTCCTGAAGACGCATGGAAGAGCATTGATTATTTGATTCTCAACGAACGAGCTTTGAGCTTTTACGCAGGCCATAAATCACACAAGCCTACGTTAGAAGAAATGTCGTATGAGATTCTGGAAAAGGGCGTTAAATGTCTGGTCGTGACTCAAAGTGCTAAGGGCGGAATGATTTTCATTAAGAGCGACGACGAAGAAGACTTTCATTATGATGCGTTTAATATTCGTGCTGTAGATAACACTGGAGCTAGGGACGCGTTTTGCGCGGGGTTCTGTGTAGCGTTAGGAGAGGGAATGCCCATAAGGCGTGCGGCTGAATTTGCTTCTGCATGCGGTGCTTTATCATGTACAAAAATCGGGGCTCACCCTTCAATGCCTTGGCGCCATGAGGTCGGGGCTTTACTCGGTGAAGCGTCTGAAGACGATTACGAATTATAAACTTTTAAGGAGGAAAATATTTTGGAAGGTTACGATTGGCTATTAAGCCTTTGTGTTATTTTGTTGTCGACGAAAATTTTCAGCATTATTTCACGTCGTGCACAGTTGCCTCAAGTTGTCGGGGCGTTAATGGCGGGATTATTCTTTGGACCGGCAGTTTTGGGAGCATTGACTCAAAATTATATGGGTATTAAGTTCTGTTTAATGCCTTCAACGTTATTAAATCGTCTGGCTGAACTTGGCGTTATAGTTATCATGTTCACGGCTGGAATGGAGACCAACATTGACGAACTTAAGGCTTCGGGCAAAGCTGGCTTCATGGTCGCTCTTACTGGAGTATTCGTACCGTTGGCAATGGGCGCAGGCTTGATGTATATCTTTGATGATAAGGCCACGTTTACTTCAGCTATATTCGTCGGTGCCGTATTAACAGCTACGTCGGTGTCAATCACCGTTGAAACTTTGAAGGAATTGGGCAAAATGTCAACGAAGGTTGGTAATACGATATTAGCGGCGGCATTGATAGACGATATTTTGGGCTTGATCTGTTTGACGCTTATAACCGGAATGGCTGGCGAGTCTGTTAATATCACGCTGGTACTTGTGAAGATAGCGGGCTTCTTCCTGTTCGTTGGGATAGCTGGTTTTGCTTATTATAGTGCTATGGTGTGGTCGGATAGAGTTCAGGCGGCTAGAAATTTACGACGTTATCCTGTTATGGGCTTTGCGTTCTGCTTGTTCATGGCGTGGGCAGCGGAAACAGTTTTTGGGATTGCTGACATAATCGGAGCGTTTGCTGCTGGAATGATTATAGCTATGTCCCCGAAAGGTCAATATATCTCAAGCAAATTCGATACGATAGCTTACTTGTTACTGACCCCGATATTTTTCGCGAACATTGGCCTTGAAGTTACGTTGCCCACAATGTCATATAACCTTGTAATCTTTACTATAGCTCTTGTAGTTGTGAGTGTTATATCAAAGCTAGGAGGTTGCGGCCTTGGTGCAAAAGTTTGTGGCTTCGACGTTCGACAAAGTTATCAAATTGGATTAGGCATGGTATGTAGAGGAGAGGTTGCATTAATCGTAGCAGGCAAGGGAATGGGCATGGGATTAATCAGCGAAGACTACCTTGGCCCGATTATAATCATGATAATTGTGTGTACGATCATAACGCCTATAGTTTTGAAGAGTGCCTTCAAGGGTCAAGAGGACGAGGCAGGAAATACCGTGTTTGAGGAAAAATTCATGCTTGAAGAACAGGCCGACGAGATTGAGGAAGATTTGTATCACAGAAGAAGATTATTGAACGCGAGGACGTACGAATAAATGGAAGAGATCAAGACTTTAATCGAAACAAAGAATATACGCGAGCTTAGGACTTTAACGGCTGACATGAACGAGGCCGATATTGCTGACATACTTGAGGAGCTTGAGCCGGAACAAAGAGTTGTATTATTCAGGGCATTGAGTAAAGATATGGCTGCAGATGTTTTTGCTCACTTAATTCCAGATACGAAAGAAGCCCTGGTCTCACAACTAACCACTCCTGAACTTGGCCGCATAGTTGATGAGTTATTCCTTGACGATGCCGCGGATTTGGTTGAAGAGTTGCCCGCCGACGTAGTGAAAAGAGTTCTTGAGAGTGCAAGCGCGGATACTCGACGAGGGATCAATCAGCTTTTGCAATATCAGGAAGACTCCGCCGGAAGCATAATGACCACCGAATATATCTCGTTGAAGCCGGATATGAACGTCGAACAATCTTTCAAGCATATTCGTGAAGTCGGCATGGATAAAGAGACTCTATACACATGTTACGTTACTGACCCTAAGGGCGTATTAATCGGGGTTGTTACGGTCAGGACTATGCTGTTATCGCAATACGCTGACAAGATCGGGGACATAATGACCGACGCAAATATCATAAGCGTGAACACGAACGACGACCGCGAAAAAGTTACGGAGCTTTTCCAGAAATACGACTTCATGGCAATTCCTGTTGTTGACTCACAAAATCATTTAGTCGGAATTGTAACGGTTGATGACGCTATGGAGGTCTTAGAGGAAGAAAGCACGGAGGACTTTCACAAGATGGCGGCTATGTTGCCAATGGACGAGCCTTATTTATCAATGGGGATTCTTGAACTTGCGAAAAAGCGTGTAATATGGCTAATGGTGTTGATGATCTCGGCTACGTTCTCCGGACAAATTATCACGCATTATCAATCAGTATTTGCTGCGTTGCCCGCGTTAATAGCTTCGATACCAATGTTAATGGATACTGGCGGAAATGCAGGTTCACAATCTTCAACGCTCGTTATACGTGGAATAGCTGTAGGGGAGCTGAAAATTTTTGACGCCCTGAAAGTTTTGTTGAAGGAGTTGCGCGTTGGGTTGCTGGTCGGCGGTGGGTTAGCGGTTGTTAATTTTTTCTACAAGTACGCAATGAGCGGAGATTTGCCACTTTCAATTACGGTTGGGATAAGTTTATTTGCGACGGTAATATTTGCTCAAACTATAGGTGGAATGTTGCCCTTGCTCGCAAAAGCATTAGGTTTTGACCCGGCATTAATGGCCTCTCCAATAGTTACAACGATCGTTGACGCAGGAAGCCTCACAGTGTACTTCATGGTGGCCGGAAAAATTATGCACGTGTAAGGAGGTGAAGAACATGACGAGAAAAATTTTGGCGGCTATGTTGCTGGTGTTAGTGGTGTCGTCAATGAGTTATGCTGCTGAGTCTGAAGACATGAGTGTTTATTTACGTAGAGACGTGTTTGACGCAAAAATGGACGCTTTTATGGCTGAAATACGTTTGATGAATCAACAGCTAAGAAATGAAATTAACGACAAATTCGCGGAAGTTGATAAGAAATTCGCCGAAGTCGACAATAAGCTAGTGAAGTTAGACGCGAGAATGGATGGCTTAGACGCGAGGATGAACGGTTTAGAAAAACAAATGTCCTCTATTGAAACTATGATTTACTGGATACTAGGGACATTAGGTGTAGTATTTGCTGGCCTTGCGCTTGGTCCATACTTGAAAGATTTCCGTAAGCCTTCGTTCACGCTTGATGACGTAAAACGCTTGCTTGAGGAACACGATACAAAATTGCGTGCAGAGTTCATGAACATGGCGCGATAATAGCACATAATAAAAGCACCTCCCGGAGGTTTGGACTTTCGGAAGGGGCTTCTTTTTTGAGAAAGGAGTGTTTTGTTAGTTGATAGCTATCTCAAATATATTTCGTATAAGACTCAACTTAGCGTCTTGTCTTGAAGAATTCATCTATGCTGTCAAGAATATCCTTTGGAAGCATCGTTTTCAATAAATACTTCTCTGGCTTAAATCTCAATACTTCCATGATACTACGTTTATCGCCTTTTGCCGTCAAGAACATTACTGGAATATTTGCCGTGTTAGGATCAGATCGAATCATTTCAAGGACCTTAGGGCCGTTCACTATGGGCATTTCGAAATCAAGCAGGATCAAGTCAACTTTGTTCTTTGCAAGAATTGTTATTGCGTTCATTCCGGAATTTGCTACGAGAATTTTATAGTGAGTCGATAACAAATTCTTCATTGAGCGTAACGCCGTAGCATCATCATCAACTATAAGTATACTCTTAAATTCCTTAAGTTTGTCAACGGCCTCGCCCTCTTTTTGTAAGCGCTTGATTAATTCCGCCAAGTCTACAGGACGAGTGTACATTTGTGCAACGTATTCAGCTTTCTTGCCAATGACTGTATCGAGTTCTTCCTGTGTGCCGATAACAAAGAATCTAATTCCCCTGTCCTCAACAAGATCACGAATATAACCCAATACGTCTATCATCAAGTTGTCTTCACCCTGAAGATAAAGTATAAAGATTCTAGGTATGTCCTTCTTCTCTTGTTCGCCACCAGCAGCCGCAGCTTCACCGCCTTCAGCACCGCCTTCCTGACTCAACAAGGCAGCAACTTCTGGATCAATGGCGTCTTCGTCGTTACCGTTGTCTTCTTTCAGGAAATTCGATATAGCTGTAACATCGGGCTTAACCGTCAACACTTCAAAGTCCTGCGCCTTCAAGTGATTGATTATGCCCTCTGATATAAAGCTTACCTTCTCCGTTATGAACAATACTTTACTCATTTAATTTCTCTACCTTCTTTCACGTTTTACGCTCTAATTATAGCAATTCTTCGAGTGTTCCCCAGTCAGCATTAGTAACGCACTCTTTAACTTTCTCGAATTTTTCGCGTTCTGATTCTGGTATCCTGTAATTTTTTGTCTCCTCGATCATTCTGTCAATGTTGTCAAGATCGAAATCTGCCGCAAAGCCTTTTATAAGCGAGTACATTTCCTGTAAGTCTTCTGGTGAAATTTCTGGCAGTGACATATCTGGTTCATCGTTGCTCCCGAAAACTTTTGCCAACACTTCTTTATAGCCTCTATACTTTGAGAGTAAAGCCGGGGTTTTAGTCTCTATCTCGTGTACGTCGTTTTTGTCTCCGCATTCCTCAAGATATTTAGCGTCCGCGGAAAGTTCCAACGCTCCCACAAGTCTCGCAGCGCTCTTCAAAGCGTGTACTTTCACGGTGTAATTCTTGATGTCTTTATCGCGTTCGTAAGCTTCAATTTCGTCGGCCTTTTTATCAAGAGTGTTGTAGAAAATTTCCAGGGCCTGCACAAACGTGTCTTCTGTCCCGCAATTCGTTACAGCCGCGTCGTAATCAATACCAGGGATACTCTTATAAGGTGATGCCTCTTCTTCCTCTTCGGCTTCATATTCTGGTTCGGCGTTCAATGTGTAATTCTCTAAAGGCTTTTCGTCTTCGATCATATCGTCGCCCCTGATTATTAAGTCGTCGGGGAGATACTCAAGCAATATTTGCTCAAGTCTAACCGTGTCAACAGGCTTTGAAATATAATCGCTGAATCCTTCATCAATGTATAACTGCCTTGCGCCCAAAACTGCATTAGCCGTCAAAGCTACTACAGGGGTGTTGAAGTTAAGGCCGTCGGTCATTTTCTTCATGTTGTGAAACGCTTCTATACCGTCCATGCCAGGCATTCTGTGGTCAAGGAAGATTATGTTGTAGTGATTCATTCGTACCATTTGCAACATTTCCAGGCCGCTTGAAGCAGTGTCGATTTTGATTTTAGTTTTCTTGAGGAGATTAGCAAACACCAACAAGTTCACGTCAGCATCATCAACGACCAAGACTTTAGCGTTAGGAGCTTGGAATGATTGCATGAATTTACGCTCTTGGTGAGAAGAGGCCATTGAGAACGCGCGCTCATAGTCGCCAATGGGTTCCCACTTTATAACCCCCTGCTTAACGTCAAATGAGAACGTTGAACCTTTATGGAACACGCTTTCAACTTTTAGATCCGAGTCCATTAACTGCAACAATTGTTTCACTATAGGGAGACCAAGGCCTGAACCATCTGCGCTGAACTTTCTGGAAGTCTCAACGTGCTCAAACGGCGTGAAAATATATTCCAGGTCGTCGGCTTTTATTCCTATTCCTGTATCTGTAACCGCACACTTCAATAATATGCTGAAATTGTCAATCGCCTCAAAGCCAATCGTAACTGTAACGCCTCCGCGCTCGGTGTACTTGATAGCGTTGTTGAGTATGTTCATCATGACCTGACGTATATGGTATTCATCGCCATCAAGGATTCTTGGGATAGCTTTGTCAACGTTTACAGTAAATGTCAAAGATTTTTTCTTAGCTTGTTCGGCCGCCATGTTCACTAGGTCATTAACCAATGAGCTAAGATCATAACGCACCGGCATTATTTCCATTTTCTTATCTTGTAATTTTGAGAAGTCGAGAACGTCGTTAATGATTCCCAATAAAGCTCTTCCACTCCTCTGAATCACGCGTGCATATTCGCGAATCTCCGGCCGGTCTTCCTCACGTAAAATCATTTCATTCATACCCAGTATAGAGTTCATGGGCGTACGGATCTCGTGGGACATATTATTTAAGAAAGCACTCTTAGCTTCGTTAGCTGAATTTGCGTCGGAAATGGCCACCGCGAGTTTAGATTGCTGATACCTGTACGAATACGTGTAGAACAAACACAACACCCCTAGCGCTGCCGTAACTGTCAAGATCGGGAACACTAAATCAGAGGGCTGAATGAACGCTGTGTTAACTGACTCAGGATAATAAGCCACGAAAATAACGTTAAGGGTATAAGCCAAAATTTCGAGCACAAGCATCACTAGCGCATCGCCAATTTCGAGAAAGCAAGGTGTCAGGACTACAGCAAGAATGAAAAATATAGGCACACCACCACGTACTCCGCCATCAAGGAAGAATAATGTAGTGAGTCCAAATATAAAGCCTCCAACTATTAACGGGTATGTCATTATTGAGAGACGCTCAAGTTGTTTTCGGTAGATACTAAGCATTGAATATGCCAACATGATCGCCGATAACAAAGCTAGAATGATATACGCAACGCCCGCTGAGTGATTGCCATGCGAAAATCTCACAGCACCTATAACTCCCAAGGCGAACAACGAAAATATTCCGCTTATACAAAAACATAACGCCGTTACCTTCTTGCCCGAGTGATCAGGCTCTAAAATAAAATTCTTAATTGATTGTGTGTTCATGGCTTGAATAATATCACATTTCGCAAAAATTCCCTAAGTCTTAATTTCGTAATCACTAAACGCATTTGGATCGATGGATTTAATTTCAACGACCTCTTTTACGTTCACGCAGAAGTTATGTACTATCATTAAGCGTGCCAAGATAGTTCCGTCGATTAATATCATTTTCTGTGTTTTTGCGTAATCTTGAGCGGGCTTTGAGAAATTCGCGTTTGTGACAAGTAAACCTCTTCCTCCTTTACGTGCAACAGCGTCCCCAAAACTTTGCATATCCCAGCTTGTTATTATGCTGCCTCGTTTAAGCTTTCTAGTCTGAATGTAAATCGGTTTGTAACCTGGACCGTCCTCGATTATTATTCCGTGTATGGCGGAGTAACTTAACCTTCTTTGTGCGTTCTTATAGACTTCGTATCCCATGCGAATCAATAAATCCGTGATTAACTGCTCAAACCCTGCCGACGATAATTCTTCTACACGGGCCAAGATTTGATTAACTAGATTTTCGTAATCCGAAGCTTCGTTGTTGTTAATTGTAAATTTTGATTCTGAACGCTCATTCATTTTTTTGCACCGTGCGATAATTATATATTAAACCTGCAAAGCATTCGATAACTTCATCAGCTTCAGCCGCAAATTTTATCGTGAGTTCAGCAAGTTTCTTGATGTAATTCTCCGTGGCCTCATCGTAAATAATTCCATCAGCAAAAATATAATCCGTCACGAGTATTATGTGTTTGGCCTTGGCCTTGAGTTTCTGAAAGTCAACAAATAAATCACAATCGCCACCTTCAAACATTTCATTAGCAAGCCACGTTGTAAGTGCCTCAACCAACACGCAAGCCCCTTCCGGAATTTCAAGCTCCCCTAAATTTTGTGAACGTTCAATCGTTATAAAGCCCTTGTTCTCCCGTCTAGTTTTATGTTTTTTGACTCGTTCAGCCATTTCTGAGTCGTATACTTTTGCCGTGGCTATGTAGATTTTGTTTGCGCTCGTAAATTCCTGTAACCTGTCTTCAGCATATGAACTTTTTCCGCTTCTTGATGTGCCTGATATAAGTATGAACATGGTATTATATAAGCTCAAAATTTCTTCAGGAGTATTATTTATGAGATTCAAGACTACGATTTTTCTTGCGATATTTTCACTCACAGCTTTAAGAGCGTTTGCAGAACCTTTACAAAAATTTTCCGTTGTGTGCAGTTTATTTCCAGTTTATGATTTTGCGCGTGAAGTTGCTGGAGAATTTGCCGACGTGAAACTGTTATTGCGCCCCGGAGTTGAGCCTCACGAGTTCGAACCCTCACCAATGGATATAAAAGCGTTGAATGACTCACGAGTTTTTATCTTCACAAGTGCCTCTATGGAGCCTTGGGCACGACAAATTTCTAACTCACTCACTAACACTCACATAATAGACGCGTCGGGCAATATTGAGCTTGTTAATAACGATCCTCACATATGGCTAGACTTAACGCTAGCTCAAAAAATGGTCATGAATATCTGTGAAGGCTTATGCAAAGTTACCCCCGAACACTCTGAAACATTTAGACGTAACGCGGAGAAATATTGCGAAAAACTTTCAGAGCTTGACGAAAAATTTATGGCTTTGAACAAGAATCAAACACTAGTCTTCGCGGGAGAATTTGCTCACGGGTATTTCATGAGGCGATACGGATTCGATTATGTCAGTGCTTACGACGGAGAGAATGAGCCTTCAGTTAGACGTATGGCAGAAATTTTGAGGACCATAAGAGAACATAACACGCGCTATATTTTCTCCGGAATCAACGTCACGGCGATAACGCGTTCAATCTCACAACAAACATCAACGGAGATTTTAACGTTTGACGCATTAGAGATAGCTCCTGACGACGCAAACTTCTTACAAGTTATGCAGAATAATTACGAGGCCTTGAAGGTAGCGTTACATGAATAGACTTACTCTTGAGAACGTCGTAATAAAGTACGGCGATATAACCGTGATCAATGACGTGTCGTTGAGAGTTGATTCTGGCGAAATGATTTTTATAACGGGGGCTAATGGTTCAGGGAAAAGTACTCTCACAAAAACTATAGCAGGATTGTTGCCAATAAGTTCAGGAAAGATTACGCGCGCTGAAAAAATTTCGTATGTGCCACAAATTGAGGAAGCTGACAGAAATTTTCCGGCCAAGGTCAGGGAGATAGTTTTGACTGGTACACAAAGGAAGGGCAAATTATTCTACAGCAAACACGACAAGGAACTAGCAAAGAGATTCACGAACGCTCTTGGAATTGATGGACTTGTTGACAGTGAGATAAAAACGTTATCGGGCGGGCAATTAAGACGAGTTTACTTGGCCAGAGCTTTATGCGGAGAACCTGAACTATTATTGCTTGATGAACCTTGCGCTGGGCTTGACGCTGAATCACACGAAATTTTATTCAAAGTACTGTGTGAGATTCTTTCGAAAGGGTGCGCAATTTTAATGGTGACTCACGATGACTTAGACTTGACGGGAATCAAAGCGAATAGAGTTATAAGGATTGAGGGTGGAAAGATTCATGAATGAGATATTAGAGCTGTTCACTTATCAATTTGTGTTAAGAGCATTGATAGCGGGCTCATTAATTTCTGTGTGTGCTTCGGTATTGGGAGTAGTGCTCGTGTTGAAGCATTATTCGTTAATCGGTCATGGCTTATCTGAAATCGGCTTTGCTTCACTCTCAATAGCGGCTGCGTTGAACATTCCTGCAATGATAATTTCGACTCCGAGCGTAATTCTAGCGTCATTCGTGATAATGTTTGTGAGTCAGAGATACAAAACGGCCGGGGATATAGCGATCGCGATAGCCTCCTCAATAGCATTAGCACTTGGGATAATAATTTCGTCGTTGTCTGGTTCAGTCTCAAGCACGAGTTCTTATTTATTCGGGAGCGTGTTAGCTATAAGCCAAGGGGATTTAGTTTTCTCGATAGTTTTATCACTCGTAATAATCGCTGCGTTCATAGTGTTCTATAATCGTTTGTTCCTGATAACGTACAATGAAGATTATGCGCGCTCACTTGGAATCAACACGACGTTTTACCAGCTGCTAATATCAATCTTGACGGCTTTAATAGTTGTGCTTGGCATGAGAATAATGGGTACGCTATTAATTTCGGGCGTGATAATTTTGCCGGCAGTGAGTGCTAGGAAAGTTGCATCAGGTTTCAGAATGCTCGTAATAATTTCGGGCGTAATTTCGTTCGTGGCGTTTGTTGCGGGGTTATTATTGTCGTTCGTGTTCAATGTTCCTGCGGGAGCCGGTGTAATAATCGCGAACACGCTTATATTAATCATACTGAAGGTGTTAGTTAAATGACGGGTAAAGGACATAGATTATCGACGTTTGCATTTGTGCTAGGGGCGACGGCTTCACCAATAGCGGCGACGTTCAGTTTTATGGGGAGCACGTTTCCAGATTCGTCGGAGTACATGATATTTGGCAAGAAGAGGAATCGTTATCATAGACGCTGGACTCACTGGTTTATTCCGTGGCTGGGGCTGGCTTATATTTGCTTTCAAAGGGCAGGCTGGATAGTGCCGCGGCTTTCTACGTTAGTTGACGGTAGGAACGCTCACTTTGATGTGTGGTCATGCGCGGGCTTCTGGTTTATGGGGTGCGTGCTGCATATTTTGGAAGACGCTTGGTGCGGGACGGTGCCATTCTTGCGACCATGGAAGAGGGATATAGGGCTACACGTGTTTCATATGTCGAAGAAGTTCGGGCAAATGAGCGTGGGGGAGAAAAATTTTGTGCTGTGTTCAGTGCTTATATCATTGCTGGCGTTGTTCGTGAGGTTCTTTACGGTTGATAGCTTTATGGAATTTCTACAAGCGTTGTGGCGAAATATCTAGCGGGGGTAGACGGATCAGCCCCCGTAATATTTTATTAACGTCTGCGTACCGTTTTCTGCAAAACCATTTTCTTCAAGCTTCTGATAATGACTCATAGTTGTGAGTAACACATCAAGGTCTAGCTGTTCTTTCTTGGCCTCTTCCATAGCGAGTAACATATCCTTAATAAAATGCCTAATCGAGAATCCCGGTGTGAAATCTCTATCAAGAATCTTCGGAGCAGCAGAGTCAAGTAGCCTGGAACTAGCTCCACCTGTTGAGACAGCCCGCAAAAATTTTGACATATCCAAGCCTTTAGACTTAGCATAAGCTATCCCCTCACAGACTCCTGAAATAGTTCCAGCGATAATAATTTGATTAGCTAGTTTAGTATGTTGTCCCATGCCAGCTTCGCCCATGTAATTAATATTCGTGCCCATTGCTCGGAATAAAGGCAGACAAGCTTTGTAATCTTCTTCGCGGCCTCCCACCATGATAGAGAGCTTGGCATTTTTTGCGCCTACAACTCCGCCACTAACAGGTGCATCGAGAACTTTGAGGCCCTTTTTCGTCCCATGGTTATAAATCATTTTCGCAAGTGAAGGACTCGTAGTCGTCATATCTATAACGTAAGAACCTTCTGGGGCACTGTCAAGCACTCCTCCTGTAGCAAAATATACTTCCTCAACGTCTTTGGGGATTCCAAGCATGGTTATTATGGTTGTACAGTCTTTTACACAGTCACTAATAGAGCCATGATAATGAGCACCGTTGCTAATCACATCGTAAACTTTCATAATCTGACGCGCGTATAAATGAACTTCAAAGCCAAGTTTAACTAGATTCTTGACCATAGGTTTGCCCATTCTTCCTACTCCGATAAACGCTATTTTCTTCACTTTGATTCACCTCCGGGATTTATAGTATATCAAACTAGCTTTTCCATTAAGGCTTGTAAGTGTGATATTGCGTAATTAATATCCTCTGGCAAATCTTCGGGCGCGTCACTCATTAATTCCTTCACGTGTTCTTCATCAACTGTTATGTCTTTCATGCGCTTGTTTGTCTTAGACCTTGTGTCAGGCTTTGTGTATGGAGTGCCTTGTGTAACTTTCAGGACAAACTCGCCCTTAGACTCATAACCATAACGAGATTGCAGCGCGCGCAAAATATTTCCCTTTATGCCCTTAATCATTCCAACCATTCTATCAGAATCAACTGCAACCGAAATTTCATTAATGCCAAGATTATACGGCCAGCTATGACGAACAAGAGCAAGCCCGACCACTTTTGCCCAATTTTTCTGTAGGTCATTGAGGATTTCAACGCGTCTTGCAGCTTCGGGAAATAATTTCGTGAGGTCAAAGCTAATTTTTTCGTCGTTCATTTCTTGCCATAATAACTGAAATCAATTGTACGTCTGTTGGAGTTACGCCGGAGATTCTCAAAGCCTGCCCAAGCGATTCCGGCTTGAAGTGTTTCAACTTTTGTAAGCACTCTGCGCGGAGTCCCTTAACTGAGTCATAGTCAAAGCCTTCTGGTATTTTAGCGTTGTCAAGATTCTTCATGCGCTCAACGACTCGAAATTCTCGTTCAAGATAGCCCGTGTAACGTAATTCAGTTTCAACGTGAGCAATCTCTTCAGGTGTTAAACTTTTTTGCGACGGCGAAATTTTAGAGATTAACTCGTATCTGACTCCTTTATGCTTAATGAACTCGGCCAAGGTCATTGTGTCAGCTAAGACTTCTGCTTCGTATTCGTTGCATAGCTCTGTAATTTCTGGTGACGGAGAAATTTTTGTGGCTTTGAGTCGTGAAAGTTCCTCGTTCTCGTTGGCGAATCTTTGTTCAAGAAACTCCCAATGCTCGTCATTAATCAGGCCTGCTTTTCGTCCATGATGTGAGAGTCTATGAGCAACGTTATCCCACCGCAATAATAATCTATGCTCGCAACGTCCTGTAAGCATTCTATAAGGCTCGTCAGTGCTTTTAGTAGTCAAGTCGTCAACAAGAACTCCCAAATAACCTTCATCGCGTCCCAAGATTAATGGCTCCTGATCCTTCACGTATAAGGCTGCGTTAATTCCTGCTAACAAACCTTGAGCTCCTGCCTCCTCATAGCCTGAAGTTCCGTTTACTTGGCCGGCACAGAAGAAACCATGAACGTTTTTATTCTCAAGAGTTCGCTTTAACTGGTCGGGCAATAAATAAATATATTCAATTCCATAACCGGGCTTAATGATTTTTGCGTTCTCACAACCAGGCAACGAATGCACCATTTCAACTTGAACATCATAAGGCAAACTAGTAGAGAAATTTTGCACGTAGACTTCATTAGTGTTAAGCGAGACGGGCTCAAAGACTATAGGGTGAGTTATGTGATCAGGGAAACGCAGAAATTTATCCTCAATCGACGGACAATAACGAGGGCCATTAGCTTTTACATCACCAGTAACGAGCGGTGAACGTTTGATATTATTTGCGAGTATCTCGTAAGTTTTCTCCGTTGTACGGCTGAACCAGCAAGCATAATTTTGCCCGTATACTTTTCCTTCTCCCCATAGGTCAAAGCATAGCGGCTCTTGTTCAGACAATTGCGGACGAGCTTGCGATAAATCTAGCGTGTGAATGTTAAGGCGCGGAGTTGTATCAGTACGCATTATGCCTGTCTTGATTCCTAATGCTTCGAGTGAATGCGGCAGTGACTCAGAATTATTCTGACCCATAGGCCCGGACTTGAAGGACTTATCGCCTACGAAGACTCTTGAGTCAAGATAGACTCCCCCACATAGAACTAATGCTTTAGTCTCGTATTTAGCTCCATGTCGCGTAATAATGCCAGTGATTTTGTTGTTGTCTGTGAGAATCTCTATAGCCTCGTCCTGATTCACGTCGAGATTTTCCTGCGTAGTGAGTAACTTGCGATAATAAAGACTATATAAGCCTGGATCACATTGAGCACGCAAAGCCCTGACCGCAGCTCCCTTGGAAGTATTGAGCCAACGAATCATCAACGTAGACGCATCAGCCACACGAGCTTGTTCGCCCCCTAACGCACTGACTTCACGAACTAAATGACCTTTAGCCGGGCCACCTATTGAAGGATTACAAGGCATTAAGGCAGTGTTATCGACGCTGAGATTCAACATCAAAGTTTTACAGCCAATACGAGCACTTGCAAGAGCAGCTTCACAACCGGCATGCCCTCCGCCAATTACGATAACGTCATATCTATCATAAAACACTAAAATCTATCCCCCCAAATTTCTTTCTTGTAATAAATGGTTTTTCTGGAGCTGTGATGAAAACTTGCCAACCTGTCTTTACTAATTGCTTGTAAGTAAATTCCCGACCTTCTGAATCTAATTCTGCGGTCAAGTCATCAAATAATAACACGGGCTTACGTTTCAGCTTATGTTCGATTAATTTGCCCGCCATGATTATCATGTAAAGTATAAGCCTGCGTTTCTGGCCTCTGCTTAATGCTTCTGATGCTAGCTTGTTATTTTCGCATAACGTTATCAATAATTCATCATAGCTTGGCCCGTTGATTGGTCGTGCTGCGTGACGCTCTCTGATGAAATTCTCGCGTAAAGTTCTCTGTAAATATTCCTCGCCTGAAATCTCAAGTGCTGGCAAAAAGTTTAACGTGAATTTATTCTGCGGCATTATCGCTTTCAACTGCTCCGTGATGTTTCGCCGTGTATCCATTATCCAACCGCCCAGCTTGCAATACGGAATTGTTGTACGGTCGATTGATTTACCTTGCTTGAGCAAAGCTATACGAGTTCGCAGTATGTACTTAAATTCGGCTAATCTCTTAGCGTATGGAGGCACAAGTAACGAGCATAATCTATCAATGAAAAGTCTTCTTGCGCTAGGAGAACCGTCAATGAGACTTACAGCCCCAGTCATGAATATCACAGAGGGAATTGCTAATCGTAAATCCGTGAATGAAATTGCTTTATCGTTGAGCCTCAATGAGATCTTTGACGAGATATTCGCACTCACAGTTAAATTTTCCTCCCCGCTCAATTCTCCTCCGACAAAGCCGCGAAAGTTATCACTGTTCCATGAAATTAGATTAGCAGTTTTCGAGAAAGCTCCCCAGCCTGTCATAATGCTTAGGGATTCGAGTAAGTTAGTTTTGCCGCTACCGTTTGGGCCAAGAATCAAATTAATACCCGGATCCCATTTTACTTTGAGTTCCGGGCCGCTGAAATTTCTAAAATTTCTTACTATGCTATAGTTAAATCTCAAAATGGCGCGTCTGTGTTTTGTTCTTGTTGTTCCTGATTATTATTCTCGTCGTGAAGCTCTTCATGATTTTCTTCAGGAGCTGGTTCGGGTAATGGCTGTGGCTCTTCCGTGCGATTAGAAAAGTCAACGATCTCTTCTTCCGTGAGTCTGTCTTGAGAACTTAATCTTGCAGGCATTAACATATACAGAAACTCATCGCTGTCCCCACGGTACATTCTAGTTTGCCCTTCTTCGCTACTGAACTCTATACGAGCTTCGCCTGGGCCTATAGCTTTCAAACCGTCAATGAAGAACGTAAGGTTATAACCAACCTGTAAATATCCTTGATCAACATTAGCGTAAAGCACTTCTGCAACTGTTCCATGTTCGGGCGAGCGCGCAGTTACTCTTACCTCACCACTGCCAGACGTTACAGACATTGCCATAATATGCGCGGGATTTGTGCGAGCAATAATATCTATTCTTTCAAGCAGAGAAACCAATTCACCTGTGTTTACTCTCAACGTTAAATAAACTTCCTTGTTTAATATTCGCATATAAGTCGGGAAGGAAGCATCAACTTTTCTTATCGAGAACTCAACGTCATCGAGCTTAAACCATGCTGTTGAAGAGTCAGCTAAAATTTTTACGTCCTTCTCTGAATAACTTGTCGTTAGAGTTTTACCGAGATCCTTTAGTGCAGAGGCGGTAATCAAAGCTTCTTGTTCCTTGGCTACGTTTGTGCAGATAACTTTTGAGATCGATAGCCGTTTACCATCAGTAGCTACCGCACGTAGATACCCTTCTTCGGTTTTAAGTAGACATGTACCCATATAGCGCGGGAAATCTTGAGGTTGTGAAGCTGCTACAGTGCCTTCTGCTATTATTCGTGAAAGATCGTCCGCCAACAACGTACAAATTTCTTCAGCGTTTTCACTTTCAGGGAGCTGTGGAAATTCTTCAGTTGGGATCACTGCAAAACGAGTCTTATTCCGTCCGGCTTTAAGAATGCCTCGCGATGAATTAACTTCCAACACTAAATCTTCTGATGGAGCTTTCTTCAACATACTTCCAAAAATTGATGCAGGTATAACGGCTGAACCAGGCTCTAAAACATTTGCCCCGATAGCTTTACACTTAACTGAAGTCTTCAAGTCCGTGGCCTCGAGTGTTATTTCAAAGTCTGAAGCTGTAACTAAGATTCCACCTATCGCATCTTTAGGCGTTTTTGTCTGTGCAACTCTTTCAGCAATCTGCCAAGCCTTCAAAAAGCTTTGACGCTCTAATTCTAATTTCATTAATAAATCCTTTCGTGAATAGTATTTTGAGCCTTAAATTATACTCTGCTACGTAAAAAGTGTAATATTATGAGTTAAACACTTCTTCGATTTTTCCTCGTTCTCCCTGTCCTCTTTTGCCGCAGCTACTTGAGTTTGTCCGACAGTCCGGAGGCTTGACTTCCCGACTAGCCATCGGTAGTGATTCGCTTGTTCAGCTATCAAATTTCAGTGTTTATTGTGCTTTGACTTGCACACCCCATCCCTCTAACCCTACGCAGCAGATTTTACCTCCTTTACAAAAATTTTATATCGAGTTTTATACGGATTAGAGTACTATATTACACTATGTCAATATCTAGCTATCTCTCCTTCATTTTTCGCACATAACTTCCAACTAGTTCAGGCGCTTTGACTCCGTGAGCTTCCAGTAGCTTTATGATAGCCGACCCAACTATAACGCCATCAGAAATTTTTGACATTGCCCGAGCTTGTTCAGGCGTTGAGATCCCAAAACCTATAGCGCAGGGAATATTTGTATGCTTACGTATGGTCTTAATGATCGAGTCTAAGTCGGTTGTGATTTTGCTGCGTACTCCTGTGACTCCCAAGCTTGAAACAACGTACAAGAATCCTTCGGCCTCGCTTGCGATTTTAGCGATACGATTTTCAGACGTGGGGGCAATCATTGAGATTAAGTCAACGTTATATTTACGACACGACGGCAAAAACTCTTCCTTCTCCTCGAATGGCAAGTCCGGAATTATTAGCCCATCAATGCCAATTTTGTTGCAAGTCTCTATAAATTTCTCCGTCCCGTAAGAAAAAATCACGTTAGCATAAGTCATAAACACCATGGGAATTTTCACATAATGCCTTAAATCTTTGACCATCGCGAAAATTTTATCCGTAGTGATTCCGCCGTTGAGTGCCCGTAAATTTGCTCCCTGAATAACCGGCCCTTCAGCAACAGGATCAGAAAACGGAATGCCAAGCTCGATTAAGTCCGCTCCATTTTCAGCCATTGCTCGTACAGTTTTAACCGTTGTAGTTATGTCAGGATCGCCGCAAGTTATGAACGGGATAAAAGCCTTGCCATGGTTAAATGCTTTGTGAATGTTACTCATTGATATTCTCACCTCTGTATCTGGCTATAGCTGCACAATCTTTGTCGCCTCGTCCTGAAATTGTGATTACGATAATTTTGTCCTTGCTCATTTCCGGCGCTAACTTTATCGCATGTGATACAGCATGAGCAGATTCGATTGCGGGGATAATTCCTTCGGTCTTGGCCAAGTACTCAAATGCACACACAGCTTCTTCATCAGTAACAGGAATATATTCAGCACGTCCAGTGTCATGAAGCCAAGCATGTTCCGGACCTATACCAGGGTAATCGAGGCCAGCAGAGATCGAATAAACCGGGGCTATTTGTCCGTACTCGTCCTGACAAAAATATGATTTCATTCCGTGAAAGATTCCTAGCTTGCCAGTCGCAATTGTTGCCGCAGTCTCGAAAGTATCAACGCCACGTCCAGCCGCCTCACAGCCAATTAATCGTACGTCCTTATCGTTGATGAAGTGCCAGAAGCTCCCGATAGCGTTTGAGCCGCCACCCACACAAGCAAGAACAGCATCAGGAAGTTTGCCTTCCTTCTCTAAAATTTGGGCTTTGATTTCACGTGAGATAACCGCCTGAAAATCTCGTACAATCGTAGGGAAAGGGTGAGGCCCCATTACTGAACCCAAGCAATAATGTGTGTCAGAGATTCGAGAAGTCCATTCACGCATTGCCTGCGAAACAGCGTCCTTCAATGTTGCTGTACCAGTTTTGACCGGAACAACTTCAGAGCCAAGTAACTTCATGCGATAAACGTTAAGGGCTTGCCTTTTCGTGTCCTCTTCTCCCATAAAGACCACGCACTCCATGTTCATTAAAGCTGCTGCTGTAGCTGTTGCGACTCCATGTTGGCCGGCTCCGGTCTCTGCGATTAAACGAGTCTTGCCCATTTTCTTTGCTAATAATGCTTGGCCTAATACGTTGTTGATTTTATGAGCCCCGGTGTGATTCAGGTCTTCACGCTTGAGATAAATTTTCGCGCCTCCAAGATTTTCCGTCATTCGTTTAGCGTAATAAAGCCTTGAAGGTCGTCCTGCATACTCGTTGAATAATTCTGTTAGTTCGTCGTTAAAAGTTTTATCGTCCTTGTAAAAGTTATATGCTTCCTCAAGTTCTATCACGGCATTCATGAGAGTCTCTGTTATGTATTGCCCGCCATGAATACCGAAACGTCCGTTAGGGTTTGTCATCATTCACACTCCTTACTGTATTAACAAACTCGCGCATTTTATTCTTGTCCTTTACTCCGTCAATTTCGATCCCTGAACTTACATCAACTGCAAACGGATTAAGAGTCTTTATAGCTTCTGCAACGTTACCCGGGTTTAAGCCTCCTGCCAGGAAATATTCGCGTGTGATGCCTTTGATTAATTGCCAGTCAAAAATTTTGCCCGTTCCTTTTCCTGAGTCAAGTAAAACGTAATCGGCGCTGCTCTCGTTAGCTTTGTGAATGTCGTTGAGATTCTGAACTCTGAATGCCTTGATTATTGTTTTGCCGGTGTGAGCGCGTAAAAGTTGTATGTAGTTCTCGTCTTCAGTTCCGTGTAATTGAATGCAATCTATAAATTCAAGAGTCAATATATTTTCGGGAGGCTCATTCACGAACACGCCCACGGATTTTATTTCAGGGTTGAGAATTTCTCGCAGCTCATTAGCCTTCACGGGGGCAACGTATCTTTTACTGGCACGGGCGAACACAAAGCCAACGTAATCCGGCATTAATTCATTTGCTGCTTCAATGTCACAAATTCTTGAGAGGCCACAAAGTTTTATTCTCGTCATGAGCGTAACTCATCAAGCATTGCGCGTTTGTCAGGAGCTTTCATCAACGTTTCACCAATCAACACGGCGTCCGCACCAATAGCACGAATTTTAGCAACGTCATCACGATTCTTAAAGCCACTTTCTGACACGAATAGAATATTTCCCGGGATCAATGCGCGTAATCGTTTGCTGTTCTCTGTGTCAACGCTGAAGTCCTTCAAGTTGCGATTGTTCACGCCAATTATTCTTGCGCCAGAGTTCAGGGCCATGTTAATTTCCCGTTCGTCGTGAGCTTCAACAAGTGCAGATAACCCCAACGAGTCACACAAAGCTATGTAATCTCGTAATTTAGCCTCGTCAAGAATTGCACATATAAGCAACACCGCCGACGCCCCCAACAATTTAGCCTCATAGATCATGTAATCGTCAATCGTGAAATCTTTTCGCAAGCATGGAATTTTTACAGTCGCAGCAATTTCTTTGAGATATTCATCACGACCAAGAAACCATTTAGGCTCAGTCAAGACTGAAATACAATCAGCCCCGGCACGTTCATATTCTCTTGCTATCTCTAAATACGGGAAGTCAGGAGCAATTAATCCCTTTGAAGGAGACGCCTTCTTGCACTCACAAATAAATGAAAGTCCCGGTTTACGTAAAGCATTCTCAAATTCAAACGCGCCTTTCTGAATCGCCTCGGCCTCACGTTTTAGAGTTTCCAGTGAAATTTTCTGCTTGGCCAAGTTCACACGTTCACGGGCATGATATGCAAGTTGCTCTAATATATTTTTCTCACTCATTGCTAACCTTGATTAACTTGTTGAGAGTCTCAAGAGCTTTTCCGGATTTTATGATTTCGTCGGCGAGTTTTATTCCGTCCTTCATGCTTTGAGCTTTTCCGGCAATGTAGAGTGATGCGCCCGCGTTCATCAAGACAGCGTTATATTTGTGGCCGTGTTCTCCGTTGAGGATTGCACGAGTGATTTTGGCGTTATCTTCAGGGGTGCCACCTTTGAGGTCAGATTTATTGCAACGTTCGAAGCCAAATTGTTCCGGGGTGATCGTGTAGGACTTGAACCAACCGTTATTGATCTCGCAAATTCTTGTTGGACAGCTTACGGAAATTTCATCAAGCTTATCTTGACCATAGACGACCATTCCACGCTTTATGCCTAACGTAACGAGGACTTGTGCTAAAGGTTCAACGAGATAATCATCATAGACGCCGAGTAATTGCATTGAAGGGCTGCCGGGATTTGTGAGAGGGCCAAGAATATTGAAGACTGTACGGAAGCCAAGCTCTTTACGAATTGCGCCGACGTATTTCATTGACGAGTGATATTTCTGTGCGAAGAAGAAACACATTCCGACTTTGTTAAGAAGCTCAACGCATTTTTCCGGGGATTGATTGATGTTCACGCCCAACGCCTCAAGACAATCAGCAGTCCCACATAATGAAGAGGCCGCCCTGTTTCCATGCTTAGCAACTTTGACTCCACCAGCCGCCGCAACTAATGCTGAGGTAGTAGAAATATTAAAACTTTGTGCATTGTCGCCACCAGTCCCGACGATCTCGAAAATTTCCATGCCAGTATCAACTCGTGTAGCGTGTTCTCTCATGGCCGCCGCCGCTCCTGCTATCTCGTCAGTGGTTTCAGCTTTTGCACTCTTCGTTGACATTGCCGCAAGAAAAGCAGCGTTCTGTGTGGGAGTTGTTTCGCCGTTCATGATCTCATTCATGACTGCATAAGACTCGTCGTAAGTGAGATCGCCTTTGTTGACTAGCTTAACTATTGCTTCCCTTATCATAAAAATTAACCACCTTTACACTTCTGAAAATTGCAATGATTTTACGGGAAATGTTTCAGGCGGTTAAGTGCGATATTATTTCATTTCTGCAATATATTTTATGAATGCCTCCGGGATAAATTGCCTGAACGATAATTGTTGGTCGGTCATTGGGTGCATAAAAGCAAGCTTCCACGAATGCAAGAGTACCCGCCCTATGTTATTATCCTTTGCCCCATAAGCTGTATCGCCAACCAACGGACAACCTAACGCCGAAAAGTGTACGCGTATTTGATGAGTCCTGCCGGTGTATAGTTTGAAATGCACTAGCGAAATATCATTACGAGTCCACAAAACTTTATAGCCCGTCAATGAAGGCTTGCCGCCCGCTACGATTGCTTGGTGATAATAATCGTCAGGATCATGATCAATTGGCCCTGAAATTATCGCTTCGGACTTTTTAGGACGACCATGAGCAAGAGCTATATACTGCTTGTCAATCTCACGATACGTAAACATTCTTTGAAGACGGCCCATAGTTTTTGGATCACGAGCAACCATCATTAACCCTGAAGTCCCGCCGTCAAGTCTGTGAACTATTCCAGGTCGCAACCAACCTCCAGGCATTCGCGCAATCTCCGGGTAACGATATATGAGTCCATTCACGAGCGTGTTGTGCCAATTTCCGGGCCCAGGGTGCACGACTACCCCCGCAGGTTTATTTATGACGAGCAAATATTCATCTTCATAGACGACTTCAAAGTCAACCGGCTCACCCTCAATGCTTCTCATGTTGCAGGATTCAGGGAACTCAACGTAAAATTTTTGTCCCTTAACAACTTTCATGGAAGGCTTTATGCGTTTTTCAGCTCTAATGTTGTCGTTTACGATTAAATCCTGTGCACGTTTACGAGATACTTCGAGCTTCTCTGCCAGAAATAAATCGAGTCTATCGTAATCAGCTTCAGCCGCTATAATCTCTATCATTTGTTGAATACCTCAAAGGCTTTGTCAAAATCTATGAACCTCAAGCAGAAATTCTCCGAGTCGCGTTTAAGAGCTTCCATGGACGCCCTACGACATAATAACGCTATATCGCCACCAGTGAAATTTTCCGTCTTGGCCGCTAATTCCGAAATATTCACGTCTTCACTAAGAGGCTTATTGCGTAATTGAATCCTGAAAATCTCCTTGCGGGTCTTCTCGTCAGGCATGGGCAACTCGAATTTCATGTCAAACACTCCTGAAACAAGCAAAGATTTATCAAGCAGATCAATTCTATTTGTCGTGCCAAGAACTGTAACGCCGTTAAGCTCTTCAATGCCTCGTAACTCCGCCATGAATTGTCCCGTGAGTCGGCTCTCTGTTGACGCAAACGCAGAACCAGAACTATTAGCACGCTCCGGGAATAACGCTTCGATCTCGTCAAAGTAAATTATCGATGGCGCGGCCTGTTTCGCAACTCTGAACACGTCCTTCAAAGCTCGTTCTGACTCTCCCAAGTAACGCGACAAAATATTTGCGCTCTGTACGCTGATGAAGTTCACACCGCTTTCATGGGCTAGAGCTTTCGCCAAAAGAGTCTTTCCAGTCCCTGAAGGCCCATACAATAAAATCCCTCGTGTTGGTTGAATGTTGTAACGTTCAAAAATTTCCGCGTGCTTCAATGGCCAAGTTACAGCGTTGATTAATTCCTCCTTGATATTTTGTAAGCCGCCAACGTCATTCCAAGTTACGTCGGGAATCTCAACGAACACTTCACGAGTAGCAGAAGGCTCAGTCTCCAACAAAGCGTTCATAAAGTGTTTCATGCCTACTTCAAGTTTAGCGACTTTCTCGTACGGGATCTCTTGGTTCTGGAAATTCACGTAAGGCAAAATATCACGTACACACGACATAGCTGCCTCCTTGGCCAAAGCTTCTAAATCAGCTCCGACAAATCCGTGCGATAAATCTGCAACTCTCTTTAAGTCAACGTCTTCAGCTAAAGGCATTCCGCGGGTGTGAATCTTGAGAATCTCGAGCCGCCCTTTACGATCAGGGATTGGAATAGAGATTTCACGATCGAATCTCCCTGGCCTCCTCAAAGCTGGATCAAGGGCATTAGGAATATTAGTAGCTCCGATTACGATCAACTGCCCACGAGATTTCAGGCCGTCCATCAACGCCAATAACTGCGCAACTACACGACGCTCAACTTGTTTTTCCCCGCCCATGTCCTCACGTTTCGGGGCTATTGCGTCAATCTCATCAATAAATATTATCGAGGGTGCACGGTCTTGAGCTTCCTCAAAGATTTTGCGCAAACGTTCTTCACTCTCACCGTAAAACTTGCCTATGATCTCCGGGCCTGATATGTGAGTAAACCATGCGTCAGTCTCATTAGCAACTGCACGAGCTATTACTGTCTTACCAGTTCCGGGAGGGCCATAAAGCAACACGCCGCGCGGAGGCTGAATCCCTAAACGCTCGAATATCTGCGGAAAACGTAGAGGCAACTCGATCATTTCACGAACTTTGCGAATCTGTGAGCTTAACCCGCCTATATCCTCGTAAGAAATTTTGTGAACGTGTTTAACTTCCAGAGGCTTGAGAATGTTTAAGTAAGTGGATTTGTTAATTATGACAGTGCCTTCAGGAGTCGTAGCTGTAACGCTGAAATCACAGACACGAGTCCCGAAGAAGTTCACGCGAATTCTATCGCCTGCCCGCAATGCTTGGCCTTCCAACATTGAGAGTATATAGCTGTTATCTTTCTCACGTTCAGTTAATTTGACGTCGCCCAATGGTTGTAACGTCGCACTGCCCGCAAAATGATACGCTATTGGGGCCTCAAGACTAATAGTTTCGTCAAGTGAAGTCCCGGCGTTCTCACGAATTAGGCCATCAACCTGAATCACATCGCGCCCAACTTCTCTATCGCCTGTCCTGATTCTTGCGGGAGTAGTTTTTTTGCCAGTTATCTCGACTAAATCGCCCTCGTTGAGATTTAATTCTGTCATGTCGTCAGGGTGTATACGTGCAAAACCTTTCATCGCGTCCCCTGAATAAGCTTCCTGAACCTTAAATCGTTTTATCATACTCGTAATTGATTGTCCCTTCCCAAATCTTAACGTGTTATAATTGAGAAAGTCCGGGAGAGCTACGGACGAAATAATGTGGCTGTCGGTCGAGGCCGTTTACCTCAACTAACAAACCATTTCGAAAGTTAAGTTACGCGACCAAATTAGTCTTTTATTGAGCGGATAAACTCCGTCAAAGCTCTGACATCTTCAGCAAAGTATTTGAGTACTAACGCCAAAGTTCGGAGCAAATCAACGAGGGGCTTCACGACTCTCACCCCTTTCTGGCGGGGGAAGATCAAGAATAATTCTTCGGCGACAACCCCCCGCTTTGAATTGCCGGAGGCTCTCCTAGTAACGTGAGACACAATATCACGAACTGCCGCTTATTCTATCACAGCTTATATCAACAACTAATTACCTCGTCTTAACATGCGTATGCTAGTATAAAAAAACATCCTCCTGCTCACTTTCGAACAGAAGGACGTTTGCTTATCTGCGTGTTATGTTTGCGTGTTTATTGATCTGTGTGTGTATTACTTTTTGCGCATCGCCATGAACGCTCCGAGTACTGCAAGCGCAAGTGCTGATGAACCCATTGCACAGCCGCCGCCTGAACTGCCCAAAGGTCTCTCCGTGCCATTCGCAACGACAGGAAGTTCGGGTGTAAGGTTGATAGTATCGTCAGCGATTCCAAGAGCATCTGCTGCACTTGATGCAGTCTTAACAACAAGGAAAACTTTCGTGTCAGCCGTTATATCTGTGGTATTTGCTAAAATCCTCTCTAACGTTACTGCTGCTCCAGCAGCGTCTACGATTCTGAACTGTGATGAGCTTGCTTCTGTTCCGTCAGTTCCCTTCGGGAAAAGGCGGAAACCGCCCACATAGTCCGAGTTGCTCCTTATGTTCTCAAGGTCAAGCGTAAGCGGGATAAACAAAACCTTATTCAGCCCAACTCCACTTATTTTAGGAACGTATGCACCAAAGAACGCTCTCGTGTTGTCTTCTGTGGTAAGTGCCGACGTCTTGCTAGTAATATCTCTGGCATTAGGAGCACTAAGGGCAATACCGCCAGCAGAGAAGTCCGTTATAATGTTAGCAGCATCGACACCCTCAAGGAAATCACCTAACGCGGTCGTTATAGCCGTGGTTTCCTCAGTTGTTGCTGCTTTGTTCTTAACTGTGTCAACAGCCTGAGCAGCCACTTGTTTCGCCGTCTCAAGACTAAAATTAGCCTGAATCTTTTCTACGTTACTGTGCGCATTGCTATCAGATGCGAACGCCCCACCAGCCACTGCAAGCATGGACACAACCATAACTACTAATAACAACTTTTTCATAATTAACTAAAGCACTCCTTTCGGAAATTTCGAAATTAAATTCTTGTTTTTTGTTGATTCTTTACTAAGTAATACACGCAGAACCACGTTGCATATTTTACACAGTTTTGCCCCTTTGTCAATGAGTAAAGCGAAAAATTTATGCGTATTTTATAACCGTACTTGCCCCGTATAAATGTTAATGGTTGCTTATCCATAGCAAGTTTCCGGTTAGCCGGTAGGTCGTCTCGGCATTTCTCCCTTCATAAAAGTGATAGTTAGCTCACCTCCAACAGTCGTATACGAACGCCGGAGGAATATTAAAAGCTACAAATCTGGTTTTTATGTGGGAAAACTTTTTCTGGAGCACGTGTTTCATTAGCGAGGAATATTGATACGCCACGAAATGCCCGCCTGGTTTTAATGTTGCAAGTACACCGTTAAGGATTCTCAAGGTCATTTTATGAGGCAGAACAGTGAAGGGAAGACTCGATATAACGAAATCAAGCTTGGCAATGTCATTTTCAGTCATGTATTTTCTCAGCTCTTGTGCGTCGCTGTAAAGAGTCAGGCCCTTATGGTTAGGATGTTCGTCACGGATCATTTTTTGTAAGGCTGGATCGATCTCGAAGACTAAAATTTTTGCGTCAGGCTTGGCCCGTTTAACGATCTCACGAGTAAAGACTCCTGTACCTGCTCCAAGTTCGGCGATGAAGTTTGCGTTATCCCAGTCGACTCTGTCAAGCATAGCGCGGGTCAGAAATTTTGAACTAGGTGCAACACTTCCGATTCTACGCGGCGATTTAGCAAAACGTGTTAAGAACGTGATACTCTCTTTGAAATGCAATTTGCAAAATTCTCCTTGTGCTATTATTTCACTACTTCAATCAAGCATAATTATACAAGGGGGAAAATTTTTCATGACCACGAATAAAAAATGTCTTGTCGCATTAACAGGAGCAGGCATTAGCGCAGAGAGCGGCTTCAAAACTTTTCGTGACTCCGGCGGTTTATGGGAAGAGTACAGTGTTGAGGACGTTGCAAGCATAGAAGGCTGGTATCGTAATCCAAAACTGATGACGGATTTCTACAACGATTTACGCACGCAGTTAGAGAAGGCACAACCGAATGACGGGCACAAGATTTTGGCGGAACTTGAAGAATATTTTGACGTGAGAATAATAACGCAGAACGTAGACAACCTTCACGAACGAGCAGGAAGCACAAACGTGTTACACCTTCACGGAGAACTTACCAAGGCACGAGCAGTCAACAACGAGAACAAAATTATTGACATAGGCTACAGAAATATGGCGTATGACGAGAAAGACTCCGACGGGGAATTATTGAGGCCACATATAGTTTGGTTCGGGGAAGCAGTTCCGGCGATAACAGAGGCAGCAAGACTCGTGAGGAGCGCAGATATTTTCGCGGTGATCGGTTCGTCGTTGGTGGTATATCCGGCGGCAGGACTCGTTCATGATTTGCGAAGTAACACTGAATCTTTCCTTATTGACCCGAAAGAAGTACAAGTCCCAGCATGGTTAAATTTTAGAGTCATTCGTGAGGTAGCATCAAAGGGAGTAGCTATTATGCGTGATGAATTGTTGAAGGAGATTAAAGGATAATGGCAGCAACAACTATAGCACTAGCTAAGAAAAATTTGTCGCAGCTCGTCTCCGATGTTATCAATGACATAAGCGAGACTGTTGTAATTGTAAATGAATCAGGGAAAAACGCTGTGCTTGTTTCTGAAGACAATTGGAAATCGTTGCAGGAGACGTTGTATTTGTACGCGATCCCCGGAATGGTTGAGAGCATTGTAGAGGCAGGCAAGGAACCGTTATCAGAATATAGTCCGTATGACCCGAATGAGGAATGGTAAATGTATATTGTAGAACTTAGTAACCAGGCGAAAAGCGATCGTAGGCTTGTGAAATTGGCCAGGCTTGAGAAGAAGGCGAAGTTGTTGTTGAACATAATCGCGGTGAATCCATTTCAGACGCCACCAGATTATGAGAGATTACTGCTGGATATGCGCGGAAATTTTTCGAGACAACTTAACGAGCAGCACAGATTGATTTACGACGTGATTAAGAACGTTGAGAATCTCACGGCCCCAGATGGAACTCCTTACGAGGGGATTATCAGGGTTAAGAGAATGTGGACGCAGATAGAATGATAGGGAGGTAATCATGACATTAACTGTGTTAGGCGGTTCAGATTACAACATACATCACCCAAATAAAGTAGACGTATATGGCATAACACGCGAACAACTTGAATTATTAGCTCGTAGCGGTGAGTCTGATTGGAAAGGAAAATGCCAAAGTGCGTTCTCAATTCTCATGACATGCTTAATAAATATCATGGCTTTGGGCTGGGATACAGGAAGCGCGTCATTTCGTCTAAATCTAGGCATAGGGTTAATAGCGTTGGTCACTGGAATCGTTTTCCTTGCTTTATATTATCGTGATAGACGTAAGCAAAATACAATGATCAACGAAATACTGCAGATGCCCGTACAAAATCCAAGGGAGGAATAAATATGACATTCAAACGCTGGAAGGACGTTCCTGAAGTAAACGAGGCTTTGGGAAAACTTGAGGACTATTCTCGCAAATACAATCAGCTTTTAGCAACAGGAAGCAATGACGACAAAGCAGCGGCACAAAAAATTTGGGTGAACATGTCAAGCTCGTATTGGGAAGTTTTATTTGCAATCGTTGACGCGCAGACAAAGACTAACCCTGCGAAATTGACATTCGATCCCGAGGAAAGACTCTTTATCGACTTAGGATATATTCCGGGGATTTTGACGTTGAGTAAAACTTTTGACCCGAAACAATATCTCGAGACGAAATGCAAGGCCGATATTTTCCCGGTGATGACGTTTTCGGATTATATTGCGGAGTGCTGGGGAATGATTACAGGCAACGAAATTCCTACCCCTGTTATCGGTATGTCCCTGGCTGATAGAATCAACGCCCTTAATGAACAATTATTTGACGCTCAAGGAGTACGCAATAATTTTTTGAACGAGATCGCCGACGCTTATCCGACTAATCTCAACGTGAGACAAACGCTTCAAATTTTGAACGAGTTCTTAATGTCAGCAACGAAAGTTAATATGCGTGTACCAGAATACAGAGAAGGAGACGAGGCCACGCGACAAAAATTAGCCCAGCAGCGAAAAGCCTACATGGACGCGGAAAAAGCTATATTGCTCTTCATGTCATCAGCGCGCAAAAATGAGGCTAACCCTCTTCCACTTCCTAAGCTTGAAAAGTTTGCAGCCCTTCATGAGAATACAAAAGTGTTGGCGAAAAAAATTCTTTACTCACAAATCGACAAGATCAAAATTGCCCGACGAGTCAAGAAAATTACGGATAACTGCGCCTCAATGTCCGACGCTATGAAACGCAATGAACTCAAAGCTATGCTCGTGAAGAAACGCGAATATCTCACAGTCCCGGCCAAGAATGCTCGTTGTGATACGTCGTTGTTGTGCCAAGCTGAAGCTACTCCGATTGATTACGCAAAAGATTACGAGATTTTCAGAGAGTTCACGGGCATGGATATAGAAATGTTCAACGTGCCACGAGTAAGAATGTACGGAATCCCGCGCGTAATGTTTGTTCCGGGCCAAGGCTTAGGGACTTATGACTGGTCAGACCATACTTTATTAGTTCCAGCTTTTCCAGTTGGTGGCAATGATAAATCCGTGAGCTATGCTCTTGCTACGTTCAGGTGGGACAGCGACGAAGACAGAAAACTGAAGACTCCATATGAGGGTATCAAGGAGAACAAGAAGAAATCTTTGTTGGCAATGGCGACTTCATTCTACAAGGATTACTCGATCTGGCTCACGAAAGAGAAACGAGGCTACAGACTTTTGCCGCGAGATACTCATAAAGTTTTTGTTGGAATGTTCACGAACAAGCCTGAAGAGTAATAAATCATGCCTATAAATATCCCGGGGGATCTTCCTGCCGTAAACGTCTTAGAGCGCGAAAATATTTTCGTGATGACTCAACGCCGTGCACAGACTCAGGATATACGCCCCCTTCGAATCTTACTGCTTAACTTAATGCCCACAAAGATCACAACAGAGACGCAACTAGCAAGACTTTTGGGCAACACTCCTCTTCAAGTCGAATTAGAGCTAATGACAATGACCGGACGAACTCCCAAAAATACTCCTCCTGAACATATGTTGGCCTTCTATAAAAATTTTGACAGCTATAGAGATCAATATTTTGACGGAATGATTATCACGGGCGCGCCGGTTGAGCAAATGCAATTTGAACAAGTCGATTACTGGCGGGAGTTATGCGACATTATGGAATGGAGTAAATCTCACGTTCACAGCACGTTTCATATTTGTTGGGGAGCGCAAGCCGGCCTCTATTATCATTATGGTATTCCAAAAATTCATTTGCAGCGTAAATTATTCGGCGTGTTTCGTCATAGAGTTACTCATAGGGGCTCAATATTATTCCGCGGCTCTGATGATGTCTTCATGGTGCCTCACTCAAGACACACAACTATAATGCGGCGTGACATCAAAAAAATTCCGGCACTCAAAATTTTGTCAGAAAGCGATGAAGCAGGCGTGTATGTTGTCTCAACTAACCAGGGACGGCAATTATTCATAACTGGACACTCCGAATATGACCCGGAGACTTTGGCTCAAGAATATTGGCGTGATAAACGAGCAGGACTAGATATTCAAGTTCCCAAAAATTATTTCCCTGATGACGATGACTCTAAGCCTCCCGTATGTACATGGAGATCAAGCGCGAATTTACTTTACTCAAACTGGCTGAATTATTTTGTTTACCAGCAAACACCTTATGACGCACGAAATATCAAGGACTTGAAAATCTGATGAAAGGACGAAATTTATGAACGCAAAGAAGAAACTCACATTAAAATCCATGCTTATCATGCTTGCTCTTATACCGTTAATTACTGCTGTAGTCATTATAGCCTTGGCCTCGTATCAAATCATGATGAGTAGCCTCAAAGACAGCACCCGCGAACAATTAATGGTGGCTTCAAAAGCTTTGCGCGAGTACTACGAGTACGACATAGTGAACAATAATGACCTCGTTGACGGTTTTATCAGGTATGACACAGCCTATATTGACTCCATGAAATCAACTGGTGTAGACCTTACGCTCTTCAAGGGAAATATACGTTTTATGACAACGATACTTGACTCAAACGGGAAACGAATCGAAGGCACTCCAGCATCTGATGCCGTCTGGAAAGCTGTTAGCGCAGGCAAGGATTATTATTCTGACAACGTACTCATTAACGGAATAACTTATCACGTTTACTATATGCCGATAAAGTTTGCTAACAAAGTTTATGGAATGGCATTCTCGGGAAAACCTGCCACGGAGATTCATGAGGCTCAACGAAAAATTTTTCTGGCTATATCGTCTGTAAGTTGCGTATTGCTCCTGATATGTTCAGTTATAACTCTCATAGTAGCTCGCAATGTCGCTAATCCTTTGCGTGAAGTCGCTGAACGAATCGAGAAGTTACTTGACACTGATCTTGACGCTACGATAAATTCCAAGAGCAATATTTACGAGACCGCACAATTAATCGGAGCTGCCGAACAATTAAGCCGCGTTCTTAACGACGTTATAGGAAAGATTCGATCCTCCGCGTACTCATTAACTGATACAGTGAAATCTACAGCGGAAATGGCAAAGGAGTCTTCTTTCTCGGCCGGGCAAATTGCAGAATCAATGCAGGATCTCGCCAAGACTACCACGACAATGGCTATCAGCGTCAAATCTATTAACGACAACGTCAACAATATGGGTAATGTGATTGAACAGGCCGTTAAGAATGTAGACAACCTTAACAAAAGTTCTGGCAGCATGAACGACGCTAACAAGGAAGCACTCGAATGTATCAAGGACGTTACTGCATCGTCGCGTAAATCATCATCGGCTATTGACGTAATCCAGGGAAAAATCAAAGCAACTAACGAAGCTATCGGGAAAATTAACGAAATGGTCAACATTATATCGAGCATTGCATCACAGACGAATTTATTATCGCTCAATGCAGGTATCGAAGCAGCTAGAGCAGGAGACGCAGGCAAGGGCTTTGGAGTGGTCGCAGGAGAGATAAAGAAGTTGGCAGAGCAGTCAAACGAGTCAGCTAATAAGATTCGTGAGATAGTTGGGGAGATAGAATCGCTTTCAAGTGAATGTGTTGAGAACGCGGAAAACGTCAAAGCGCTCATAGTTGAAGAGGGAGAATTATTGTCAGAGACTCATAAGAAATTCGACGACCTTAACAAAGATATTCAAGCCTCAATCGGGGAAATTTCTTCCGTGTCAGAGATAACCACGCAACTTGAGTCAATCAAGGATACTATCTTGGGCGAAATTAAAGACTTGGCCGCTATCTCCGAGGAAACTTCAGCAACTAATGAGGAAGTCGCAGCATCAATTGAAGGCATAGCGGAAAACGTTAAGACAGTCTCTGAAGATACGGACACTATGAATGATTTAGCCGGTACTCTGAAAGAGGCAATGGCTTACTTCAAATAATACAATAACCAAAATTTCGATGGAGTTGATTTAGCAGTGAAAACATTTTTCAAAATAGTGCTTGGGATAGCTATTATCGCAGGCATATGTTATGGTCTTAACACTTTACGTGAAAAGAAGCAAGCTGAACCAGAACCAGAAGTTATTCGTCCAGTACGAACGATTACACTTAGAGGCCAAGGCGAAACTTTTAAGCGCAGATATTTCGGTACCGTACAGGGAAGCAAGAGAGCCGATTTATCATTCAGAGTTTCAGGGACGCTCAACAAGATTAACGTGGAAAAGGGAGCCAACGTAAAAAGGGGCGCATTACTTGCAACGTTAGACCCGAGAGACTTCAATACGAGAATCTCACAAGCTCAAAGCGCGTTATCTCAAGCAGAAGCCCAACACAAAAACGCCCAAGCAGATTTCAAACGCTACGAGAATCTCTACAAGCAAAGAGTCATAGCCAAAGCTCAATACGATACTTACAAGACGCAAGTTGACGTTACGAAATCAGCCGTTAATTCAGCAAATGCTAACTTGAAATCAGCTCGTGATGCCCTCAAAGATACAGAACTTCGCGCTCCCTTTGATGGGGTAATCGCAGATAGAACTGTCGAAAATTTCCAGGATATTACGGCCAAGCAAACCATTTTTAGCCTTCAAGATTTATCAGCGTTAGAGATAGTGTTTAACATTCCTGACAACGATATTTTGCTAGCACCGGTTCCGCAGGTTAAAAGCCTCAAAGATTTACAGAATCACGCGGATTTATTCACAGTTAACGCTAGATTTGACGCGATACCCGATAAAGTTTTCCCGCTAGCTCTTAAAGAGGTTGGTACACAAGCTACATCAGCTAACACTTACCCAATTACTGCGACAATGCCCAAGCAGAATGACGTAAGAATACTTCCGGGAATGGCTGTTACTGTTGAAGTTGATTTTTCGGGCGGTAAATCTCCAGAGCCTTCGGACGCAAAATTTTCCGTGCCAACCACCGCGATTTTATCTCAAGGAGGCAACAATTATGTGTGGCGATTCGGGGTCGGTTATGTCTCAAAAGTTCCAGTAACATTAGGGCAGATACACAATGATTCTACAGTCGAAATTGACGGCCCAACCCTCAACAATGGCGACGTTATAGTTACAGCAGGTGTGTATTTCCTTCATGAAGGCCAGCGCGTGAGACTCTCGGAGGATTAAGTAATGGACATAGCAAGAGCCAGCATAAAACGCTACACGGTCATAATCTTTCTGTGCCTTCTCGTCATGGCGGGAGGGATCATGGCATATTTCCAGATAGGCAAACTTGAAGACCCTTCATTCACGATTAAGACGGCTGTAATTTCGGCAGTGTATCCAGGAGCAAGTGCTTACGAGGTTGAACAGGAAGTTACGTCACGAATCGAGGACGCTATTCAGGCAATGGGCGAGATAAAACACATTCGTTCACGATCTACTCCTGGGCTTGCGATAATTTACGTTGATATTAAGGACGAGTACGACAGCGCACAACTTCCGCAAATTTGGGACGATCTAAGACAAAAGGTCAACGACGCTCAAATTTATATGCCTTCAGGGACAACGATATTAATCAATAACGATTTCGGGGAGGTTTACGGGCAATATTATTCCCTAATAGGCGACGGCTACACGATGAAAGAACTTTACGACTACGCGGACTTCCTCAAGAAAAATCTCGTGCTTGTACCAGGAGTTGCCAGCGTAAAAATTTTGGGTGAACAGACCGAAGCGATTTACATAGAGTTCTCGGCCTCTCGAATGTCAGCAACAGGAATATCTCCGCTTTTAGCCTTTGCAGCTCTCACACAGCAAAACACTCTTTCACAGACAGCTAACATGACCTTGGGCGACAGATACATACGAATCTCACCAACGAGCGCGATTTTATCCGTTGAGGACATTGAAGACTTAGTTATAGGGAGTTCAGCAGGAAACTTAACGAGGTTACGTGATATTGCTACGGTCAGACGTGATTATGTTGACCCACAAAGTTTTAAGCTCAAATTCAATAATCGTCCAGCACTTGCTATAGGAATTTCTACAGTAGAGGGCGGCAACGTCGTAGATATGGGGCGGGCTGTCTCAAAGAGGCTGAAGGAGTTGGAAGCGTTTCGTCCAGTTGGAATTGAACTCAATGAAATTTACATGCAATCTGATCGCGTTGTAGCGTCAACTGATGATTTCTTAATCAACCTCGGCGAATCCGTCGCTATAGTTATCGGCGTGCTATTAATCTTCATGGGGTTGCGTTCTGGCTTAATCGTGGGGCTTGTGCTTTTGCTTACTGTGGCAGGAACTTTCACGATCATGAACTACACCGGAATAACCCTTCAATTTGTTTCGCTGGCTGCTTTGATAATCGCGTTAGGCTCGCTTGTTGATAACAGCATAGTGGTAACAGAAGGTATGCTTGTAGGCTCTGAACGTGGAATGACAATCGAAGACGCTGCATCAGATGCTGTAGAGAGTTCAAAGTGGGCAATGCTTGGCGGAACGTTTATAGCTGTACTTGCGTTTGCTCCTGTTGGATTATCGAACGCTCAAGCCGGGGAATATTTGCGGAGTCTGTTTCAAGTTGTAGGAATATCAATGGCTCTAAGCTGGATCGGGGCAATAATTGCGGCACCTGTTTTGGGAAAATTGATGCTCAAAGTTGAGAAACAAGAGGGCGATCCTTACGACAAGTTCATGTTCAGAGCATACAGAGCGCTTCTTGAGGGGTGCCTTCGCTACAGATCTCTCACGATAATAATCACGCTGGCAATGTTTGGATTATCGCTTTACATTTTCTCAACGATTGACACGTCATTTTTCCCTGACGCTGAAACAGTTTATTACAACGTAGATTTATGGAGCCAAGAGGGCACGTCACTAGCTGGACAAGAAAAAGTTACACAAGAACTCGTTGACTATATTAACTCACAACCGGGTGTCAAGAACGTTACACAATTTATCGGCGGCGGTGGATTGAGATTCATGTTGACATATTCACCACCAGAGAACGATACAGCATTTTCACAGCTTACGGTTGAACTTGAGGACGCTAAAGACACGAGAACTATGCTCCAGAAGACGCAGGACTATATCAATGAGAATATGCCGAGCGTTGAAGGTTATTGCAGATTGTTTGCACGAGGAAGCGGAATGAGCGAGAAAATAGGCGTGAGATTTTACGGGGAAGATCCAATCGTGTTAAGAGGACTTGCTAAACAGGCACTTGAGATCATGGAGTCTGACTCGTCAAGCTTATTTGTTCGTGATAACTGGAGAGAGCCTGTTGAAATTATTCGCCCCGTGATTATTAAGGACCAAATGCAGAATTTAGGACTCTCACGCCCGCTTATCAATTACGCTTTACAAACAGCAGCCGAGGGAATGACGGTCGGAGCATTTCGTGACGGGGATAAATCACTTGCAATTTACGCAGCCTTGACTCCAGAAGAACGCAACGACATAAACATGTTAAGCTCACTCCCAGTATGGTCGCCAATCGTGAACAAAGCTGTGCCGCTTGGAACTGTATATTCAAGACTTGAAACTGTATTTGAGGACGGAATAATCATGCGTAGAGATCGAAGCCGTTATATTTCTGCTATGAGCGAAGTAAAACAGGGTCATAACGCTGATAACATGATAGCTAGAATCAAACCTGCTATTGAGGCGATAAAACTTCCATTGGGATACACGCTTGAATGGGGAGGAGAGCACGAGCTTTCAGACGAGTCTATGGTTGGAATGGCTGTTATGTTCCCTGGGGCTATTCTGTTAATGTTCATAACTATGGTGTTCTTGTTCAATGGTTTCAGGCAGACTATCATAATATTCTTGATGCTACCGTTGATATTAATCGGCATGGTGCTGGGCTTATGGTTTGCGCGTATGGATTTAAGCTTTATGGCAATAGTAGGCTTATTGAGTCTCGTTGGAATGCTTGCGAAAAACTCTATCGTGTTGCTTGACCAGGTTAGCGCAGATTTTGAGGCCGGACGAGATAAATACGAAGCAATCGTTGAAGACGGTGTAAGCAGATTACGCCCTGTAGCAATGTCCGCAGTAACAACCGTGTTAGGAATGTTGCCGCTTGTGTGGGACGTAATGTTCGGGCCAATGGCTGTAACGATAATGGCAGGTTTAACTGTGAGCACGATATTAACGCTTCTAGTTATTCCTGTGTTGACGGCAATAGCTTATAACGTTCCTTGTCCTGACAACGCTGACGATGAGGACGAATAAAATTTTAGGGGGCACTCACACCCCCTTTTGCTTCATTATTCTTCAACAACGTACTTGATATCTTTCAGGTGTCTCCACTTGCTTGCGTAGTCAAGCCCATATCCCACAACGAACTTATCAGGGATTCTGAAGCCGCAGTAATCAACTTTAACTTCAGTCTTACGCCTTTCGTACTTGTCGAGCAACACACATACTTTCAAGCTTGCCGGGTTTCTCTGACTTAAGAGGCCAAGTAAATGCGACAACGTTAAGCCAGAGTCTACAATGTCCTCAACAACGATAACATGTTTGCCTTCGATGCTGGATTTGAGGTCGTGAAAGATTCTCACAACGCCACTGCTTTGAGTTCCATCACCGTATGACGCTACAGACATGAAATCGACTCGAACGTCCATATCCTCCGGCAATTCTCGTACAAGATCGGTCAAGAAAAACGCTGCGCCCGTCAAAATTCCGACAACTACAACGCTATCATCTTTCTTGTAATCCTTTGATATCTCGTCGGCCATTTCCCTAACACGTCGTGCTATTGTGTCTCGCGATAAAATTACTTCCCCAAGTTTATACGTCATGATTTATTTCGCTCCTTTGAGTTTGTCATGTGAAGCCAAAATTTTCACGGCCTCATTAGCAATTATAATGCTATCGTCTATTCCTGAATACTTAAATTCGTTCTTGTTCCTGTCAGCAACAACCGCAAACACTGCTCCAGCTCTTAACCCGTAAATTCCAGCTAGAGTCAAAATCGTCGCTGCCTCCATTTCGAAATTAGTAACGCCTGCTTGTTGTAAGTCATGAATCTTGTTAGCCCAAGTTGATTGCGTGTAATCGTTAAAGCCTGGTCGAGCTTGGCCGCAATAAAACGAAGCTGTTGTGCATGAGATTCCGACGTGATATTTCTTGCCTAGCGTCTCACATGCCTGAATCAATGCTAACACGATTTCATAATTAGCTACAGCCGGGTAAGATATATCAATGTAATTGTTGCTCGTTCCGTCTTGACGCATTGCCCCTGAACAAATTATCAAGTCGCCGCAATTAATCTCAGGTTGAATCGCGCCACATGTGCCTATCCTGATAAAAGTGTCAGCCCCAAGACTCGCTAACTCCTCCAAAGCTATTGAACTTGACGGCCCGCCTATGCCCGTTGAACATGCGCTAATAGGAATGCCTGAAAATTTTCCCGTAAAGGTTCTATATTCTCTGTGAGAAGCGATAAATTTTGCCTCGTCCCATTTACTCGCGATAACGTCAACTCGTTCGGGATCCCCTGGCAACAACACGTACTTGCTTATATCGCCGTCTTTACAATGAATGTGATACTGAAGATTACCTTCCATGACTGGGCGTTCTGAATTTGATTCCCACATTTATACGCTGACCACCTTTTCGCATAAAAATATTGCCTCAAAAATTTCGCTCATGTCAACCATGACTCCAGCACCAACACTTTCGCTTATGCCCGCGGTATCCGAACAAGAGTCAGAGATTAAAACTTTTACTCCCATAGTTTCAAGCTGCTTGAGATAGTTGCAGGTTTGTGTATTATAAGCGGCGAGTTTCACTGCTCCATTCATCAAAGCTATTACATTAGGTTTTACTCGTGAAGCTAAGAAGGACGCTAAAACTTTTTTGAAGAAGGTTTGCTTGTACTTTTCAGGCTCACATGAGATTAATACGCCTGTAGAGTTCTTCTCCATTGGTGGAAGCTCAATTGGTATTGGCTGCGGTTGCGATTGAGTTAGTTGTTCTGGCTCTGGAGTTTTTTCTTCGATCGCTTGCTTCTTTGAGGCCATTAAGAATAAATTTCCGTCGTCATCTTCTGGCACAACATCAACATAGCCTTGAGCCTCTAAAGCTTTCTTGACCTCGTCAACTCTTGAAATATCTGTGAGCGCGACTCGCAATTCGTCTTCGTTATTCGTAATGGAATTATCCCGCAAAAAGTCTGACGCATTTAACGTTAGCATGATAAATTTATCCCCTGAAAAATTTTGTTGTATATTATAGAGCACAAAGGAGACGAAAATTAATGTTGATATTTTGTAAAGATAAAGTGTTGGTTAAGGGACAAAGTTATGATTTTGATTATGACCAGATAAAATCGCGCGAGGGTTTCAAGATTAACAAGTGCTCTCGTGAATTACCGAATAACTGGCAAAATTTAACCTCATGGGCTGACGTGAGTCTCAACGACGAAAATTTATACCCTGATGAAAAATTTATAACTATGCGGGAATTATTGCACATGGGCAACGACGAAGCTATGAGCATAACTTCAAGGGCTTGGCAGTTCCGTAACTGGTACATGAACACAAACTTCTGTTCACATTGCGGCGGAAAACTCATTCCTAGCGACAAAGACTACGGGAGAATCTGCGAAGAATGCGGCACAACTTTTTACGCGCCTATCTCACCAGCAGTAATAACAGCAATAGAACGCGACGGGAAATTATTGTTGGCTCATAATGTTGCTTGGCCGGAGACTCGTTACAGCATAATAGCGGGCTTTGTTGAACCAGGTGAAAGACTCGAAGAAACTGTAAGACGAGAAATTCGTGAGGAAGTCTCAATTGAAGTCAAGAACGTGAAATATTTTGGCTCACAAACTTGGCCTTTCCCGAACTCGTTAATGCTGGGGTTTACTGCTGAATACGAATCAGGGGAGCTACACCCGGACGGAGTAGAAATTTCACGAGCTGGATATTTTACGCCTGACGAGATTCGTAACATGAACATTCCCGACAGAGCAAGCATAGCAAGAAAATTGATCGAGAACTTTTTGGCGACACATTAGTGTGAAATTCTGAATATATTTCCAGCACCGAAGTACTTATCAAAAAACGCTTTGAGCTTATCTATTATTGCCTGTATCTTACTGGCTCTATTAGTGTCCCAACGTGATAGCGGAGGCATTATGTTATTTATGTCACTGCCAAAAGTCCTAAACTCGCCTTCACGGAATACATTCTCCAAAAATTTTCGAGTCTCTTCCGGCTTCAAGTCGTTTTCTGTGAACATTTTAGCTAGATCGATTTCGCTTTGTTGCTTTACATGTGTGAACCAGGCACTAAAAACGTCGTGAACATTATTAATCTTGGCTATGAATGACTCGATTAACTGTTTCTTGCTGCGTAAATCAAGACTCGAGTCTACCGCCTTCCTTATCGTGATTAATAACTCTTTGTCCTCGCAGTGTGAAGCGTGATATTTCTCGAGTAATTCCACTATGTAATCTATATTGATCTCAATTTGCTTGATTAATTCGATCTCAAATACTACGTCGTCGCTAATGTCCGTTATCTCGCCTGATTCTTGTCTGCGTTTCCATTCGTCACGTAAGTCTAAATATTTGCTCTGGTAATCCTGAAAATCTCGCGCTGAAATTATTTCGTTGCCTTCAAAGTCATCAAACGCCCGCAATAAATTTCTCATTCTCAAGATAGCCCCGAACATGTTTATAAATTCCTTCTGGTTTTGTTCACCGATAATTTGACCGTCAGAAAGTGGGAATCTGTTCATAAACTCTTCAATCATATCTGCATAACCCGGAACTTCTTGGCCAGCGTCATTTGTGTAACCGTTATAGTACTGCTGAAAAGTTCGCATCAAGATAATTCCGTTGGCTTCATTATTGCTAAAGAGTGCTATAGCGTCATCAACATTTTGTTGTAAATTCCTGAAGCAAATTATATTCCCGAAAGTCTTAACGCTATTCAAGATTCTGTTAGTGCGGCTGAAGGCTTGAAGTAATCCGTGCATTTTGAGATATTTATCAACCCACAACGTATTCAATGTCGTAGCGTCAAAGCCCGTAAGAAACATATTCACAACGATCAATAAATCAAGCTCCTTGTTCTTCATTCGTAACGATACATCTTTGTAATAGTTCTGGAATTTTTCGCTGGAAGTATCGTAATTCATATTGAATATTTGATTGTAATCACTGATAGCAGACGCCAAAAAATTTCGTTCTTCCTCAGAAAGCTTTGATGTGTCCTCTTGATTCTCGTCGCCTTCTTCGTTGCTGTAGCTATAAATCACGGCAATACGCAAACTCTTTTCCGGGTGAAGCTCAAATATTCTCTTGAACTCGTTGTAATAAGCTCGTGCCATTTTTGTTGAAGCCACTGCCAGAATCGAATTGAAACCTGTTATCTCCAACTTTGTTGTCTCTTCCTTGATGCTGCCTTGTTTAGCTCTGACAATTTCGTGAACGTTATTCAATATTTTATGCTCATAAGCTTTTGTTCTGTCGTTGCGGTAAGTTTTTTGGTCAAAGTGATCCAGAATGTAATTAGCTACGTTTGAGATTCTCTGCTCGGCGTTATAAGCTCCTTCTCTGTCAATATCCCTAACTCGTTCGTCTTGAATGTCATCTTTAGCGTACATTGTCCTCATGTAATCAACACGGAAAGGCAAAACATTTTTGTCATTAATCGCGTCAACGATCGTATAAGTGTGAAGTTCCGTGCCGAAGAGTGATTCTGTTGTTGCGTAATTTTGGTATTTGTTGCTGTTCTTTGCGTAAATCGGTGTGCCCGTGAAACCAAATATGTAATACTTTCTGAAGTGCTTTACGATCGCTCTATGCATGTCCCCGAATTGGCTGCGGTGGCATTCATCAAAGATCATTACGACCTGTTTATTATAGACGCTGTGAGATTCGTTTTGCTTGATGAATGAAGCTAATTTTTGTATCGTCGTGATTATTATTCGTGCGTTGTCGTCATTAAGCTGCTTGGTTAATATTCGCGTTGATGTGTTACTGTTAGCGGCTCCTTGTTCATATTTATCGTACTCCCTCATAGTCTGGTAATCCAAGTCCTTGCGATCAACAACAAATAAAACCTTGTCTATAAATTCCAACTTTGAAGCTATACGCGCGGTCTTGAATGAAGTCAGAGTTTTCCCGGAGCCTGTTGAGTGCCAAATATAACCTCCTGCCGCAACACTTCCATAACGTTTGTAGTTATTAGCAATATAAATCCGGTTAATGATTCGTTCCGTCGCTGTGATCTGATACGGCCTCATGACCATCAAAACTTTTTCCGTCGTGAGTACACAATATTTAGTTATGACGTTCAAGAGCGTGTGCTTTACAAAAAATGTTCGAGTGAAGTCTACAAGATCGGCAATGCGTTTATTATTTGCGTCCGCCCAATATGATGTAAATTCAAAACTGTTGCTAGTCCTTTCTCTAACGTTGGGCTTGTTGGAGGAGTTCTCTTTGCTTGCTCTGTTGCGTGTGGTGTTGGAATAATATTTTGTCTCCGTACCATTGCTTATAACGAAAATTTGCACGTACTCATATAAACCGGAATTTGCCCAGAATGATTCTTCCTTGTAGCGTTCGATCTGCCTAAATGCCTCACGTAACATTACGCCTCGTCGCTTTAACTCAACATGCACCAACGGAAGGCCATTCACTAAAATTGTAACGTCGTAACGAGTATTAGCTTGGCCATATTGATTGATAACTTGCAGAGTGTTATTGTGAACGTTGTGCTTGTCAATGAGAGATATATTCTTTGTCATTCCGTCATCACGTTTGAGAACCTGAATATAATCCTCCTGAAGTTTTTGCGTCTTGTCCGTGATGTTCTCGTTGTTGTTGGCAATGTTACCGTAGAAAAATCTTCGCCACTCGTCATCAGTAAATTTATAGTCGTTCAATTTCTCGAGTTGCTTCCTAAGATTTGGGATTAAATCATTCTCGCGACGTATCTTCAAATATTCATAGCCTTGGTCACACAAAATATTAATGAACTCTTGTTCCAACTCCGCTTCACTCTGATACGACTCCGAACGTTTAACCGACGGCTTGTAATCCGCTACAACTGTATCTTCATTGCTCTGGGCGATAACGTTGAAAAATGACAATGACTATTTCAGCTCCTTGAACGTTAATAATTTATCGCGATAATACTCATATTGTTTCTTGCGTGCTTCAATCTCCGCGGGCAACCCTTGGGAAATATCATTACAAACTTTGTCGAAACGGTCAAGCGTATTGCTTATACGTTCCTGAATTTCAAGCGGTGGTAACGGAATAATTACATCATTCAATTCACTGGGAGTAACTTCTATAACTTTTGTACCATGCGCTAACTTTTTCTTCTGCGTAAAGAATGCTTCTGATTGGAAAAAGTACGCTAAATATCTTGGGTCTTGTTCATGATGAATTATTGCAGTATGTCCGCTCACTGCTATAGCTTCATCGCCGAGCCACGCTACACATTTGCAAACGTCCTCAACATTCTCACTAGTAACAGCCATAACTATATCATTCGGTTGAGCAAGCTTTGATTTCTTGAAAGTATCTTGCGATACATAACTCAAAGTCTTATTAGCCGACGTTCCATAATGCGTATGAATCTGACCGTAATGAATACAAGGTAATCCCTCCGCCACAAAATCGCGCTTCTGAAAATTTCCTCCTCGTGTTATTTCCGCAACATCTCCCAATCTCACGTAAGCCACTCCGAACACGTACCAGTAAAGTTTAATCAAGCCCGCTCTCTGCTCCCTCGATCCTCGATCCTCGATCCTCGACAATTATCACGCAATTTCTCAAAAGTCAAGAGCTTTTCTCGGTAATACTCGTACTGTTTTTGGCGGGCGTTAATCTCTGCGGGGAGTCCTATCTTCAAATCGTTACACACTGCCTCAAACTTATCCAACACATTCACGATCCTGCGCTGAACTTCCAACGACGGTAGGGGGATTATTAAATTCTCAATAAATTCTCTGGCCAATCGTGGAATACTTGCGCGACGAACTTGTGAATCAATATACGTTTTCTGATTCATTAACGCGTGATAAAGATAACGGCTTATGAGTTCTGGTTTACATGTGAAGAATATACAATCATCTGCAGCCCAAAAATTCTCGTAACTGTATCCAATTTCTCCCGCGGCTCCTGCACTGATTATAAATGTTGTATCACCTTGGCAATTGTATTCATCATAGTAACCTAACGGCTTCAAACTGTTCTGAAATACTGCATAAGTCCCAGTCTCTGATAATTCCTTACGCACAACTCGTTTACCACGTGAAATATTTGACACTTCCCCTAGCGTTTTCCACTCTACATCATTCTCAAACGTCAGAAGCTTGTCCCGGTAATAAGCGTATTGTTTCTTTCGTAGTGTGAGTTCGTGTGTGAGTTCGTGTGTGAGTTCGTGTGTGAGTTCCGTAAATTTATCAAGTATCCTAACGATTTCATGCTGAACAGGAAGAGGCGGGACGGGGATTGTTACATTCTCCATTTTCTTCTTGG
>ERZ842401.461-NODE-461-length-59238-cov-21.350861_pt1 | contig 59238 bp, 49 predicted proteins | sample MGYA00521270_ERZ842401 | MGnify/ENA primary metagenome ERZ842401 (study PRJEB31892, sample SAMEA3878208) | bioreactor metagenome | biome: Moose rumen | place: Sweden | collected 2011-10 | study: EMG produced TPA metagenomics assembly of the PRJEB12797 data set...
CGACCCCGAGATTACAAATCACGTGCTCTGGCCAACTGAGCTATATCGGCGGCTCAAACCCTTCCTATCGGAAAGGGAGTGCAAAGATAGAGAGTTTTTGGGAATCTGCAAAAAATTTTTTGATTATTTTTTCATCATATCTCTCACGATGTCAAAAATTTCCTCGGTGGAGAGGCAGCAGGACTCCCTCTGGGCGGCCTGAGTGTCGTGAGTTATGAATTTGTCCGGAATACCGAGCCCGCGGATGATAGGCGCGTTATCCCTTGGAGCGAAAAACTCGCATACTGCGCTGTACAGTCCGCCCTTCAGTGCGCCGTCCTCTATTGTCAGTACAGCGTGGTGATTATTGGCTATCTCCTCGAGGATCGAGGTGTCGATGGGCTTAAGGAAACGCATATCGTAGACAGACGGGCCCACCCAGTAGTCTATACGGTGACGCTCCGCTGCCTCGAAGGCCCGGTTGGCAACAGGACCTAACGCAAGGATTGCAAGCCCCTTGCCCTTTGCAAGGCAGACTCCCCTTCCGGGCTCGACGGGCTCGACGGGAACATCCTCCCACTGCACACCTTCTCCGGTTCCCCGGGGATACCTTATAATATAGGGACCTTCCTTGGCGGAAAGGGCGGAGTGCATCATAGACCTCAGTTCAAGCTCGTTGCGGGGGGCGGCGACAGTACAGTTCGGGATGGACCGGAAAGCGGCGAGGTCGAAGGCTCCCTGATGAGTTGCACCGTCCTCGCCCACAAGACCGGCGCGGTCAAGGCAGAGCGTAACCGGCAGCTTCTGAAGGGCGACATCGTGGATTATCTGATCGTAAGCCCTTTGGGAGAAAGATGAATAGATATTGCAGAAAGGCTTCAGCCCGCCGGCGGCAAGGGCGGCAGAGAAGGTCACAGCGTGCTCCTCTTCAATACCGACGTCGAAAAACCTCTCCGGGAATGCCTGCTGGAACTGGGTCATCCCACAACCGGAGGCCATCGCAGGGGTTATGCCCACGACTTTTCCGTCGAGTTTTGCGAGTTCAACCAGCGTCTTCCCGAAAACGTCCTGGTAACGGGCGGCGTCATAGACTTTTTTCTGCCGCTGCCCGGTCAGGGGATCGAATTTTCCAGGTGCATGCCAGACCGTAGGGTCCGCTTCCGCAGGGGCATAGCCGGCACCTTTTTTTGTAATGCAGTGAAGGATACGGGGGCCTTTGAGGTTCCGGAGCTTGGAAAGGGTTGTCGTGACCTGGTCGATGTCGTTTCCGTCGATGGGCCCGAAATAGCGGAACCCCAGGGCCTCGAAGAGGTCTCCGCCGGAAGAACGGACGATATTGGACTTGGTGGAGATGACCCATCTCTGGACCCTCGCGCGGAACTTGCTTTCTCCAAGGGAGGTCCAGACACGGCGCTTCAGGCGGTTATATGCTGAAGAGGTTGTGACTTTCAGCAGATAGTCGTGAAGGCCTCCGATGGGCTTGTCAATCGAGAAATTGTTGTCGTTCAGGATGACAAGGATGTCTGCGTTACTGGCCCCTGCATTGTTAAGGCCTTCCCAGGCAAGGCCGCCCGTCAGGGCGCCGTCTCCTATGAGAGCCACGGACTTGTACGTCTGTCCGCTTAATCTCGCAGCCTCAGCAAAGCCCAGGGCTGCGGAAATGGATGTCGATGAATGACCGGCGCCGAACGCGTCATACGGGCTTTCATCCCTTCGGGGGAAGCCGCTGATCCCTCCGGCCTTACGGTTGCCCCGGAAAGCTTCGCGGCGGCCGGTCAGAATCTTATGGGCATAAGCTTGATGCCCGACGTCGAAGACGATTTTATCCTCCGGTGTGTCATATACATAATGAAGGCCCACGATTATCTCCACCGCGCCGAGGCTGGACCCTAAATGTCCGGGGTTGACGGCGCAGCACTCCACCATATAACGGCGGATATCTTCGCAAACCTTCGGGAGGTCCTTCCTGGAGAGCTTCTTCAGGTCCTTGGGGGAGTCAATCTGGTCCAGTCCTTTGTACATCGTCTGGCAAAGATAACTATTTTTCGCGATTATCGGCTTGGGGCGTCAAGACCGAGGGCGGGGTTACGGCGGGAGACGCGGCGGAACAGGAGGGCCGTCGCAACTGCGGCGACGCAGAGCGCGACGAACATCATCTCGACGGCGACAGGGCCTGAAAGGGCCGATGCTGCCGCGTCAGGGCCCGGAGCTGCCGTATGACGGCCCAGGATAACGCCCGCAATCCACTTGAAGCTCAGAAGACCCAGGTTCTGGACCCAGTAGATAAGTGCGTACGTGGTCCCGAGGACCTTGTCAGGGACGATCTTGGGGACTGATGGCCAGAGGGCGGCGGGGACAAGGGAGTAGCCGAAGCCCAGCAGCACCATCGCAAGATAGCCCCAGAAGGGCACTCCCTCGGGGGCGAACGCAAGGAGCAGGTGAGCCACAAGGGCGAGGATGGCGCCGGTTACCATCCAGCGCGTACCGTGACCGGCCTTGTCCACCAGGACGCCGAAAAGCGGGGCAAAGATAACTGTCGAGAACGGCAGCATGGACACCATCCAGCCGGCAGCCGATGCAGGTATGTCAAAGCGCGGAATCAGTATCGCTCCGGCGAATTTCTTAAAGGCGATGATGCTGGAGTAGAACAGCACGCAAAGGAGTCCGAGGACCCAGAAGTTCTTGTTCCGTAGTACCCCGACAACGTCCCTCATCCGGAACTCATCCTTTCCCTCCTTCGAAGGCACATCCTCTGTCTCCCTTGATTCTCCGGAGAGGGAAGTGTCCCCCTCCTCCGCGTCGCTTCGCGACCGTATCACGGCAAATGCTCCAGAGGGGGACACTTCCCCCTCCTTACGGTGATCCAGGGCGACAAAAAGCGCCCAGAGAATAAGGCCAAGAGCCATAAGGCCCATCCCGAGCAGGGCGGGGCGGGCGGTCTCGGAGAGGGTATATACGTGGCCGGAGACCTCCTGGACGAGGCGCGGGGAGATAACCAGCGCGAAGGCGGTGCCAAGGCGCGCGATAGCGAGCTGAAGGCCCATCGCGAGGGCTATAGGCCCGCCTCTGAACCATTTTGCGATGCTGCGGGTGACGGCCGTGCCGGCAATTTCACTGCCAAGGCCAAAGAGCATAACGCCGACATAAGCCGCAGTGAGCGAGCCTTCGCCGCCGTGAAGCAGCGACGCCGTCACGATCCCGGCCCCGAGAACCATCATTCCGACGAACAGCGAGCCGCTGACGCGGACACCCCACTTGTCAAGGAGGATTCCGCCTATGACGAGCCCTCCGAAGACGCACAGGACGCTATAGCCGCTGGCGTACAGCCCGTAGCCCGCAGCATCCCATCCCAGCATTGTCAAAGAAGCATCTTCAAACAGGTAGGAGATGCTTGAGAACATATCGTCGAAGTAGTACGATGCGAACATCGGCACTACAAGACAGGCAAGCGCGGCCCACTTGAGCCACGCCGCCTTTGAATTGCCACGAGAAGCCATTACTTTTCCGAGCATTCGTCCTTGGAAAGTTCCTCTGCGAGGGTCTCAGCGTCCACCAGAGGAGCCTCAGCTACGGCAGCCACCTCGTCTTCCTTGATGTTGGGAAGTTCGAGCCCATATCCCTTCTTCCGGTCTTCGACCTTCAGAAGGAGGCTGAAAAGAAACGCGATTACGCCGAAGCTCGCGAAAATGATCATAGGCACGGTATAGCCGCCGGTAGCCTTGTTGACCGCGCCGATAAGGAGCGGAACGCCCCAGAGGCCGATGTTCTGGACCCAGAAGATAAGGCAATATGCGGAACCGAGGATTTTCTCATCGATAATCTTGGGAACCGAGGGCCAGAGGGCAGCGGGAACGAGCGAGAAGCTCACTCCGAGCACCAGAATCAGCACCACGGCAAGCCAGGATGCCTTATAGACGGGGAGGACAAAGGCGAAGCTGAGGTGACATACCACCATTATCAGGGCACCGACCATAAGCATCGTCGCCCCCTTGCCTTTCTTGTCCAGGAACAGGCCCAGGAAGGGAGTCAGGACCATTGCAAGGATAGGGAACACGCTGAAAAGGCGGGCGGCCAGTGCGGCCTCAACCTGGAGGGTCTCCTCAAGGAAGTTGGTTGCGTATTTCTGGAACGGGAAGATTGCGGAATAGTAAAGCACGCAAAGGATAGCGACAATCCAGAACATCTTCGAGGAAAATATCTTCCCGAGATCCTTGATCTGGAATTCGTCAGCCTTGGAGGTGTCCTTCTCGCCTATTTCCTCAAGCTGCCTGTCAAACTTCCGGTCCATAAAAGTAAATACCGTGAAGGAGATAAGGCCGATAAGAAGAAGGAGCGTACCGAAAAGGACCGGGGAGCCCACAGCATCCGGGAACGCCTTCGAAATGGCCGGGGAAATCCACATCGCAGCGAAAACGCCAAGACGGCCGATGCTCATTTCAACGCCCATCGCCATCGCCATCTCCTTGCCCTTGAACCATTTTGCGATAGCCTTGGATACGGTTGTCCCGGCCATCTCACAGCCGCAGCCGAATATCATAAATCCGAGGGTTGCGAGTTTCGCGCTGCCGGGGAATGACGTCCACCAGGAATTCAGCCAGTCACAGGCAGCGGTAGCCTGGAACCAGTCGCTGACACCTATCCATTTGATGCACGCGCCGACAACCATAAGCGAGGCGGAGAGGATTCCGGTGAACCTCACTCCCATCTTGTCCAGGATGATACCCGCAAAGATCAGGAAGAAGAAGAACACGTTGAGGAAATACTCGCCTCCGGCATATGTTCCGAACGTTGCACTGTCCCATCCGCGTTCCGCCTCAAGGAGGGATTTCAGGGGCGAAAGTATGTCTGCGAACAGGTAAGCGAAGAACATCATCATCGCAATCAGCACGAGAGCGGTCCACCTGAGGGCCGCGCTGTCGCGCATCGTCTTGTCTATTTTCTCTGTCATTTCCATCTAGGTTTTATTACCCGGCAAATTTAGAAACTTTACTTCAAACGAGCAACAATGTCCCTGCTGTCTACATCCTGCACGGCACCGAGGCCTCCCTTTTCCGCTATGGCGACAGCCCTTCCGGCAGCTTCGCCCATACACATAAAGACAGGTTCCATACGGATGGACCCATAGGCGATATGGGTTGCGGAGCAGCACACCGGGACAAGCAGGTTGACGCATTCGGAGCGTATTGGTGTCATAGACCTGTAGGATACGGGATATGGGCTCCACACGGGCATCTCAACATTGCCTTCGTTCTTTACCATAGCCTTCCCGTCCTTGTGGACGACAACTCTCTGGCAGTTGTGCGAGTCCATAGTATAGGCGGCAAGAGCCACAGGGTCAGGGGCGGTCCGGGTGCCTTCGCAGTCAGCCTGCGTCGCAACGTATCCGCCCACCATACGGCGGCTTTCGCGGATGTACAGAAGAGGTGTCCAGTGGCCGGATTCCACGTATTCGTCCTTCGGGAGCCCCCACCTTGCGACCTCCCTCCGCAGAGCCTCGGGGACACGGGGGTCCGTGGCGGTGAAATACAGCAGACCCAGCGTGTAGTCCTTATGGGCCTTCTTTATCTGCTCGCGGCGTTCCCAGGAGGCTTCCGGATAGTCGTAGTTCATCCCTATCATATCCGTAGAGAAGCCGCCCCGGTTATTGATGTCGGTCTTACGGCCGGGCATAAGGCTCCAGATGAAATAGTCGTTGACGCCGGTCTTTCCGGGCTGGGCCTCATACAAACGGACGAGGAGTTCATATCTGGAAGGATCGTAGTTCTCCGGTTCCGTAATGGGCACCATATTCTCAAGGCTGTCCGTGAGGCAGATACGGTAGTTGTAGGCCTGGATAAGACCGTCCCCGGATCCGGGAAGCCCGGGCTCCCGGTCGCTGATTCCCCAGAGAAGACCGCTTTCAGGGTCGCCGGGGACGACGTACGGGTCCACTCCGTCAGGGAACTGGTGTCCGCTGAGCATCTGGACCCCGTTCCAGGTCTCGCCGTATTCGCTGTTGTCTTCGCGACCGGTCCGGTAGCTTACTCCGGCTTCCGCCATTAGGTCGCCTTCGTACGACGAGTCGATAAACCATTTCGCACGGAAGGTGAGCGTGTCCGCCCCCTTTGCCGCGCGGATTGACTTTATGGCAGCGCCTTCCTTTACGACACCTGCGAGGTGATATCCCTTGACGGCCTTGATCCCTGGATGGGCCAGATACTCTTCGAAAACACGGAGGGCGGAGGAAGGGGTGAAGACGCACTTGTCCGGATGGGACAGGTCCGTGCCAATCTTCCGGTAGAACTCGAGGGCAAGACCGCGGACGATGTCGGTGTTGCCGATGTCGGTCTGCCCGAGGCCGCCGGCGGTAAGCCCGCCGAAGCGTTCCGTGGGCTCCACGATGACAACATCGAGACCTTCTTCAGCTGCCGCATAAGCAGCCATTATTCCGGACGCCGTACCGCCATAAACACAAAGGTCATACTCTTTCGTGCAGGCTGAGGAAAGGAAAACGGCTGCAGAAACTATTGATAAGATGGGCAAATAACGATTCATAGGGGCAAATATCGCAAAAAAACGTTATATTAGCAGTCTGAAACAACCACCGGAAAATAACTCCGCACAAAAATGCAGAGAACACTGAGACAATTGGCAGCCACTGCGCTGCTCATTTTATCGTGTCAGGCTGTCGCTTTCTCCCAGGGGAAAGCCACAGGGCAGGTGCTGGACTCCAAGGGAGAGCCGGTCCCGGGGGCCGGGGTTTCCGTAAAGGGAGGCACCTCAGGCGCGATAACGGACCTGGACGGAAACTTTACGCTGCAGGGCGTAAAGAAGGGAGACATCCTGAACGTCTCCGCAATCGGATTCGCGCCTTCGAGGGACATCCCCTGGGAGGGAACCCCGCTGACCATAATCCTTGAGGACGATGCCGTCTCCCTTGACGAAGTCGTCGTCGTGGGTTACGGCTTCCAGAAAAAGGGAACCCTTACCGGGTCCATCGCCTCCATCGGCAACGACAACCTCGCCGCCGCCCCGGCGGACAACATCTCCGCGATGCTGGGCGGCCTCCTGCCCGGTCTGGTATCCCGCCAGACAACCGGACTTCCCGGCGAAAACGACGCCGCCATCTATATCAGAGGCGTCTCCACGACAGGCACCGCCACTCCCCTCGTGCTTGTGGACGGTGTTGAACGCGAATTCTCCAATCTGGACCCTTCCGAAATCGCTGACATCACGATTCTCAAGGATGCCGCCTCCGCTGCCGTTTACGGCGTGAAAGGCGCATCCGGCGTAATACTGGTCACGACGAGGCGCGGCTCAGAGTCCAAGCCCACCCTGACATACAACGGAAGCGTCACCTTTTCCAGGAACACCGATATGGTTGAACTCCTGGACGGCCCGGAGTACGCCTACTGGCATAATCTCGCGACGGACCTCGACGGCCTTACCCGCGACTACTCGGACCAGCAGATCGCCTATATCAACGGCACCGCGACAGACCCCCAGGGCGTTTTCGGAAACACGGACTGGATGAAACTCATCTTCAAGGATGTCGCCGTGGGACAGAATCATAACGTCACCATTTCCGGAGGAAACGAAACCGTACGCTACTTCCTCGGAGGCAGCACACTGCTTCAGGACGGCCTGATCGACAACGTATGGTTCAAACGCTACAATGTCCGCTCTAACGTAGATGTATCCCTGACAAAGGATCTCACCCTGAAGCTGGACCTCTCCGGACGAATCGAGCAGCGCCACCAGAGCGGCGTCTCCGCAGGTTCTTCCGACCCTACCGCCTCCCTCGACGGCGGCGGAGCGCAGTACGGCTACAAGAACATCGTGTTCTACACCATCTCAGCAAGGCCCACGACAAACCCCCGGCTTCCTGACGGAACCTACATAGGCTATCAGAATCCTCTTATTGCAAGGGACGAATCCGGATTCCAGCAGAAGGAAAACAGCTATGTCCAGACAGCGCTGTCACTCGAGTACCGGGCCCCGTTCCTGAAGGGCCTGACGGCAAGGGCGATGCTAAGCTACGACTTCCAGAACGTCCTTTCGAAGCGTCTGATGCTCCCCGCGGCCCAGTCCACACCCCAGTACGGCAGCAGCGACCCCGTCACAGGATTCGTGACAATGACGGCCGGAATGTCGCCCCACCTTTCATCCGGCGTAAACACCCTGATGGACAGCCACTCCCTCTATTCCCGCTATACCGGACAGGCCCAGGTCAATTACACCGGAACCTTCGGGAACCACGAAGTGGGCGCGGACGTCGTCTGGGAGCAGAGCGGAACGGACTACCGCTATTTCACCGCAACCAAGCAGGCATTCCCCATCGTCGAAATCCCGGATCTTGACTTCAGCAACGAAGTCACCCCGGATTCGGTCAAGGGCAATCATTCCCATACAGGCCGTCAGGGCCTTCTCACAAGGGTCAACTACTCCTATGGAGGACGCTACCTCCTCCAGGCGTCGCTCCGCGAAGACTGGTCCGCGAAGTTCGCAAAGGACCACCGTCTCGGGATCTTCCCCGCAGTCAGCGCCGGCTGGAGAATATCCGAAGAGCCCTGGATGGCAGGGACGAGAAGCTGGCTTGACAACCTGAAACTCCGCGCTTCGTGGGGCCGTCTTGGCAACGATGCGATCTCCGACTTCCTGTATGTCCAGGGTGTCGCAATCTCCAAAAACGCCGTCGCCGTCATCAACGGGTCCCCCGTCCAGAGCCTTTCTACGACGTCCATCCCCAACAGGGACATCACCTGGGAAACGACGACGACCTGGAATGTCGGAGGCGACCTCTCCCTCTGGAACGGACGGCTCGGGGTCCAGGCCGATGTCTTCTACAAGCTCACCACCGACATTCTCCAGTCCCAGGCCGGGGAACAGCCACCGTCACTCGGGGGCAACTTCCCTTCGATCATAAACGGCGGTGTAGTGGACGTGAAGGGCGCTGAACTCGTCCTCTCGCACAGGAACCGCATCGGGGAATTGAGCTACGACGTCTCCGCAAACGTTTCATATGCAACCAACCGGTATATCGCAACCAACGACAGCGAGAATATCCCCCTGTGGCAGAGTCGCCTCGGGACCTCCCTCGGCAGTGTGATGGGCTATGTCTCCGACGGCCTTTACGAGGACGCGGAAGATCTCGCTTCTTCTCCGAAGACGAGCGATGCGGTGCGTGTCGGTGACATTAAATACAAAGACCTCAACGGCGACGGCAAGATAACCCTCGAGGACAGGACCTGGATAGCAGGCCCCCAGCTCCCGAAGATGATGTTCGGCCTGAACCTTTCCGCCGGATGGCGTTTTATGGACCTCCACGTCACGCTGCAGGGCGCTGCGATGACAGATATAATGCTCTGCGGAACATACACTGCGCTGGGATACTCCGACGGAACATACTTTACGCAGGCGTTCAAGTGGGGCAGCAATCCCCCGAAATACCTCGTGGAAGGCAGTTGGAGGCCGGATAATCCCGATGCATCATACCCCCGTCTGAGCACCGCGACAAGCTCGAACAACGCCGTCTCCAGCGACTTCTGGAAGCGGGATGCAAGCTATCTGCGCCTGAAGAACGTCCAGATAGGATTCACCATTCCGGCAAAATGGGTTTCCAAGGCCGGAATCTCAAGGGCGAGAGCATATCTTAGCGGATCGAACCTTATCACCATCTCAAAACTAAGCGCGCTGGGACTGGACCCTGAAGTCCCGAGCGTGCAGAACGGATACTACCCGCAGCAAAGGGTCGTCAGCGCGGGAATTGACATAACATTCTGATGCCATATGAGAAAACTGCTGAACATACTGCTAATTGCCGCAGCGGCCGCTCTCTATGGCTGCTCCAGCGTGGACCTCGAGCCCACGAACCAGTACGACATCTCCTACGGAGTCAGTACTCCCGCAAACACGGAACTGTACCTGAACAGCTTCTACCCCATAATCCGTAACTTCAGCCAGTTCGGCTCCTACGCCCTTGGCGGAAGCAATGCCTCGATGTCCGACGGCCTTACCGATATCCTCAAGTACGGAGCGATCGTCGCCGGCGCCGGAGACTGCAACCTCATTATGACCGTCGACGGTCAGCAGAGCATCTCCAACAACTACTTCAACGCGTGGACCGGCTGTTACGGATGGATCCGGAGGATCAACGAATTCCTCGACGCCCTGGACAAAACAAATGCCCTCACGGCGCAGCAGAAGGAGCGTTACCGTGGCGAAGCCCTCTTCTTCAGGGGCTACTGCTGGTTCCTCATTATGAGGGCCCACGCCTCCGTCAAGGATGACCTCGGCGTAATAATCTACAAGGACATCAAGGATATGACAACCGCCGGGAAGAACAGGGCGAGAGCCTCCGTGAGTGACTCCTGGGACCTCGTCTATGAGGATTTGAGCTATGCCATAGCCCATCTCCCCGCCCCCGAGGCCGCTTCCGGACGCATCGACAAGTATGCCGCTGAAGCCATCGCCGCAAGGGCGATGCTCTACGCCGGACGTTACTCCCTCGCGAAGACGCTCGCGACAGATATCATCGACAACGGCCCATACGACCTTGACGGGAACGAGGCAATCCTTTCCTTCAACTTCCTCAAGGATAACCTGACCCACCTGTACGATTCGCGCTACTCCTCCCCCGGCGATGTCTGTCTGAGCGGTAACTACGGCAGCGGCCTTGCCGGCCCTACCCAGGAGTTTGTCGATATGTTCGACAATCAGGACGGATCGCCCTTTGACATTTCCAACACCGCACGCCGCTTCATCACCGATGAAAACGTGGGATCAAGGGATCCCCGCCTGGCAAAGGCGGTGCTCTGGAACGGCACGCAGTGGAAGGGCCGCACGATGGACATATACGAGAACGGGGTCGATATGAAATATATGCCCTACGGAGCATACAACAGCCCCGGCAACACGGTAACGGGCTACTACATCCGCAAAAACCTTGACCCGGACAACAGGGACTACATCCTTGACGGCTCGTATCAGAGCTGGACGGAATCCCGCCTTGCGGAAATCCTCCTGATCAGGGCGGAATGCCTTGCGGCGGAGAATGATTTTGCCGGCGCCCTCGCGGATGTCGTGACGCTCCGGAAGAACCGCTTCGGCAGGGATGACGTCATCACTCCGGCCATTACATCCTGGGACAGCGCGCTTGACGTCATACTTAAAGAAAGGGCCGTGGAGCTTTGCTTCGAAGGCCACAGGTTCTGGGATCTGAGGCGGACAGGCCGCGCAGCCGCCGTCCTTGACGGGAAGAAATTCAACGGTGTCCTCTGGAAAAAGAGCGGAAGCACTTTCACGGCGGAGCTGATTTCCTGCGATATGGGCGTCCACCGCTATCCCGAGCGCTTCGACCGCTTCCCCATCCCCCAGAACGAAATCTCCAACAACACTGAGGCAAAACAAAACAGCGACTGGTGATGAAAAAGATTCTCTCATACATATCGGCGCTAGCCGCCGCGACCCTGCTCGCCGCTTCCTGCGCTGAGCCGGAATTCCCGGAAGGGGACTCCGCCTGCACCCTGAGCGCCCTCAAGGTATATGTCTATGACGCGGAAGGGAAGGCCGTCGGGAATAGTCTCGACGCCCTCAGCGGTATGTACGACGCCGAAAGCGGCGCTGCTTCCTACCGTTTCCCAGCCACCGTTACAGATGTCTCCCGCTGCAGGCTGGAGGCTTCGATCCCATCGACCGCGACGGTCGAGGAGACTGACGCGATGGGCGAAGGGCTCGGACACGGGCTCGGAGGAATCCGCTCCCTGGAGAACGTCACTGTCTATTTCAAGGTTAAAGCCGCGAACGGAAAAGACTTCAAGAACTACCAAATCACTTTCAGAATATGAAAAAATTCCTAATGTTTCTGGCTTCGGCACTTACAGTATTTGCCGTAGCCGCCTGTCAGGGAGAAAAAAATGATCCCGATGACAATGACAAGAATGGTGATGGAAGAACTGACGGGAACAAGAATCTTCCCGCCCTTACCATCTCCGCCGCCAACATCGACGTGACCGGCATTGAAAAGGATTACCTCGTCATTGTGGACCAGGCCGCAAAGACCATCAAGATCACCCTCGACTACTCTGACAAGGACAACGCAAAGGCCCTTACCGTCAATTTCCTCAACCTTCCGGAAGGCGTGACAGCCGAATACCAGAAGACGTTCAACTACGCTGACGGCGCGGAACAGACCGTCGCCTTCAAGTATGGAACGGAAACTCTCGCCGAGTTCAAGATGAGCGTCGCGCTCGGAGATCCTGATCCGAAGTTCGTCACCCTCACCGTGAATGAGATTGACGCCCTTGGCGGAGAGGTCCATATGGCAAGCGCCGCATCGCTGAGCCACCTCCCCGTCGAATTTACCGTCGACCCTGAGGAAACCGAGGTCCTGGTCAACGGCGAGGCCATCGAGACCGGTGCTGAACTCGACTTCACCGACAAAGTGAACGGCGTGACCTTCACCCTCAAACTCGGAGACATCACCAAGACCCACAAGGTCATCGTCATCACTTCCGGCCTCCGCAAGGCAACCCGCGTATGGGGCCACTATGTACAGCCTGAGACTGTCGAGGACGACTGGTACCAGACCGTGATCGAGCGTGGAATCGCAGGCTTCTGGCAGAGGTCGCTCGGAATGGACGACAAGTATATCTATCTTGCCCAGCACGGCGGAGCAGCCAACGGCGCATTCGTTATCGACATCACGGACGGTTCCCTCGTCGGAAATCTCCTCACCACCGGAATCGAAGGCGGAACCCACACAGTCTCCTGCATCCGTACCATTCCTGACGGAAACGGCTACCGTATCCTCCAGACCAACCTCGCAATCGGCGGAGTCCTCAAGGTCTATTCCTGGAAGGACAAGGACAGCGCTCCTGAGAACGTTCTCGCCTACGAGAATGAGGACGGTCTCAGGCTGGGCGACAAGATGGGTGTTTTCGGAACGTGGCAGGATGGCGCGCTGGTGTTTGTCCCTCATCAGGGAGAACCCCGTAACGTCTATATCTTCCCCATCAAGGACGGCAAGGTTTCCGCAACTCCTACCAAATCCTCTCTCTCCGGATTCGGCGGCACCTACAGTGAAATCTACAAGTACAGCGACACCGAGGTCCTCGCTGTCGCTGCCGGACTCCGTCCCACCGTCTATAACGTGAACGGAACAACCTTCACCAAGACTCTGGACGCAAACAGCGAGATATTCTCCAGCACCGACGAGGGATTCAACTTCTTCACGTTCAACGACCAGAAGTATATGGCGTTCACGCGCCTGACCGGTGACCTCGTCGACGCGAGCCTCCGCATCATGGCCCTGAACGGTGACACCCTCAAGGAAGCGATCGAGGCCATCGACGGAACCTCCGTATTCACCTACGGTCTTGGCGATCCCGGCAAGTTCCCTATCGCAGGCTACAAGAGTGGGAACTCACTTGCAGACTGCACCGTCCGCGTCATTGACGGCGAAACCTACATCGCTGCACTGTCCGAAGGCGCAGGTATTTCCCTGTTCAAACTTGAAAAGTAATTCGCTATGAAAGTAAGACACCTTCTGATTCTCGCGCTCCTTGCCGTGGCCTGCAGGCCCTCCGTCAATCCCGATCCGGAACCCGGGCCTGGCGCTGAGTCTGCAGATACGACCCAAGCCAAGGTCCTGCCGGATCTGAAGGTGCTTACTCTCGAAGTTCCCGATTTTCCCGACGCCGAAGTGACACTTGGGGAGGAGAATGCTGACATTCTCTTCCCCTTCGGCGCGGATGTTTCCGGGGTGCGGCTGGATTTCACAGTGCCGGAAGGCATAACCGCAGACCCGGAAAGCGGGAGCAGCTTCAATCTTACGAAAAAGGGAAAGATATTCCTCAGGAGGGAGGAAGACGGCGCCGCCGCCCAGTTTGCCGTCACCTCGTCTTTCAAAGAGCCCACTGGCGTCAGAGGCCTGTTCCTCCCCTCTCCTGATCATACATCATCCTTCATCACCTACGACAACGTCTGTTCGTCGCTGGACCTGATGGAGGAACTCAACTTCAACACGCTGTTCGTATGTACGTGGGCTGCGACAAAGACAGCCTGGGACAGCCCCCTTCTCCTGAAGGAGACAACGTACTCCTCCGCCGCTGAAGGCAATATGTACTCCGGGTATACCGGCGGCAGCGGCGACGCCCTCAAGGACATCATCTCCGAGGCCCATAAGCGCGACATCAAGGTTGTCCTTTGGTTCGAGTACGGGTTTATGCACCGCGTAGGCGGTGTGGACCTTACCGATCCCCTTCTTTCGAAGCATCCCGGATGGATAGGCATCGACAACAAGGGCGGGTACTCCAACTACAACGGCACCGACTATTACCTGAACGCCTACGATCCCGAGGTACAGGGATTCTTCCTGTCGCTGATAAAGGAGGCGCTTGTGCTGTATCCGGACCTGGACGGCGTTATGGGCGACGACAGGATGCCCGCAATGCCCGTCAATTCCGGGTACGATCCCCTCACCAAGGCGGCTTATGCCGCCGCAAATGACGGCGCGGAGCCTTCCCTTAATTACAATTCCACTGCCTGGCAGAATTTCAGGCTCAGGATACTGAATGATTTTGCCGCAGACATCTACCGAACCGTCAAGGGAATAAAGCCCTCCGCAGCAGTTTGCTTCAGCCCCAACAACTACCCCTGGTGCAAACAGAACCTTATGCAGGACTGGCCCACGTGGGTCAGCGAAGGTAACGCAGACCTCATCTGTGTCCAGTGTTACATTCCTGCAAATTATGAAGATTACGTAACGCTTTCGCTCCGTTACCTTAAGCCTTCGATGTTCTGTCCCGTAATGATCCTCAAAAACGGGAGCAACATCCTTTCGGAAGCTGACATTAAGAGCGAGATAGCCTTCAACCGGAAGATGCTCACAGCCGGCGAATCCCAGTTCTGGTTCGACGGAATCTTCCAGCGGAAAGAGCTTTTCAAATCACTTTACCCAGACAAAGCAATTAATCCCCTATAATGAAAAAGTACAGTTTTATAGTGTCCCTGATGCTCCCCCTCGCAGTCATAGCCTGCAAGGGAGAGGAGAATCCCGACAACGGGAATCCGGACAGCGGAAGCAATAACGGGCAGAATGAGGAGGTAAAACCCTCCCTTGTCGCCCCCTCGAACCTCAATGTCTCCACTCCAGGGGGTGCGGAAGCAACCATCACCTGGGAGAACGCCTCCACGGACTACGACGGAGTTGACATCGAAAAAGCCGTAGGTACCGGTAAATACAAGCGCCTCACAACCCTCTCTGCAGGTGTTTTCACATACACTGACACGGATTTCACGGAAAACGGTTCCTACAGTTACAGGCTGTGCTCCTTCAAGGGGCTCACATACAGCGACTACGCAAGCGTAGATTTCACGATAGAGGGCATTCCGGACCCTGTTCCGATGGCCACGATCTCGAAGGTGGAGACTGCCCCCAATATGATAGTCGTACGTTTCTCGATTACCGAAGACCTCGGAAAAACCGTCGAGAATGGAATTGTATGGAGCTATACGTCCACGTCGCCCGAACTTGGAAAGGATGAGTCTTACACCTATTGGAAGAAGCTCAGGACCGGAAATGACGGCGTCGGTGTCATTTTCGACCCCACCGGAACCGTAACCCTCCGGGCCTATGCCAAGAGCACCAGCGGGGATATCGTGGGCTATTCTGACCCCGTAACGGCAACTCCCGACGCCCAGCCCGCCCCCTACGATGTAACCTACACGGATATAACTCCCGGCGACTTCCCCTCCGAGATCAAGGTCTACAACGCGACAAAGACGATGGTTACCGGCCGTCCCCTGAACATCTGGTATGCCATCGCAGACCTTTCGACCGGAAACGTCGTCCTGAGGACCCTCTGCCCCAACGGCTACGCAAAGACCAGCGAATGGCCCAAGACCCACACCGAATCCCCTTACGTATTCACAAACGGCGGTTACTTCTACACGACATCCCTCAGCTACGTGCTGGACCAGGGAGTCTTCAAGGCCGAGAACGATCACAGCCTCTCCCGAAAATACACCTATCCTACCGCACGCGGAGTCTTCGGCGTGACGGAAGATGCAAAGACCTCCGTTTGCTGGCGCTACGGCGGAACCGTCGGCGGAGGCCCGTATTTCTATGACGTGCCCATCCACCAGATCGACGGAGCCACTCCCCTGAAGCCCTCGGCGACCTACCCAGCCCCGGCGATCGACCCCGGTTACTACAGCGCCATCGGCGGCGGCCCCGTACTTGTCAAGGACGGAAAGATTCAGATTAATTTCCTCGCGGAGGACGAGAGCCTTGCCGATGCGGACAAATGCTACCTCTCCAACTTCGAGCTGTTCTACACCGACATCTTCAATAAGAGCACCCGCCAGCCCCGTACGGCAATTGGCCGGAGGGCGGACGGAAAGGTGGTCCTGATGGTAGTTGACGGCCGTAATTCCGGAGTAAGCGAGGGCGTTGTACTTACTGATATGGCCCGCCTGATGACCGGAGTGGGCTGCGTTGACGTACTTAATCTCGACGGTGGCGGATCTTCGACTTTCTGTGTAGGAAACGACCTCCAGATACTAAACCGTCCTTCCTCGAACAACGTGGAGCGTTCCGTCATTTCAATGGTTGGATTTGCGAAGAAATAGAATATGAAAAAACTGCTTGTCCTTGCCGCGGCCCTTGCAATTGTCGCATCCTGTACCACCCGATATGACATCATAATCGTTGGCGGCGGCGCCGGCGGGACCTCGGCCGGAGTCCAGGCTGCCCGCCTCGGGGCCCACACCCTTATCCTGGAGGAATCCACCTGGCTGGGAGGTATGCTCACCGGAGCAGGAGTCTCCGCTGTCGACGGCAACTACAATATGCGGAGCGGCTTCTTCGGCGAGTTCTGCGACTCGCTCGCCGGCCGCTACGGCGGATATGGACCGCTTATGAGCGGATGGGTAAGCAACGTCCTGTTCGAGCCCCACGTCGGAAACGAGATATTCAAAAATATCGCCGCTACACAGAAGAAGGATCTGGACATCCTTTACGAGGTCCGGGCGACACAGTTCAAGCGCCTCTCCCGCGGATGGAAAGTCTCCTGGACAGATTCTGAGGGGAAGGCCCATAAGGCCCGCGCAGCAGTCCTTGTGGACGCGACGGAGATGGGCGATGTCGCTGCGGAGGTAGGAATTCCGTGGGACCTTGGAATGGATGACAAGGCCGTGACCGGCGAAAGGATAGCGATCGATGGAGGCAATGACATTATTCAGGACATCACGATGGTCGCAACGCTCAAGGAGTATGACCACGACGTGACAATCCCACGTCCGGAGCCCTATGACTCAACCCTTTATGTCAACTGCTGCATCAATCCCCTGAACGATGAAAGGGTTGTGGAGAAACCTGGCGGCGGATATGAAATCGCAGCCACCCATCAGGGTCTCCACACTCCCGAGACTATGCTGACTTACGGGCGTCTTCCCGGCGGAAAGAAGTTTATGATCAACTGGCCCATCGAGGGTAATGACATCTATATGGACCTTGTCACCGCTTCACCTCAGAGACGGCAGGAACTCCTCGACAGCGCCAGGAACCTCACGCTGGGCTTTGTCTATTTTATGCAGACATCCCTCGGGATGAATCACCTCGGGCTCGCCGACGACGAGTATCCGACCCCGGACCTCCTCCCCTTCATCCCCTATCACCGTGAATCCCGCCGTATCCACGGCGTCGTCCGCTTCACAATGGACGAGGCGGAGAACCCCTACATCGACAATCTGTACAGGACCGGCATCGCGGTTGGCGATTATCCCGTGGACCATCACCACCACCGCCACCCGAACTGGCCCGGACTCCCCCGTCTGGCTTTCTATCCCATACCTTCCTATAACGTGCCTATGGGCGTCGTGATTCCGGAAGGGGAAAAGGATATCCTTGTCTGCGAGAAATCCGTCTCCGTTACCAATCTCATCAACGGGGCAACCCGTCTCCAGCCTGTCGTTGTCCAGCTTGGACAGGCCTCCGGCGTCATCGCCGCGCTCGCCGCGCTCAACTACGGCGGCGACGTAACCGCAGTTCCCGTCCGCGAGGTCCAGAAGGTCCTCCTTGACGGCGGGGGATACATTATGCCCTACAGGGATCTCCCGAAGGATTCCCCGGATTTCGGCATACTCCAAAGGATAGGCGCAACCGGAATAATGAGGGGTGTCGGGAAGCCGTATCAATGGGCTAACCAGACCTGGTTCAGGGCAGATGAACCCGTACTCTCCGAAGAGGTCTTCCTCGAGGATTATTTCCCGGGCGAAAGCATCGAGTCCCTTGGCCTTCCCGCTCCTGACGGCGTCCTGACGCGCCTTGAGATGGCCCGCGCGATTGACTCTCTGCTCAAGCCCTTCGACCGCCCTGTCGGATACCACGGAGAGTTGCTGTAGGGGCCGAGTAAAGGGGCCGCGTGAAGTGGCCGTAAAGTGTAAGTTATTAATACTGAGATGATTACGCAAAAGAGGGGTATCTCATTTAGATACCCCTCTTTTATATAACACGCTGTCAATCAACGACTTGCACTTCACGCCTCCCGGGGCGTTCCAAGGATAGTGGCGCGATATCTCGCCGTAAGGTAAACGGATCGTATCAGAAGATGTGTGAAGTATGCGCCCATAAGGATATGAATGCCCATAGTGTTGGAAATGCCGACGGCGGAGACCCCGGCACCTACCCCGGTACCCACCCCGGTACCCACCCCGGCACCTGCCAATGCAATCCCGATAAAATAAACCGCAAAAAAGCCAACGGCACAAAGGAGCGTCGAGTTCCGGAGGTCGCGGGAGGCGGTAGCCCCTATATAGACTCCGTCCCAGACAAAGGCCGGGCAGCCCACGATGGGCATCAGAAGCAGCCAGGGCAGGAATTCCCGGGCGGCGCCGACGACCGCGGCATCCGAGGTGAGAAGCCTGAAGGCGGGAAGGCCGGCTAGCGCGTATATGCCGATGAAGAGCACGGCGAGAGCGCCGCTCCAAAGGAAGTTGCATCGCACGGATGATTGCAGCATGGGCCTGTCGTTCTCTCCGATGAAACGGCCCGTCAGGGCTTCCGCAGCGAAGGCGAATCCGTCAGTGAAATAGGAGAAGAACATCAGAAGCTTCATAAGCACGGCGCTCACCGCCAGCATCATATCCCCGTATCTGGCCGATATCACCGTGAACCCGATATATACCGCTATCATCCCCAGAGACCTTAGGAACAAGTCCACGTTCATCCTGAAAAAAGACGGTGCGGATGAGTCAGGCACCGAAGAGGAGACCTCTCCGTGAGCAGGGTGACGAAGTGCCGGCCCGTACTTGAAATAAACTATTGCAAGGGAGAGGACAAGACCGGTCCATTGCGCTATCACCGTGCCCCAGGCGACGCCGTCAAAGCCAATACCAAGCGCTACCGCAAGGAGAAGGCTCGCCCCGATATTGACAAAGTTCACCGTCAGGTCCGCCGCCATAGGCGCCCTCGTGTTCTGCATCCCTATGAACCATCCCTTCAGGGCAAAGAGACTGAGAGTCGCCGGTGCGGCCCATATCCGTATCCGGAAATATCGCGAAGCAAGCTCCTCCACGGCGGGAGAACAATCGACAAAAAGAAAAGCCAGCCTGAGTATAGCCCATTGTAGCGCAATCATCGCGACAGCGGACACCAGCGCTATCCTCAGCGCCCTCCGGAGGATGGACCCGCACTCCGTGAAGGGGGATGTTTCGCCGGGGGAACAGTGACTCCTGACGGCAGGACCACCCTCGGCCGTGTTAGAGGGAGGGGCCCACGAAGTGGGAGGGATAGCTCCGGAGGAGCGTACCGGGCAGGAGTCACTGTTCCCGCCGGCGAGGACGAGGGCCTTTCCATAGGCCTGTGCGGTAAGTCCGCCGGTACCGGTGCGGAGGAAACCGAAACTCCAGTACAGGAGATCGAAAAGCATCGAGCCTATGGTGATGCCGCCGATGAGGACGGCAGCGTCGGAGCCAGTAAGATGCCCGGCAATCCCCATATCCACCATTCCCACAAGCGGAACAGTGATATTGGCAAGTATGCTCGGAACAGCGAGGCGGAGAATCTCGCGGGAAAGCCCGGCTCCTGCGTGCGTTGGGCGACGAAGGAAGGACGTCGCAGAAAATTGGTTTTTCGGGTCCCGTCCCGAAAAATAATTTTCTGCAGAGTCAGGCGAAGCAGAGGCTCCTGCGTGCGTTGGGCGACGGCTTTTCATCGGAACTTGCCGTCCTCCTCCAGCATTCCCAGATAGGAATTGTAGCGCTCCGGGCTTATGGACCCGTCTTCAAGGGCGGCCTTGACGGCACATCCCGGCTCGTGAGTGTGTGTACAGGGAACGAAGCGGCAGGAGTCAGCGACGCGGAGCATCTCCGGGAAGTACTTCGCGATCTCCTCTTTTCCGGCGTCCACAAGACCGAAGCCGCGGATTCCGGGAGAGTCTACGATGAAAGCCCCGTCCCTGGTGTGGTACATCTCGTAGAGGGAAGTCGTGTGCTTTCCCTGGAGATGGGCCTCCGAAATCATCCCCACCTTTGGGTCAAGCGCCGGGTCGATCGCCTTGATAAGCGACGATTTCCCGACACCCGACTCCCCCGACAGGAGCGATATCCGCGGCGCAGAGTCAGGCAAGGCTGGGGCCCCTGCGGCAAGATCCGAACGAAGGACATCAATGCCTTCACCCGTACGAGTAGAGGTTTCGATGACGCGGTAGCCGGCCCCTTCGTAGATGCGGTGGAAATTGTTAATCTGCTGCGCGGCGAAGTCGCGATAAAGGTCCACCTTCGAGAGGACGATGGTAACAGGGACGCCATACATCCCGCAGGTTACGAGAATCCTGTCCAGGAAGGGGAGCTTCAGCTCAGGAAAAAACAGCGAGACCACGATATAGGCCATATCGACGTTAGCCGCAATGATATGGGCCTGGCGGGAAAGATTGGTGGAACGGCGGATGACGTAGTTGCGGCGGGGGTGGATTGCCGTGATTGCCGCAGGACCATCCCCATCCTCACGGATGAAGTCCACGACATCGCCAACGGCGACAGGGTTGGTTATTTTACTCCCCTTGAGGCGAATCTTTCCCCGGAGCAGGGCCGGGAACGGATTCCACAAGGGAATTTCCGAAAGCAGATAATGGCTTCCGGCGTTTTTCACTACTGTCGCTGTCCCCTGGGTCATACTCACACAAAGGTAGCATTATTTCTTCAAATGCCTCCACAGAATGACAGGAAGGACGAACGCGAGAAGGCACGAGCAGGTCCAGAAGACTGCTACTGGGGTAAAATCATACACTCCGCCGGTACTGCCAGCCTCGATCAGGAAGCCGCTGAGGATGGACTGTGCGCCTGCGGCGACATAGGAGGATATTCCTACGATGCCCATCGCAGAGCCGGTCGCTTTCCGGGGGACGAAATCAAGGGCCATAAGACCGGCCACAACGCAGAACACGACGCTGAAGCACAGGGCGAATACTGCAACAAAAAGGATATTCGTCCAGAAGCCTCCCCCGAGGAAAAGGAATCCGAGAAGGGCCGCTACTGAAAGGATGCCGGAGATTATCACGGGAGTAACCCTGTTCCCACGGAACACTGAGTCTGAAAGCCAACCGGCAAGAAGCGTCCCGACAACGCCGAACACTTCTGATATGCCTATAATCTGAGTCGCGCTCTCGAGAGAGAATCCCTTCTGCTTCTGGAGCAGCAGGACTCCCCAGTCACTAACCGCGTGCTGAGTTATATAGATAAAGGCCGATGACAGGGCGATCACCCATATCCCGGGGTGCCTGATTACCCATTTCTGAATCTCCCTTGTAGGTTTTGAATCCGCCGGGGCGGGAGCCTCGCCGTAATACTCCTGGACAGAGGGAAGCCCAGCGCTTTCCGGGGTATCCGTTATCATAGTCAGCGATATCACAAGGCCGATAATCCCCGCGACCGCCGCCGCCAGGAATCCCCACTGCCATCCCGCTGCGCCCACGACAAATCCCGTAAGGATCATCGTGACGGCCTTACCGAGATTGGGAGTTGAACTGAAAATGCTGTACATCGTCCCGCGGCGCGAAAGCGGATACCACCGCGACAGGCTGATAACCCCGGGAGGTGAGCCCATCGACTGGACCCACCCGTTGATTCCCCAGAAAAGCGAGAAAAGCACCGTCATAACTATGGACCCGATTCCGAGCCAGGTCTGAAGCAGACCGGCAAGTCCCAGCACAAGGTTTGCTATGGCCGATATCCCTATCCCCACAGCCATAAAACGGCGGATGTTGCAGTAGTCAGCGATAAAGCCGTTGCAAAACTTACCCGCTGCATAGACGAAATAGAAGGCAGAGCCGATGATACCGAGCTGGCCGGCCGTAAGGATACCCCCGTCGATGATGGGCTGCTTCACGACGCCAAGGGTCATCCGGCATACATAGTACAGGACATACGCAGCCGTCACGCCCCAGAATGTGCGTCTTCTGAGCGTACGGTATCTCTCATCCACTTCTTCCTCCGGAATCCTGTCCACGGAGGGCTTGCTGATGCGGAATTTTGAAAAAAGCGACATCCAGGTTTATCGATTTGATGGGCAAATATAATAAAAAGATGATTATATTTGTGATATGCCAAAAATCACAGGACACATAAGCCAGATCGTGGGCCCCGTAGTGGATGTCCATTTCGACATCGTCGCAAGGAAGGAAGTAACCGAGCTTCCCCGGATCAATGACGCCCTCGAAATCAAAAGGCCCGACGGCCGGACCCTTGTCGTAGAAGTTCAGCAGCATATAGGCGAGGATACTGTTCGCTGCGTCGCGATGGACTCGACAGACGGCCTGCGCCGCGGGATGGAGGCGGTTTGCACCCTTACGCCAATCCTGATGCCTGTAGGTCCCGCAATCAAGGGACGCGTAATGAACGTCGTAGGAGACGCCATTGACGGGATGGAGCCGCTCCCGAAGAAGCATTCCCTCCCTATCCACCGCGAAGCCCCTAAATTCGACGACCTTACCACGACCCAGGAGGTCCTCCATACCGGAATCAAGGTCATAGACCTGCTGGAGCCCTATCTGAAAGGCGGAAAGATAGGCCTTTTCGGCGGCGCCGGCGTAGGAAAGACCGTCCTTATCAAGGAACTTATCAACAATATCGCAAAGGCCCACGGCGGATTCTCAATCTTTGCGGGAGTCGGAGAGCGTACCCGTGAGGGTAACGACCTCCTCCGCGAGATGATCGAATCCGGAGTCATCCGCTACGGAAAAGCCTTCCTGGAGGATATGGGCAAGGGTGGATGGGACCTCTCGCTGGTTGACAGGGATGAACTGGAGAAGTCCCAGGTGTCTATGGTTTTCGGCCAGATGAACGAACCTCCCGGAGCCCGCTCGAGAGTCGCCCTCTCCGGCCTCACCCTCGCGGAATCTTTCCGCGATGAGGGCGGTGGCGACGGTCCACGCGACATCCTCTTTTTCATAGACAACATCTTCCGTTTTACCCAGGCCGGATCAGAGGTCTCCGCCCTTCTCGGGCGAATGCCCTCCGCCGTAGGATATCAGCCCACACTGGCCTCCGAGATGGGCAAGATGCAAGAGCGCATCACCTCCACGAAAAACGGGTCCATCACCTCCGTCCAGGCGGTCTACGTCCCGGCCGACGACCTGACTGACCCCGCTCCGGCAACGACGTTCTCCCATCTGGATGCAACTACGGTCCTGAGCCGTAAGATTACTGAGATGGGAATATATCCCGCCGTGGACCCGCTCGAATCCACCTCGAGGATTCTGGATCCGAACATCGTCGGGGAGGAGCACTACAGGGTTGCGCAGGAGGTGAAGCAGATTCTCCAGCGGAACAAGGAGCTGCAGGATATCATCGCAATCCTCGGAATGGACGAGTTGTCGGAGGAGGACAAAATTACGGTGGGCAGGGCGCGAAGGGTACAGCGTTTCCTCTCGCAGCCGTTCTTCGTCGCGGAGCAGTTCACCGGACTTCCTGGCGTAATGGTCCCGATAGAGGATACCGTGAAGGGGTTCAGAAAGATCCTCTCCGGCGAGGTGGACTATCTCCCGGAACAGGCTTTCCTCAACGTGGGGACAATCGAGGATGCTATCGCAAAGGGCGAACGCATCCTCAGGGAAGCGTCCAATGGATAGCATCCGGCTTTATATCGTGTCGCCGGAAAAGGTCATTCTGGACAGGGAAGTGTCTTCCGTGACGCTCCCCGGATCGGTGTCGCCTTTCCAGGTCCTCAAGGGTCACGCACCCCTGATAACATCGCTCTCAGCCGGAAACGTCTCATACGTCGCAGAAGGGGCCTCTGACTCCTTCCCCATACGCTCAGGCTTCGCCGAAGTCCGGGAGAACACCGTCACTGTCGCCGTCGAATTATGAGACTTCTCGCCTGCATACTGTCATTTATCCTCGCCGCCGCTCCGGCTGAGGACTCGCTCGATATGCAGGAATACCTGTTCGGCCACATCGGAGACTCATATGAGTGGCATATCTGCACCGTCGGGGATAAGGATGTCGCGATTTCCCTTCCGTGCATCGTAATCGAAGACGGCATCCACGTATTCACGCTGCATAACGCCGCTGAAAACGGGTACAGGCTGAATGAGAACGGGAAGCTCGTGAACGCGGAGACGGGACGGAGGCCCATCGACATATCCATAACGAAGAATGTGCTTGGACTTATGTTCGATTCCGCCCTGCTCGTTATCCTCATCCTGCTTTGCGCCAGATGGTACAAGAAGCACGACGTGCTTAAGGAAAAGCCTTCCGGACTTGCCGCCCTTGTGGAGCCCGTAATAATGATGATAAACGACGACGTCATTAAAGAGGCCGTCGGGCCGCAGCACGCGAAGTTCTCGCCATATCTTCTCACGGCATTCTTCTTTATACTGATAAACAATCTGATGGGGATATTCCCCGTCTTCCCCGGAGGGGCTAATATTACCGGCAATATCGCCGTGACGGGAGTCTTGGCCCTTTTCACCTTCCTCGCTGTCAATCTCTTCGGAAACAGACACTATTACAAGGACATTTTCTGGCCGGATGTCCCCCTCTTCCTAAAGGCCATCCCCATAATGCCCGCCATCGAAGTGCTGGGCACAATCACCAAGCCTTTCTCCCTGATGATAAGGCTCTTTGCGAATATGCTCGCGGGCCACATAATGCTCCTGAGCGTAATCGCCGTCATTTTCCTCACCAAGAATATGGCGCCCGTGATGAACGGATCGCTGTCCGTGATTTCCGTACTGTTCGGCGTATTCCTTGATGTTCTCGAGGTGTTCGTCGCCTGCATCCAGGCTTACGTTTTCACGATGCTATCCGCCCTTTTCATCGGAATGGCCCATCAAGAACCTGAAAACCATTAAAAAACAATACTGATATGTTACCTTCAATCATTATCTTACAGGCAGCAGCCGGTGCCATCGGAAAAGTAGGTGGAGCCATTGGCGCAGCAGTCGTCGCCCTCGCCGCCGCCCTTGGAATCGGGAAACTCGGTACCTCCACCCAGGAGGCCACCGCACGCCAGCCCGAAGCCGCAGGCAAACTCCGTACGACCGCTATCATCGTGGGCGCCCTTATCGAAGGCGTCTGCCTGTTCGGCGTTCTTGTATGTCTTCTCGCCGTAACTGCAAAATAGCCCTATGTCCCTTCTGACACCGGATTTCGGACTGGTCTTCTGGATGGTCGTCATTTTCGGGATCGTACTGTTCATCCTTGCAAAATGGGGCTTTCCGGTGATCACATCGATGGTTGACAAGCGCTCCCGCGCAATCGAGGAGTCGCTCCGTAATGCCGAGGCCATCGAGAAGCGGATGAAGGAGGCCGCTTCCGAGCACGAGGCCATCCTCGACGATGCAAGGAAGCAGCAGGCTGCAATGCTTGCGGAAGCAGCCGAGACCGCCCATAAGATCGTAGAAGACGCAAAAGTCCAGGCAACGCACGAAGCTGAAGCCATCCTCAGCGATGCTGAAAAGGAACTCGCCCGGAAAAAGGACGAAGTTTTGGGCAGCATCCGGGAGGAGGTCGCTCTCGTGAGCATTGCGATAGCGGAGAAAATACTCCGTCATAATCTCCAGGACAGCGCGGAGCAGAAGGCTTATATGGACAAACTTGTCGACGAAGTGGCAGCTAAGACTAAAGACATCTCGTGAATTCATCTCTCATAGTATCCCGCTATGCCCGCGCCCTGGTGAAATATGTCAGGGAGACCGGGCACGGGAAGGCTGTGTTTTCTGAGGCAGAGATACTCGTAAAGGCCCTTGAAGAAGTTCCCGGGCTTGAGAGGATGATTCAGTCGAGGGATGTTATTTCGGACCACGAAAAAGTTACGCTGCTTCATACCGCGCTTGGCCAGCCCATGTCCCACGAGATGGAAAGTTTCATCCGTCTGCTCGCCAAAAATGGAAGGCTGACGGAAATCCGGTTCATCCTGAAGCATTTCCAGGCGCTGCTCCTTCGCAGCGAGGGTGTCCGTAACGCCGTCCTCACCTGTGCCACGGAGCCCTCCCCGATGCTCCTCCAGAGGATCAAGGCGCTTGTAAAAGCCCATACCGGGGACGATGTCGTCATAAGGGTCCGGATAGACCACGACATAATAGGAGGATTCGTATTTGATATGGATGATTATCTGATGGACGCGAGCGTGAAAGGCCAGCTCGAGAAAATCCGTCAGGATTTCCATAATGACAACAGAAGAATAATTTGATATGTCTTCAATTAAACCCAGCGAGATATCGGAGGTGCTCCTGTCCCAACTCAGGGATATGGGCCACGACCTCCGGTTCGAAGAAATAGGAAAGGCGCTGCAAGTCAGCGACGGCGTCGTCAGAATCTATGGGCTCGACAACGCGGAGGCCGGCGAGATGCTGGACTTCGGCGACGGCGTGACAGGTGTCGTGATGAACCTGGAGACTGACAACGTCGGTGCGGTGCTGATGGGCCCGACGGAAAAAATCAAGGAGGGGATGACGGTCCGGCGAACCGGAAGGATCGCTTCGATAGGAGTCAGTGATTCGATCCTGGGGCGTGTCGTGGATTCGCTGGGAAATCCTCTTGACGGGCTCGGCGAAATAGGCGGAGAGATAGTTCAGATGCCGCTCGAGCGGAAAGCGCCCGGGGTTATCTTCCGCCAGCCGGTCTGCGAACCGCTCCAGACGGGTATCAAGGCGATCGATGCAATGATTCCCATCGGCCGGGGCCAGAGGGAACTTATCATCGGCGACCGCCAGACCGGAAAGACAGCCATTGCGATTGATACTATCATCAACCAAAGGTCCAATTTCCTCGCCGGCGACCCGGTCTATTGCATCTACGTCGCCATAGGCCAGAAGGGTTCCACCGTCGCAAGCACGGTAAAAACGCTCCGGGACCACGGTGCCATGGACTATACGGTTGTGGTCGCCGCATCGGCTGCAGAGCCTGCGGCAATGCAGTACTACGCGCCCTTTGCAGGGGCTGCCATAGGCGAATATTTCCGCGATACGGGCCGGCACGCCCTGGTTGTGTTTGACGACCTCTCCAAACAGGCTGTCGCCTACCGCGAGGTCTCCCTCATCCTCCGCCGTCCTTCCGGCCGCGAGGCATATCCGGGCGACATCTTCTACCTCCATTCCCGGCTTCTCGAAAGGGCCGCCAAGATTATTTCCGAAGAGTCCGTGGCCCGTCAGATGAACGACCTTCCGGAATCACTCAGGGACAAGGTCCGGGGCGGAGGATCGCTCACGGCACTCCCCATTATCGAAACTCAGGCCGGGGATGTATCGGCATATATTCCAACGAATGTGATTTCCATCACTGACGGTCAGATTTATCTCGAATCCTCCCTGTTCAACAGGGGCGTAAGGCCGGCTGTCAATGTTGGCATTTCCGTTTCCAGGGTAGGCGGAAGCGCCCAGCGGAAGTCTATGAAAAAAGTTGCCGGAACGCTCAAGATAGACCAGGCCCAGTACGCTGAACTCGAGTCTTTCACGAAGTTCTCTTCGGATATGGACAAGGTGACGGAGATGGCTCTTGACAAGGGGCGTAAGAACGCGGGGCTGCTGATCCAGCCCCAGTACAGCCCAATGCCGGTCGGGGAGCAGGTGGCAGTACTTTACTGCGGAACGTCCGGACTGATGAAGGACATATCGGTCGATCGTGTGGCGGAGTTCCAGGAACTTCTGCTTGTCCGCCTCCGCGCCTCACACCGCGAGGACGTCCTCGACCCTCTTGCGGATGGAAAGGTTTCTGATGAAATCTTCGATATAATCCGCCGTGAGGCCGCTGATGTGGTTCACGGAATGATTTAATTATTCGTTATGCCGTCGTCGAAGGAAATAAAGGGCCGGATAAGTTCCGTTGAGAGCACGCTGAAGATTACTTCGGCGATGAAGCTCGTTTCCTCGTCGAAGCTCCGTAAGGCCCAGGACGCCCTCGCCGCCGCCCGCCCCTACGAGGAGGCGCTCCGAAGCATCCTTGACGCGCTTATTGGGAACTCCTCTGTGGAGACGGAGGAGGCATCAGATCTTGAGACTTCCCAGCCGCAGCAGGATGGGCCTGTAGCGATCGTAGCGGTCGCATCGAATACGTCCCTGTGCGGAGGATTCAACTCCGCGATAACCGGATTTGTCAAAAGCCTGACGGAGAAGTACCCCGGCGCGAAAGTAATTCCCGTGGGCCGGAAAATGTACGATGCTTTTAAAAAGACTGACAGCATCGAAAGGCAAGGTTTTATGGGCTCCGCGGATCTAAACGCCCTCTCCGACAAGCCGTCGTACGACGGGGCTGCCACCCTTGCGGACGAGCTCATAAGGGCATTTGCTGACGGCGTTTATTCAAAGGTCGTCATCGCCTGCAACCGTTCCAAAGGCATTGGAAAGTACATTCCGACGGAGGAGCAGTTGCTTCCCGCGATTATGGGCCCCTCTGGCGGGGAGGATTTGTCTGAAACAGAGTATATCTTCGAGCCTGGACTGGAGGCGCTGCTTGAGGACCTCACCCCTAAGACGCTTCGTTTCCGACTCTACACATTGCTTCTCGACAGCGCCACTGCTGAGCACGCCGCCCGTGTCGTCGCAATGCAAACAGCAACAGACAATGGCGAAAAGCTCCTCGACGAACTCCGCCTCCTATACAACAAGACCCGTCAACAGAAAATCACCGCAGAAATCCTCGACCTCGTCGGCGGTACGGGGGACTACGGCACGGGATCGTAGCCGGAGCCGCCCCACGGATGGCAGCGAAGCAGCCGACGCACCGTGAGGTAGAGGCCTTTGATGGGGCCGTGCTTACGGAAGGCTTCGAGGGCGTACTGCGAGCAAGTAGGAGTAAAGCGGCAGGTCGGGGGCTTAAGGGGTGATATGCATATCTGATAGAACTTAATCAGAACCACTGCCGGGAAGATAAGTATCTTCTTCAATATCTCCTTGAAAGGGGCCATATCACTTTGAGGCAAGATGACGTAGAACGGCCTCCACGGATGAACGGATTTCCTCGTAAGTAAGAACTTCGCGGGACGTATAGGCAAACATCAGGTCCACGACGCGATCCCCAAGAATCTCCTTCTGGAGCCGGTACGCCTCACGGATACGGCGTTTGAGAAGATTCCGCTTAACCGCCCTCTTGAAGTGCCTCTTAGGAACCGAGACGAGAATCCTCGTCACGGCAGCCTCGCCCGGGTGTGGGGAGTGACAGGGGACGGACAGGGGGTCGCCCGGAAGCGAGGGGCTCACGGCAACCTCGCCCGGAGGCGGGCCCGGGGAGGCGAGGTCCCGAAAGAGATAACAGCAACGCACGCAGCCGGCGGAAAAGTACTTTCCGCGGCTGATGAGATTGTCGATGGATGTTTTGCCGCTGAGCCTTTCCGCCTTAGTGAGAGTATGACGGAGAGGACCCATTACTTAAGAGATTCGAGATAGAGCTCGATAGCCTTTGCCGCGGACGGAGCTTCCGGAGTAGGAGCCTTGACGTCAACCCTCAGGCCGGCCTCTTCCATAGCGCCCACGATTGCCTTCCCGTATGCCACCATAACCCTGTCTCCCTGGACAAATCCGGGGAAATTCTCTTTAAGGGACTTGACGTCAGCGGGATTGTAGAAGACTATCATATCGTAGTCATTGATATCCAAATCTGCGAGATCTTCACTGACCGAACGGATGAATACACCCGAGGTATAGCTCAGATTATGGCTTTCGAAGTGCCTGATAAGAGCCTGGACTGCGGAAGAGTCAGAAGTGGTCACGAGGAAATGGTCTGCCTTGTGCTTAGGGCCGATAAGGCCGACGAGACCTTCCGGAGTACCGTCACCGAAAAAGATCTTGCGTTTACGGTAGACGATATGCTTCTGGAGATACATAGCGACAATCTCCGTCGTGCAGAAGTACTTCATCGTCTCGGGAATCTTGATCCTGAGTTCCTCTGCGAGATGGAAATATGCGTCGATTGCGTGACGGGAGGAGAATACTACCGCCGTATAATCCAGAAGATTGATCCTCTGGGCCCGGAAATCCCTCGAGGGAAGGGGTTCGACACGGAAAAAGGGTTTGAAGTCAAAAGTTACCCCGAACTTTTCCGTGACTTCATTATACTGGGTAAGCACCCTTGGGGAATGCTGGGATATCAGTATTTTCTTTATAGCCATCTTTTAGCCTTCTTACCTATAGAACCGTTCCTGTTACCACCAACGCGGCGGCCGGCATCAGTTCGAGCGCGCAAAGGTACAAAAAAACTCTCAAAGGATAAAAAGACGAGCCCAAAATTTGACATTTTCTCACCAGGAAAACAAGGAAAACCACCGATAGTATCGTCAGAATTACCGTCCTGATGGTGAATATGTTAACAGAAAAAATTTCCAAAACACCCACGACCGGAAGGATGATTATAAGGGCGAATATGAAGAAGGTAAATCCAGCCCGCCGCGCTATGGCATAGTAGTCCTTTCTCGCGGGAAGGAATATAAGGTACATTATATATCTCAGGAGAAGATACCCGAGAAATACCCCCCAGCAAAGCAGAAGCCACGTGTTCCCCTCCATCCCTTCCGTAAAGTCCGGAGCCCAAAGCCTGTATTTATACATAAGGAGCACGGCAGCGAAAATAAGTACGGAAGCGACGGTATTCCTGTCGCGGCTTATCCGGACGCTGTTCTCAAGGGCGGCGCTGCCACGTGCGCGGAAGACGCTGTCCCACAGGGACGGGATGATGGACAGGAAATTCTTCATCACCACGATGGCAAGAAGGATGAAGACCCCGACCGTAACCACCTCCAGAACGGGAAGGCTTCCGGACAGGGATTCCGCCCCGGAAGGAGTCTCCGGGAGCAAAAGTTCACCGCTTTTGAATATCTCAGTTGCCACGCTTTGCTTTTATATAGCCCATCCCCCTCAGAAGGTCGACCACCCTGTCGCGGAAATCGCCCTGAATCAGAATCTCGCCGTCCGAGGCGCTTCCCCCAACGCCAATCCTCGTCTTCAGCGTCCGTGCAAGTTCCTTCAGGTCATCTTCCCGGCCCACGAACCCGCTCACCAGCGTAACCTGCTTTCCTCCACGGTTACGGCGGTCTATTCCCACAATAAGTTTCTGCTTTGAGGGCTCGACGGTTTCCTCCTCCCCCGCTCCGGCCTCTTCCTTATAGTGAAAATCCGGATTTGTGGAATAAACTACCCCGAGACGGGATTTCCAATCGTTGTCGCCTTTTGCCATAGGCCTATATATTTCTGCCGCCGTCTTCGACGATTCCTCTCAGATGGGCCGAGAGGGACTTGTTCGCGAGGAGGTCTTCTATCTTCAGGTGCATACGGTAGCGCCAGTAGTGTCGGGGGATGGCGGGGATGTTGATGCGTTCGTCCGCGGGGTTGCCGCCGTAGCGGACTTCTCCGTCAACGGCGAGCCAGTCCTGAAGGGGCAGGATTGCGAGCATAGCCGGAGAGGCGGAGTGCTGGCGGAGAATCTTCTCAGCGAGCCAGGGTTCCATAAAGTAGGGAGCCTCGCCGCCTTCGTGGAGAATGTCGTGGTAGAAGCGGGCGGAGGCGCCGCGGTCTTCCTCCCACCAGGCCCTGAGCGGGGATGTATCGTGGGTTCCGGTAGCGCAGACGCACCAGTATGGATAATTCTCCGGACGGGCGAACTCATCCTTCGGGTCCTTTGGCATCCTCTGGATTTCGAGAGAGAGTATTCCGAGCGCGCTCATAACGGAAGGTACGCAGTCAGGTATCATTCCAAGGTCCTCTCCGCAGGTAAGCATTCCTGTGGATTCCACAAGGGAAGGCAGCTTCCTCAGGGCCTCATTCTTCCAGAATTCGTTGTGACGGCGATAGAAGAAGTCATTGTAGAGGTTGTTGAAGGCGTCTTTAAGGTGATCGGGGAGACGGTTGTATGCGTCCGTATTCTGGGCGGAAATACGGGGATGCCACATTCCCGGACGGACGGGATCCTCCACGAAGAGAACGTCCTGGCCCTCGCCTCCGGGGACGGGAAAGGCTCCCAGCTCCTCCCTCGTATAGGGAAGCGCCGGCGAGAAATGGCCCATCAGACCGGATTTGTACTTCGAAGGAATCTCCCAGATACGGAAGAATCCAAGGATATGGTCGATGCGGTATGCATCGAAGTATTCGCTCATCTTACGCATCCTCGCCTTCCACCACGCGTAGCCGTCCTTTGCCATCTCTTCCCAGTTGTAGGTAGGGAAGCCCCAGTTCTGGCCGTCTGCGGAGAATGCATCCGGCGGAGCGCCGGCCTGCGAGTCCATATGGAACAGGCGGGGATTCTGCCACGCATCGACGCTCTGGCGGCTGACGCCGATAGGGAGGTCGCCCTTGATTGCGACGCCGAGCGAATGGGCATAAGCGACCGCATCGCGGAGCTGACGGTCCAGCTGATACTGGACCCAGATGTAGTAGTTTACCTTATCTTTATGGGCCACGGCATATTTCGACACGGCGGAGGCGCTGTACACGGAGAAGTCGCCCCAGGTGGAGAAATCAGAGGTGCCCTTTTCGTCGCGGACGGCGGAGAAAACGGCGTAAGGGAGTATCCAGGACTCGTTCGCCTTTACAAATTCCTTGATTTCAGCAGAGTCCACATCCACAGCGGCAAAAGCCGCGCGCATCATACGCTCCTTCTCCGCCACAACCCTGTCGTAGTCCACGGCTGAAAGGCTTTCAAGAGCGTCCTTAAGCTTCTTGTAAGCCGCATCGACGGGGACTCCCGCGGCGGGAAGATGGACAAAAATAGGATTCAGCGCAAAGGAACTGACGGCGTTGTAGGGGTAGGAATCCGTCCAGGTGCGGGTCATTGTGCAGTCGTTGATGGGAAGGAGCTGGATAAAGCTCTGACCGGCCTCGACGGCCCATTCTGCAAGGCGCCGGATATCATTGAATTCGCCTATTCCGAAGCTGTCTTCCGTACGGAGAGAGAACACGGGAACGGCGACGCCGGCGCCTCTCCAGGGCCGGGTCGGGAACGAAACGTTCATATCCGCGACAATCAGCGATTCTCCCTTTGCCGGCGGGTCCATACGGTGATTCCCGCCGTTCTCCCACATCACAAGAGCTCCGTTTTCCTCCACCGCGAACTTGAATTCTTCGCACTTTGCAAGGTCCATCGTGACTTCCCAGAAGGGGAATCTGCCGTCATCGAGGGGGATGGGCTTTTTCCACCCGTCCCAGCTTCCAAGGACGACGACCTTCTCCCTGGAGCGGATCTCCGGGGCGGCGATACGGATTGTAACGTTGCCTTTTCCCGGCGCTTTCGGAACCCTGGGATGACGGAAGGATACACCGCCTTCACGACGGAATATGACTTCTGAGAACGCCTGCGAGAAGAAGGCGGAGTTTACCGGACGCTCCAGCCAGGCGTCTTGGACGATGACTGACTCAGGCCTGCCGGCGGGGGTGAATACGTGGGGAAGCCACTCCTCCCGGACGAAGACTCCGTCCCGCTCAACCGCATAGCGGTATTCGCTCCCGTAGTGGAGCTGCCTTCCCGTAAGGCGGAGTTCCCAGTTGCCGGTACCGGCATAGCTGGCGGGATATATGTTCTTCCCGGCGACGAGGACGATGTTCTCGCCCCAGGCCGTATTGTAGTTAATCTTTAGAAGTGCATTCATCTTGTGGCGTGTTTGTACGAAAAACAAAATTAATACTTTTTGTTAAAAAATTGTTATCTTTCGGAACTAAAACCTTAACTGTACCATGGCACCTAACGAAAGCATTCACATCGACATTGACAAAGTCGTTGCAACAAGGGCCAAAGGAAAAAAATTCCCGAAGTTCCTGGTAAACTGGATAAAGAAGCTCATCCATCAGGACGAACTCAATGAATACTTCGACCAAGGCACCCTTGGCGTCGAATTCGCCGAGGGAGCAATCAAGCACCTTGGTGTGACTTTCGAGATCGAAGGCATCGAGAATATCCCGGCGGAAGGCCGCTTTACATTCGCTTGTAATCATCCACTCGGAGGAATCGAAGCCCTCGAGATGGTCGCATTCCTCGGACGCCGTTACAACGAGCAAATCGCTTCACCTGCCAACGACTTCCTGATGAACGTCAAGCAGGTCCAGCAATACCTCGTCCCCGTAAACAAGCTCGGAGCCCAGGCCCGTGAACTCTCCGCACAGCTCGAAGAAATCTTTGCCTCCGACAAGCAGATTTTCATCTTCCCCGCCGGACTGTGCTCCCGCAAGATTGACGGCAAAGTCCAGGACCTTCCCTGGAAGAAAACCTTCATCACGAAAAGCCGCCAGCATCACCGCGACATTATCCCTATGTGGTGCTCCGGACAGAACTCCAAGCGCTTCTACCGCATCGACAGGCTCTGCAAGGCCCTGAAACTCAAGACTAACTTCGCAATGTTCCTCCTTCCGGACGAACTGTTCAAAACACGCGGAAAAACCTTCAAGATTGTAATCGGAAAACCCGTTCCGTGGGAGTCCTTCACCCCTGAAAAGAAGGATATCGAATGGGCCGCTTATATGAGGGATGTCACGTATTCACTTGCAAAAGAGTAATGGCTATGCAGAAGATAATTGACCCGGTGGATGTAGAGCTTCTGAAAGCTGAACTTACCCCGGACAGGCTCCTCCGTGATACGAACAGGGCCGGAAACAAGATTTTTATAGTTGACAGCCAGTGCGCCCCCAACGTGCTCCGTGAGGTGGGACGCCTCCGCGAAATCGCCTTCCGCGACGGAGGCGGCGGTACAGGAAAGGCTTTGGACCTGGACAAGTTTGATACGGATCCGGCATTCAAGTACAAACAGCTTGTGCTGTGGGATCCGGATGCAGAAAGGATAATCGGAGGATACCGCTATGTGCTGGGGGATGACGTTATGTACGAGCACAATGGGCAACCGATTATGCCTTCGTCTCATCTTTTCAACTTCTCCAAGAAATTCCTCAAAAGCAATATCCTTAAGACTATCGAGCTCAGCCGCTCCTTCGTCTCACCCGACTACCAGAGCACGAAAAACGCCTCCAAGAGCCTCTACGCCCTGGACAACCTGTTCGACGGGCTTGGCGGACTTATCGTACTGTACAAGGGCAGGATGGAATACTTCTTCGGAAAGATGACCATCTACAGGACTTTCCCGGAGGAGGCTCTGGATATGCTGCTGTACTTCCTCCGGAAGCATTTCGACTCCGGAAACGAGAAGCTGGTCGTTCCGAAGAATCCGATCAAGATCACTTCCTCCAGGAAGTGGAACACGGTGTTTACGGAGGATGACTTCAAGGAGGATTACAAGATCCTCAAGGCGGAAATCCAGAAGTTCGGGGTAAACATTCCGCCACTCGTCAATACCTATATGAACCTCTCCCCCACTATGAAATCGTTCGGGGCCGGTATCAACGACGAGTTCGGGGACGTAATCGAGGCCGGAATCCTCATCAAGTTCGACGAGCTTCACGAGGACAAGGTCAAACGTCACCTTCACCTTCCCGACATTGCGGCAATCCGTTCGCGGCTGAGGAAGATGTACAAGAAAATCTAGATATCCAAAAGTCCGGCAGGAATATGCATCGTAAGGGTGCGGGCCGGCTCATCTATGGACAGGACAAGTTCTTCCGCAAGGGGGACAAGCACCTGTCCTTTTTCTGTGTCGACGACAAGGCAAAGGTTGCCCGGAATGTCTTCATACCCGGTGACAGTCCCGACTCCGGAGCCGTCCTGATCCTTCAGGGCCCATCCCGTGAAATCCTCCCCGTCTTCCTCTTCGAAAGCGTCGGAAAAAATGTCGCGTCCGGCAAGCTCGTCAGCATCTTTCAAGGTTCTGACTCCGGTGAGACGGATGAGGGCTTTGGTATTGCCGCGCCGGCTGATGGACTCGATAAAAAAGGGAACCGGAAGCCCATCGAATTCGATGAACACCGGTTCCTTTTCGTCTATTTCCTCCGGATTGATTCCGGAAAAGCTCACGAGGAGCTCTCCTTCTGTCCCGTTGGACTTGACTACTCTCGCAATACGGAGCATTATGCCTCCTCTGCGGGAGCCTCTGCCTCTGCTGCAGGTGCCTGCTCGGCGGCAGCCTCGGCCTCTGCTTCAGCGGCCTTCTCGGCGGCCTCAGCTTCTGCCTCTGCTTCAGCTGCCTTCTCGGCGGCCTCAGCCTCTGCCTTCTTAGCTGCGATTGCAGCAGCGCGGGCTTCGTTAACCTTTGTCTCTGCGGCCTTTGCAGCCTTTGCGGCAGCGATGGCGTCATTACGGAGACCTGTCTTCTTCGAAGCGATCTTCTCGTCCTGCTGGGCCTTCCAGGATGCGAACTTTGCGTCTGCATCGGCCTGAGTGAGGGCGCCCTTTGCTACACCTTCCTGGAGGTGCTTGCGGAGGAGAACTCCCTCATAGGAGAGGATACGGCGGGCGGTAAGAGTAGGCTGGGCACCCTTCTGGAGCCATGCGAGGGCACTCTCGTGGTCGAGAATGATAGTAGCAGGGTTGGTGTTAGGGTTGTAGGAGCCAAGCTGCTCGATGAAGCGGCCGTCACGAGGTGAACGGGAGTCTGCCACAACAATGTGGAAGAATGCGAAATTCTTCTTTCCGTGGCGCTGGAGTCTGATTTTAACAGCCATTGTGAATCTGTTGATTTAAGTATTTAACATCGCTGAGAGACCTTCTCGAGGAGCCCCAGCGCCTTCCCGCTTTGGAAAGGACTGCAAAGGTAGAAAAAAAACTCGAACTTCAAAAGCCCCGGCACGCCCTAAGGCAAAAAAAAGCGGAGCGGGGGGACAGGGCGGCGATGAGGGCGGCGAGGCAGGGTTCGCCGGCAGCAAGGCAGGGTTCGCCGGCAGCGAGGCAGGGGTGACGAAGGAAGTGCGGAGCGGGGAAATTGGTTTTTCCGGCCCCGTCCGGAAAAATAATTTCACCGCGCAGCAAGGTCGCCGCCGGCGAGAGGGGCGTGAAGTGTAATGTGCTGATTTTGAGCTGGTTACGCAAAAGAGGGGTATCGAAAACCGACACCCCTCTTTTGTGTAATAGATTGTATTTCAACATTTTACATTTCACGCTCGAAATCGGGAGCGGAGCCGGAGTCGTCAGGGTCGCCGCCGATGGGCGCGTTCCCTGCCACGGGCTAATCATCAAAAACAATTTTTTGTGATTCCGACGCGATTCGAACGCGTGACCCACAGCTTAGAAGGCTGTTGCTCTATCCAGCTGAGCTACGGAACCATTCCCTATCGGGACTGCAAAGATAGCAATTTTATTTCACAGAGCAAGCGCCGCAGAAGAGACATCGACCTATCGGGAGCGAGACGCGGGCCCGACGGGAGCAAGACACGAACCTGTCGAGCAAGGGAATACGGACCAACCGGCAGAAGAGACACCGGCCTACCGGGGAAAGAGACATCCACCAACCGGGAGCGAAATATGGACCTACAGCTGGAAGAGACATCGGCCTGCCGGGGAAAGAGACATCCACCTACCGGGAGCGAGACGCGGGCCCGTCGGGAGCAAGACATCAACCTACCGGGAGCGAGATGCGGGCCCGTCGGGAGCAAGACATCAACCTAACGGGGCGAGAGGGCGATAAGGGCTTGATACTGACGGTTGATTGAGTCTGAGAAGGAGGCGTCGAGCTTGTCCGTAAAGACGGTGCCTTCACACTGAATCTTGATGGATGAGACTCCGGAAGCGAGGGCCCGGATATCCTCGACGGACGGGAAGAGGTAAACGAAGTTTTCCTCATCACGGGTTTGGACAAGGGAGATTTCGCGGCCGTCGGGCAAAGTGAAAACAACCGGGGCGTCAGTGCTGATGTGGTAAGCCTCGTACGTTCCTATCTGGACGGCGAGATCGAAGTCTTCCGAGTCTGTGCCCTTGTAGTAGAGATGGACCAGAATGATGTTGTAGATGCAGTTCTCGCCGCGGCCGACGATGGGCTTTGCCGTTGTCATCGTGCTTTCAGCATTGTCAGAATAGCCAGCGATGTCAGCGAGTTCCGCTACCGCACGACCCTTAGCCCCGTCGATTGCCGAGTGATGGCGACGGAGGAGATCCCCGAGCTCATCCCCCTTGAACGACAGCTGGATAAGGTCCTCCGGATTCCAGCCAGTGATTATGTCAACCGCCTTGACTCCACCCTCCAAAAGCGCGAGATCTTTAGCCCATATCGCATACTTCGCCTTTCCCTTTCCGCCACCGGTCTGGTCCGCACGGACAATCTTTCCGGAAGCCGTCGTGAAGGTGATCTTCACTCCGCGTGGGAAAACGGGGGCGTTTTCTCCGCCCACGACAAAGTGCAGCAGATAGACCGTCTGCCCGTCCTCGAAGTCTGCAGACTCAAGCCGGAGCTGGATAGCATAGGCCCCGGAAGGGATGGACTCATATTCGGTGGAGACATGGGTTATCCCTTTACTGATATAGTTGGAACGGATTGTCTGCGCCCCGGCGATAAGACCAAGGCCCAAGACAAGAAGCAATACCGCAATCGTCTTTTTCATTACCGTCTGTTTTGGCCGGAAAGAACGTGCATTTATTATGCCAAAAAAGCAGGCCCTTCGAAGGAGAGCCTGCTTTTCAGTGTTGCCGGATTAGCGAAGCTTCGTGTAACCGTAACGGGAAGTGTCGCCCAGCTCAAGCTCGATCTTCATAAGACGGTTGTACTTGGCGATACGGTCCGTGCGGCTGAGGGAACCGGTCTTGATCTGGCCGCTGTTAGTTGCGACAGCGATGTCAGCGATCGTGGTGTCCTCAGTTTCACCGGAGCGGTGAGAAGTAACGGTCGTGTAGCCGTGACGATGGGCCATCTCGATTGCGTCGAGGGTCTCAGTGAGGGAACCGATCTGGTTGACCTTGATGAGGATACTGTTACCGGCACCCATCTTGATACCCTTCTCGAGGTACTTGACGTTCGTGACGAAGAGGTCATCACCGACGAGCTGGCAGCGGTCTCCGATAGCCTTGGTGAGCTTCACCCAGCCTTCCCAGTCTTCCTCGGAGAGGCCGTCCTCGATGGAGTCGATAGGATACTTGGTGATAAGCTGCTTGAGGTAGCCTATCTGCTGCTCGGTGGTAAGACGACGGCCGCGAGGGTCTTTCTTCTTGCCGTCCTTGAGCTGCTTGTAGTCATAGTAGAACTTACCGTCCTCGCCCTTGAAGCAGAACTCGGAAGCAGCGCAGTCCATAGCGATAGTAACATCCTTTCCGGGCTCATATCCTGCATTCTTGATTGCTTCGATGATGCAGTCGAGAGCGTCGTTGATGCCCTTGAGCTTGGGTGCGAAACCGCCTTCGTCGCCAACAGCCGTGGAGAGGCCGCGGCCCTTGAGAACCTTCTGCAGAGCGTGGAAAACTTCTGCGCCGATGCGGACAGCCTCAGCCTCGCTGCTCGCGCCCACAGGACGGATCATGAACTCCTGGAAAGCGATGGGGGCGTCGGAATGGGCACCGCCGTTGATGATATTCATCATAGGGACGGGAAGCACATAGGTGTTGGTTCCGCCGATGTACCTGTAAAGGGGAATCTGGAGCTCAGCAGCGGCAGCCTTTGCAACAGCGAGGGAAACGCCCAGGATTGCATTTGCGCCAAGGTTGGACTTGGTGGGGGTTCCGTCGAGCTCAATCATCGCCTTGTCGATAGCCCTCTGCTCGAGAGCGGACATTCCGATGATTGCGGGAGCGATCTTCTCGTTGATGTTTGCAACAGCCTTGAGAACGCCCTTGCCGCCGTAGCGCTTCTTGTCTCCGTCGCGAAGCTCGAGAGCTTCGTTTTCACCTGTGGAAGCACCTGAAGGAACAGCTGCTACACCTACAAAACCAGAGTCGAGAACGACCTCGGCCTCAATGGTGGGATTGCCTCTTGAGTCGAGGATTTCCCTTCCCGTAACTTGAATAATCTGCATAATATTGGGTAAATTAAAGTTGTTTTGCCTTAAATAGCCCACAAATTTAACAATTTCCCATCTATTTGGCAAAAATTCAAACTGAATATTGGCCCATCAGTGAATAATCCCAATCCGGATGGCTTCGCGGATCAGGCCCACCGTCGTATCCACGTCGAATTTTGCGCGGATACGCTTGCGGTACCACTTGATGGTGGGTACGCTAAGACACATCAGGTCCGCAATCTCGGGATTCGTCTTGCCGTCAGCGACCAGCTCGATGATCCGGCGCTCTTTGGCTGAGAGGGAGGGGATTTTATTTGTCATCTGTTCCATCTTCTCGTGTTTTGACAATACAAATTTCGTCATTCCCATCCCGAAAATCACCATTCCAAAGGATAGAAATGGCTATCCTTCGGGATAGTTCTCCCCCGAAATCTATCCCTTGGGATGGTTTTTTTCTCGCCCGTATTTGATAATTTCGGCGTCATTTTCCCCGAATTCTAACAACTAAACAATATAAACGCTATGGAATTACCTAAAAAATGTGAGTACCTCACGCCGCAAGTCGAGGTGGTAAGGATTAATCTGGAAAAGGCTTTTCTGGATTCTTATAACAACAGCAGTATAGCAACTTCCTCGGAAAAGAGTGAAGTGGAGTGGGATTTCTAAATCTTGTATGCTATGAAAAAGATTCATTTCTACCTACCGTTTTCCCTCGTTTGCTTATTGTTTTCCTGCGAGAAGGCTGAGGATAGAGACTCGACAGATAAGGCTTCTGATGCTCCGGTGTTTTACGCAAAAGTTGAAGATGCCGTGACGAAAGCTGGATTCAATTACGACGAAGGCAACAAGATATACACCCATTTCTGGAATGCCGGAGACCAGGTCGCCATCTTCCCGAAAGAAGGCATATACGACATTTACAGCATCAGTAACCCCTCAACCGGCCTACTTACACTGGAGACAGACAACACGGGAGAGCCAACTCTGACTTTTACCAAAAATTCTGCTGTTTATCCTGCATCATATATTGCTGCGGGTTCTAACAATTTGCCTAACGCCCAAGTGGCCGTCTCCCTGCCACAAGACTCCCCTGAATTTGATGCAAGTTCTCCCATATATGGATTCGAGAATATCCTGCTGGGCACCGGAGATGATAATGTACTTTCTTTTACAAGTGCAGTGGGATGGCTGAAAATCAGTTTAAAGGGTGACTTCGCGATAAAGAACATCAAAGTGCAGGGCAATAACAACGAGTCACTGACCTACACATACAAGTATTATTCATTGCCGAGTATGGGACTTGGCGGCGATTATGGCCCCATAAAGTACCGAAATCTCAGATTCAAGTCACCTTATCCTGTTTTGAGCACTGACTCTGTTACAGACTTTTATGTTGCCGTTATTCCCAATTATCCAAGGACGACTTTCAGTCAAGGCTGCACTTTAACCATTACCAAAAGCGATGACTCCCAAATAACGCTGATCAACAAGAGCTCGTTCTCTATTGAAAAGAATATGGTCACGCCTCTTGCGGAGGTCAATGCCGATGTGGCCGCAATCCTGTCCGGAGCCACCAACCTTAGCGCTTCCGGGACGGCCAACTGTTATATTGTCAATTCAGCAGGCACCTATTTTTTCAAAGCCGTAAGAGGCAACAGTAGCACATCTGTAGGATCTGTCGCATCTGCGGAAGTCATTTGGGAAACACAAAACACGACTTCATCCGTTTCTGCCGGATCCGTCATCAAAAGTGTCACCACTACGGCTAACTATATCGCTTTCTCAACTGCAGACTCTTTCACCGAAGGCAACGCCCTGATAGCGGCAAAGGACGATGGCGGCAATATCCTCTACAGTTGGCATATCTGGTGCACGGATACTCCTGGGGATGTCACCGTCGAAAGCAATTCTGTAAGCAGTACCTTTATGGACCGTAATCTTGGCGCTATTTCCGCAGCAAAGGGCGATGGCTGGGCCACCTATGGTCTTTATTATCAGTGGGGCAGAAAGGATCCGTTCTATCATCCCGCATATACAGGATCGACATCCATTGCTTATTCCTACGATACCACTAATGAAAACTGTACATCCTCATATGCAGATGCCCACCCGACAACGGCATTATACAGCTCTACCTCTTCGGATTGGCTGAACCCTACCGATTATACCAGATGGCGCTACGATACTAAAACAGAATATGATCCCTGTCCCAGAGGTTACAGGGTATTTGCGACAAATTCCAACGATAGCGCTTCCGATGTTCTATATCAGTATATTTCCAATGGCACTACGGACGAACCTGCCGCCGGAAAGTATAAGACGACGGACGGTCAGTATGTGGAACTCTTCGTTGGAGATACCGAGGAAGGTGAAATGACAATCCCTTGTGCTGGAAGGCTCCTCCTCACGACTCCTTCATTCCAATCTAATTTTTATTCTTTCTGGCGTGGTTCTTATCCTTCATCGCCTTATAGATGTCTATTCAGCATCTATGATAGCATTTACAGTAATTCAACTTTGCCACAATATACGGCTTATCCTGTCCGTTGTGTGAAGATGGCTGAATAGTCCACTTAAAAGAGAACGTTGCCCCGGCCGGACATCCCGCGATGCCCGGCCGGATTTTTTATAGAGGGCCGGATTTTTTATAGAGGGACGGACTATCCCAAAGGATAGAAATTGACAGGGCTGGTTGCCGAAAAAGGGGGGAATTCGTATCTTGCGGAAGAATTGGAAGCGTTATGAGAAAGATTGCCCTTACCCTCTTTGCCGCGCTCGTGAGCCTTCAGGCTCTCGCGTACAACGACCATCGCGGACACAATGTCGATTCCCTGGAACAGGCAGTCGCCGGATGGACGACGGAGCGGCTTATGCAGGCCGGTTATGATGAAAGCAGAGACCTGATCTACTCCTTCTACGAGCTGAGCCTCGCCTATCGGAACATCAACGGCGAACGTTCCCAATACTTCGCGCGGAAGGAGTACCTGCTGGCCCGGCGGTGGAACTGGCTACGGAAAATGAGTGACGGGCTTGAAGGGATAGGCCTGTTTTTCTACGGCAAGGAACAGTACGACAGCGCCCTGGTCTACTACAACCGCGCGCTGGAAGTTATCGACCGGATGGCCGCCGGGGAGTATCCACCCCATAATGAGAGGCCCTATGAACCAAGTTCCATCGACGACTGCTACTCGAGCCTGTACGGAGCTATCGGCAACACATATAATATGATGGGCGATATCCCGACGGCGATGGAATACTACAAAAAGGCAGGCGAAATCTTCGAACGGAACGGATGGAACGAGAGCTGCGCGGTGCTGTGGTACAACCTTGGCGAGACCTGGTTCGACGAGGGCGACATCGATGAGGCGATGGAGAGCTACGAGAAGGCTGAGGCTTTCGGCCTTGCCGCACAGGACACTCTCCTCATCGCGCAGGCCTGGATGGGGAAGGGAAAGGTATATCTGGAAAAAGGCGACACGCAGAAGGCGCTCGAACGCCTGATGGAAGCAGAAAAGTACTTCTCACAGCACAGAGACCAGGAATTCGTCAACAGGATGGACACCCTTGAGCTGATAGGTCAGGCCCTTTCCCAGCAGAAGGACCTCTGGAGGAAGCTGGCCATAAGCGGAGGAACCATTATCCTGCTCCTCGTTGTCCTGACATTTGTGATCTTGCGGATGAGACGCCTTAACAAGCAGAAGGAAGGGGCCGATGTAGTCATCGAAGAAGCCCTCGGCGAAACGGAGCATAGCGAAGATGAACCGTTCCTCACTGACCGCGAGGAGCAGATCCTCCCCCTGATCGCCGCCGGCTATACCAGCCCGCAGATTGCGGACAAGGTGTGCCTCTCGCTCGCGACAATAAAGTGGTACCGCAAGAAGCTCCTTATAAAATTCGACGCGGTAAATACGGCGGAGCTGGTTTCAAAAGCGAAAGAGCAGGGTTTGATATAAAAAAGGCGCCCCGCTCCGGAGCGCCTTGATAAGGTATTCAGAGGAATTACTTATTGATAACTTCCCACTGATACTCGTAGACCTGGTCTACTTCGCCGTCATAGTACTTGGTCACCTTGGTTACGAAACCGTCAGCGTCCTTCTCATACTCGTGAGTTGCAACGGACTCGCTTCCGTCCCAGGCTGCCTGGTCAAGAAGGTGCTTTGAAGGCTTTCCGCACATTCCGACTTCGAACATCCAGCGGTCGATACCGGCCTTGTCGGTAGCATCGGGGAAAATTCCTGCGACATTTTCATCGGCAAGGAAGGTCTGGATCTTGAACTGCTCCGCACCGTCGGAGAAACGGGACCACTTGACGAGGTCGCCGGCTTCCCAAACGGCGTTGCACTTCACGTCTCCGGACTTGTCAACCTTTATAAGATATCCGTCCTTGTCATAGGAGAGGTTACGGACATCGCCCCAGGTGTCCGTGAAGGTGCTGATGAAGCCGTTGTCTCCGAGGGTGATGGAAAGAGGGCTCTGCTCTTCACCTTCCTTGACATACTTCACGGTTGCGGTCTTGCCGTTCCAGGTGAAATCCCAGGTACGCTCGCCTTCGTTGCGGTTGATGTTGGTGAGCTTGCCGTCCTCGCCATAGGTGAAGGCGTACTTGTCCCACTCGTCGCCGCACATTGCAAGGCGCTTGACGATCTTGTTTTCTTCTTCCTTCTGATCACCACCATCCTTCTTGCAGGCGGTGAATGCAACTGCAACTGCGCTCAGCATTGCGATAGCATAAAGAACTTTTTTCATTGCTTTGTGTTTTAAAGGGTTAATGTATAAGGATTAAAAATCGTTCAGATTCGATTTCACATATTCAATCCCGGTAAGGAAATCCGCCCGGGAGTCATCCAGATGATTCCTGGAACGGTATTCGAACGCGGCGCCGCCAAGCTTGGCAGCACGGTAGAGGGCGTTTGCGCCCTTGTAATATGGGCCTTCGTCACACTGGCCTATGTAGTAGTATTTTTCAGGATCGATGGTAAATTCCCCGGAAATCTCCGCATTGTCGAAGTAGAGGGCGCTAAAAAGGCTCTGCCGGGCAAGTATCCCGTCACCGGCGGCTTCGCCAAGGGCAAGCGCCTGCCGCTTTTCCGAAGGATAGAGGGGCCCATAGTAGTCCGCCCACTCCGAGACGCTGCGGGTCCTAAGGTCGCAGGGAAGAAGGACGAAATTCTTGGATGAAGCGCCGCGGGCAAGGATGGCGAGCGCGTCTTCGAGGAGGTCGCCGGATATTCCGTTATGGACGATGAAAAGGGCTGTCCCTTCGCCGGAAACATAGCCGTCAGATACATAAACGCCATCCGAAAGGGTGATTCCTTCAGGCACATCGACCTCTTTCAATGTCCTCTGCCAGGCGGTTTCTCCGGCCATAAGGGACGAGAAATACGGCAGGACCTCCTCAAGGGCGGCCTTCCAGTATGAGGAGGAGTGACCTCCGTCCCATACGCGATACTCGTGGGCATAACCGTTGTCCCGCATCATTACGTGAAGGTCGTCATTCGCGATGAGAAGTTGCTGCTCGTTATCTCCGCAGGTGAGGAAATAATGGACTCCGGAGTATTTGGACTTGTTTTCCGCAGTGAACTGATGCAGAGGGCAGAGGGACTTGTAATAGTCTGTCAGACGGCCTTCGCCGGATTCTCCCTTGCCGCCGAATACACGCCCCCACTGATTGTCCCATCCGTCCTGCGACTCTGCCATATACTGCTCGTCCGTACGGAAGGACATCGAAAGCGGAGCGGACATTGAGAACAGTTCCGGGTGCTGCATCGCCGTCACCATAGCGCCGAATCCGCCCATAGAATAGCCGATGGTACCGCGGTGAGCGCGGTCTGCGATCGTCCTGTAAGTCGCGTCGATAAGGGGGATGAACTCTTCCGTGAGCATAGTCATATAAGGGAACGAGCCGTTGAAGCGGTCCACCCAATACGTATTCCATCCGTTAGGGAACACGTAGATCATAGGCTCGAGGCCGTTATTCTCCAGGCTCTTTATCTTCGCCTCACAGCCCATCCATTTCCCGTTCCAGGAGGTATTGTTGTCACCGTAACCGTGGAAACAGTACATAACCGGGTAGCGGCGGTCCGTCTCCGTATTATATCCTTCCGGAAGGAGGATGTCGTATTCAACCACCCTTCCGAGCACACTGCTGGTCATACTGAGTCCCGTATTATAGCGCTGCAGCAGGACGGGTGTCACGTCCGGAAGCACCCTCTTTTTCGAGCAGGCGCCACAGGATGTCAGCACAAGGACAGTTCCAGCAAGAAGTATAAGTCTATTTCTCATCATCATAAACTACCATTTCAGAGGCGTACAGTTCGTAGTCCGGATGGGGATTATCCAGTCTGAGGATAAGGGTGTGGTCTCCGCTTCCGAAGCAGTATGCGGAAAAGATTTCGTATTTTCTGGTGATATAGTCGATGGGCATCCTGAAATGCTCCACCTCTTTCCCGTCAAGGAGGGCCGTTACCTCAGCGACATAGCTGTCATCTGCGTGGCCCGTCTTCCGTACACTGCCTTCGACAACGACTCCGCTTCCGCGGAAATTCAGCTCGAGCGAATCCGTGAATGCCTTTTTGAGGACGAGCTTCTGAGTGGGAACAATTCCCTCGAAGCACTGCTCATAGCGTACCGTTTCGGGTTTTTCCACATTAAAGGAGATGCGTCCGGTTCCGCCTTCGTTGCAATCCGCCAGCACAAGTTCGTAATTGGAACGGCACACATCCTCAAGGCTCAGCGTCGTATACGGGAACGGAATATCCTTGATTCTTTCAGCTCCCTTTTTCCAATAATCCGGAATTGCGTCATAGCCATACATAACGCCAAGTATTCCCGCGGCAGATGCCGGGTTGCAGTCCGAATCGTTTCCGCAGCGCGTCGCTATGTCCATTGTGCGGTAGAAATCTCCTTCACCGTAAAGAAGGCCTATAACAACGAATGCAGAGTTGATAGTAGCATCGATGTTAAACCCGTTCCATACGCCCTCCGGGCAGCCCACGTCGTTAGCGTGACGGTTCGTAACTTCAAACCAGCACTGTTTCCAGTCGCGGGGATACTTCTTCCAGAAACGGATTACGTCCGATATGGTGCCCTGGAATTTAGTCCCCTCGGGAATAGTCTTGAGGGCCTCTGTGACAACGGTTGGAATATCGTCGCAGACATAGGCAAGAGTATACATCGCGCCGATGAAGACCCCGCCGTACCATCCGTCGCCGTAATTCATTATATGGCCTATCCTGTCGCTCAGGACAGAGGCCTTGTTGATTCCGCCGGGATAGAGCATCCCGATGAAGTCCGCTTCAATCTGAAAGTCGATATCATCCGCGTGGGGATTGTACATCCAGTGGCCGGACTCAGGAGCGCCGCGGCCGTTCAGGATATTGTACCGCGCCGCCTGATTGGCGTGCCAGAGCTTGTAGTCCGCGCCGGCGAAAGCCTCAGCATACATCCGGGCAGGAGCGTCACTTCCGTACCTGAGCATCGTCTCAAGGAACGTAAGGTCCATATAGACATCATCATACAGCCCGGGGTCCTCCACGAAAGTGTCGTAGATATAGTCATCGTACCAGGGGATTGGAATCTCATCCATAATGATGCCTCCCTTGTACTTGAACTCTGTGGGCCCTCCGTAAGTGCAGCCTATCGTCTGTCCGTACCAACCGCCGCGGATCTTGTCCATCAGAACCTCCACAGGCATTTCCACGGTCTTGCCGTAAGGAACCTTGGGCACCTCCCTGCAGGAAGCCGCGAGAACGAGTAAAAGGGCCGGTATAAGAATCTTTTTCATAAGCGTCAGTTATGATAATACACATCCGTTACGGGATTCTCGCTGTAGTACTGAATCGCGTTTATCCTGAGGAGATATTCCTCCGGCCGGGCGTTCTTCCAGACCATACGGACGTTGTGACGTCCTTCGGGGAGAAGGTATTTCCAGGCCGGTTCCAGCTTCCTTGAGGTTCCCTTCATCGGGAGAAGGGAGACCTGGTCCAGTTCTCCGTCAATCCAGACTTCGATCTCAGCGACATAGGGGTCGTCTTCCTCCGCAAGGGCGAAGACTTCGCTCCCGACGTGCTTTTTGGACACTCTTGCCGCGTAATCAGCCGTAATACCTCTCAGGCATACAAGGTTACCCCATATGACAAAGCCGTTGCCGCTGAAGTCGAACTCGTAGTCCGTCGCCATCCAGGCGTCTTTCTGGTCGCGATACACAGGATACGTGTCCACGAAATTCTGTTCGAGCGGGAGAACCGATACCGGCTTCTGAGGTATTACCACCTCGTTCTCGAGCACCTCGCCGCCGTTCTTTTCAATCAGTTTCAGCGCCTGGTTGAAAGAGTATCCGGCTCCCTTTGCAAGGGATACGTCCGTTCCTTCGAAATCGAGGTCCCATATCTCCATCACCGGACCCTTCCAGAATTCCGGCATTGCGTCAAGGCCCAGTACGACACCGAGGACGCCGCCAACCGTAGCCGGGTTGCAGTCAGAATCCTGACCGCAGCGCGTCGCTATTTCCAGCGAGCGCCCGAAATCGCCGCCGCCATAAAGAAGGCCCATTGCTACATATGCGGAATTCAGCTTTGCGTCTATGTCGAAGCTGAGGAAAACGCCTTTCGGGCAGCCCGTGTCACTCCCCCACCTTTTGAGGATTTCAAACCAGGCCGCTTTCCAGTCGGAAGGATATTTCCTGTGAAGTACCCTTACGTCATTGACGCACTGCCAGAAAGTGCTTTCCTCAGGAATCCCCTCCAGAGCCATATCGAGAATTTTCGCGGGGTCGCTCTCAATGAAAGCCGCGCTGTAGAGTCCGGCGACGAAAGCGCCTCCGTAGAACCCGTCGCCGCTGTTCATAATATGGCCCACCCTGTCAGCGATGTCAAGCGCCTCCGGAATCATTCCGGGGGCCATCAGGCCCACGAAATCGGCCTCAATCTGGAAATCCAGGTCGTCCGCGTGGGGATTGTTCATCCAGTTTCCGGATTCCGGGGGCATTATCCCCTGGCGAACGTTGTAGCGGCCCGCCTGGTTTGCGTGGGCAAGATGATACGGCGCGTAAGCGAAGCGCATCGCGAGCTGCCCGGATGTCGCGTCAAGTCCAAGCTGTTCGAAGGCTTCCGCGAATGTCAGGTCGTTGTAGACATCGTCGAACAGGCCGGGCTTTCGGTCCCACCAGTGCTTGACGTAGCCTTCTCCCCAGGAGATGGGCTGACTGTCGGGGATCAGCGTCCCGCAGAACTTGAATTCCGTAGGGGCGCCGTAAACGACGCCTATCGTCTGTCCTGCCCATCCTCCGCGGATTTTGTCCATAAGCGCATCCTTCGTGAGCGTTACGGACTCCGGTGCCTTGGGGGAGGTGCAGGCCGCGAACGCAATAAGCGCGGCGAGTATCAACTTACTTTGCTTCATATACCTGAAGTTCAGTTATGGAGATGAATGACGTTACGTTCTTTGTGTACCGGTGCCAGTGGTCCTGGACCTTGTCATTGCCGATAATCCTGACGGCCGTTGTCGTAACCGGGGAGAAACTGAGGAGGAATTCGGCATTATGGGGCTGGAAGAAAACCTCGTCGGAGGAAGGAGGATCCGGCGTTACCGTTGCCTCGATGGGCACCCAGGCGCCTTGTCCGTCCATATACTCCGCGTGGAAGTCGCTGTACCATCCTCCGAACTCCTCGAGCGGTCCGTAGTGGAGGGATATCATATCAACCGTGACCGGCTTGTCCCAGCGGTATCCGAAGTAATCCTGTTTGGGGGCGTTGGTTTTGCTGCCGAGCGAATAGAAGGCTGCGCCTTCGCCGCCGACGATTCCGTCGTTGATCACATCGACAGTATAAGCCCTGTAGGAGGCGGGAATCGTGAGCCAGCAGGAGTCCAGGGTAGCGCGGTCCGTCTCCCTTGTCAAGGCGAGGATTTCCGCAGCCTCGGGAGCAAGGTTACGACCGCGTTCCGAAGGAAGCTCAAAAAGGGTCGCCGCCTCTTTTGCCGGAGTGAAGCGGGCCTTCCTGTTGATACGGTATATCTTTTCACCGTTTTCTTCCCTTACGCTTCCCCCGCGGGCAAGGATGTTCTTCTCCGCGATGACGACCGTCCTTTCTATGAGGTCCTCGATGGAAGCATCCGGCATATCATAGCGCGTCACGTTGATATAGCGGTCATTGAAGGGCTTTGTCCAGTGTTCGAACGGCATTGCGCGGTCCGTAGGAACGGAACCGACTCCGTTTATGACGCCAAGGAGGCCGCATATCGTGGCTGTCTGGTTGTCGCAGTCAAAACCAAGCGCACAGCCGATATTGAGGGTCTTCTCAATATCCCCTTCACCATAGAGAAGGGACAGGATGCCCATCGCGCCGTTGAGGTCCGCATTCCATATGCTGCGGGTCATATCGGGCTCATTGAAGTAGAGCTCGTCCGCTATGACCTTCCGGGCGTCTTTCCAGTCGCCGGGGCTTTTCCTGTGGAGTTCGATACACTCGTCGATTATGGCGCGGAAGCGGTCCTCTCTGGGGAGATACTCCTTTGCGTGACGGATCAGAGTAGGGATATCGTTCTCAAAGAATGCCTCCGAGTACATCGCGCCGTAGACCACGGTAGGAGACACGGCCCAGTCATCCGATGTGATGCGTGCGGCCCAGTCCGAGATCGCGGCGGCATACGCCGGCATACCCGGAGCGGTATAGGCCCATATCTCGTTGATCAGCTGCGGGTCAATCTGGAACCAATGCGGGTTGTACTCCTTCTTCCCGGTAAGGGGCGGGGTAAAACCATAATGCATAAGGCCAAGGGCGGCGCGGTTTGCAAGCCAGACCCTGTCACGGATGTGATACATCCAGTGCTCACGCACCTCCGCATAAGTTGGATCCACTCCGTTCTTCTCCATCATCATAAGATAGAGGTATTCCACATCCGTGTCGTCATCGGAGAAGGCTCCGTCCACCGCTTCCATCTTCCTCATCGCCTTGTTGAACACGAAGGGTCCCTCGCCGGGTTCGTCCACGAACTTGTTCTCGTATTCGAGCCCATAGATATTACCCACCATCTGGCCTATCCAGGCCCCGGCAATCTTGTCTTTAAGCTGAGTCCTCGTAATCTCCAGGGGCTTTGCGCAGGAGGATATTGCGAGAAGGCAGATTCCTATATATACGATTCTTTTCATATCATTTCAGGTTGGGATTTGCAGCAACGGCAGTCTTCGGGATGGGAAGGAGGTAGTCAGACTCGCTCTTTTCGGGCTTTGCCCACCAGGCCTCGAGATACTTGTCAAAACGTATCATATCCTGGCGGTGCCAGCCTTCGATCGCAAGTTCGTGGGCCCTTTCCCAATAAAGGTTGTCCAGGGTGAGTTCGGAAGCCGTCATAGCTGAAAGGCCGGCACGGGTACGGATCTTCTGGAAGTCCGTTACCGCCGCCGCCTCTGCCGCCCTGTCCTGGCGGACCAGCGCTTCAACATACATCAGAACCACGTCAGCATAGCGAAGGAGGAAGAAATCATTGTCCATACCGACTTGTCCGCCCGTAAGCTTTCCGTCTGTCTGATAGGTCCATTTGCCGATTCTTGCACCCTGAAGGGCCGTCCTTCTCGCGTCTTTTCCGAACACGCTTTCCGGCATATCGGGGTCGATGACATAAGGGACTCCCGGCTCGAATTCCAGGGCTTTCCCGTCCTTGTCGTACATCTGGCCGAAGAGCCAGGTGTCCTTCTTCCGGGTATCTGCGGGGTCATAGCTTGCGAGGAAGTCCGGCTCTCCGCACAGACCGTCCCACGCCTTGGCGTTGATGCCGAAGGGCGCGCAGAGGTCCGCCGGGAGGGTGGACATATAGATAAGGAAAGCGTTATGGTCCGAAGTGGTATAGACCGTGCTGAAGGGGATTGCAAAGATTTGCTCGGGGGAGGATTCGTTATCCACCTTGAAGTTGTCCTTGTAATTCTCCGCAAGGCTGTACTTGCCTCCGCCTATGATCTCCTTGCAGGCGGCTTCCGCCTCTGCCCACATAGGCCTTCCTATCCACTTTTCCGCATTCAGGTAAAGCTTCGCGAGGATGGCGTCCGCGGCTCCCTTGGTTATTCTTCCGTAGTATTCGGGAGTGGGATCCTCCTGGAGGTACTGGATGTTGTCCTTGATCTCCTTCTCGATGAAGGGGAATACAAAGTCACGTCCCTTCTTCTCCGGGTAGCCGGTTTCCTTCTTGCTGATGGAGAACGGGATGTTTCCCCACTCGTCCATCGCGCACATATAGTAGTAAGCGCGGAGGACCTTCACTTCAGCTATCACGCGGTCTTTTGCCGGGAAGTCCATATCGACGCTGTCAAACATATCAAGCACATCGTTACACGCGGTAATGCCGTTGAAGCAGTAATCCCAGGCCATCTCGAGGAGAGGGTTCCTGGATGATATCGAGTGGATATGGACCTCGTTGTAACGGCCGTCGTCCCACCATCCGCCGTTGGGGTTGACGGGGACGCAGACCTCGTTGGTGTGCTGGATATTGAATGTCCAAAGGCTCTTTTCCGTCCCCCAGTGCTGGAGGGAGGAATAGGCCCTGGCGGAGTATTTCACGAACTGTTCCTCGGTGGTGAAGAAGTTCTCCTTGGAAATCTTGGAGAAGATTTCCTCGTCAAGATTGGTGCAGGCCGTAAGGATGAGGCAAACAGCCGAAACTGCGTATATCAACTTTTTCATACCGTCAGAAGTTTATGGTTGCACCGAGGGAGAACGTGGATGTACGGGGATAGTAGCTCGTACTCTCGATACCGGGCGTAAGTCCGGTGAGGCTGACTTCGGGGTCTACGCCCTTGTAAGCAGTGAGACAGAGGAGGTTCTGCCCTGAGAGGAAGACCTTGGCGCCGTGGATATACCTGTTCTTGACGGGCAGGTCATAGGTGATTGAGACGTTGTCCAGCTTCAGATAGCTTGCGTCCTCTATGTACTTGGAGGAATAGCGGATTTCCCCGGTGAAGGAAGGATCGTCGAGCCAGGAAGAGAGGATGTTTCGGAGGCCTATCTGCTGGAGGCTCTCATAGTTTGCCCTGTAGGAGTTGAATATCTTTCCCCCAAGGGCGCCGCGAAGTGTCATGCTGAGGCTCCAGGCCTTGTACCGGAGGGAGTTGCTCCACCCGAAGGTCAGGTCCGGATAAGCAGACCCTATCCTTTCCCACTTGTTGCCGGAGACCTTGCCCATAAACTCGTTCTTGAGATGGTCAGCGCCGTCGCTTCCCACCTCTTCCCAGACGGGAGCATAGAAAGAACCCAGACTCTCGCCTTCTATAAGGCGCTGGACATAAGCCCCCACCGGCGTAGCGATCCATCCGATTTCGTAGTCCTGGTTCTTGAACTCTTCGTTCGTGAACTTTATCAGCTTGTTCTCGTTATGGGCTGCGACAAGTGTCGTGTTCCATACGAAATCCCTGGTCCTCGCGGGCGTAGCATAGAGGGTAAGCTCTATTCCGGTGTTGCTTATGGACCCGACGTTTGTGAAAAGGGTCTTGTAATCGTACGGGGGAACCGGAACGTTATACTCGTAGAGGAGGTCCGTCGTGAGGCGGTAGTAGTAATCGATCGCACCGCCGATCCTGGAATCCAGGAAGGAGAAGTCCACGCCCACGTTGAATTCGCTCTTTCGTTCCCATCCCAGCTCAGGATTCGCATTCGATGCGGGAGCGTAAGAGTTGATCCATTCTCCGTTGTAGTAGAAGCTGGTCGAGGAGGACATCAGCATCAGGGACTTGTAGTTGGAGAAGTCCTGGTTGCCCGTGACGCCGTATCCGGCCCTCAGTTTCAACTCGGAGAGCCAGGACAGGTTCTTCATCCAGGGCTCCTGGCTGATTCGCCATCCGGCGCTGACCGCAGGGAACCAACCCCACTTATGGTTCTTTCCGAAGCGGGTGGAGCCGTCGCGGCGGAGGGACAAGGATGCGAGATACTTTTCGTCGTAGTTCCAGATTACACGGCCGAAAAATGCTATGTAACGGCTCGAGGAGCGGTTCGTGTACATATCCGCAAGGCCTTCCTTGAGGGCGGTTCCGCCTCCCATATTATTGGTCTTGTAGAAGTCGGAGTCGAAGCCGTAGTTCTCCATATTGGAGGACCAGTTCATCTTCTTCTCCCACGTATATCCAAGGATGCTTTGGATGGAATGTCCGCTGAATACGCGGGAATACTGCATAGTGCTCTCCCACTGAAAGTCGTTGTAGGAGTTCGCGGACGTGTATGCCACGCCTTTCTTTCCTATGCTTCCGGGATAGAACGATGTCTTGTACTCGCTGCCGAAATATTTCTCATCCGAATAGCTGATGAAGTTATCCCATTTAAGTCCCTGGACGGGGATGATATTGAGCGTTGCGCGGACATTGGCCGCAAGGAAGGACGTCTCGTTTTCCTCGAACCGTTCATTAAGCATCGCAACGGGGTTCGAATAATCGGATTCGAAGAGGGTGAAGTACCCGCCGTAGGCCGATGCCGTATCATCGTAGACCGGCTCCGTGGGGTTATGCATAAAGGCCTGGCGGAATGCCCCGTAGTTAGCGGGGTTGGACTCCCTTTTCGTATAGCTCAGGTTGTAGTCCATATCCACCCAGCCCTCGAGGAGTTTCTGGGAAACATTTGTCCTGAACAGGTACTTGGAGGCTTCATTGCCCTTTTGAAGGCCCTGGTTCTTCTCTACGTTAAGAACGGTACGGTGAGAGAACTTCTCACTGCCTCCCGCGACTGCAAGGGAGTGCTTGTGGCTTATGGGCGTACGCGTAATCTCCTTGAACCAGTCCGTATCGTGTCCATACAGGGAGCCGGCCTTTCCGGGAGCGTAGTTCCTTATCGTGTACTCGAACTCCTCCGCCGTCATAGGAATTGCCCTCGACTGGACGGTCTGGACGGATACCTGCCCGTCGTACTGGACGGAGGTTGTCCCGGAGTTCGCGCGTTTCGTGGTGATGATCACGACACCGTTGGTTCCCCGCGTTCCGTAGATAGCCGCGGCAGAGCCATCCTTCAGGACATCGATGGACTCGACTTCCTGGAAGTTGATGTTGCGGATATCCGCGCCGATGACTCCGTCAATGATGATAAGGGGCCCCTGTCCGGCGGAAAGGGTGTTCGTTCCGCGGAGGAGGAACTGGTAGGAGGCGTTGGGGTCGCCGCCGTCGGGATTGACGACGGAAAGGCCCGCGACCTTGCCCTGGAGCATTCCGGCGGCGCTGGTATAGGATCCTGGATCAAGCGCATCGGCCTTCAGGGAGGCGACGGATCCGGTGATTTCCTTCTTGGTCGTCTTTCCGTATCCGATCGCGACGGACTCGTTCAGCATCGTCGCTTCCGAAGGCTGAAGGGAGATGTTCATCCCGGACCTATTCTCTGACGGCATCGTGAATACGTAGTCGTCGTAGCCCAGGTATGAAACGGTCACGGTCTCGCCGGGCTTCGCGCTGAGGGAGAAGCGTCCGTCATTATCCGTGATGGCATAACTTCCTCCGGCGACAAGTGTAGCCCCGGGGAGCGGACCGCCGGATTCATCCAGGACCCGGCCGCTGACGGTCCGGTTCTGGGCCATTGCGGCAAGGGTGATGAGTACGGCAAGTATGCTGGTTATCAGTTTTCTCATACCGGATTACATTCCTGCGATAACGATAGATGCAAGACCCGCCACAAACAGCAGGAACATAACGCCGAGAAGCCAGTAAACGCTCTTCGACGCTCCCTTGAATTCCTTCCATACGAATACGCCCCAGATTGCTGCAATCATTGGAGCGCCCTGACCGAGCGCATAGGAAACCGCGGCGCCGGCCGTTCCGGCGGAGATATAGTTCAGTGCCGTTCCAAGGCCCCATATGGCACCTCCGAGAACGCCCACAAGGTGAGTGCCCATACTGCCGGAGAAGTACTGCTTATACGTAACAGGCTCGCCGACAAAGGGCTTGCGCATCACTATCGTGTTCACGATAATGTTGCTGAGGAACACGCCGCAGGAAAAGACCACCATTGCCGTGTAGGGGGTAACCTTACCGGCAGCAGGCGCAGCGAAGTTGTCAAGGTCCACCCCGTTATAGACAAGGGCGGAGAAGAAGGACATAACTACACCGGCAATGACGGCGAGGATGATTCCCTTGCGGTTCTGTGCCGGATCTCTCTGCTCGTTCGAGACCTTGCCGGAGGCGATGCCGTTGCATACGACTGCGGCAACTACGAGTGCGACACCGAGCCAGAGAAGGCCGGTGTTCTGGCCGGCGGCAGGATGCAGGAGAAGGTTATTCAGAACGCCCATCACCAGTGCAATTCCGACTCCGAGGGGGAATGCCACCGCAAGTCCCGCGATCGAGGTCGATGCGGAAAGGAGAATGTTCGAGACGTTGAATACAAGACCGCCGAGAAGGATCCAGCCGATGCTGCTCCAGCTTGCCTGGCCGATGTCCTGGAGGAAGGGACGTCCTTCCGTTCCGATGCTGCCTGCCGTAAAGGCAAGGATCAGCGAGAAAAGGACCATACCTATCACATAGTCCCAGTAGAAGAGTTCATATCTCCAGCTCTTCGCGGCGAGCTTCTGGGTGTTTCCCCAGGAGCCCCAGCAGAGCATAGTGATGAGGCAGAATACGACTGCGAGAGCGTAACTTTTTACAATAAACATATCGCTTTGTTTTTATGATTTCACTTCTGGATTTCACTTCTTGTAGGGATGGAGTTCTGGGCTCCTATTTTCTGGACAGTGAGGGCCGATGCCGCTGTCGCGAACTCAGCCGCTTCCACGAGGGATTTACCTTCCGAAAGGGCGACGCAGAGAGCTCCGCAATAGGTATCGCCGGCGGCGGTAGTATCAACCGCCTGGACTTTGCGGGCGGGGACCATCACGGCGTTTTCGCCGTCTGTAATGAGAGAGCCCTTGCCGCCCATCGTCACGATGATCTGGCGCACGCCCTTTCCAACCATCACCTTCGCTGCCCTCTTTGCGCAGTTCTCGCAATGGATTTCCACTCCGCTGAACCTTGCAAGTTCCGTCTCGTTGGGGATGAACAGGGAAATGTAGCGGAAGATTTCGTCCGGAAGGTCTGCCGCCGGGGCGGGATTAAGAACGACGGTCGCGCCGGCATCATGGGCTATCTTTGCTGCCTTGACAACTGCCGGAATGGGGATTTCAAGCTGGAGGAGAAGGATGCCGCAGCTCTCGAGAGCGGGACGGCATTTCTCTATGTCTTCCTCCGTGAAGTCCGCGTTTGCCCCTGAGGCGACGACGATGCAGTTTTCCGCCTTCGCATCTACCGTGATAAGGGCTACGCCGGAAGGCTTTTCGCTGCGGAGGATACCGCCGGTGTCTATTCCTTCCCTGTTGTAATGGGCAATGGCATTATCGCCGAAAATGTCGTTTCCCACCTTGCAGATAAAGCTGACATCTCCCCCGAGCCGCTTTACCGCAACGGCCTGGTTCGCGCCTTTTCCTCCCGGGCCCATAGTAAATACTCCGCCGAGAACAGTCTCTCCCGGCAGAGGAAGATTGGCGGTCTGGACGGTCATATCCGTGTTGCTGCTGCCAATCACCAGAATCTTTTTTCCTGCCATATAGTTGTACTACTGATTATTCTGTCCGGTAAATATAATTTTTACCGCGCCTTAATCCTTCCCCGAAGATTGAATTTTTTCTTTATTTTTTGCGATTTTTAGCGCAAAAATATAAATTTGTTGCGCTAATTCTATTGGGCCTATGAAAGAAACACTGGCGACAATGTCCGCAAGGATAGGGGTGTCAAAAACTGTCATTTCCCGTGTTCTAACCGGTCAAAGCAAAAAGTACCGGATAAGTGACGAAACTGTTAAAAAGGTACTGGCGGAAGCGCAGCGATGCAATTATTCGCCCTCACTTGTAGCGCAAAGTTTGCGCAAAAACAAGACTGAAACCATCGGCCTTCTGATTCCTTCCGTTGCTAATCCCTTCTTCGCGGATATGGCTAGCGTAATCATCGCTGAGGCCCATTCAAGGCACGTCACGACAATTGTCGTTGATATGATGGAAGACGGTTCCAATCAGGATGAAGCGGTGACAACAGTACTTTCCCGTCAGGTGGACGGAATCATCGTTATCCCCTGTGCAGCGAACCCTACTCTTCTGGAGGAAATCAATAGGACTGTCGTCCCGATCGTGCTTGTGGACAGGTATTATGACGAGGCGCCGCTCTCGTATGTTACGACAAACAATTATAAGGGTGGGTTGATGGCGACTGAAGTGCTTCTCTCTAATGGACACAAGAGGATTGCCTGTATCCAGGGCGTCCCGGATACGATGCCTAATCAGATGAGGGTGAGGGGGTACCGAAGGGCAATGGAGGATGCCGGACTCGCCGGGAACGAACTGATTGTCGGAAACGAATTCTCAACCCAGAACGGATACCTTGAGACCAAACTTCTGCTTGGAAGCAACCCGCGTCCGACGGCGATATTTGCACTCAGTAACACAATTCTTCTTGGCGCGATAAAGGCGATAAGGGAAGCGGGGCTCTCAATTCCGGAAGACATCTCCGTCATATCGTTTGACAATAATAAATATCTGGATTACATGGTCCCGCCTATCCACAGGATTAGTCAGCCGGTCGAAGATATGGCTAAACTCGCCTCCAGGATCCTGTTTGAAAAGATTGCCGGAGTGAATCCCGAACAGATCACCCGCCTGTCGCTTTCCCCTATGCTGATTCCCGGAGCTTCCGTTTCTGCCTGCAAGGAATAGGATACGGCGGCGGAGCGCTGGAGGGCGGGCGGTGAGCTTGGGGACGGGCTGGGCGCGGTGAGCTTGGGGACGGGCGGGGCGGTGAGCTTTAGCCCTGAGGGGGAAAAAAGGCGGCGGAGCGCTGGGGGACGAAGGACGTGCGGAATGGGGGCGGCGAGAGGGTGCGAAGTGTAATGTGCTGATTTTGAACGGGTTACACAAAAGAGGGGTATCGAAAACCGACACCCCTCTTTTGTGTAATAGATTGTGTTTCAACACTTTACATTTCACGCTCGAAATCGGGAGAGGAGCCGGGACCACCGCGGCCGCAGCA
>ERZ842401.462-NODE-462-length-59208-cov-14.394367_pt1 | contig 59208 bp, 51 predicted proteins | sample MGYA00521270_ERZ842401 | MGnify/ENA primary metagenome ERZ842401 (study PRJEB31892, sample SAMEA3878208) | bioreactor metagenome | biome: Moose rumen | place: Sweden | collected 2011-10 | study: EMG produced TPA metagenomics assembly of the PRJEB12797 data set...
TCCATAACCATGACTTCCTTATCCTCCACACGATACAAACGAACTAACAACATCCTGCTCACCGGCCTTTCTATATGATATACGATAATTTCGATGGTTTTATTATAGCAAGACCGTATTTGCAATAAAAGTTTAAAATATGCTTTCAATATTGCAAAAAATGTTCTATACTAAAAGGGGTGATATTATGAGCGACTACGAGAAGAAAGGCTATCTTGTCAGCGACTTCCGGGTTTTCCGCTTAAAGGACGCTGCCCTAAAGCCTATCCCCTTCCATTATCATGACTTCCATAAAATAATTATGTTTCTGGACGGCGCTGTGGATTATGTTATTGAAGGCAAAACCTACCGGCTGGCACCACGGGATATCGTCTTTGTCACCGCCGGCGAAATCCATCGGCCGGTGTTTAATGATGACAGAAAAGTATATGAACGCATTGTTATCTATGTGGCACCGGATTTTCTGCAGCGCTGGCAGCAGCAGAATACGGAACATGTGGATTTGGCCCAGTGTTTTGCCTATGCCCGGGAAAACAGCAGCGTCATGCACCAGCCCCCCGGCACCAGCCACGACCTGCTCTTTCACATGGACAAACTGGAAAAGACGGCTCATGGTCAGGGCTTTGCCAACGAACTCTTCACCGAAATCATGTTCATCGAATTTATGATACTTTTGAACCGTTCCCTGCATGAACATGAATTGTCCGGACTGAATAACGCTACCTATGACCCCAAGATTCAGGAAATCATTACCTATATCAACGCCAATCTGGCCAAAGACCTGACCATAGACGAGCTGGCAGCCAAAGCCTATATCAGCAAATTTTACCTGATGCGCAAGTTTAAGGCCGATACCGGCTACGGTATTCATCAGTACATCCGCAGCAAACGTCTGCTGCTGGCCCGTGACCTGTTAAAGACCGATATGCCCATCACCGCCATCAGCGAGGAAGTCGGTTTTGCTGACTATTCCACCTTTTCCAGAGCTTTTAAGGAAATGTTTAAATGCTCGCCGCGTGATTACCGCAAGCATTAAAAATGAGGCTATCTCACCTAAGATGGCCTCATTTTTATTTATCCTATATATCCTCAAATATCCGCACTGCCGGCACCTGCTTCATTTTGCGCATGGAGCTTAGCTCAGAGCCATCTGCCCCTTGGGGAACCGGCTTGCTTTCATCCGGCACATCCTTTAAATGGGGCGGCTTGCGGTAACAGCTGTCCAGTTTGCCATCCACAAACTCCTTTACCAGAATACTGCCATCCGGCAGGACATGACGAATGACCTCCGAAAATTTTTGCTGGGCTTTCAGCTCCGAAAGCTCTGCTTTTTTGGCATTCATTTCCTCCAGCGTTTCCGTAAGGTTATCAATGCGTTCCTGCACCATACCGGAAAACATATCTTTAAAGACGTCTGACCCCTGCGCTTTGGCTTTTTCAATATTTGTCATACCGGCCATGCTGCCATCAATACCTGTAACTTGCATACGTCTCCCCCCTTCTGTCATTATATCGTCAAAAAGAGCGATTTTCTTAAGCGGTCTGGTTTGACTTAACCTGCTATCTAGCGTATCATTTAAGGAACTGGAATAATAAGTTATTTTACGCCAGTTCTAAAAAAATACTGCATTGGAGTGAATGCTTTGTTAAAAATAGCCATGGCTCAAATGGAAGTCATTCCCGGCCATCCCGATAAAAATGCTGCCACCATGCTGCGCATGATAGCAGAAGCCCGGGAACAGAACACCGATATCATCATTTTCCCGGAAATGGCCATTCCCGGCTACCTCTTGGGTGACACATGGGAGCAGACCAGCTTTTTGTCTGACTGTGAGCACTATGGTCAGGAAATAATTGCCGCTTCCCAAGGCCTTACCGTCATGTTCGGCAACATTGCCATGGATTGGGACAAGACCAACAACGACGGCCGCGTCCGCAAATACAATGCTTTTTTCACCGCGCAGGACGGTCAGCTTATCGCACCAGCCGGGCAAACATATCCCTACGTCATCAAAACCCTGATGCCTAACTACCGGGAGTTTGACGACACCCGTCATTTCTTCAGTCTCCAGCAGCTGGCTATCGAAGAAGGACGGACACCGGCAGAACTAATTGCGCCGGTAAAGCTCACCGTCCGCGAAAAAACTTATCATATCGGCTGCCTGCTCTGTGAAGACGGCTGGAGCGACAACTACGCCTTGGAGCCATTGCAAATCCTACAGGAAAAAGCGGATATTGACCTGTTTGTCAATATCTCTGCCTCTCCATATACGCTGGGCAAGAATGATAAGCGCCACCGCGTTTTCGGCCAGCAGGCCAAAGATGCCGGTGTACCGTTGTTCTATGTCAATGCCATCGGACTGCAGAACAACGGCAAAACCGTCTACACCTTCGACGGTGCCAGCACCGCTTACAATGCCAATGGCGGAGTCTGCCTGACCAGCACTACCTATCAGGAAGAGCTGTCCATTGTGGATTTGGACACGCTGCCCTCTATCCCCGAGGTCAATGCAGATCGTGAAACTGATATTGCCCATATTTACCGGGCGATTCACTATGGCATCCGCCGTTTCCTCGAAAATATCCGCATGCAAAAGGTGGTCATCGGCATTTCCGGCGGCATTGACTCTGCTGTAGCTGCCGCCCTCTATGCAAAGGTTGTCGGTCCCGAAAATCTGCTGCTGGTAAACATGCCCAGCGTCTTTAACTCAACAACCACCAAGGGACTCAGCAAGGAGCTGGCTGACAATCTCGGCTGCCAGTATGCGGTAATTCCCATTCAGGAATCCGTTGACCACACGGTTAAGCAGCTTTCCGAAACCACTATCACCAATCTGACTGACATGTCAAGCCAAAAACTCACCGTCTCTTCCTTTGTCACAGAAAACATTCAGGCTCGTGACCGCAGTGCCCGTGTTCTGGCAGGCGCTGCAGCTGCCTTTGGCGGCGGCTTTACCTGCAATGCCAACAAAGCAGAAACCACGGTGGGTTATTCCACCCTTTACGGTGACCAGTCAGGTTTTTTGGCAGCTTTGGCTGACCTGTGGAAATATCAGGTATATGAACTTGCCCATTACATGAATGATGTTGTTTATGGACGGGAAGTTGTCCCTCAGGGAATTATTGATATTGTTCCCAGCGCAGAACTCTCCTCCGCCCAAAATGTAGACGAAGGCAAAGGCGACCCGCTGAAATATCCCTACCACGACTACCTCTTCCGTTCCTTTATCGAACGGTGGCAAAAAGCTGCCCCAGAGGATATTCTGGAATGGTATGCCGCTGGCACTATCGAGGAAAACCTTGGCTGCGCTCCCGGTCTGGTATCCCAATATTTTCCCACCGCCAAGGAGTTTATCGCCGATTTGGAACGCTGGTGGAATCTCTTCACAGGCATGGCTGTAGCCAAGCGCATACAGGCACCGCCTATTCTGGCCGTCAGCCGCCGCGCTTATGGTTTTGACCATCGTGAGGCACAAAACGGCCCCTACTACACATTAAAATACCGTCAGCTGAAACAAGAGCTGCTGGCAGAGAATTAAAAAAGAGCCCTGTGGGGCTCTTTTTTACATAGTCAAAGCATCCATCGTATTCAGCAGCGGCATAATTACGGATAATACAAAGAAAAACACCAGACCGCCCACCAGAAAAATCGCCACTGGCTCAGCCAAAGCCTGCAGCCGCGCAGACTCATTTTCCATCATAACCTTGCAATAGTCTGCGCCCTTAGCCAGCATTGTTTCCAATCTGCCGGACTGCTCACCTGCGGCCAGCATTTCCTGCAATATGGGCGGAAAACAGTCACATTCGCCTAAAGCTGTCCTCAGGGAACTTCCCTGCTGGATTTTTTGTTGTACATGCTCAAGCTGTTGTGCCAAATAGGTATTACGCAAAGATTTACCAGACATTTCCAAAGCCAAGGGCAATGCTATCCCCTGCTCCAGCAAGGCTGCCATCGTAGACAGCGCCAGCATCCAGTCAGTATGCAGCCGCAACTTCCCCAATAATGGCATGGCCAGCTGCCAGCGCTCACAGTAGATCCTTACCTTGGACAGTCTGCCCAAAGCACTAATTCCCAGCAGACACAAGATGCTGACCAACAGTGCCGCCCAGCCATAATCCTGTAAAAAGCCGGATGCCGCCAGTAGGATTCTCGTAGGCAGCGGCAATTCCACCTGCAGGTTTTCCAGCATGGACGCAAATGCGGGGAGAATCACCAACGTCATAAACACCAGAGCCCCCACTGCCGAACAGGCCAAAATCACCGGATACAGCAATACAGATTTTAATTTTTCCTGGGCGATAGTATTCTGCTCCAGATAATCTGCCAACCGCACAAGCACTATATCTAAAGTACCGCCATTTTCCCCTGCCTGAACTAAATGAACTACCTGCAGGGAAAAAATCCGTGGATACTTGCCCAGCGCCGCTGATAAACTGTTCCCCTCGATGACTGCCTGATAAAGGTCAGTGATAACCTTGCCGCAGCGCCCTTCCCTGACAGTCCCGGCCAGATTTTTTAAGGCCTCATGCAGGGGAATACCGGCCTCCGTCAATACTGCCAGCTGCCGGAAAAAAAGAGCCTGCTGTTCTGTAGTAAAGGATGTAACAGGAAATTTAAATAACGAACCAACTCTCTGCCCTTGCGACACAGGCTTATCAGCTGCCGAAGTCAGTTTCGTCACCCACAGCCCCTGCTGACGGATTTGCCGCGCAGCCTCCTGCCGGCTGGCCGCTTCGATAGTTCCTTGAAAATGCTGTCCTGCACGGTTGCAGGCATTATATTTATAATTCATAGCCCTCTCCCTGCTGACGCTCCCATGTTGCCCGGCTTATTTTGCCTTCCTGCCAAAGATTTTGCAATGCCTGACTTTTGGTTTGCATGCCCTGTTGCTGATGGCTCATCATAACTGCTGGCAGCTGGCTGTATTTTCCCTGCCGGATTAAGCTTGTAACAGCCGGTACGGCCAGCATAATTTCAAAGAGCGCCACCCTGCCGCCACCTGCCGCAGGCAACAGTTTTTGGGCCGATATACCTGTAAGCACCTGAGATATCAGCGCTCGGGCGCTTTCACGTTCATTGCTGGGGAAAAGCCCTTCCATACGCAGCATGGCCTCCGCAGCACTGGGGCTGTGCAAGGTTCCCAGCACCAGCATGCCGGCCGAGGCTGCCGCCAATGCCGTTTCCAAGGTTTCCCTGTCACGTATCTCGCCCACCAGTATCACATCAGGCATTTCCCTCAATGCCCCACGCAATGCCTGCGGAAAAGAAATGAAATCACGCCCCCACTCCCGTTGGCTGATAAAACTCCTGTCCGGCACAAATACATATTCAACAGGGTCTTCTAACGTTACAATATGATACAATTTCTCCTGATTGAGCTCCTCAATAAACGCCGCCAAGGTGGTAGACTTGCCGGAACCAGTTCTGCCCGTGACTAAAATCAGCCCTTGCTCTATCTCCTTCATCTTCTGCCAGGCCTTTGGCGCTCCCAGCTCCGCTAAAGTCGGAATCCTCTCCGGCAGCAAACGGAAAGCCAGGGCCAGCCAGCCCTGCTGGTAATAGGTATGGACGCGAAACCGCCTGCCGTCAAAAGTCCATGACAAGTCAATTTCCCGTTCCTTTGTCAGCTTTTCCCGTTGACCGTCATTTAGAAGCGCAGAACAAATTTCTGACATAATCTGTTCTGTCAACGGGCGGCTGTCCATTGCCTGCAAAATGCCCAAGCAGCGCATGTGTGGCTTTTGCCCAGCGGTCAGGTGTATATCCGAAGCCTCTTGTTCAATCGCCTTGCGGATAAGACCATGCCAGTATGTTTCATCACACATTGATTTTCACCCCGATATTCTAATCTTAATGTAGTTCTTCTACACACATTCTTAAAAACCTGCAATAAAAAAGCACCTCCCATGGAAGTGCTCTGTAATTTTAGGACATAATCTCAGTCCCATCCCGAATGGAGAAACTGTAACATACTGATTTACTCCATCAACTGTACATGTTTCATTGCCTGCCATTTACGCTATGATATCCGGCCACTTATTGTTATTTTTGTGGGGCTCATAAATATAATCACGTTTAAACCTCACCTTGTCAAATTTTTCACCATCAATCACGATAGGGTGAATATCTTCAAATTCATCCGTCTTGCCACCGGCAACCTTATTCAGTTCCATTTCCTTAAATTCTTTCTTTGCTAACATTTTCAATCTCTCCTTTCAATACTGTTTAAGTTGACTTTATCTACCTTTTGTCTATACTTACGATTGACAAAGTCATTTATTACAAAATTTTACAAAAAAACGCCGCATATAGGAACCATAACGTCTTAGTCCCTATATGCGGCGCTTTTAGTCTTATTTACGCATATTTGCCTGTTTATCCTGTTCGGCACTCTTTATATCGGCTGACATATCCTTTTTCAGATTCAGCTTATGGAAATTTTTGTCATTAGGCAAAATCATGGTGAATTTATCAGTCTTATCAAAGTTCACCGTGCCCTGTTTAAGAGAGAGCTCTAAAATATGACCGCCCTGTTTTTTATCATCGGAGATAAAATGGAAATGCCAGCCGGGTGTATTCAGTTCGCCCATGTAGCTGGGGCAGTACAGGCCTACTAAAGTTCCTTTGATATTCTTGGCGGTAAACTCCGTCTGCTTGCCTTTAAGTGCTTCCAAAAGCGTCGGATATGGAGGTTTACTGCCGTATTCACTGCGGAACAGCACCGAAGAAAATTCCGTGTGCAGCTTTACCATATAAAAGCTGTTTTCGCCGCACTGCTTAACCATTTTATTCAATGCTTTTTCAAAAGCAGCTTTATCAGCAATATTCTTTAAATCCAAGGAGATGTCATTGTCAAATACAGTCACGGTAGCATAAGGCACAATTACCTTGTCGTCAGCCACGACCACGCGGCCATCACCTAAGGCCTGATAAACATTCCCGTCAAGGACAATCATTTCCCCGTTCAGGCCTTCAAAGGTACCAATACCGGTATCGCCCATCGCACGAAGGTCCTTTACGGTGACCGTACCGCCAAAATAGCCCTGTGCCAAAGACTGCAGAAGCGCCACCTGAGATATAGCTTCCCGTTCTATCACTGCCGGGGAGGCATAGCCCACACTTCCGGTAATAATACCTACCATCAGTGCCAAAGCAATTTTCTTTTTAAGATTCATCGTTATTCCTCACTTTCGAAAAAAATCTATAAACTATCAGGGATGTTTCTGCAGAAAATACCGCAAAGCGCCGGTAAAACCTGCAGCTGTCCCCAATTCGGCAAAAACAATGCGCGTATTTGCCAAGAGCGCTTCTGGAAGCAGCTCCTGCAAATACCTGTTAAGACGCGGTGCAAAAAATTCCCGTTGGGTCATCACCGCGCCGCCCATGATAAGAACCTCAGGATTTACGACACAGCAGATAGACGCCAGCCCCTGAACAATCCTTTTGGTCATATCCTCCAAGGCTTTCCGGGCTTTTTCGTCCCCAGCTGCCGCCAGCATAAAGGCCTCTTCACCTGTCGCTGCGCCAGCCTGCTGCAACATGACCGGCATACTGGCCAGCCGCTCCAAATGGCCGCCTTCAACGGGCAGGAAACCGATTTCCCCTGCCGCCGCTGCAGCCCCATGAATCACATGACCGTCCAGCACCAAGGCTCCGCCTATACCGGTACCGACAAAGACGCAAAAGGCGCTTTTAGTTCCTTTGCCTGCTCCCAGCCAGCTTTCACCCAAGCCGGCTGCATTTACATCATTTTCCACTGTACACGGCAGATTGGTAAGCTGTTCGATTTCCTGCTGCAGCTTCATGCCCGTGTAGCCGGGAAAATTAGGCCCGGCAAAAATGATTTCGCCTTTATCGGCATCAATAAGCCCCGGCGAACAAACGGCCACTCCCTCTGCCGTACCGCACATCTTTTGCAGGTCTGCCACGATAGCGGCTATTTTCCGGGGAATATCGCCGCTGCCATCGGCTTCGACATTTGTCAGCATCTGACCATTGGTCAAAATCTGCCCCGTTTCCGTCAGCATCGCGTATTTGATTGCCGTGCCGCCGATGTCTATGCATGCATACTGCTTCATTGTCTCCTCCTGTATCCAGTCAGGCTGTAAGCTGCAAAACCAGCCCCTTACAGCCCTACTGACAAAAAGATTTCTACTTTTTTTTGAAAATACCTGCAAAAAATTTCAAAAAAATCTATTTTTATGTACATTTTATACATAGGCAGGGAAAATTTTTCACCTCGTAGAATTATATCGGTTAAAATCATATACAAGGTGATTCTTATGGATAGATTAGTACAACTCCTCCTCAAACGGCTGACGCCGCTATGGGAAACTATATATTTCTTCTATCAGCGGTTCATCGGCTACCACCGCATTGCCAGCTGGTTTGACATGGCCTCAGGCACAACCTATTACTTCCTGTTGGGGTTCCTGCCCTTTCTGGTCTTTACGGTAAATTTAATGCTCTTCGTCATGGCCTCTCAGGTAGATGCCATTTACGGTATAGCGGCTCATTACCTGCCGGAGCGCATGGCCGGGCCGCTGATGAGCGATATCACGCGCATTATGGCCAGCCGCAGTTCCCTGTGGATGTGGGTGACTGGTATTTTCTCCCTGTACAGCTTTGTTCAGGGGCTGGTGATACTCACACGGGCCACCGACAGCCTCGATTATGCCCACACAGAAGCCATGGCCCGAAATGACCGTCACAATATCCTTGTATACGCCAAAGGCATTGTCTTTACCTTCGGCCTGATGGTGGTCATCTTTCTGTCTCTGGGGCTTCCCGTCTTTGGCAATTCCCTTGTCTACTATTTAAATGAAAGCACACAGTTCCCGTCAGTTTTCCTTTGGCTCTGGAATTTTCTGCGCGTATTCCTGCCCTTTGTCGTGCTGGTCGTTTGGCTCACCTTCTTTTACATTTTTGCGCCGCACTCCTACACGCCGCCTTTCAGACAGGCCTTTATCACCGCACTGCTGGTCACTTTTTTATGGCTGGCCGTCACAGGCATTTACAGCTGGTGTATGACTCTCATCCCCAGCATGGGCATTGCCTACGGCTCCCTCTTTGGTCTGTTTGCCCTGTTCGTCTGGTTCAAGTTTATAGTTAGTTTCATTATTTACGGCATTGAGTTTTTGATGGCCTTAAACGAAATCGAACTGCGGCATAAAATCGCCGCCCTGCAAGCACAAAAAACGCCCTCTGATTGACAATGTCATTAAGTTAAGCCCAAATCGTCAAATTAGTCCCCTCTTCATTTTTGGAGGGGGCTTTTTTGTTGTATGTATGCAGAGGACATTCAACAAGGAAAGCAAAAGCTATTTAGTCATAGCGGCTTGATGAAGGCGTGATTGACACTATAAACCCCAGAGTTTATAATTGAAACATAAATATTTAGGATTGAAAGGAGTACCATTATGACAATCTCCGAACAGATAAAGGTTCTGTGCGTCAGGAACAACATAAGCGTATCTGAGCTGGCACGGCGTCTCGGGACATCACCACAGAATTTCAACGGGAAAATGCAGAGAGAGTCCTTCTCGGTTGTTGACATGGAGCGTATTGCTAAGGTCACGGGGACAACATTCCGAAGAGAGTTTGTTTTAAGTAATGGAGAAACTATATGACGGAATATGGAGAATACCACTCGAACCATGATGTCATCGCCCTACTCTCTGTGCAGAGGGGCTGGGCATCAGGCTGAAGAAGGCGGTACTGAATGTGGTCATTGGTCAGGATTCCGAGCCTGCCTGAGTAAGGCCATGAAAGTTAGAGTATCGCAATTTCTCAGAAGTCAAGGGAGGGTGCCTTTATGGATGGCATAATGGATACGCTTGAGCAAGCTACCAAGAAATTACACGGCAAAAGGTATCAGTCACATAAATTCTGCTATGATACGGCAAATAACTCCGTCATAGAATATGACGCCGACCAAGAGGTGAACTGGAAAGAGTACGGGGAAACCGAACATTTCACTAAGCCCAGAGACCTGACTGCCACCAAACAGAAATTAGCAGGTCAGGAATCATGGTTCAAATATTTTCTGGACGGGTCGAGACATACCTACAAAGTCGATGATATGTCTTTTGGGAAGAATGTATATCCCATACTGGCTGGACAGGTAGGAATTAGCTGCTGCCGCCGTGACGGAAAGAAGATGCAGCAGGAGTTCTTTGACCGCAAGCTGGTCATGTCAGTCCCTAATAGTGCATTGCCATCTGAATTCGATAAGATTGATGACGCTCTCAAGTTGAGGGACAAAATAAACAAAAGCGAAAAATTGGTCGTAGCACGAAAGAAATTCAAAAACGAGAATTTATCCATAGACGATATAATCCCCTATAATCTCGACTTGGACGCCAAGTATGAGAGCAAGGGTATCGCAAAAATCCAAGATTACATGATAGAGCAGGAAAAGAACGCCGTTATCAGTCTGGTCAAAGCGAACAAGGTCAAAGCAGGAGCATATCTCATAAAGGATGGCTCTCTGGAATATAAGGCTGTTGAAAATCACAGCATGAACCTGTCCGAAGCTAAGATGAAGCATTATTACCAATATGTAATAGGCGTCTCGAAATCATTCAACCCGACCAAGTGCTATGTAAAGGGTGGCGGCACTAATTCAAGCATAATAGCTGGATTACGGAAAAATGAGCGTACTCCAGCATATTGCTATGAATCAAAGATTTCGGGTGAAGGCGTCTCGTTTTGTGTATGGTACTTGCGAATAAGGGACAGTAAATACACGCACAATGTTTTTGATGGGATTATTAAAATCGAAAAACTCATACAGGAGAATGAGGTCAAGCATGGGGTGAGCACCGACCTGATTGATATGCTGTCAGCTTTTTGCTGAAGGAAGCCAATCCTGTATGCTATGGGAATGACAGCCGATGGGCAAATCATTTATACCCTATATATGTAACGGAAACCTATGCCAAGAGCAAATACATGAGCAATGGCTTATTTTTAAGCCTGTTTTAAGGAGTGTTGGAAATGCCAGAATCAATCGGAAAAGTCATAGCGACAGAGAAAGTTCCTACGACTATTGATACTTTCTATTTTTGGACGCAACCAGAGATGATACTGCATCCCTTTGATGTGGTCAAGGTAGACCACTTGAACAATAGTACCACCTTTGGTGTTGTCGAAGAAATATCCCATATTACGGATTCTGCGAGTTTCCTGTCCAGCTTTATCTCCAACGATTTCGGTGATGCCGAGATAGAAGATACTACCTTCAGGATTGGCATGAACTGCGTGAAGGCAAAAGTTGTAGGCAATACAAAGCATATTGATTCTCCAGTATTGAGCAACACCAAGGTATATCTGGCTACCAGAGAAGAAGTAGAAAAAGCATTGGGACTGGACAACATAAAGAATCCCGTATGCTGCGGATTCCTTGAAATGTACGAGGACGCTGGAGAAAAGATTACCCTGCCTGTAAATATCAATTCCGATTTCCTGATTGGCCCGGAGGGGGCACATCTTAATATTTCGGGTATTTCTGGCTTGGCAGCCAAGACTTCTTATGCTATGTTCCTGCTGAAGTCCATACAGGACAAGTATATAAAGCAGGCCGAAGAACAAGCCGAAAATGAATACGATGATGGCGTTGCCTTTGTCGTCTTCAATGTCAAAGGCAAGGATTTGCTGGCTATAGACGAGATGAATGATTTCGAGAACAAGGACGACAAAAGGAAAGCTGTCTTGAAGGAGTATGAGGACTTGGGGCTGACCACCAAACCATTCCAAAACGTGACCTACCTGTACCCCGCTTCCAATAACAACACCAAGAACAGCTATGTGGATAAAGACCTGTTCAGCAATCAGAAATCGAAGAATAAAGCCTTTGAGTACAAATTCGACTTCGAGAAGGACAAACAGAATCTTGATTTGATGTTCGCTAATATTGATGACCCGAATCAGACGATGGACGCCATCATCAACTACATTGTCAGTGGTCAGGGGAAATTCGGCAACATCACGGAATGGAACCGCTTCATTGAAGTTGTTGAGGAGATGGGAAAGGCTGGCAGCGTCAGCAAGGACAAGGAGATTCCTGTGATGAGCTGGCGTAAGTTTGCCCGCATGATAAAGAAGTCAATCTCCCACAACTGCTTGTTCGGTGCGGTACACGAAGATGATAACGAGGTTCGTATCGCTGATAAAATACAGAAAATCAAAGCCAACGATGTCTATGTGGTGGATATGGCAAAGCTCGATTCCAATATGCAGGCGTTTGTTTTCGGCAACACGGTTCGGGAGATAATGGACTACCAGTTGGGAGAAAAGCCAGAGGTGTTTGAAGACGGAAGGAAGCCCCCGTCCAGAATCATTATCTTCATAGACGAGTTGAATAAGTACGCTTCTACGGAGACCCCTAAGAACTCCCCGATTATCCGTCAAATTTTGGATATAGCCGAGCGTGGTCGCTCCTTGGGTGTGGTTCTGTTCGGAGCAGAACAGTTTATGAGTGCTATCCATACAAGGGTAACAGGCAACTGTGCCGCATTTGCCTATGGACGCACCAACGCCATTGAGGTATCGAAGACGAACTACAAATACATTCCCAAGGTTTATCAGAGCATGATGACACGATTGAAACCGGGCGAATATATAGTACAGAGTTTCAGCTTCAACTCGTTGCTGCATATAAAGTTCCCCTTACCGATTTACAGACAGTTTAAGTAACAGGATGTGTGAGCATGGCAAAGATAGGAAAAAATGTGCTTGAGAATTTAACTCAGGCCATGTATGACGATTCCCGCATTGTATACAGGGAATATATACAGAATGCTTCTGACCAGATTGATATTGCAACAAGCAACAATTCTTTTCCAGACGAAGATTTACATATCGTCATTCAATTAGACAAGAAGCACAGGAACATCTTCATTGAAGATAATGCAAATGGCATTCCCGCCAATGAAATCGAGAAGCGTCTGGCTAATGTGGCGGATTCCGAGAAAATCCAAGGCGAGTCCAAAGGGTTCCGAGGGATTGGTCGTTTGGGCGGTATTGGATACTGCAAGGAACTGCGTTTTGTAACGTCCTACTATGGTGAACCTACTCAGACAACGATGATTTGGGACGCAATCGGACTTAGGGCTATCATCGGGGATTCTTCCAACCATGATACCGCAGAGCAGGTGTTGGATAAGATTATCTCCTATGAAGAAACGCCTTGCGATAAGGACAAGCATTTCTTTAGGGTAGAAATGCTGGGAATCAATGCTGAAAATGACAGGCTGCTCGATGAGGACGATGTGAGCCAATACATATCCGAGGTGGCACCTGTCGATTATACTGAACCATTCTGGTTCAGACCAGACATTGAACGATTCGTAAAAGAACATGCAGACGAAATCCCCCCTATAAATACATACAAAGTATTTATCAGACATGATGACGGCGATTTAATAGAAATCAGAAAGAATTATACCAATCACATCTACAAAGTGAATAATGGGCATAAAACTCAGGTTGACACCCTGAATGGTATTCATGCGGACATTATCAGAGATGGTAATGGTCAGCCTATCGCATGGATATGGTATGCCATTTCTTCATTCAAGGCCCAAATAAATGCAGTCGGCAATCCAATGCGGGGGCTGAGACTACGCCAGTTCAATATCCTCATCGGCAACAGGGAAACATTATCGGAAAGTCCCAAGTTTTTCAAGGAGCCTCGTGGCAATGGCTATTTCATAGGTGAAGTCCATACAATAGCCAATAAAAACCTCCGTCCTAATGCTCGAAGGGATTACTTCAACGAGAGCAATGAGGTCAAAGACCTTGAATATGCTTTACGAAAGTACATTGCTGATAATTTGGACGGGCTATATAAAGACGGCAGTACAATTAACAGCGGTTATGACAAGCTGGAAAAATACAGTGAGCTACAGAAAAAGGTCAATGAGAAAAAGAAAAAGGGATTCTCTTCATCTACCGAAGAAACCAAATTAAAAAAAGAACTGGTAAATGCAAAAGAGAAAGCGGAAAAGGCAATCAAGGATATTGTCCGCATAGAGAACAAGTCCAAGCAGTCGGACGTATCCGCTCTTTCCAAACTGGTAAAAACAGTTACAGATGAACGCAAAATAGACTTAGAAAAAGTGAAAGAACGGCTGGAGAAGGACGTTCCTATTATTGAAGAGCCAGATTCCAAGAAGGATAAGGAAAAGCCAAAAGTAGAGCATAAACCACTCGACAAAACAAAAAAGAAGCCGAAACTTCTGGTGGATGAACTCAGCAATTTGAACAAAAGCGAACGGAAATTAGTTTCCAAGATATATGATGTTATCCACAAAAATATGATTTTTGATGAAGCCGATTCTTTGATACAAAGAATTCAGGAGGAACTGAAGAAAAATAATGTCTCGTAAAGTATTACTGATTGAACCTAACTACAAGAACAAATATCCCCCTATGAGCTTGATGAAGCTGGCAACATATCATCGCAGACTGGGAGATGAGGTTACTTTCTATAAAGGAAATGACGTTGATTTTGCTGTCAACGAAACCATGAAGCTAACCATAGCCACACTTTACAACAACGATAGGACAGTTAATTGGAACGCTCATTGGGACGACATAGCTTTATACCTAAGGAAAGGAAGCAGAGACTTACTAGAAAACCTATACAATTTGTCATATACCCCGTTGGTAAAAAAGACGCTAGAATCATATCGCAGATATTACCATAACAAGAAGTATTTGGAAAACCCACAATGGGACAGAGTATGCGTTACAACGCTCTTTACCTTCTACTGGGCTAAAACCGTAGACGCCATAAATTATTATAAGCAATTCTGTAAAGACCCAGACCAAGTTTTTGTAGGCGGCATATCTGCATCGGTAATGCCACATGAGATGGAACAGGAAACGGGGATAAAGCCTATCGTTGGTTTGCTGGACAAAGGCGGCGAGCTGGATGACAACGATATTATCATCGACAAGCTGCCGTTGGACTACTCCATACTGGAAGAAATAGATTACAAGTACCCAGAGCATGACGGGTATTATGGGTACATGACCAGAGGGTGCGTTAATAAATGTGCTTTTTGTGTAGTTCCTAAATTAGAGCCAACATATCAGACGCATATTTCCATAAAGGATAAAATCGAGGATACCAGAGCAAGGTTTGGCGAAAAAAGGAATTTGTTGTTGCTGGACAACAATGTGCTGGCTTCAGCCGACTTCAATAATATCATCGAAGAGATAAAGGAATCGGGATTCACCAAAGAAAATAATTATATTGCCCCAGATTATTATGCGGTAGCGATAAAAAATATTCGTGATGGCTATAATATCCCCGCTTATATCAAGAGCCTGCGAAAGCAATATGACTTGCTATTAAAGAAAACCGCCGATATTGATGACAAAAAAGAAATCATAGATGTCTTGAGTGATAAAGAACTGGACGATATTCACACCATGACGGTTGAAAACATATTGGCAGTTGATGATTTCTTCGCACCTAAATTCGAGAAGATATACAAGAACAAACCCAAGGCTAGATATGTAGACTTCAATCAAGGCATTGACTCGCGGCTCATCAATGAGGAGAATATAAAGAAACTGGCAGAGATACCAGTTCGCCCTCTTCGTATAGCTTTCGACCACTGGAAGCTGAGGGATGTTTATGAGAAATCGGTGAGACTGGCTGCTGAACATGGGATTACTCATTTGTCGAACTATCTTTTATACAATTTTACGGACGAACCTATTGAGTTGTATTACAGGATGAAGAAGAATGTAGACCTCTGTGACGAGCTGGGCATCAGCATTTACTCCTTCCCCATGAAGTACCATCCTATCCAAGACCCTAAGTATTTCAGGGACAGAACTTATCTGGGAGAGCATTGGAACAGAAAGTTTATCCGCTCTGTTCAAGCTATATTGAATTCCACAAAAGGAAAGATAGGCAGAGGAAAATCCTTCTTTGATGAAGCATTCGGCAAGGACGATGAAGGGTTCTGGGAACGGATGTATATGCCAGAGGCAATGATAATATACCGCTTCTACTATAAGGAGAATGGTTTAGAGCCGGAATGGTGGAAAGAATTTAGAAGGGTTTCTGGTATGTCCCCAACAAAGAAACAGCAATTAGAGGAAATCATAGGTGCTAATGACTTCAGTAATATAGAGTCCCTGACATCAGACGAGGATATTCTGCGAGTTCTGCGTTACTACACCATCACTCGTGATGACTTTGAATCAAAGAAATAACAAAAAAGCACTCATTCTCTTTTATAGAGAGCGAGTGCTTTTTTATGGGAACATATTTACTTCTAGGTGTCAGAGAACCCCATCTTAGTCATCAGTCCATCCGCCTTTACCATGAAGATGCCCATTTGGGTGTTCTTCTCGGCAAGATGTTATTTTAACCGATGTTTTCCAGCTTCTCAGCAAGAGAATCTACCTTGGCAAGCAGACGCTCATACTTATCGGCCATCTTTGCTTCCCCACCAGACATTTCCTCAATCTGTTTCTTGAGTTCCATGTTCTCAAGTTTGGTTGTGAGGGTGTCTACCTTGGAAATCAAACGCTCATAAGCGTCGGACATACCGATATTGCCAGTTGCTTCGGCAAGCTGTCTCTTGAGAGCAATGTTCTCAAGCTCCATATCGGAGAGGGGCTTTTGGCTAGAAACAGCAGCGTTCTTCGCAAGTTGCTCCTTGAGGGTGGTGTCCCCCGAAGTCATTTCCGCAAGACGCTTTTCAACAAGCTCTGAAACTTTGCTGTTAAGCTCTTCCTCGGTCATTTCGCTAACGTCCTCGGTGCTGTCCTCACCGAGCTTCTTGGAGAAACCAATGCCGAACATGTTATCATTGTTGCCGATTGCAGCCTGTGCCGTAATCATAGACTTCTTGTCGGGGCGATAGAAGGCACCGATAGCCCCGGCAACCTCCCCTTTGTAGGCACCGACAGATGAGGACACGCTTATCTTGTCTTTTCTGTCCCACTCCAGCGGGTGCAGGGTAGACATAGCTGCTGCCTGAGCACCCACTTGGTCAATAGTGCCATTGAGCTCTTTTTTGACGCTGTGGAGCTGTCCGCCATTCACCGCGTCGGTGGAACCAGCGGCAATCTTGCCATCTGCTACATTGCGAACAACATGACCATTGGCATTGATACCGTCTTTGTCGATATACCGCTCATTTCCAACATTAAAGGAACGTCCGTAGATGTCGCCGTCTACCTTGGCGTCTCCACCCACGGAGAGGTTTTGAGCAATAGTGAAATTGCCTCCTACGGTAAGGTTCTTAGCGATGTCTACGTTATCACCAAAGGTGGCGGCTCCTTTGGCAAAGAACTTGCCGTCAAGTACAGTATCTCCATGAACAGAGAGATTCTTGTCAATCTCGGTACTACCGTAAATCTTGGCGTTCTCGCCGATGGCAATGCTGCCACCAATAGCAGCGTCACCACGGGCCACAAGAGCACCAGTATTGGTTACGCCTTCCACATAGATGTCCTTACCGAATTTTGCGTCGCCACTTACAGCAACGTCCTTGTCAAACTGGGCGTCATCTTTCACATGGAGCTTGCCGTCAACAGTTTCGTTACCACTGATGACTGAATCTCCCTGCATATAAGTAGTACCCTTAATGATATGGTCTCCATGGGTAATAAAGTTGCCATTAGCTTCAAGGTCTCCGTCTACACGGACATTGCCCTTGAAATTAGCGTCTCCACCGACTGTCAGATTTTTGTCTACGTCAGCATTGCCTTTGACATGGATATTCTCGCCAAAGGTTGCGTCAGCCTTGAATTCAGAGGTGGCGTTCACGGTCAACTTATCCTTGGAGCTATCGCCAATGGTCGTGTCACCGTGGAGATTGGTCTTGGCATTCACGTCCAGAACGTCCTTGTCCTTGTCGTCACCGAGGGTAGTGTTGCCGTCTACTTTCAGGCCTCCTCCAACATGAGCATTACCCTTCGTGTCGGTATCGCCATCAACGGACTGGTTGCCATGAATCTTGGAATCGCCATCTACTTCAGCGTCCCCATGGACAGTCAGGTTCTTGTCAATAGTCTCATCACCCTTGATATGAGAATCTCCATCGACAGTCTGGTTGCCATGTACGGTGGAGTCGCCATCAGTCTCGGAGTCGCCTTTCGTATGGAGATTGCCTTCAAGGGTGGTGTTGCCTTTAACTTTCAGGTCTTTGCCAACTTCCACGTTGCTCTTGAGCTGGGAATCGCCATCAACAGTCAGGTTTTTCTGGGTTTCCTGACTTCCCTTTACAAGACTGTTGCCGTCCACCGTAGAATCACCGTGAACAGAGAGGTTCTTATCAATCTCGGCATTGCCATGGACAGAAAGATTCCTGTCGATTTCAACGTCATCTTTAGCGTGGAACTCGCCGTCTACCGTAGAATTGCCATGAACAACGCTGTCTCCATTGATTTCCTGATTTCCCTTAACAAGAACGTCCTGCTCGAAAGTTGCATTGCCGCCTACGCTGAGGTCTTTATCAATCCGTCCGTTGCCGTGGACTACCATGTCCTTGTCAATCTCGGTATTGCCGTTGATGTGAGTATCGCCCTTCACGGTTAGGTTTTTATCCATGGTCACGTCAGCGGTAAATTCGGTGGAAGAGTTCACCGTCAGCTTGTCATACTCATTGTTGCCGATACGGGTATTCCCATCTACGTCAAGGTCTTTTTTGACGTGAACGCTTTCGTCAAAAGTAGCGTCACCCTTGACTTCCTGCGTTCCTTCTACAGTCTGATTTCCCCGAACATGGGAGGAGCCGTTGACCGTTTCGTCGCCTTTAATTTCAACATTGCCGTTGACGGTTTCATTGCCCTTGATATGAACGTCCTTATCTGCGATAATCTCTCCACGTACATGAAGCTCTTTGTCGATAGTGCCGTTGCCGTGAACTGTCATATCCCCGTCAACCTTGCCGTCTCCATGAACAGTGGAATCGCCGTCTGCTACTAAGTCACCGTTGATATGGCTGTTACCATCAACAACTTGGTCTGACTTTACGTGGGTCTGACCAACAACGATGGTATCACCGTAAACTTTGAGGTCTCCTTTTATAGTTACGTCCTTTTCGAAAGAAGCGTCTCCCTTGGTCGTTGATTTTCCATCAATAGTAGTGTCGCCACCAATATGCGTGTCCCCACCTACGTCGAGCTTCTTATCAACCTTCTGGTTGCCATGAGTGGTAGAGTCACCGTCTGTAGTGCTGTCACCCTTGGTGTGACTGTTGCCGTCCACGGTTTCATTGCCATGTACTGTCAGGTCTTTGTCCACGGTTTCATTACCCTTCGTGTGGACGTCGGACTCATTGGTGACGTTACCTTTGTGGGTGGTTGTACCGTCCACGGTCTCGTTCCCATAAATCGTCATGTTCTTGTCCACCGTCTCGTTACCTTTGATGTGGCTGTCCTTACCCACGGTGCTGTTCCCGTTAACCGTTTCATCGCCTTTTACGGTGAGGTTATGGTCTACTGTTTCAGAGCCATGAACCGTACTGTTACCATTGACTTCCTCATTTCCCTTGACCGTAAGATTGTGGTCAACTGTTTCGGAACCCGCAACGTGGGCGTTACCACCTACATCGAGACTGCCACCAGCTTTGATGTTGCCACCAGCTTCGACATTCCCCGTAGCTTTTACATTTCCTGTGGCGGAAATGTCCTTGGTGTCCATGGGCTTTGTCACTTTAATCGTAGTACCTGTAGTATCAATCCCTGCGTCTTTCATTGCGTCTTTTATGTCTTCTTCTGAAGCTCCAACAGCCCCCGAGTTGAGAAGATTAGCTATACCTACTGCTGCGGAAGAGAATGTCATGCTTGAAATATCCCCCTCCATCTCATGACAAGCACCAGATGTTCCACAATTATACATGTATGCTTTCCATTTATTTGACGCCAAGTCCCATTTTACATAAGATTTGAACGAACCTTGGTCGTGGCCATATTCGCTTTCGTTATGCTGTGACCCAATATAAATATCGGGATGGCTTGCCGATGCTTCTACAACATTGCTAGTAAATCCTAGTTCGTTCATTAAAGGTACAACGCTAGAAGTCGGAGATACCGCTCCTATTACTGCCAGCGTCAAAGAGACCTTTTTCTTCAAGCTGTTCTTTTTCATAAACATAATCTTCCTTTCTTAAAAAAAAGAACCAATTCTTCCGCGAAGTCCAGATTCTAGTTTCTGAACCTCCTCGTTCTAAACATAGCAAATCGCCACAGGCGTTTTGCCCTGTGGTGAAAAAATTTTAAGATTGTTTTGTAACCAGTACCCGATTCCAGCATGAAGGGTAGGTCATGTGCTATAGTGTATATTACAAACCGCTAAGTATGAGCAATATATTCGAAAGGAGGTATTGACCGTCATGCAAGAACGTGAATCGAACGCAATGGACGCCCTCAATACCTCCATTTCTCGTATTGCGGAGAACATCGACCATTACAGGAAACAGCCACAGCACTTCACCCGCAAAAACAAGCTGCCGTTTGAAAAGCTCGTGAAGGTCATGCTCAATATGCAGGGCAACTGCATCAACGCTGAATTGCAGGAGGCATTCCCAGAGCTTCCCGAGCGGATGACCGCCTCCGCTTATGTTCAGGCCAGAGACAAGCTGTCCCTGCCCGTCTTCGAGGATTTGCTGTCTGATTACAACCAGTCTGCCCCGAAGAAGCTGTTTAACGGAAAATACCGCCTGTATGCTATTGACGGCTCGGACTTCACTACGCCGTGGAATCCGCAGTCGGCCTTTGTCGTGGACACGAATAAGAAAAAAGACGGAGAGGCTGTCAAACCTCACTGCCAGATTCATGCCAACATTATGTACGACATAGTGTCTCGTCAGTATATGGATTGCGTATTGCAGCCTAGAAACTCTTGGGACGAAAGAAACGCTGCCCTGAAGATGATTAGCCGTTTGCCCAAAGACAACCCGTTCATAATTATCATGGACAGGGGCTATGAGAGTTTCAACCTAATCGAGACACTGAACCGCACGGAAAACTGCCATTATGTGCTTCGAGCGAGAACGAATGGCATCAAAGAAATCAACTATCTTCCCGATGAGGAGTGCGACATGGAGATTGCTATTCCTGTGACTACTTCGCATACAGAATATCTGAATAAGCGGGCTAATGGAGAAGCAGTCTATAAAATCAACGCACCCAGACGACACATTAAAGAAACCCGCTCCCCAAAAACAAGAACTCAGCGATGGGATTTTGAGGACGCCTGTACAATCACGTTCCGCGTCGTAAAGTTCCTCATAAACGACCCCGACACTGGAGACGACGCTTGGGAAATTCTGATTACGAACCTCAGTAGGTTTGAATTTTCTATTGCCCAAATGAAAGAGCTTTACCACATGCGTTGGGACATCGAAACGAGTTTTCGAGACATGAAATATTCCCTCGGTGGTATGCACTTCCACAGCAAGAAGGACGAAGCTGTTCAGATGGAGATTTACGCACATCTTATCATGTTCAATGCCGTGGCGAGGAATGTCATTGCGGCTGGGGAATGGGAAGCGGCTCAAGCAGAGGCGGCAAAACAAACCGCAAAAAACACAGAAAGTTCCGACATAAAGGAACCTACCACGAAATATCCATATAATATCGACTTTAAGATGGCGTGTCTGTCCACACGCAGTTTTTTTAGGCTGCACCGCAATGAGCCGATAGAAAAACTGTACGAGGAACTGCTCAAATACAAGCAACCCATTCGGCAGGGACGGCAGGACGAGCGGAATATTAAGCCAAAGTCTGCCGTTGCCTTTGGCTATCGAGTGGCGTAGCCACACTACAACTTAACAGGAAGGCATTTTAGGGAAGTCCGAGATATTGGGGCTGCCCTGTTTGGTGTGCCTAAATTTGGAGGATTTCTGGCGTTTGTGCTCCATTATGGGGGTGGAGGTGGTAGGACATAACCCCCAAAAGAGCAAAAAGAGGTCTCCCATGCTTGGACTGGAGTTGTCCGTGCGGGGGAGACTGTTTTAATACCTTAACTTAACGGCTTATGGGGTAAGAAAAAGGCCAGAACGAAATCTGACCTCTAACTTAATGACATTGTCTGATTGAGAGCGTTTTTTTGCCCTGATTGACTTGTCAAAAATTGACAGGTCAGCTGCCGTATAAGACGCGCCGAACTTCCTCCGGCGTGGTCAGGCGGGCGGCGGCCTTATTTTCCCCATCAGCCTGCATAGTTTCCATGCCGCCAGCACAGGCCAGACTTTGCAAGGTTTCCTGACTTTGACCGGTCAGAATCGCTTCCCTAATTGACTTGTCAACCACCATCAGTTCATGGATGGCCAGCCGTCCACAAAATTTATCAGTTGTTCCGTCCACCGACCTGCGTACCAGCCGCTGCGCCAGCACACCTGTCAATGTTGCTGCCAGTAAATAAGGCGGCACCCCCATTTCCAGCAGGCGAAAAACCGTTGCCACGGCATTTTCCGTATGCAGGGTCGTGAGGAGCAAATGACCTGTCAAAGCCATTCTGACCGCCATCATGGCTGTTTCTTCATCGCGAATCTCCCCTAAAAGAATCCCCTGCGCATCCTGCCGCAAAATCGCTCTTAGTCCGCTGGCATAAGTAAGTCCGGCTTTGGGATTTAACTGCACCTGATTTATCCCGGCAATATGACGTTCTATGGGGTCTTCAAGTGTGATAAAGTTTCTTTCCACCTCGTTCAACTCGCGCAGGGCTGCGTATAAAGTCGTGGTCTTTCCCGAGTTCATCGGCCCGGTGACAATGATAAGCCCGGACGGCCTATGGATGAGCTTGCGAAAACTTGCCTCAATGTCCCTGCTAAAGCCCAGCTGACTGAGTGACAGCAAATCCTCCTGCATATTCATCAGCCGAAGCACCAGCATTTCGCCACCGGACACCGGCATGGCTGCCACCCGTATGTCCAATTTTTCCTTGCCGGCGGCAAACACAAAGGAACCATCCTGCGGACGGTTGCGGACAGCAATGTCCATCCCGGCCATGACCTTTATCCGGGAACTCAGGCGCGCTGCCAAATCGGCAGGCAGTCGATAAGGCAGCTCCTGCAATAAGCCATCACAGCGGCAACGGAAGCGTACTTCCTGCCCCACTGGCTCAATGTGAAGGTCACTTGCCTCCACGGCTGCAGCCTGATTCAGCAAAAAATCAGCCAGCCTCACAATGGCACTGCTGCTTTGCGCCGCTGCCGCGATACCTGTTACCATTTGCTCGCTCTGGCACTGCTTTAGCAAAATATGCCAAAATTTTTCATCCTCTGACACAAATATCCCTGCTCTCAATTAAGATATTTGTCTACTTCTTGACATACATATAAAAATCCTGCTCCTGTTATATAAAAATGGACTATGACGCCTGTCGTCATAGTCCATTGCTTTATTTATTATTCTTTTTGCCATCTATATGTTCGGCCAGCTCATTTAGGAACGCTCTGACGCACTTTTCCGAAATGCGCTCCGTCTTGTCGTGAGCGATTACTTCCTGCATTTCTTTCTTAAAGACAGCTTTTTTATCTGTCTCTCCTGCCAAGACAGCCAGCCCTGTCAAATCTGCTTTAATGATACGGCGCAGCTGAGCCAGCTGTGGCTGACATTCAGCCAGCTGCTTTTCCGTCAGCTGCAGCTGCAATGCGGCAACGCTCTTGTCAAGTTTTATTAGTTCCTGAATGGCCTTTTCCTTGTGACTGCTTCTGGCAGCATTATCTGCCTGCCAGTAATCATTGAACACGGCTCGCAGGGCAGCGCCGTCTTCCGGGCCGATAACCGCCCAGGACACTACCATGTGCTGGCTGTGGTCAGCAAAGGCTTCCATGTCGGCTGCCAGCCTGCCATACTGCTCAGCCAGGGCTTTCTGCCATGACTTACGGGCATTGTACTGTCCGGGATTCTGGGCATAGTCCGCGCCGGTAGCCAGACTTATTTTTGACAGCTCCGCATGCTTCATGGGATTGAAGAAAATTGCCGGTATCACCGATGTCTGCGGCAATTTTTCCACAGGCCCCAGAGCCAGCTTAGCCTCCAAATAGTCACTGACAGGATAGTTCCACCATATGCCGAGCTGACGTCCGTACAAGCTGCAGGCCGCCTGATAATCGGCATCCGTAAGACCGTCCGGCACTACCTTTTCCCCGGTATAAAGTACCATGATATTCTTATCCAGCGTCTCGGAAAAGTCCCGGGTGTATTTCTTGACAGCACCGTTTTCCACCATGTCCTGACGGAAATATTCCGTGGGGACGGTAATCAGCGGCGAAACATCGGGATGCTTAGCAATAAAATACTCATTCACCCAGTTCAAAAACTCAGCCTGACCGCGGGCGTCCTTGTTTTTAATATCGTCAAAGAATATCGCAAAGTCACGAACCCCCAGGTCATACATGGCGGTGAGTTTCTTTTCCATGGCCGCTCTGTCCAACACGCCCTTATAACCGGAAAGCTCAATATCAAGCCCCGGGGAAATGGCAAAGATAAAACGTACATTGTTGGCTTTGGCGGTATCTACCAGCACCTGCAAATCAGCCAGCTTATCCTTTGGATACGGCTCGCGCCACTTAGCGCGGTGATAGGGGTCATCCTTCGGCGCATAGATATAGGCGTTAAGCTTATGGTCAGCGCAGAACTTCAACATATCCAGACGTTTTTCCTGCGTCCATGGCGTCCCATAGAAGCCCTCCACAATGCCCCGTAAGGGAATAGGCTCTGCCCCGGAGGTGGTTGCATTGCCTAAACAAAAACCACAGGTCAGTACAGCCAGACACAACAGCCATTTGATTTTACCATGCAAAAAATCCCTTAACATTTTACGCCTGCCTCCTTTATATCTTAAACATTATATTGTGCTTGTGGAGATATTTCGCCAATGGCAGCCACAAGCAAATCCATAAGCACGTATACAGGAAAATACTAAGGGGAATATTGCCTATCCCCTTTAAGGAAACCGACCATAGCCAGGTATAAAAAGGCTCCCCGGAAGATGTTTGTACCATTCTGAGGGTCATCAGCACCACTTCCGGCAAAATGTAGAATAAAATGGCGTTCTTACCCAGCCATTGCCAGGGAGCGCACAGCCATGACATAAAATCCGGCATAAAGGAGAAACTGATTTCCAGCAGCGCCAACAGCCACATAAACAAGCCGCTGGTCAAGAGTGCATAAGGTGCCGTCCACAGAGTTTTGCAAACTATATCCATATAGCTCCACAAAGCGCCTGCCAGCAGCAGTACACCGCCATGCAGTATCATTTTGCTCACCCGTTCAAAGGTCGGCGCATTCTTTGTGGTCAAATGACGGCCGGCCAGAATACCAAAGAGCATGGAGGCCGTAGAGGCAATAGTACCGTAAAGCCCCTCGGGGTCAAAATTCTGTCCCATATAGCAATGGACAGACCCCGGGAAAATTCCATCAATGACCATGCTGATATTATCGTCGGGACTAAAGGGGCTGGTGGTATCATAAAGATGAAAACATACCGAGGAAAGCAGCAGCAGCAAAAAAGCCATTGTATTCAGCAGGTCATCGCGTTCCAGCCACCAGGCCAGAATCATACCGCAAAAATAAACCAGCCCCAGCCGCTGCAATACGCCCATAACCCGGCCATGCTCCATAATCTGCGCCAATAAACCGGTGGATGCCTCACCGGGATAAAAGATATGCTGCAAAAAAAGCGGTACCTGACAGAGTATCAGTCCTAAGAATATCAATATCAGGGAGCGCCTAAAAATACGCCAAAAAATATCATCAGCCCTGTCCTGTCCATACTTGGAAAGAACCAGCGCCCCGGCCGTCCCCATGGCAAAGATAAAGCCGGGCATGACTAAATCCGCCAGTGTTATTCCCTCCCATGGGGAATGCAGCAGCATCGGATAAGCCTGCGTAAACTCAGGCAGGCCGTTTACCAACAGCATACAGGCTATGACCAGTCCCCGGAACACATCCAGCGACGGCAGCCGACGATGTTGCGGTCTAAGTAACATGCTAAAACCTTCTTTATCGTCAATAATTATTTACTTGCAATATTTTTTTCGTGAAAAAATGTAAAAATCCTGCTTTTACTGCTTTAAGTCCTCAATAGCCTGAGCTGCGCCCATAATGCCGATTACCGCATGCTCAAAGGTCAGGCCGCCCTGCAAATACACATTATACGGGGCGCGCATGGGGCCATCAGCACTGAATTCAATGGACGCACCCTGTACAAATGTACCGGCAGCCATGATAATCTGATCCGTATAGCCCGGCATATCCCATGGCTCAGGGGCAGCAAAAGAATCCACCGGAGAATATTTCTGAATACCGCCGCAGAAGGCTACGAGCTTCTCGCCACTGCCCAGCTCAATGGCCTGAATGATGTCACCGCGCACATCTGTCGGCAGCGGCAGTGTCTTATATCCCAGACGGGCAAACATCCCGGCAGCAAAAATCGCGCCCTTGATGGACTGCGCCACGACATGCGGCGCCAGAAATAAGCCCTGAAACAGCAGCCGGTTGCTAGCAAGGCTGGCCCCCAGCTCATCTCCCATGCCCGGTGCCGTCAGCCGGTAGGAAGTCAGCTCCACCAGCTCATCACGGCCGGCAACATAGCCGCCCGTAGGCGCAATACCGCCACCGGGATTTTTTATCAGCGAGCCGGCCATGATATCAGCGCCGGCCTGAGTGGGTTCCAGAGTGTCCACAAACTCGCCATAGCAGTTATCCACAAAGCAGATGCAGTCCGGCTTGATGCGATGAACTTCGGCGCAGATGGCGCGGATATCAGCAATGGACAACGGGCTGCGCATGCTGTAGCCGCGTGAGCGCTGAATCTCCACCATTTTGGTCTTAGCCGTAATCACATTCTTTATCCCGTCCATATCAACCTTGCCATCAATCATGGGCAGTTCATTATAAAGAACGCCAAATTCCTTTAACGAACCGGGACTGGGATTTTCATAGCCGATAACGGTCTGCATGGTATCGTAGGGCTTGCCCGTCAAAGATACCAGCTCATCACCGGGGCGCAGGATGCCGAACAGCACCGTAGCCAGCGCATGGGTACCGGAAACGAACTGTGTCCGCACCAAAGCCCGCTCAGCACCAAAAATCCTGGCGTAAAGCTCCTCCAGCTTCGTGCGGCCGATATCATCATAGGCATAGCCTGTGGTAGTATTGAAATGCGCATCGGACACCCTGCATGCGCGCATAGCGTCCAGCACCTTCAAGGTATTTTTCTCAGCAATGGCATCCACCCGGACAAAGAGTTCCTGAGATTCCTTTAGTACCTCCTGTTTTAGTTCAACAAGTTTTTGCGAAAAAGCCAATTTATTTACTCCTTTATTTCATACATACTAAAATTATCTTTTTCTGACAGCGGCAGGCGTACTGTAAGTTTCGTTCCTGTCTCTTCATAGGCCGTCTCCAGAACCGCATTAAGGCTATGCAGTTTGGTGACTACGCTGCCATCACTATAGGGAATCAGCAATGTCATGCGCACCTGACTCTCCTGAAAAAAGCCCTCTATCCGGCGCAGCAGGCCGTCAAGATTTTCCCCGGTCACAGCCGAGATAAAGACACCGTCCCGGCCATGCAGCAGCTGTTCCCGGACATGGGGATTGGTCAGCTTATCGGCCTTGTTAAAGACGAACAGCACCGGCTTATCGGCAGCGTCCAGCTCCTGCAGCACCGCCACCACAGCCTCTATCTGTTCTTCGATATGGCTGCCGCTGGCATCAACCACATGTAGCAGCAAATCTGCCTCCTGCACCTCTTCTAAGGTTGCCCGGAAAGCCGTTACCAGCGTGTGCGGCAGTTTTTGAATGAAACCTACCGTATCTGTCAGGAGTATTTCCTGTTTCTCCGGCAATATCAAATGTCTAGTTGTCGGGTCAAGCGTGGCAAAGAGCTTGTCTTCGGCAAACACCTCCGAGCCTGTCAGTTTATTCAGCAATGTGGACTTGCCAGCATTGGTATAGCCCACGAGCGCCACCAGCGGAATCTGCGATTCCTTGCGCCGTATGCGGTGCAGGCTGCGGCTTCTGGCCACGCCTTTTATCTGTTCTTCGATATCGTGAATCTTGCTGTAGATGCGCCGCCGGTCAACTTCCAGCTTCGTTTCACCGGGGCCTCTGGTGCCGATACCGCCGCCCAGACGGGAAAGCGCCAGCCCTTGTCCGCTGAGCCGTGGCAGGTTGTAACGCAGCTGAGCCAGCTCAACCTGCAGCTTGCCCTCCCTGGAACGGGCTCTTTGGGCAAAGATATCCAGTATCAGCGCCGTGCGGTCAATGACCTTAATGCCTAAAGTCCGTTCCAGATTATGCTGCTGTGAAGGCGTCAATTCATCGTCAACAATCAGCAGCGTAGCCTCCAGATTCTGCACCTCCATGGCCAGCTCATTTACCTTGCCCCGGCCTAAAAACAAGGCTGCATCGGGCTTTTCCTTGCGCTGGGTAAAGCTGCCCACGATTTTGGCTCCGGCAGTATCGGCAAGTCTCGCCAGCTCCGCCATGGATTCCTCCATGGGAAAAATACCCCCAGCCCGTTCCACACCGGCCAGAATAGCTCGTTCCTCTTCGTCTGCCGTGGTTTTCGTACTTTGGGCGGCCAGTTTCTTGTTGACCACCGTAATCAGCATATTGAGGTTTATCTGATGCAGCACCTTGTCTTCCGCCGGGCCGTACTGCGTGAGTATCTGCGTGCCATCCTCACCGGCCTCCCCTGTAAAGAACGCCAGACAGCCTACAATCCTGCCATCACGCCGTCCCAAGGCCGCCATGCAGTCAAAGCGCAGCCGCCGCAGCGAGGATAAATCCGGGTCACTCAGACGCACATCACCGCTGGGATGGGTATGTATGCAGCGAATCCCCGACAGGCGCATATCTGAACGGGTCTTTTGCTTGACCTCCGGCAGGTCAACTGTCGCCGTATCGCCCAAGGACACCTGCACAACTTTGCCCTGCCGGTTAAGATACACCGCCACTTCCCTGTCCGTGTCGGCGGTGATATCCAGCATATTTTCGTTTAACTCCCGCGTGGACAGCTGGCCGATAGGCACGCGCAAAGCATAAAGCCCCTTCAGTTTTTCCAGCACATAAGTTTTTATATTGGCCAAGTTGCCGTTTACTTGCATATTCTACTCCCAGTCAGCCACGATTTACGATGTTGCCGATATGCTTCAGCATGATGGATAAAGTACCGTCATCATTATTATGGAACTCCAGATATTCCGTGTTGTCAAAGTAGTCGGAGGGAATGGTCAGTTCAATGCCCGTATCTGTTTTCAGCTTATGCTTGCACATCTTTTTGATGGTAGCTTCCTGATTCATTTTTACCGGCTCTGTAAAGCCTGCCTCCTTGATGGCATTGTCAAAGTCTGCCTGCATGGAGGGATTTTCCTTAAATATCTCCTTGCCGGCCTCCACCAAATCCAGCTCATCACTGTTCTGCATATTTTCCGTCACATAGCTTTTGACCGCTGCCTCGGTAGCCACTTTGTCCTGACCGTAGGCCTCAGCCACCTTGGCAGCCGTCTTGCTGAGATTTTTAATGGCTTCCTTGGGTGAGGGCGTCAGACTGCATTCCAGCAGGATTTCGGGAAAAACAAAAATGCTGTTGCCGTCAATGGTATACTTTTTCGCCGTCACGGAAATCTCTTTGGTTTCCGTGTTGATAAAGGCAAACTCTTCCATCTTCTGGCTCAGGTTGGGCATGATGGAATAATGATTGATGATTTCGTTCTTTATGCCCTTGTCGGTCTGATTGACCTGATGCGTATAGCCGATATGGCTGTTGGACTTGAACACGACTATCTGGCGCACATCATCAATCCGCACATCGGCCACAATAACATCTGCCGAGGCCATTTCCTCGGCATGGACAAAGGCCTCCTCCAGTTTTTTGGTCAGTTCCTTGGAAAAGGGCACAAAGGACATTTCCCCCGACAGGTATTCGCCTAACAGCACCTGACAATGGCTGTCATCATAAAAGGCGCCCGGTTTGGCATCCTGGCTCCCCCATGCCTTTTCTATATGTTTCAATAAAAAAGTCTCGATACTGTCCTGCACCGTCAAGGGCTCGTCAGAATACACGGTCATGCCGGAATTGAAGTCCAGTATATGAAGTATTGCCTTGTCAATGATTATCATGCTGATTCCTGCTCCTTTCGTGCCTGCTCCTCGGCCCATTTGCGCACCTGCTGCAGGCGTGGTGTCATCCGGCTCCGCAATTTCTCCTCCAGCTCCGCCAAATCGCTGGCGTCGAAGTCATAATTTACATCGGGAATATTCCAAATCCGGGCTTCGGCAAAAAATTCGTCCCGATAAATGTTATAATACACCGTAAAACTACTCTCTAAGGCAAAATTTACATAGTCAATAACAATATAAGAGCCGTTGTTGATTTTCACAGGCTCCTGTGGGCGGATAAACAGGGAAAATCCCTCTATTTCTGCAGGCAGTTCCAGACCTGCCTGCCATGTCAGGATTTTTTTATCCCTGACAATGCTGCTCAGGGCATCAGGATTAAACTCTGCCATATCATGCAGCGTCTGCTCAAACTGAGCCTTTAAGAGTTCCTCAAAAACCGTCAGACTGCCGGTGATAAACTCAATACGACAAAATTCGATAAGCCCGATTTTCAGCCGTACCTTATATTCGTGGGTCTCTTCATGAAAGTAGATAATGGCGCTTTTGTGCCACTCATCATTGACATAACGGTACAAATCGTACTTGTCCTTGCCGATGACCGTTTCCCTGTCAAGGGTAAACCCCTGCCATGTCTCCGGCAGTTCCAGCATATACTGCCAGCTGTCTGTCTCTTCTTTTATCTTGGTGATGGTGTCCTCTTTCACAGCCTGCTCCCATACAGAAAAAGCTCCTAGGCAAGGCCTAAGAGCTCATACATTTCAAAATCTAATTATATAGATAGGTAAAAATATGCTCCTTTGCCTACCTATAATAACTCATTTCCCCCGATTTCGTCAAATTTTCTTTTTGCTGCCTACTCAGCATAGAAAATCAGACCGCACCCCTGCAGCCGCTGATGCAGAGCCAGCATAAATTTAGGCCCCGGGTCAATTTTTTTCGAGTAATAGCCAGCTACCTTTTCGCTGTACAGACCACTGACCCGGGCGGCATCCTGCTGATAATGGCCAAACACATAGCGGATGTCAGGATATTTTTCCTGCAAATACATAATCAGCGCAATATTGGCTTCCAACTGAGCCTTGGTTAAATCTTCAGCCCCGCCAGTACCGCCAACGTTTTCAATGCCAATGGCACACCAGTTGTAGCCGATAGCATGACGATTAAGGGCAGTTTCCGATGTAAGCCGGAAAACTTTGCCGTCCCTATCCACCAGAAAATGAGAAGCGACATTTAAAGTACCATCGCCCAGGTCTTCATTGTAAAAATGTTTATACGCTGACTCCCATGTGCTGGAAGCCGTCCAATGCACCACTACCGCCTGTGGCGTGATATCCACCTTATTCAGCCCGTAATGGGTCTGCGCGTATTCACGAATGAGCTGTTCCCGGTGTTCTGTCCAGACGATAGGCTTATCAATAATTTGCAGCCCGCCTGCCAAAACTTCTGCCGCCAATGACAATAGCAACAATGTCAGCAATACACATTTTCTCAGCATCTTAGTTCAGTCCTTCCCCTGTATTGTTTACGGATTCTATGTACAAAATTCTCCAAGGACACCGCCTGTTCCTGCCAGCCTTATTTATTCTAATTACATTGACTTTTCTGAAAAAGTTATCGTAAAATAAAAATATGTTTGAACTCGCAAAAGCAAAGGAGTTGACGTGAATGAAGAAAAGAATCTCAGCTTTACTATTGGCAATGCTCTGTCTGATGAATGTCTGTCTGGCTATGAGTAATGAAGCCAAGGCCGACCTGGACAAAGAGCTGGCACAAATGATTGGCGAAACAGGAACGAAAGTTCCAGGACTGGGTGTGATTGCCTTTAAGGACGGCAAGGAAGTTTACAGCAGCTTCCATGGCTCGGCCATTATCGACAGTCAAAATCCGCAGAACAGCCGCCCCTTTACCCGTGACAGCCGCTTCCGCGTGGCCTCGGTCTCCAAGATGTTCACTGTGTTCACCATCATGCAGCTCACCGAGCAAGGCAAGCTGGATTTGGATACCGATGTAAGCAAATACTTAGGCTTCCAGCTGCGCAATCCGAATTACCCCGACATTCCCATTACCGCAAGAATGCTGGCCTCTCACCAGTCCTCCCTACGTGATGGTAAGATATACAGCATTCCGCCGCAGATGAGCCTGCAGGAATTTTTCCGCAAGGACGGCAAGTTCTACGAAGACGGCGCTCACTTCGCTCCGCAGGGACAAGCGCCGGGCAAATACTTTGCCTACAGCAATCTGAATTATGGTATTCTAGGCACGATTATCGAAAAAGTCACCGGCGAGCGTTTTGACAAATATCAGAAGAACCATATCTTAAAGCAGCTTGACATCAAAGGGGACTACCTACCCAGCAACTTCAGCAAGAAAGAATTTGCCAAACTCGGTGCTGTGTACCAGAAAAAAGATGCAGACGGCGTCTGGAATGAAAACGGCCCCTGGCGCGCAACTCAGGACGGCTATCCGCAGGGACAGCCGAAAAAAGATACCGTTGACCTGCAGAATCCCTATGCTGAAAATTTTCAAGATACCTATAGCCTGAAAGATTACGTTCCAGGCACAAATGCCACTTTTTTCTCCCCCGCGGGCGGCCTGCGCATTTCCTGTGAGGAACTTTCCCATGCTCTTGCCATGCTGCTTAATGACGGAACATACAACGGCAAAAAAATCCTGTCACCTGCATCTGTAAAGACCATGCTGAGCCGGGAATGGATTTATGATACCAGTACCAAGAACGGCTCCACCTACAGCGGCACGATTCTCTCCTACGGTCTCGGCATGTACCAGATGGACGGCAACAGCACCGCCCGTTTTTGCCGTGATAATGACATCGACCTGGTCGGCCATACCGGCGAAGCCTTCGGCCTGCTCTCCATACTGGCCATCCGTCCGAACACCAGGGACGGCTACATCTACATCATGAACGGTGAAGCTGTTGAAGAAGATGAAGACACACGCAGCGCCGGAAAATTCAGCAACAACTACATTTGGCATGAAACAGTCGGCAACGCCATTTGCCACAATGTATTTGTCCGCTGATTAAACGTAATGTCTGTTTACTGGTTACTTTATCAGTCTTACCGCAAAAAAAGACCCCTATCTAAATAGATAGAAGCCTTATAAATAGTCATATATGGTGACCCACCACGGAATCGAACCGTGAACCTACTGATTAAGAGTCAGTTGGTAGTTGCCGTCCGATAAAATGCTAGTGAGTTGACAATATGCCCCTATCTAAATAGATAAACATTCTCATTTGCACACCTATGATAACTCGTCCTTTCCAATTCAGTCAAATGGTCTTTTCTATCAAAAAAATATTTTATCCCTTCGCAATGTTTAAACCAATCAAAAGGGGCTAGTTGACTTTTTGACTTTTAAATAGGTTTGCTAAAAATTGCCCACCAGTGTTATATAGACACCTGTCCCTTATCAATGTACTTTTTTATATATCACCCGTCATATTTTGCGCCTGTCCATTTTTTTACTTCCTGCCCTTTATATAAATGTAAGTTATTATCGCCATATAAACCATAACTAATCATAATTTCCTATAATTCATCGTTATCAGAAGTTATGAGAATCGTTCTCAATTTTGGCTTATTTTTGTTGCTACCGTCAATTTTATTTCCCAATCGAAGGACGCGCCGCAATTTGTCCGTGTTTTCCGATTCGTCCCTATTACCCCTTAATTAAATAAGTTTGTTTCCCTTGCCTGTTTTTATTGTCCCTATATAACTATACCTATTCCCCTTTTTTCTATGTAGCAAATGAATTAAATTAACTACCTTGCTAACACTATCCCGTAACATATCCCCGTTTGTGCTTGCTACCCTTATATAATGTACCTTCATAGCCGCCGCCGTAGTCTTTTAATTGTTACTAGGTCATAAAAGTAACACTTGTTTGTAACGTACTTTGTATTATTGTATTATTGTTTCTTATCCTTCATACTTCCTACCTTCTTTTATTTAAGTTGTATCAAATTGAATTGCGTAACTGTTACATTCCTTGTATTATTCTAATTCTTATTATCCTCCATGTATTTTGTCCTTTGTGTCCTTGTCCTTGTGTTCTTCCCTGTCCCCTTTCCTAGTATGCTACTTACCATGTATGCTACTTACCTATTATTCCTTGCCCGTCAATATGTTTCATTCCTTCTACATATAGCCGTGCCGTCATATATTCATGTTTCACATTCATATTACTATTTTTGTACGTGTTCCTACTTCCTAAAAGTCCGTGCTCCAGCCATGTTGTCCTTGTCTTGTAGTCCGTCCTAACGTCCTTCCTATGTTCACTACTTCGCCCTGCTACGTGTTCACATACCTTTTCTTTTATTAGTATGCGCCGCCGCTACGTTGTCACTTCGCTATACTTTATCGTATCGGAAAAAGCGTTGCCCCTTGTCCTGCCCTAAAACTTGTCTTGCTACCTACGAAACGCCGCGCCGCTTGTAACGTCCCCTTTTTATGCTACGTGCTACGCACTACGCACAGCCACACGCTACGCACCCTTGGTGCTACGCTGTGCCCGTCTATTTTCTTCGATTCGTAAAACGCCGTAGGCAAAAGAAACGCGCAAGCGATAAGAAAAATACGGCGGTTAAGCCGTATCATGTAGCGTTAGCGGAATGACTATATATTAAGGTACTACTATATACTAAGCTACTACGCTCTCCCTCCACAAAATACGTTACCCCTTCTGTTAGTTCCCCCATTTCATATAGTCCCTAAACTTTTTGGAGTGCCGTCTGCCCTTGTCCCGTATGGCTTCCCGAATTTTGCCTATTTTAAAGTTGTCGTATGTTTCCATACAAAAAACGAAAAAAATCACAAGTTTCACAGACAAAACGCACTTTTTGGATTCATGCCATTTTGCAAAATCATACTTCAAAACAAGTGTGTACTGTCAAAAGACACTAAAACGGTAGTTCTTCTAGTGGTATAACTTCCAGCGGCTTTGTTGGCTCTTCTTCATACGGCAAATCGTCCGTCAATACCCCTTCTATTTCTTCTTCCCCATATCGGAAATATTCAAATAGATTTAACGTGCTACGCATCATAGTCGCGCCCTTATGCACAATATACGGGTTCAAGTATAAAATACCCTTCGACTTGGCTATAATCCCTTTTTTCTTCAATCGTGCTATAAGTTCGCGTCCATTGCTATCATACTTCAATGAACAGCGTTCTAACAAATCCTTTGTCTTAGTTGGTACGCCGTCCTTATCTATAATAGCGTTGTCGGTTTCCCTTAACCGTCTATATTGCGCCACGTATGAAAATATAGCCTGCTCCCCTTTCGACAAGTCGCATGGTATATAATAGCTTCTAACCCAATTACGTTGAATATCTTTTGTTATTCTTACAAGCCCGTTTTTAGTTTTACGCATGGCGAATTAACCCCCCTTGCATTTTCATAAAATAAAGTTGCAACCCTACCAGCCTTTTGTTTTCTTCTACCGTCCTCTCGGTGTCCACTAAATACCTATTGTATTCATGCCCGTTTTTCCGTGCGTCCCTTATTTCTTCGATTCGTTTTTCTTCTTCGCCAAACTTGCGCCGCGCTTCAAACATTGCCCTTTGTTCCCTCCATAGCTTGCGCCCAAGTTTACATGATTGTTGCTTAGTCATAATTAAAAACCGTCCTTTCCAATGACATAAAGTGTGTACTTTATGACCTAGTGTAGTAGGCTATATTCCACATATCGGAAACGCCCCATATATTACTCAAAGTGATTTTCCAAGTAATTTAGGGCTAAAATGTCCCCCATAGCACCTTTTACAATATTTATAGCATTAAACGCAATCTTACCAATTCGGGCGAAGTATCTAGTTTTCCCAGCCACGCGCCATACTACTTTTTTATACGTACCCCCTTAAACCGCCGTATTTCGATTCTAAGCCCCTTCTAGCGTCCTACCTATATTCCTATATACCCCTTTGCTATTCGCCCCCCCCAAAAAACGCAAATAAAAGGGACAGCCCCGAAAGACTGCCCCCATATAGTAGCTTTTCCAATTCCATTTTTTTACTTCATGGTGAAAAGTTACCCTATAATCATCCTATTACATATTTGCTTATTTGTTCCGCAATTTTACTTGCTTCAATAGTGCCTAGTTCCCCAGCATCACTTATAGCCTTACCTATTAGTGTTTCGGTAAAGTCTTTGCTAATTAGCATATTTTCCCCCAATCGAACAACGTAGCTTTGTTGATTCGCTATCATGGAAACTGTCGGGAAAGTCGGTATGGGGTTTGCACTTTGCGCCCGTTCTAAATTCATAGTTCCTACCCTTGCCACTTGGTAAAAATAATCTCGTACCTGTGGCGCGTAAATCGGGCTTGTGATAATAGCCGCAATATGTCTTTTCGTGTTGTCGTTAAAATCGTTGTAATTACCCATGGTTTTATTCTCCTTTTCGTCTATAACCTTATTTGCCTTTTCTTCGATTCGTAAAAATGTAGCCGCAACCTTATATAAGGTCGATTGTCGGTCTACCTTCCGCAATAGCCCATTTATTATATTCGTTTTGCTTGTCCTCCAATTCTTTGTATAAGCGTTCCTTAATTCGCTTTTCGGCTTTTTCAATAGTGGCGTTTATTATGCCGTCTATCATATAGAAATTTTGCTCCGCTTCGTTGGCTATTTTTTCAGCCGCCTTTATATCATGCCCACGGAATAACGCATAATAGAACGGGTCGCGCTTTTCGTAAGGATTACCGATAAGATTTAGTTTTATAACTTCCATATCGTCTATACTAAGGCAGTAGCAATCTATAGCCCTTTTCCTATGGAAGTATTCGCCCTTTTGGTTAAATGACTGCTCGTATTCCCAATCACCTATGGTTAGTATCCGCGAACTTGTGCAACCGTCACCGCTATTTATTGCCTGATTCAAGATAACATAGTCGTTTTCGTTGGAAGGTGACCAGCCTATGAAAATATCCACGTGGTTTCCATGTAGTATTAAATCCCCGTATTCAAGTTCTTTTTTTTCGATTCGTTTAAAATGGTTTCGCACATATCGGAAAGTCTTTTTTGTTCCTTCCCAGCCTTCGCCTTGTTTCCATAGCGTCCAACCGTTAGCATTGTAAAACATGACGGCAAGCCCCATACAGTCGCAACCGTTAAATCCTACCTTGCCTAGTCGGTACGGAATCCCGATAAAAAGACGCGCGTCCGGCTTTTCCCTTGGCGTTGCCCTATTGATATTTAAATCAAACGTGTACTTATCAATATCAATCTCTATGTTATACTTGCGCCGAGCCTTTAGTCCTTCGTCAATAGCTTTTCGGAAATTGTCGGGTGTTCGCGGTATTGCTAACCTTTTAAGTGTTTCCGCTAAGTTACTTCGTTCTATACCTTCCCAATAAGGCTCAACCCCTACCGTTGGCTGTGCATATAGTCTTTCCCATTCTTCAATCGTTGCCTGTTCTTCTTTGGTTAGTTCGTTCATGTTTACCATTGAAAAAATGCTCCTTCCAATTCGTCAAAATTCATTAAATGAAAATCGTATTCCTTGCCCGTTTCTAAATCGCCTATGTTCACATTGCGCCCTAAAAAATCCTTTAACTTTTCTTTGACTTGTTCCATTGTTAAACCTTCATAATCTACGCCGTTTATTCGCATTATCATTAGTGAAATTACCTTCCTTTGTTCATTGTTCGCTACATTACCCATGTTAAATTATCCACGGGATTATATTTGTCAAATTGTGATTCTATTTCCCTTGTGTTTAAATTTAAATACCGCTTAGTAGTAGTCAAGTCGGAATGACCTAATAGCTTTTGCAGGCTGAAAACGTCACCGCCGTTCATTAAATAATTCTTTGCGAATGTGTGCCGCCATGTATGACATGATACCCTTGCGCCTTGTAAGCCGCTTCTTTCCTTGATTCGCTTGAAAATACTACTCATTGCGCTTTCCGTTATCATTCCCCCTTGGTTATTCACAAAATAATACTTGCTACTAATCGGGAAAACCTTTGCCCTTTTTGCCGTTTGATATTCCATCAACGCATTTTTAACCTTTGCCGCTATTGGTATGATTCTTTCCTTGCTACCTTTGCCGAACACTTTTATAAATCCGTGCTCTAAGTCCACATTTTCCGATAAGATACCTGCTAATTCGCTTTTACGTATACCGCTACTAAGAAGTAGTATTAACATAGTCTTATCCCGTGTCCCGTTGAAGGTGAACCTGTCACACGCCCCCAGCATGGCTTTTATTTCTTCTATGCTAAAAGTTCTTGGTATAACCTTGTCCTGCCTTGGGGCTTGTACCTTGTCCATAACACACGCCGCCACATAGCTATTTTTAAACAGCCAACGATTGACGGCTCTTAATGCCCTGTAGCTATCGTGAATACTTGCGCTTTTTAGCTTGCGCCCTTCTTTTAACATGGATAAATAGCCCTGTATATGTTCCACTTCCACGGAATCCCAATTATACGCGCCGCTATCTATTGCATATCGGAAAAAATCTTTTGTCCAATGTTCGTAATAGGTTATTGTCTTTTGGCTTGCAAGTTCCCCCCTTTTGGCGGTCAAGAATAAATCTAAGCCCCGTCCGAATTGCATAATAAGTCGCCCCCTTATAGAATAACTATCTATACCTTTTTGGTGTCGGGAAAATTGCCCCCCTTTTGGTATATAGAATATTGCCCCCGTCCGTCCCATGTTGTTGCACGTGAAACGTTCGTCTGTGTGTAGGAGACAAACAAGGGTACACGAATGTATTTTTTATGTTTTTTTAACGTCTTTTACAAGTCAAATGTCAGCCCCCTTCCTTTTCGCATGATTCCTAGTGTACTTGATTCCCCCTTTTGCCCGATTCGGAATAAGTTAAACGTGGTACACGCAAAAAAAGACCCCTATCTAAATAGATAGAAGCCTTATAAATAGTCATATATGGTGACCCACCACGGAATCGAACCGTGAACCTACTGATTAAGAGTCAGTTGCTCTGCCAGTTGAGCTAGTGAGTCATTGGCCTTGCTCTCAAGGACAAATAATATATTAGCACTCTACTGACAGACCGTCAAGGGGTATTTGCAAAAAACGTTAAAAATTTTTGCGGATAATCATTTCTATTCTAGGGCCGGACACGGAAACACGTATATCATCAGCAATATTGGCCACAATGGATTTTTCCAGTTCATCAAGGGCTTTTTCCATATCATCGTCCTCTGTTGAGCCGTTTTCCATGTCCTGACGGTACTTCTCCAAAGTCCATGTATAAGCATCTGCAGCCATCGCCACACCGCCCATGCTGACAAAATGACAGTCACTCATGGGCAAACTTGCTCCATCCTGCACATTGTATATACTGTCTTCGATGAAGTCTTTAATCTTCCCCATAATCCCCACAGATGCCTCATTGCGCTTCTCCGTGGAAACGTCTATAAGTTCCTGCTTCTTTTCATAATTCAGCGGAGCCTCAGCCACCAAGTGCAGTTCGCAGCTGCACTTCTGTGTGCTTTCCATCCAGAACTCAGCGACAAAATCATCAACAATGGCTCTCACCATGCTCATAGTCTCTTCTGCCAGCAGTCTTGCCCGGCGAGCGCTGCGCTCGTCAAAGCCCATCCCCCGGCTGAAGTATTCCACCTCGTCCAAGGCTTTTTCCATACCATAGCCGTTACTGTTTACAGTAATCTTGCTGGTTTTCATTGCCATCAGTCCTCTATTGTCAAGAAATCTATAAACCCTGTCATTTCCAAAACATCTTTTACATCATCGCTTACATGGGTAAGTTTCATCGAGCCTTGTTTCTTCATGCGTTTCTGCGCCAGCAGCAGTACACGCAGGCCGGCAGAAGCTACATAGACCAGCTCGGTAAAGTCCAGTGTCAAATCCGTTACCCCTGTCAATTCGTTCTGTACTACTTTATCTAAATCCGGTGCGGTAACTGCATCCAGACGCCCGGACAGGGACAGTTTCAGTGCCGTACCATTAAGTTCTTTTTTGATTTCCATAGTGAAATCCCCTTTCTAAATGATATTACATTAAATTAAATTCGCGTTTATTTTTTATTTTCCTGCAAAACAATATTTTTTCGGATAGTTAAAATATTTTTGCCGTCCTTATATTCATAGCTGATATCGTCTACATTTTTCCTGACGAGAAAAATCCCCCAGCCGCCCACGCCTCTGTCCATCAACGGTGTATCAGGGTCGGGGTCTTCCTTTTGCAAGGGGTCGTATGGTACGCCCTCATCACAGAAGGCCAGTTCCAGCCCTTGCGGATTATCATAGATTCGTCCCTGCAGCAGTACTTTGCCGCCGGTCTCCCCGTAAGCATAACTGGCAATGTTGACAAATATCTCTTCCACTACCAGGTCAAGCTGCAGCTGCAGTTTCATGGGGCAGTCAAGCGGAGCCAGCATTCCTGCCACAAAATCATTTACTGCTGGCAGATTTTCCACCTTCGCGTCTATGAACAATTCTTTTTTATCCTCGTTTTCCATCCTTCTACCTCCCCGGACAACCGGCCTTAATATGCCAGTGTCAGCATGGTAATGTAATCAGCGTCACCAGCTATCCTAAGTTTGCTAAAACTTCATCATGACTGAATCCAGAGACGCTGATATTTTTCCAGCTGTCTGATGGCGTGGCGGAAAATATTCTGCCCCACCTTAGGATAGCGTTTGATTATCGACATAAAACCTGACAGTGGCATAGAGAGGATGACGGCCTGCTCTGTCAGCACTTCAAAGGAATACTTGTTACGGTGTCCGGGCAGCAGCACGCTTTCGTTAAGCCAGCTGTTTTCCTTTTGAATGTCCAACGTGTTGTACCAGCCGTCACCGACTTCAATCCCCCGGACAATTCTGCCGCTGGCCAGGAACAGCATATTTTCCTCGCTGATATTTATATCTATGCGGTCGCCTTCAAAGAGTACCATCTGTTTGATGCCGCCCATAAATAGCTGCTGTACACCCATATCGCATTCCTGCAGCAAAATGAGTTTGGACAGATAATCCTGCAGCACCGCCCGGGAATCCTGTACCTGCAGGATTCCGCTGGCTGTTTCGGCCGCCAGACGTTTTTCCAGCTTCACCCGGAATTCCTGAATGCCCAGATTCCAGTCCAACATCAGCTGCTGGATTATCAGCTGATATTCCTTCATCAGCCGCTTGATGTCATTCATCAAAAATTCACTGCTGTCATAGAACAGGGAAATGACCACCTTGTTTTCTTCCCGGCGGAAGGACAGGGTGAGTTTTAAGTCATGGCCATCGTAGGAATTATACATTACCAGCTGCCCTGTGGGCCTGCCTGGCACATCAGCATAAGATTTCCGCTCACTGAAGAAGTCGCAGAAATTCAGCACATGGTCAAAGCCTTTTTTTTGACTGCGCAGGACCTCCTCAATGTTTTCCCTGCCAAGCGAAGCATAGGGCTGGGAAATGACAAATTGCTGAAAGGCCTTTGTCACCAGTTCCTGCATGGAGAGATTTTCCTTTACCTGCAGGCGTACCGGCACCAGACTGGGAGTGATGCCCAGCTCCTTATCATTGCCCCGGCGCGGCACCAGCAGGCCAAAGCCCACATCATCACTTTTATTATAACGCTGTAGTAATATGCCCCATGCTGTATACAGGATAGCCATGAGCATCATGTTCTTGTCCTTGGAACGGGTACGCAGCTCCGACAATAAATCCGCCGGAAGATAGGACACAAAGGCTTCCTGCTTATACAGGTCACTGGTATTTTTCTTGTAATAAGGCAACTCCGCCTGCTGCGGGAAATCCTGTAAAAAATTCTGCCAGTATTCCCGGATTGGCTCAGCCAGCCCCGCTGCGTTCAGCCCCTTGAAGCCCTGCCCATCATTTGCTGCGGTATAAGTCTCATTTACGGCCAGCGCAAACAATTTCTGCAAATTTACCTGTGGCAAAACCGCTCCTACAGCAGTCACGATAACCGCATACTCATGCAGGCCGGTATGCAGTACACTGAACCGCAGCAGGCTGCCGCTGCGCAAATCAAAGCTCTGACGCAGTTCTGCCTCCATCGTGCGGCGCAGGACGGCATTCAGTTCTTCGTCATCCGTGTTTTCCAGATTACGGTACACAACTTTAGGGATATCGCGCTGTTCTTCCAATACCACAGCCAGAATCCGTTTCCCCACGGAGCAGTAATTGAGACGCAGCGCCTCCGTTTCCTGAATCAGCGTATACAGGGCTCTGTTAAAATGCGTTGGCAGCAGATTACCTTTGACCTTATACAGCCCCTGCAGGATATTCCCCACGGGATTCATTGCGTTACGATAATGAAAATACGTTTTTTCCTCGCCGGTTAGCTCCCTTACATACATGATTTTATTCCGGGAGTATCCTTGAGTCTCTTCTATCTGCGGCCCATACAGCTGTTTTAGTACATTGAATTCATTGCTGGGCAAATCTTCGACCTTGATTTTCTGCACGTCCATAAGTTACCTCCCTGCTAAGAAACTGTTTTAAGCCTTTTTTCCCGGTCTTAAAACAGGATATAAAAGCCCACATAATCTTATTCTACGTTTTTCAGCATTTTTCCTGTAAAAAAAATAATCGGCCATTTTTATCTGGCCGATTACTGAGGCGTATTGCTTAATTTATGTATTTCGGGTCAAAAGACCATTATGCTTCCTTTAGTTTATGGCGAATCTTCTCCTGATTAAGCTTGGAGAGTGTACCTGCCTTCCCCAGCACGTACATACCATTCTTAAGTTTTAGAAGTATTCCCGTGTGTCCGTTATCTGTTTCGATTACCCCCTTCATTTCAGAGTTCTCAGGTAAAGGTCTGTCGCCCCAGAATAACGACTTTGACATGTTTCGCAACTTGCTGATCCTCATACTGTATTCCTCCTCGTATAAAGTTGTCCTCAGAGGTGGTTTTTTGCCTCCCCTGCCGAAATCACATTCAGTTTACTCCATCTCGCTGAAAACTGACTGAAGATTTCATTAAAAATCTCTGAGGATTTTTCCTCCGACAGAGCTAAAGCGCGCCCCGCTATGGAGCGCGCCATTTAATAAATTATAACGCCGTTGTTTTGGTATTCGTGCCCCCACCTGCTGAGGTGGAGGACATTTTCTCACCTCGTTATAATCTGAATTTCTTCATTTCTTCCTGCAAATCGCTGGACAGCTTGGCAAGATTACGAGCAGCATCGGAAATCTCGTGCATGGAGGCACTTTGTTCTTCACCGGCAGCAGACACGGACTGAGCCTCATCGGAATTCTTGCCGCTGGTCTCGGCTATGGTCACACTGGCCTGCAGCATACGCTCGTTGTCACTGGCCATGCTCTCAATGCCCTGAGCAATCTTCTGGATTTGACTTGTCAAATCATCAATTACATTGACAATATCGGCAAAGACCTGATCAGCAGACTTGACCGTTTCAATACCTGCCTGCACGCTCTGCGCTCCGCTGCGGCTGGCTTCGACTGCCAGCTTCATATCTTCAAGGTTGGCATTGACAAGCTGGGCAATCTGCTGCGAGGAGTTGTTCGAGCTTTCTGCCAGCTTGCGCACTTCGTCTGCCACCACCGCAAAACCGCGGCCGGCATCACCGGCTCTGGCTGCTTCAATCGCCGCATTAAGCGCCAGCAGGTTTGTCTGCTCGGCAATGCTGGTAATCATCTGCACAATATCGGCAATCTGCTGTGAACTGTCATTGAGTTTTTCAATGGAGGCCTGAATGCTGTCTGTGCTGGCGGTGATGTTATTCATCTGCTGCACAGCATCTTCGATGGAATTACGCCCCAGATTGATTTTTTCCTTGGCATGAACAGCATTATCAAAGACACGCTGGGTATCCTTTACAATGCCCTGAGCCGACTCTGTTACCTGCTCGGCATTTGCCTGAATGTTGCTGGCTTCAACAGCCTGTTCGCTGGCGCCTTCGGCAATGGAAACAATGCTGTCGGCCACCATATGGGAAGCCTGCGCCGACTGGTCAGCACTGGTCGTGAGCTGCTCGCTGGCAATGGCCACATCCTTGGCCATTTCATTGACACTGCTGATTACACCGCGCAGATTCTTTATCATATTGTTAAGGGATACACCCAAATTACCCATTTCGTCATTGGCATCGGCATTGACCCTGCCTGTGAGGTCGCCATCGGCAATCTTGCCAGCCTCCTGCATCAGATGTCCGATAGGGCCGCCCACCCGGCGGTTAAAGATGATAATCATGGCAGCGCAGAGGATAATCATAACCACCAAAGCCATGATGACGCTAATCCAGATAGAACGGGTGATAGCCCCCTGATAGTCAGCCTTGGGAGCCACCAATACCAGTTTCATGTTGTCAATGCAGAGCGGCGCAGCCATTACATAGCTGTCTTCACCAAAGGCCGCCGTTTCCGTCAAATCGAGATTAGACAATCCTACCACTTTTTGGCCAAAAGCCGCCAGTTCCTTATTGCTCTCCTCGGTGATTTTGACCTTCATATTCTTCTCAGCATGGGGCGATGCCAGATAATAACCATCCTGCCCGACTAAGAAAGCATAACCGTGGGTGCCGATAGTGATGCCCTTGACATAATCTTCCAGCTCGGTGATGCCGATATCCACTGTCACAGTACCGACACTCTTGCCGTCCTTTTGTACTGCGGCCGCGCTGGTGAGCATGGTCGTGCCGCTGACTTCATCAAGGTACGGGCCTGTCCAGGCAACAGTCCCCGGCGCTTTCATGGCATTTAAATACCAATCCATTTTGTTATAGCCGTACTCGGCATTGCTATAGCCCATGTCCAAATCTACCGAACCCTTGTCATTTTTGGCACGGTAAGGGCCGTAATACTCAATATCAGCCTGATAGGCACGCGGTTCAAACCAAAAGCCGCTGCCGATAACAAGCGGGTCTGACAGCACATAGCCGTCAGCCATGCCGAACATAACATCGGTATCGTAGGTCTTCAGCTGTGAAATACCTCTGGCAAGGCCGCTGGTTTTCTGCGCCACCTGCAAAATACGCTGGTCCAGCTTGCCGGCAATCTCACCTGCCTGAGCAGACAACGTGGCCTTTACCTGCTCCTCCATCCCATTCCTGAACTGACCTATGTTAATAAAGGTCTGAATAGCCAGCAGCACGCTTGTCAAAACAATTATACTGATGACGAACAGTGTCTTTATACTGGCTTGAGGCTTTGTCATATAAATCACCACTTTCTTTTCATTCCTTGAAAACTGCCCTCAACTATTTACTTACTATCCATTCTTCTATTCTATTTCGCTATGCCTTTATCTTTTCCTGCAAAAAAATCGCCCTTTCCTAAAGAAAGAGCGATTTTGTCTTCTATCAGTTATGCAATTCTTTGTCCGGAGCGCTATGACAGCCAGAGCAGCCACAACTACAGCCGCCGCTTTCACTGCCACAGCAATCGTTATGCCCGGAAACAAAATTATGATATATATGTTTCAGGGCAAAGAACAGGGCAACAGCCAGTATTGCACCTACTATATAGGTCGCCATAGTAATTCCTCCTTAATCAATCAGAAGCCTAAGAGTCTGCCAATCTGATATACCAGAAGGGACACGACCCAGGCAAGAGCAAACATGTACACAGCGGAGAAGCCCATCCACTTCCAGCCGCCGGCTTCCTTCTTGATAGTACCCAGAGCCGTTACGCAAGGCGTATACAGCTGGGAGAAAACCATGAAGGCAAAAGCGGACAGAGCCGTAAAGCTCGTAGCCATGCCCGTGGAGAGCAGCGTATCAGCCGTTTCTACAGCGTCATCAGCTTCCGTGGAAACATCCTCCGCACCATAGAGGATACCGATAGTAGCCACAACGGTTTCTTTAGCCATAATACCGGAGAGCAGAGCTGCGCCTGCTTCCCATGTAGCAAAGCCATGGAATACAAAGAGCGTGCTCATCCAGTTGCCAAGGGTTGCCAAAATGGATTCGTTGATTTCGCAGGGGCCGTCAAAATTGTAGTTGGACATTACCCAAAGCAATACAGATGCAGCGAAGATAATCGTACCTGCTTTAATGAGGTAGCCTTTGCCCTTATCCCAGGTTTCCAAGAGAACCGTCTTCATATCCGGCATACGGTACGGCGGCAGTTCCAGCAGGAAGGTAGAACCGCCATCTTTGAACACCGAACTGCCCAGAATTTTAGCGGCTACGATAGCCATGACTACACCGAGGATATACATAGCAAAAACGATGTTAGCGGCATTTTCCGGGAAGAACATCGCGGCAAAGAGCGCCATAATCGGCAGCTTGGCACCACAGGTCAAAAACGGCGTAACCATAATGGAAACCATACGGTCTTTTTCCGAGTCCAAAGCACGTGCGCCCATAACAGCCGGAACAGCACAGCCAAAGCCCATCATCAGGGGCATAACGCCTTTACCCGTGAGGCCGCAACGGCGCATAATCGGGTCCATGATGAAGGCAATGCGTGCCATATATCCCGTACCATCTAAGAAGGACAGGCAGAAGAACAGGACGAAAATCAGCGGTACGAAAGTCAGTACAGCACCTACGCCGGCGATAACGCCATCGCAGACAAGCAAAACCATCCACTCAGCCACTCCGGCAGCTTCCAGATATTCCTTGGCAAATTCGAGGAAATCTTCATTGATGGCTGCATCCAAAGCATCGGCAATCGGCTGGCCAATCCATTCAAAGGTGATATTAAATACCGCATACATAATAGCCAGAAAGATGGGCAGCGCCAAAATGCCGTTAGCCAGGAATTTATCCATTTTTTCCGAGGTAGTAGCACCAACATTGCTGGCCGTTACGGCCTCAGCCATCACCGTATCAATCAATGCGTAACGGGCTTCAATGATTTCTTCATTCTGCTGTTCGGCACTCTTGCCGCTGGCTTTTATTTCCTGCACCTTAGCGATATGGGCTTTTACCCTGTCGCTGGGCTGGTAATTTTCCATCACCGTGCTGGTGAACACATCCAGCAGCTTTTTCGTGCTCTTGCTGCTGCGGCCTACAGTTTCCACCACCGGCATACCCAGAGCATCTTCCATCTTGCGGCAGTCAACCTTGATACCACGGCGCTCAGCATCATCCTGCATATTGAGGTCGATGAGGAGAGGAATCCCCTGCTCCATGAGCTGAATCGTCAGGAACAGATTGCGTTCGAGGTTAGAACTGTCCACGACATCCACCACAAGGTCAAGCTTGGTGTTCATGAGGTAATCAATTACGATTTTCTCCTCCGGAGAACGGGCATTGATACTGTAAGTTCCCGGCAAATCCACGATGGAAATAGCGCGGTCATTATGACGGGTATAACCGACTTTTTTATCTACTGTAACCCCCGGCCAGTTGCCGATTTTCTGACGAGCGCCGGTCAGCTCGTTAAAGATTGTGGATTTACCGACGTTCGGGTTGCCGGTAAGTGCTACTGCTAATGTTGACATTGTTTTATCTACATCTCCTCTGTTCATTCATTATTGCCATTTGGCTTTAATTTACCTGCTGCACCTGAACCTTGGCTGCATCATCGCGGCGCAGAGCCAGGTTGTAAGAACGAACGCCTATAGCAATGGGGTCGCCCAGCGGAGCGCTGCGCAGTACCTTTACCTTTGTTCCCGGGGTGAGCCCCATAGTCATCAATCTTTCCTTGAGGTCGGAATCGCCAATCTGCTGGATTTTCAGCGTCATGCCGGTCTTGCCGTCTTTCAATGTCAAAATCAACGCCTCCTAATAATTTCTGATAATGATAATGATATTATTTCTACTTAACACATGATAACGCATATCAATAACACTTGTCAAGGATTTTCATTTACAAATAAAAAATATTTTCATTTTCTTTTCATAGAAAATGACCAGTCAATTGACTGGTCAAAATATACGCTATTTAACTAATTCAATCGGTGACAAAACGCTCTTTCCCTGACTGTTGACAAACACATCAGCGCGCACGCCAAAGGTAGAGGCCAGGCGTTCCACCGTCATAACCTGCTGCGGAGTTCCCTGTGCCTTTATATCACCATCTTTTAAGATGATGATTTCGTCAGCGTATTGCAGGGCATGGTTAATATCGTGCAGCACCATGATAACCGTCATGCCGTACTCACGGTTCAGCCGCAGGACAATTTCCATGACTTCCAGCTGATGGGCAATATCCAGATAAGTGGTCGGCTCATCAAGGAGCAGGATTTCCGGCTGTTGCGCCAGCACCATAGCCAAAAATACGCGCTGCCGTTCGCCGCCGGAAAGTGTCTGCACCTGACGGTCAGCCAGCTTTACCACCTGCGTCGCCACCATGGCCCACTCCACTACTTCCCTGTCCTGCTTTACATCACGCGAAAACAAACTGCGGTATGGGAAACGGCCGTAATCGACCAGCTGGCGCACGGTGGTATCCGGCGGAGCCACCGCTCCCTGCAGCAAAATCCCAATTTTCCGGGCAATGGCCTTACGCCCCAGGGCGCGGATTTCTTGTCCGCCAAGCAGAACCTCTCCCTGATAATCAGTGTTGATAGCAGCTAAAGCCTTCAACAGCGTAGACTTGCCTGCCCCATTCGGCCCGATAATGGCGGTACGCTTGCCCTGTGGGAACACAGCCGACACACTGTGCAGAATTTCCTTATCCCCTATGGACACCTGTAAATTCTTTACTGCCAGCTCCATCACAGTTCCCTCCTCAGCAGATACAAGAAAAAGGGCGCACCCAAAACAGCCATGATAATCCCTACCGGCAGTTCTACCGGCGCTACAACGGTTCTGGCAATGGTATCACACAGCGTCACCACACCACAGCCCAACAGGGCCGTAGCCGGCAGCATAATCCGATGGTCAGAACCCACCAATAGCCGGGCCGTATGTGGCACAATCAGGCCTACAAATCCCAGCAGCCCCACCACGGAAACCGCACTGGCTGCCAATAGCGCCGCCAAAGCTGACAGAATTATCCGCGTCAGGCCCACGCGCACACCTAAGCCCTTTGCCATTTCATCGCCGAGCTGCAAAATATTTAAATGCCGGGCGGCCAGCAAGGACAGAACCACACATATGGCCGTGTACGGCCAAAGCATTTCCACCTGTGGCCAGCTGCGCGCCGACAGGCCGCCCACCATCCACATCAAAGCACTATGCACCCTGTCGCTGTAAAATATCAACAGTGCCGATATACCGGCACTAAGAAACGCTGATACCGCCACACCAGCCAGGATAATACGAATAGGACGTATCCCGTTTTTCCAGGCCAGTACATATATGAGCATTGCCGCACCCATAGCCCCGACAAACGCCGCCGGCGTAACCAGATAAGCGTATGCCGGCAGGGCCAGCATGACCAGTATTCCGAGCAGCCCAGCCCCGGCTGATATGCCGATAATATGCGGGTCAGCCAGAGGATTTTTCATCACGGCCTGCAAAATCGCCCCGGCCAGTGCCAGATTCACGCCCACCAAAACAGCTACCAGCGTTCGCGGCAGACGTATGTTATAGATAATCTGCCCCTGCGGACTGCTTTCCGTACCGGTCAGCAAAGTGAGCACTTCCCCCACGGGAATGTCGACCGAGCCTTTCACTATACTTATTACTATCCCCAAACAGGCAAAAACGACCAACGCTAACATCATGAGCGTCCGCCGTTTTCCGCCTGCAGAAAAATCTGCTGTCATCATATATAATATGTCCTTTACTTTGCGTCAGGATAAACACATTTTGCCATCGTCTCTACGGCCTCCGGGTAATGAATGCCGGGACTCAGCAGGAAAAGCTCCTGTGGCAGGTAATAAACGCGTTTTTCCCGTACTGCCGGAATACTCTGCCAGGCCGGGCCCTGCATGGTTTCTTCCATACTAGCCCTAATAGCTGACAGCTTGCCCATACTCGTAACAAAAATGATTTCCGGGTTCTGCTCCACCAAGGTTTCCATACTATAAGGGGCGGCATCAGGATTCTTTTCCAATGGTTTCGTGCCGCTGGCTACATTTTCCCAGCCCAGCATTGCAGCCACTGAACCGGCAATACTGCCCTCCAGCTGAACTGTCAGTCCCTGACTGGTGCTGTGAATGATGGACACCCGGCGTTTATCCTGGGGAATTTGCGCCTTTACAGCGGCTATTTTCTCCTCCATATTCTTGATGAGCTGCTCGCCCTTTTCCTTATCGCCTGTCACCATCGCCAGAGTGCTTACTTCCCGTTTCACATCTTCGTAGCTTTTCATGTCCAGCACCAGTGTTTTTATGCCATTGGCCTCCAAGGTATTGACAAGTTTTTCATTCATGCCCTTGTTGATAATCACCAAGTCCGGCTGGCAGGCAATAATCTTTTCTGTATCAATCTGGTACACCTTGCCGACACTGGGGAGTTCCTTGGCAAAATCCGGCATTCTGGTCTTGGAATCAGGACGCCCAACTACGAGTTCAGCACCGCCCACAGCCTCCAGCGGTTCCAGAAAAGATGCCGACGTCACCACAATTCTGGCAGGCTTTTTCGTCAGCTCCACCTGCCGGCCCATGTCATCGGTGATGACCGCATAATTAGCATTTTCGGCAGGCTTAGCCGTATCTTTACCGCAGCCAGCCAAAAGCAGCCCCAGCACCATAACGACCAACAGTATCTTAACATAGCCCTTCATATCATCGTCCCCTATCTTTTGGAGCATTTAATTTTTCCGGGTCAGAATCGTAGACAGATAGTTCAGCTTATCCTTTTTATGCGCTACCACATCATAGATGATTTTTTCATCATCAAGGCCAGCCCGGCTCACCAACACCGCCTGTTCAGCCATGTTGTTTTCAGCCAGCAGGTCAGCCATATCCTCAAAGTTTTTATAGACTTTCATGAGCACAACATTGTCGGCGGCCTGCATAGCATTTTCCACCTTTTCAGGGCTGGCCGTAGCCGGGATAACCGTGAGAACGTCGTCCCCTTCCACAATGGGATAGCCCAGCTGGCTGCCAATGGCCACAAAGGCCGGAATTCCTGGGATGGTCTTAATCTCTACATCCTCATTCTCCAGCAGGCGATATATATAGATATAGGTGCTGTAAAACATGGGGTCACCGATGGTCAGGAAAGCCACATTTTTGCCGGCCTGCAGCAGCGCGAGGATTTCCTGCTTATTAGCCTCCCATGCATCTGTGCTGTTTTCCGCAAACCCCTTCACCATAGGGAATACCTGATAGACAATCTCCACGTCCTTTTTCAGATAGGGTCTGGCTACGGTCAGCGCCACACTGCCGTCCTTTTTTTCCGTCTTCGGTGCAATCAGCACATCTACGTTTTCAATCGCTTTAATGGCCTTCACCGTCAATAGTTCCGGGTCACCGGGTCCCACACCAATACCATAAAAGATTCCACTCATGAATCAAAAACCTCCATAATAACAATATCCTAGCCTATCATACTATGATGCCCTGACCCTGTCAAATACACGCTAAGCCGCCCACCCCTTTCTGACCGATAGGGCAAGCGGCTGTAGCTATATAAGTGTCATTTCAGATGAATATGGTGAAATCTTATTTTTCCAGAGCCGTCCAAGCATCTTCAGCCCGTTTTACGTAGAGGTCACGAATGGCCTTGTTTTCCCCGATGCCATGAATATAAGCGTCTACCTTGAAACCAGCCTTTTCCAAAATGGATTTATGGGAATCTTCTTCCTTGCCGGCCATATCGTTGTTAGCATGGTCGCCAGCTACCATCATCATCGGCATGAGGGTAATGTGTTTAATGCCGTTCTTCTTGAGTTTGGGCAGGACAGTGTCCAGATTCGGCCAGCCTTCTACCGTATAAACATATACGTTTTTGTAACCGGCTTCATCAAGTTTTGCCTGAATTACGGAATAGTAAGCATTGGATACCTGCGGCGTGCCATGAGCCATAATCAGAATGGCATCCTCCTTCCCCTGCTTCGGGAACTGAGTTGACAGCGCCTTGATGGTTTCTGCCACATCGTCAGCCTGCTCTTCCTGCCCCTGCCAATACATCAGCGAAGTGCCTAAAGTCATCTTCTTGAACTGGTCTTTGTAGTTGTGGTAAACGCCGATATCATAGTTGTATTCCATACCGGGAATTACATCAAGCGTTGCCAGTGCTACGCGGGTGTAGCCTTCTTTTTTCAGCTGTTCCAAAGCCTCTTCCGGTGTCGGATAGGTAATGCCCTCATTCTTCTTCACGCGGTTAATGATGATATGGGAAGTATAGGCCGTTACTACCTTGGTATTGGGGTGCTTGGCCTGAATGGCTTTTACCGTGGCATCAATGGTCTTTGCTCGTGTGTCCTTATAGGTCGTACCAAATGTCATAACCACAATGGCATCCTTGTTGGGCAGGTTTGCCATGGCCGGGTTTTCATTTTTCAGTACACCGATTTCCGAAGCCTGCTTCAAAGCCTTCGTGGGCGCCTTTACCTCCTGATTGAGCTGGTAAGCTGCTTCTGCCGGAGCGTAGCTTACAGAGAACGCTGCCCCACAGGCAATTGCCGCTGCTAAAGTCTTTTGCCATTTCTTCATAACTAATGCCTCCTACATTTTCCCATAAGAAAACACCTTTCACGACTGCGCGCAAAAGGTGTCAATTTCATCATAAAGAAGCCTGACGAAAAATCCCCTCCCCATCGCTCGCAGGTTCAGCAGCCTCCCTATGGCTGCAACGGTGATTGTCAAACAGGCAGTTCTCCTGGCTTGGTTCATAGCTTGCCTGCGCCTTCCCAGAAATTTCCTTTCCAGTGACTTAACTATGCAGGTTCGCTCCCCTTACAGTGGCGGGACCGCGCTGGCCTTTAACCAGCTTCTCTTTTCAGCTGCCGGATGTTCGCCGGCCAGCACCTGTTCCTCTTATGTATTTTAATAAAACCTGTGATTAACTCACAGGTTCTATTATAAACGCTTCCATAGATAGTGTCAATGTATGGATAATTTCAATTACTTTACCAATTTTATAAAAGCCCGGCGGCTTAAAACAAAGCCGGCTAAAGCATAGGCCGCCAGCACCAGCAAGGAAATGGCGTCAAAGCCGGCACCACTGCCCAGGCTGCGCAGCAGCATGCTGGTATGCGTAAGCGGCAGCACCTCTATGACTACGCGAATGGCTGACGGCAAAGCCTGCGTCGCAAAAAACGTGCCGCAAAGAAAGGACATCGGCAGCAGAATGTAGGTATTCACCTGACTCATTTCCTCATAGGTGCTTATCTTCATCGCGGCAAAAAAACCCACCTCGGCAAAGATAACAGCATTTAAAACCAGCACCAATACCATCAATGCTGACAAATGCAAATTAGCCCCAAAAGCATAAGCCAGCACCAGAATTATAAGGCTGGACAACATACTGCGCAGCACCGCCGCCAGCACTTTGCCCAGCACATAGGCCGCCGGCCTGATGGGCGCTAATATGTACTCTTCCAGACTTTTATGATATATGCGCTCCGCATGAACAGGGGTAATGCTGTTAAAGCTGATATTCATGGAATTCAAGGCCAGAATTCCCGGCACGAGAAAATCAAGATAACTGCCACTGCCCACGTTGATACTACGCCCCAGTCCCCAGCCAAAGGCCACCAGATAGAGCATCGGTGCCACCATGCGAGCCAGAATAAACTTTGTCAGCCGTCGTTTCAAAACCACCCAGTCACGCCAAAACACCGTCCATGTGTCATATAACATTTCCATGGTCAGATTCCTTCCTTATGCCCTGTAAGCTCGATGAACACGTCTTCCAAATTCGTCGGACGGATGAGGATGCCGCCTGCTGCTTCAAGATTCCCGGCAAAGGCTGCTGCTTCCTGCTTGACGGTAAAGAAACGATAGCTGCGGCTTTCTCCGCCATCCCATTCCACGGTGAATTTTCCCAGCTGTTCCTTAAAATTATCGGGAGTGTCCAAGGCTACCAGCCTGCCCTTATTGAGAATTGCCACCTGCTGGCACAGACTTTCGGCCTCCTCAATATAATGGGTGGTCAAAAAAACCGTGACCCCTTCACGGGAAAGGCCCCTGATTAAATCCCAAATCCTGCGCCGCACCTGAGGGTCAAGGGCTACTGTCGGCTCATCCATAAAGAGTATCCGCGGCTTATGCATTAGTGCCCGGGCAATGAGCAGCCGTCGTTTCATGCCGCCGGACAGCCGCCGGACATTTTCATTTATCACATCGCTTAGTTCCACATATTCCAGCAGACGGGCGATGCGCTGACGGCGTTCTGTCTCCGGCATGTGATGAAGCCGCCCATGCAGCTCCATGTTCTCCCCGACAGTTAAATCCTGGTCAAAATTTACATGCTGGGGTACCACGCCTATCAGGCTTTTTACCTGCTGCCCCTGACCGGCTATGTCCTGCCCGTCATAGGAGATGCTGCCGGAGGTCGGCTTTAGCTGCATGGTGAGCATGCGGATGGTAGTAGTCTTGCCTGCTCCATTGGGCCCCAAAAGACCAAATATTTGACCGGAAGGGACTGTCAATGACAGTCCCTCCACGGCCAGCTTTTCACTTTTAGTTCCCTGACTGGTCTGATACGGGAAACTTTTCGTTAGCTTATCTATTACAATCATATCATTTATGGCTTATGTGATAGGACAGGCTGCTCAGTCCCACCGACAAATCTTCATTTACAATATGCATCCCTGCCGGAACTTCCATTTTAATCGGCGCAAAATTCCAAATGCCCTTGACCCCTGCCGCCACCAGCTTATCGGCCACGCCCTGTGCAAAGGCCGCCGGAACAGCGATAATGCCGATGTGGATATTGCGTTCCTTCACAATCTGCGCCAAACTTGCCGTATCCTCCACCTTAACATGATTTACCGTGGTACCGATAACCGCCGGGTCATCGTCAAAAAGCGCCACGAGGTTAAAGCCAAGGCTGACGAAATTATGAAAATTGGCCAGTGCAGCCCCTAAGTGACCAATCCCCACAATGGCGAGGTTCCAATGATTGTTAAGACCTAAAATATCTCCCACATTGCGTTTCAGCTCATTGACATAGTAGCCTACACCCTTCTTGCCGAACTGCCCGAAAGAAGCAAGGTCCTTGCGAATCTGTTCCGGGGTTATGCCTAAACGGCGTCCCAGTTCATCGGAGGATATGATATCAATGCCCTCGTCCTGAGCCAGCCGCAAAGTGCGGAAATACAGGGGCAGGCGGTCAATGGTCGCTTTTGATATGGTCGTCGGACTTTTCATCTTTCTGCTCCTCCCCGGCTGTTTTCTCCTCAGGTTTTGCCGCCGCAACTTTTTTATCAGCTGGCAGCGCTTCTTCAGTCTCATCCTTAGCCTCAGTTTTTTCTTCGGCCTTAGCTTCTTTTTCCTCAGGCGTTTCATACATTTTCGCAAACGGGTCGTCCTCAACCTTTTCCGGTGAAGACGGCGTCGACGGCTTAAGCCAATCATGTACAGGCTCAGCCGGAGGTTCATCAACCACATCTTCTACAGGGCGGTTAAACTCGGCCACGGCAGCAATCATCGCCATCAGCATCCACAGGAACATGGACGTAGGAATATTAAACAGCAAATCATCGGTAAAACCGTTGAGCGCTACGGATATCAACGCCAGCCCCAGCCCCAAAGATAAGCCGCCCAGCAGCCTGTAATCCTGCCAGTCGCGAAAATCCTTCCACAAGGACAGCTCCTGCTCATCGGCTTTAACGCTGTCACTGACCTTTTTCAGTTCCACATCCACAGCCGTCTCTTCATTGAAATCAAACGGCGTGGGTTCCGGTGTCGGCGGCAGGAATTTCTGCCGCATGGCCAGTACCATGGAACCAAAAAACAGCCAGAAGAAGGCAATCGCTCCGGGAACGCCGATTTCCGCCATGTAATTCAGGTACAGATTATGGGCATGCACAATGCGGATATCTGCCCCCTGCAGGTAAAAATCGTACTCGGGATATACCATCCAATAAGCCCCCCAGCCGATACCCAAAAAGGGATGATCCTGTATCATGGCCACAGTGCTTTCCCAAAAAGCCAGACGCATTTCCGAAGAAGTATCAACCTTGGTAAAAACCGATGCCAGACGCTCATACAGCACCGAATCAGCCAGCAGCAGCAAAGCGCCTGCCGCCACGCAGGCCAGCAGAATACGCCAATCCTTCAGCATGCCGTAAACGGCAAAGATAACAGCAATAACCAGGCAGGCTCCCCGGGCATAGGTCATAGCCAGACAAGCTGCCGCCGCCGCCATAAAAACACCCAGAATAATGCGCTTTTGCCTGCTGCCGCATTTCACGAAAAGCCCCAGCCCCAGACAGATAATGGCATCTAAGTACCCGGCCAGAATATTGGGATTTTCCCATGTGGAAAAGACGCGCTTGCGCAATTCCGGGAAAGCCTCCCCATCCACCCATTTCATAGCACTGATGTCAATACCAAACAGGTATTGATAAAAACCGTACAACAAGACCAGAACTGCCGACAATGCCGACACCAGCAGGATTTCTTTCAGTTGCCGCATGTCACGCAGGTTTTGCCCCACGACAAAGTAGTTCAGCACATAAACGCCTACCAGATTATACCAGTTGTAAAAGCTGAAGCCTTTATCCGGTGATACCAGTATGGACAGGCCGCTCAGCAGTACAAACAAACCCACGGGCACGTCAAAGGGCAGATTACGAAACGTAAATTCATCGTCCGTGCGAAACCGCAAAACCGTCAGCACAGATGCAATAAGCAATGCCGCCGTAGCAGCCGGTGGAAATAATGGCAGTAAAAAGGCCTCGGCCAGCAGGAACTGCCATGACCACTTTTTAAAACGCTGCCGCCACTTTTTGCGGGAAAGTTCCCTGCGGCGCACCTCCACGGCAGCCATCTCCGGAGAATTATGCTTTTCCATTATTCTCCTCCCTTCTTATCCAGCAGCATTTTACGCACGCCCCCCACAAGATACAGGGAGCCAGCCAGCACCAGGAGTTTTTCCTTATTGGCCAGCTCCAGGGCGCGGTCCAAAGCCAGAGCGTTATCAGCGACAGCTTCTACATGCTGCACATGAACAGCCGCTTTCTGCGCCAGCAACTGCAGTTCCGCAGCCCTTTCAGAATGTGGTACAGTAACCACCACCGTATCGCCAGGCCGCAGAAGAATATCCAGCATGGACTCAATATCCTTGTCCCTTAAAATGCCCAGCAGAAACACCCGTTCCTGCCCTGGCATATACATATCCAGACTTTCGCGCAAAGCCTGCATCCCAGCCGGATTATGGGCTCCATCCACAATGCACTTCTGGCTGCCGATATCCACCCGTTCAAAACGTGCCGGCCAGCTGACCAGCGTCAACGCATCATCAATGGTCTTATTCGTTATTCTGTCATCCAGATTATGAATCAGCTGCGCCGTCATCACAGCCAGCGAGCTGTTCTCAATCTGATGCTTGCCGATAAGATGCAGGGAATAAGGTTCATTGACCACCCCCAGCAGTCTGGAAGTAAATTCCAGACACTGGTAGTTATCCGCACAGCTGATATACTCAGTGGAAAAATCCTCGCCGGCTACAAACAGGTCAGCATTCTTTTCCTCGGCCGTCTGACGGATAATCTCTAAAGCCTCACCTCGGGCTGCCGTCACCACCGGCACACCGTCCTTGATAATCCCGGCCTTGTGACGGGCAACGCCTGCCAGCGTACCGCCGCAGCGGTCAGCGTGTTCCAGTGTGACATTGGTGATAACAGAAACTTCCGGCACAATGACATTGGTGGAATCAAGAAGACCGCCCAGCCCCACTTCAATGACCGCGTATTCCACATGCTTGATGGCAAAGTAGAAAAACGCCAACGCCGTCAGCACTTCAAACTGTGTCGGGCACTCCTCCCCTTCAGCTATCATTTGGTCAATATAGTACTTGATAGAGCTCAGACAATCGGCAAACTCCTGCTCGCTGATGGCCTGACCATCCACCCGAATCCGTTCCGTGTAGGATATGAGATGGGGAGAGCTGTAAAAACCAGTATGAATCCCCGAATGGCGCAGGATGCCTGCCAGCATGGCAGACACCGACCCCTTGCCATTGGTTCCCGTCACGTGAATGGTGCGGTAGCGTTCCTGAGGCAGTTCCAGCCGTTTGAGCAGCTTTTCTATCCTCTCCAGACCCAATCTGATACCAAAGGTATTAAGGCTTTCTAAATATGCTAGTGCTTCCTCATAAGTCATAAGGGTTACTCCTAACGATTATTTTAGTTTGGCCAAATCCTGCATACGGCCTTCCACAGATTTTTTCTTTTCCTCGTAGCCAGCCAGTTTTTCCTTCTCTCCGGCTACTACATCAGCAGGAGCCTTGGCAAGGAAACCTTCATTGCCAAGTTTCTTGGCCAGGCGGCTGATTTCCTTTTCGAGTTTTTCCAGTTCCTTCGTGAGACGTGCCGTTTCCTTCTCCACATCAATGAGACCTTTAAGCGGCAGGAATACTTCCACGCCGTTTACCACCCCGGCCATAGCGTTTTCCGGCTTATCGGCACCGGCAGGTAGAATCGTAATCGGTTCAGAAGAAGCCAGCTTATCAAGATAGCTCTGATTTTCCGTAAATACAGCGCGCAGGGATTCATCCGTGAAGCTCAAAATCAGCTCACTCTTTTTGCTCGGTGCCGCCCCGACTTCGGCGCGCATATTGCGGACTGTCTTAATGGTTTCCATGATGACCGTCATATCAGCCTCAATTTCGTCGCTGATAAACTTGGCCTGAACTTCCGGCCAGCTAGTTTCCATAATGCTCTTGAGGTCATCAGCATGCGGCACCTTCTGCCAGATTTCTTCCGTGAGGAACGGCATGAACGGGTGCAGCAGGCGTAGCGTACCTTCAAGCACGGTAGACAGCACATACAGGGCCGTATTACGGGCACGGACATTTTCCTTGTCGTAAAGGCGTGCCTTCGTCAGCTCGATATACCAGTCGCAGAACTCATTCCAGATGAATTCATAAATCATGCGGCCAGCCTCACCGAGTTCAAACTTGTCCAGATTTTCCGTAACATCGCGCACCGTACGGGCATAACGGGACAGAATCCACTTGTCAGACAGCGTATAGTCTTCCTCAGCGGGCTTAAAGCTCTTGTCAAAGCCTTCGAGGTTCATGAGCATATAACGGGAGGCGTTCCAAATCTTGTTGGCAAAGTTACGGGCGCTTTCCACGCGTTCCCAGTAGAAACGCATATCGTTGCCCGGCGTGTTGCCCGTAATCAGCATGAAACGCAGGGT